>Ga0302320_10011496_pt1 | contig 18718 bp, 14 predicted proteins | sample Bog_T0_3_FD_202130 | JGI IMG/M metagenome (GOLD analysis project Ga0302320, IMG submission 202130) | Peat permafrost microbial communities from Stordalen Mire near Abisko, Sweden - Bog_T0_3 | ecosystem: Environmental > Terrestrial > Soil > Wetlands > Peat | place: Sweden: Abisko, Stordalen Mire...
CACCAAGACGCGCGCGCAGCAGGAGAAGTACTTCTGGCAGAACTCCTCGAAGATCTACAAATGGGTCAAGCGCTCCGACGACCAGCCCACGCCGCTCGCCCAAGGAAGACCCGCTCCGCCTGCGCCAGCCCGCGGCGGAGGAGGAGGAGGGGGAGGTCCGGGAGCGCCGGGAGGCGGTCGGGGCCAGGGCTAAGGTCGAGCGGGACGGCGCCCGGTCGCTCCTGCCGGCGTCAACCCTCAAATAGCTCCGAAATCTCGCGCCGTTCCTTCTTGGTGGGGCGGCCCGCGCCGCGCTGGCGGGCGAGGCGGTGCTCGAGGTCGGCCTGCTTGGCCCGTGCGGATTCCGCCGCCGGCGTAAGATCGGCCATAAACTCCGCCACCTGCTTCGCGCCGACGCGCGCGCGCGGAATCGCGACGATCCGGAGCGTGCGGGTGAGCGCTCCGAGGCGCACCCGCAGGATCTCGCCGGCGCGGACGTCCCGGCCCGGCTTGGCGGGCAGCTCGCCCACCGTGACCCGGCCGGCGCGGCAGGCCGCCGCGGCCAGGGGCCTGGTCTTGAAGACCCGCAGGCTCCAGAGCAGTTTGTCGAGGCGCGGATCGTCCATGGCGGCATCTTCAGCCCAATCCTGGCGCGGCTCAAGCCTGCCTCCGGGCAAGCGCCGTCTTGACCCGCTCGCGGGCCCGCCGACAAAGAAACGGTGACAAGGGCCGCGCGGCGGCTATTGTCCCGGTGCAGTTCGGCCCACCCCTTTGCCTATGACCCCTTCCCGTGCCCCTCTTGGGGGATCCGCCTTCCGCGCGGCCGTCCGCCTCTGCCTGCTCGGCGCCGTTCTCGCGCCGGCGGTATCCGCCGATCCGCTCAACTGCAATCTGGCGAACTACACGGCCGGGCCGGGCCTGACCGCCACCGCCGAGGGCGACGTGCTCACGGTCACGTGGACCGGCGCGGCCAACGCCGAGCTGCGCGCGCGCTACGCGATCGACCAGGGCCAGCCGATGGTCCGCGAACTGGCCGTGCGCCCGGCGGGAGGAGCCTGGTCTGTGCTGGGCGAAAACCTGACGCCGGAGTTCAACGTCCAAACGGGCCATCGGCGCATCGACTATGCGGGCCTTGCCCCGCTGCGCCTCCTCGGGATCGATATCACACAGAGGGCAGTGATCGAACGGGAGGCCTGGGTGTCGTTCTGGGACGCGCCCTTTGTGATCCCGGGCGATTCGAAGCGCAATCCCGGGCTGCCGCGGCTGGCCAGCGAAGTGCAGCGCGCCGCCGGGACCTTCACCACCGCCGCCTGCGAGGTGAAGACCGATGGGGCGCGCATCGAGGTCGACTTCCCCGGGCTCGCCATGGGGATTTTCTCCGGCGGCATCCGGTTCACCCACTACCGCGGCACGAACCTCCTGCGGGTGGAAGCCATCGCCAAGACGGAGAAAAACCTGGTGGCCTACAAATACGCCGTCGACTTCAAGGGGCTGTCGACCGCCCTCCTGCCGCGCGTGCGCTGGGTCGACACGGGCGGCAACCCGCAGGACTATCAATTCGGGGGGGCCCGCCACGATGGGCCGGTGACCATCCGGGCCAAGAACCGCGTCCTGGTGGCCGAGGGTTCCTCCGGTTCGATCGCCGTCTTCCCCCCGCCGACCGTGTTCTTTCCCGCCCGGGAGGTGGACACGAACCTCGGCTACGTGTGGTACCGCAAGGACAGCGACACCCGGTACGCGCTGGGCGTCAAGCAGGCCGACCACGAGGATGACCCGCGGTTCCTGCAGAACTTCGCCGTGTACAATGCCCCGCCTGGTACGCTCCAGCGGATGGCCACCTATTTCTACCTGAGCCCCGGCGACGCGGCGGCGACCCGCGCGGCGGCGCTGGCCTTCACCCACAACGACACCTTCCCGGCGATTCCCGGCTACAAAGTATTGGTGAACCATTTTCACCTCCAGTTCACCGACCGGCTGCGGGAGTCGGGCTCGCTGGACACGCAAATTCCCGATCTGGCCGCGATGAAGGCCCTGGGGCTGAACATCATCGGCCTCAGCGATTTTCACGCTGACAATCTGCGCCAGAGCGATCCGGGCCCCGGGCGGTTCGCCGATCAGCACGATTATTTTGAGGGTACGCGCCGGGCCTCCGACAAGGACTTCCTGGTCGTCCCGTGGGAGGAGCCGAGCACGTATTTCGGCGGCCACACCAATCTGATGAACCCCCGGCCGCTCTACTTCTCCAAGGTCCGGCGGCCGGGCCAGCCCTTCACGGAGCAGGATCCGAAGTACGGCAAGGTCTACCATCTGGGCAACGCCGAAGACGCCGACCAGATGATGGCGGCCGAGAACGCCTATTGGTACACGGCCCATCCCCGCACGAAGAGTTCGACCGGCTATCCGGACGCGTATTGGGACAAGTTCTTCGCGAAGACCGACCGCTATCTCGGCGTCGCCTTCAAGCCGGGGATGGGGATGGACCTCTCGGAAAAGCAGCTCGCGAGCTGGCGGGCCTTCGGCGCCCTCGACGATCTGAACAACCTCTACGCCGACACCACGCTGCTGCCCAAGGTCATGATCGCCGACGTCGATACCTACCAGAAGTGGCCGCACGACGACCTCTATCCGGGCTTCTCGGTGAACTATCTCAAGCTCGACCACGTGCCCGGTCCGGACGACGACTGGAGTCCGATTCTCCGGGCCCTGCGCCAGGGGGACTTCTTCGTGACCACCGGCGAGATCTTCATCCGCAACTACGCCGTCCAAGGCACCGGCAGCCAGCGGACGATCGTCGCGGACGTCGACTGGACCTTCCCCCTGGAATTCGTCGAGGTCGTGTGGGGCGACGGCCAGCGGACCGACCGCCAGGTGATCCGCACCACCGACCTGGAAGCGATGGGCACCAAGCATTTCGAGATTCCGTTCGACGCCACCGGCAAGAAGTGGGTCCGCTTTGCAGCGTGGGATTCGGCCGTCAACGGCGCCTTTGTCCAGCCGATCTGGCTACAGCGCTGAGGCCGCCCGCGGCCGCGACCCGGGCAATCTGCGGCAACGATTTCCCCGCCCGGCCGTCAGGCCGATCCGAATCCCGATTTGAATTTCCCCCCGCGACGGGCCCGGCGAGCCCGGCCCGCGCCGGGATCCTCCCCCGCCCCATGAACAAGCTCCTCCCCCTCTGCCTCGCCTTTGCCGGCGTGGCCGTTTCCCTGGCCGCGCAAGACCTCCCCCGCTCCTGGGTCGACCCCGACACGGGCCACCGCATCGTCCAGCTCTCGGTCGGCCACGGCGAATCCAGCCTCTACTTCACCCAATACGCCTTCACCGCCGGGGGCGCCAAGATGGTCCTCAGCGCGCCGCAGGGCGACATCGACCTGGTCACCCTGAGCACCGGCGAAATCGAGCATGTCTACCAGGAGCATGGCGCCCGGCTGCTCCAGACCGGGCGCAAGACCGGCGAGATCTTTTACCTCAAGGGCGGCTTCCTCTTCGCCCTCGATCCGGCGACCAAAGTTTCCCGCCAATTGGTCAAGCTGCCCGAGCACGGCACCATCGCGGCGGTCAATTGCGACGAGACCTTGGCCGCCGGCACGATCACCGAGGGTGAATCGCGCCGGGCTCCGCCGCCGCGGCCGGCCGGCGCTCCGGCGCTGACGGCCACCGGGGTCCAGGTCGGCGACATTCCCAGCCAGGTAGCCAAGCACGATATGATGGACCGGCGCCTGGCCGAGCGCCTCCCGACGACCCTCTTCACGATCAATCTGCAGACCGGCGAGATCAAGCCGCTGCTGCATTCGACCGACTGGATCGACCACGAGCAATTCTCGCCGACCGACCCCACCCTGCTGCTGTACGCCCACGAGGGGCGCCAGTGGAAGATCGACCGGGTCTGGCTGATCCGGGCCGATGGCCAGACGGCGCCGATGCTGGTCCATCAGCGCACGATGAAGATGGAAATCGCCGTGCACGAGTACTGGAGCAACGACGGCCAGTGGATCTGGTACGACTTGCAGACGCCGCTGTCCGAGGATTTCTGGGTGGGCGGCTACAATGTCACGACCGGCCAGCGTCTCTGGTACCACTTGCCGCCCAACCATTGGTCCGTCCATTACAACACCTCGCCCGACGGCACCCTTTTCTCGGGCGACGGCTCGGATCCGGAGATCCACTATGCCAGGGCCCAGGACGCGAAATGGATGTACCTCTTTCATCCCTCGCTGATCCCCGACCTGCCGGATGAGACGCCCGACCAGGCGAAGATGATCCAGGTCGGCAAGTTCACGGCCGAGCGCCTGGTCAATCTCAACCGGCACGATTATTCGCTGGAGCCCAATGGCATGTTCACGCCCGACGGGAAATGGGTCGTCTTCCGCTCGAATTTCCGCGGTCCGATCGAGGTCTACGCGGTCGAAATTGCCAAGGCCAACTAAGACGTTCGCGTGGAAGCATCCAGGGCAGATCACTACTAAGTTGCTTAGGTAAATTGACTTATAAATTACGTCTTCGATTGGAGACGCAGAAGTTGTCGCATGTAGGAAAGTGCCTAAAAGGAACACGCTTGCTCGTCGTCACTGTTCGGGTTAGCACCGAGGTACCGTCCCGCCAAAGTCCCCGAAACCGATCGTGAGGTTTCCCGGCCGTTTGCTAGGTGTCTATTCGTCTGCGTGGGTCGGCCCTCGGCAGCGGCTGCGGAAGTGATGAATTCAACCTTGATGCTATTCCCATGAAAACGTCCATCCTCTATCCGACGGTACTCATTTTGGCCCTGGCTGCGCCTGCCGTTGCCGATCAAACGGGATTCTTTGTCAAGAAAACGGCGGTTTACGTTCAGACGAGTTCGAGCACTCCGGCGCTCGGCAGTGCGATCGGCTTTCCCGCCTATGTTGGGTCCATCCAATCTACGTTTGCTGGAACCGTCACCCCTCCGGGCCTCGCCGCTACCGCGATACCCTATAACTCTAATGACAGCGACTATGAGTTGGTCGGCTCCTTCGCGAACCAAGCGGCCTTGGACGCCGCCGACCCCAACGGCAGCTATCAAATCAACACGTCGGGGAATCCAACGGTCACGATTCCCGTGACCGGCAACCTTTATCCCACGGTCGTTCCGCAGGTGGTCGGAGGAACTTGGCAAAACAATGTCCTCGTCGTTAGCGCCTCCCAGAATACGACGCTCAATTTCAGCACTTTTTCGGGCTATGCTTCCACGTCAGGAGGCCAAATCGCCGGGCACATGTCGATCCAACTGCAAAGCGCCACCGGAGGCGACAACGTCAACTTGAAGTTGGATTATATCAACGTGCCATCGTTCTCCGGCGGCAGCACCACCTATTCAGCAACTCCCTTCACCTCGTACACGATCCCTGCCGGCACGCTGATCCCCGGCTTGGTCTATCAAGCCACTCTGGAGTATGACGGAGTTACGACGCTGAACACGACGACAATTCCCGGCGAAGTCATTGCCGGCCTCTACGGAAACTATACGGAGTTTTACGTCGTGGCGCAATCGACCACCCCTCCGGCGGCGCCGGCCATCACCCAGCAACCGACCAACGTGACCGGCCCCCTGGGTGCAAACGTCTCGATCACGGCCGCTTACACGCCGTTCAGCAATAGCCAGACTACCCCGACGATCTTCGTCTGGAATTTCAACGGCCAGACCCTGAACGGTGGCGGCAAGTACACGCTCGGACCCAATGCCAATCTGACGATCAACAATCTGGCCGCTTCGGATGTCGGCACCTACGTCCTGCAGGTTTACAATTGCTCGGGCCTGGCCTCCGCCACTCCGGTGACCGTCTCGGTAGGACCAGCAAGCGGCGCCGTCACCATCACCGCCCAACCGAATTTGATCGCAAACACGCTTTCGATCAACGGCGCCGCCAGCGGGACCACTGTGGTCTTGAACGTGGGAGCGAACAACGCGAGCAGTTACCAGTGGAAGCTCAACGGGCAGAATGTGAGCCAGGGCAACGCCTCCGGAGCAACAGGACCGACGTTGCTGCTCACCGGCGCGAGCAGTCTCAACGCCGGCAGCTATACTTGCGTGGTCAGCAACGGCAACGGGTCGGTCACGTCGAACCCGGTTCAATTGACCTCCGTCCTAAACCCGCCCAGTCCCGGCCGCCTGGGCAATTTGTCGGTCCTGACGCAGGCCGGCAATGGCAGCAAACCTTTGACCGTCGGATTCGAAGTCGGCGGTGCGGGAACCAACGGCAGCCAGACCCTGTTGATCCGGGGCGATGGCCCGCTCCTGGCGGCCGCGCCGTTTAGCAAGCCCGGCACCCTGGCCAGTCCGGTCATCAATCTGTTCACCTCCGGCTCGAGCACGGTGCTCGCCGCCAACAGCGGCTGGAGCGCCAATCAGGCCGCCGTGATTGCCGCGGATGCAAATACCTACGCCTATCCCCTGGCGACCGGGAGCCTGGACGCGGCCCTGGTCAGTACGCTGGCTTCGGGCGCCTACAGCGTCCAGGTCACCGGCAATCCCAATGGCACCGCCACGGGGCTGGCCTTGGCCGAAGTGTACGACGACACTCCGACGGGCACCTACACCGTGACCACCCCTCGGCTGATCAATTTGTCCTGTCTGGCCCAGGTCAACGCCGGAAACGCCAGCAATCTCACGGCCGGTTTTGTGATCGGGGGCACCACGGCGAAAACCGTGCTGATCCGAGCTTGGGGCCCCGCCTTGACTCCCGCCCCTTTCAGTATCAGCGGCGCGATGCCCGACCCCGAATTGCAAGTCTACAATAGCTCGAGCGGGTTGCTGGCCTCCAACGCCGGCTGGGGCGGCAACGCCCAGATCGTGGCCGCCGGCAGTCTGGTCTACGATTACGCCTGGAGCAATGCCAACAGCGCCGACTCGGCTGTCCTGATCACTCTGCCCCCGGGCAACTACACCGCCCAGGCCTCCAGCTTCTCCGGCACCGCCGGCACCACCCTGGTGGAGGTTTTCGAAGTCCCCTGATCTGATTGGCGCGGGCGGCTCCGGGCGGGGCCGCCGCCAAGAAAGTCAGAGACCCTGGTTGCCAGGACGAATCGGCCGCAGCGCCTGCGCGCCGCGCTCGATCAGCCGATGGAGCAAGACGCTCGCCGGAATCACAACCGCCAGGCCGACCACGATCCCCGCCCCCAGTTCGGCGGTGGTCGGCTCGGCCTGAAGCCAGTTGTGGAGGAACAGCCGGTTGTAGTCGCGGATGACGGGCTGGTGCAGAAGGTAGATCTCGTAGGAATAAGCGCCCAGGAAACTCAGCCCCGCGCGGAGCCAGCGCAGCGGCGCGAGCGCTGCCGCCACCCGATCGAACGAAAGATAGAGCAGGACCCATCCGACGGCGGTCAGCGGATAAAAGACCAGGAAGCCGCGCGTATAGTAGAGAGCGGAGAGCGTCAGGGGCAGCGCGGCCAGCGTCCAATCCGCCTTGAATTCACATCCCTCGGTGGCGATCGCGCCGGCGAGAAAGCCGAGAAAGACGGTCGGGACCCGGTTGGCCAGCTCGACCACCCCGCCGGAATTGCCGGCCGCTTGATACGCCAGGGCGAAACCGGCGGTCAGGACCGAGCAGACGACCAGCATCGTCCCGCCGCGGTCCAGCCACCGCCGCAGCGCCAGGAAGAGGCCGTAGGCCAGCACCAGGATCGAGATGAACCAAAACGAGTCGTTGATCGCCGAAAAGTAAGCCGGCGGTCCGAAACCGTGCAGGCCGAAGGCATGGAAAAGAATATTCCCCAAGGAATCCTCCTCCCCAAAATAGTGATGGTGGAGCAGCAGGAAGAGGGTGAGGGCGAACCAATAGGTCGGGTAGATCCGGAAAAAACGGCGCCGCAGAAAAGCCCCGACCGGCTGCGTGCGGGCGCGCCACACGAGCAGAAATCCCGTCACCAGCAGGAAGATGTCGACGCCGACCTCGCCGTGCAGGAGGTTCGGCCAGCCGAGCACTCCGCCGCTGTGGTAGAGGAGAACCAGGACCAGCGCGGCGCCCTTGATCCCGTTCAGGACCGGCAGCCGCCCGCCGGGGCCGACGCGCGGCGGGAAATGGATTCGCATGCCGGTGGTTCCAGGGGCGGTCGACGACGCCGTGCCGCTCAGCCGCCGGCGATCGCTCCGACGATCAGGAAAGGCTCCGTTCCAGCCGCCACCGCCGCCGGCAGCGGGGCATCCGGAGCCTCGTGCGATAGATCCTGGCCGCAGGCGAAGAACCGCACGAAGGCCCGGCGCCGCCGGGTGGCCTGGTCGCGCACGGTGCCGCGCAGCACCGGATAGGAGTCCTCCAGGGCGTCGAGCACGGAGCGCTGGGTGGCCTCGCCGCCGACAGCCAGCCGCACCTCGCCGCCGATCCGCGCCAGCGTGCGCAAGTGCTCCGGCAGCACCACCCGGATCATGACAGGGTCTGCGCCTCCACCGAGACGACCGCGGGCAGGTCATGGACGATCGCCGTCCAAGTGTCGCCCGCGTCGGCCGAGGCGTAGACCTGGCCCCCCGTCGTGCCGAAGTACACGCCGCACGAATCGAGCCGGTCGACGGCCATCGCGTCCCGGAGCACGTTGACGTAGCAGTCCTGCTGGGGCAGGCCCTGGGTCAGCGCCTCCCATTCGCCGCCGCCGGTGCGGCTGCGGTAGACGCGCAGCTTGCCCTCCGGCGGATAATGTTCCGAGTCGCTCTTGATCGGAACGACATAGATCGTCTCCGGCTCGTGGGCATGCACCTCGATCGGGAAGCCGAAGTCGCTGGGGAGGTTTCCGCTGACCTCGCGCCATGATTCGCCGGCATCGTCGCTGCGCATCACGTCCCAATGCTTCTGCATGAAGAGGACCCGGGGCCGCGAAGGATGCAGGGCGATGCGGTGCACGCAGTGCCCGACCTCGGCGGTCGGGTCCGGAATGTGCTCGGAGCGCAGGCCGTGGTTGATCGGCCGCCAGGTCTCGCCCCCGTCGTCCGTCCGGAACGCGCCCGCCGCGGAGATCGCAATGAAGATCCGGCGCGGATCGGACGGATCCAGGAGAACCGTGTGCAGGCACATCCCGCCGGCGCCGGGCTGCCAGCGGGGTCCCGAGCCATGGCGGCGCAGTCCGGAGAGCTCCTGCCAGGTCTGGGCGCCATCCGTGGAACGGAAGAGCGCGGCGTCCTCGGCCCCGGCATAGACAATCTGCGGATCGGTCAGCGAAGGCTCCAAGTGCCAAACCCGCTTGAACTCCCAGGGATGGGCGGTGCCGTCGTACCATTGGTGGGTTCCCGCGGCGCCGTCGTAAGCGAACTTGTTGCCCGCCGCCTCCCAGGTTTTGCCGCCGTCGCTGGAGCGCTGGATCAGCTGGCCGAACCAGCCGCTCGATTGGGAGGCATAGATCCGGTCGGGATCGACCGGCGACCCCTTCAAGTGGTAGATCTCCCAGCCGCCGAATAGCGGTCCGTCGACTTTCCAGGTCCGGCGCTTGCCGTCCGAGGTGAGGATAAATGCGCCCTTTCGGGTGCCGACAAGGAGGCGGATGGCGCTCATGATGGGATTGCTTTTTAAGGCTCGACCGAGGTTCGGCGCGGGCCGAAAGTAGGGTTACGGTTGAGTCTCGGCGTTGTCTACCCGGAAAGCCGGGCCAGACCCAGAACCTTTTGCCCCCCAAAACGACAGGCTATGAATATGAAGCTCCTTCCCCTTGCCCCCCTCGCCCTGCTGGCGGCTTCGACAGCGGCCGCCCAGCCGCCGGCCAGCGCCCCGCCGGCCTGGCAGACGATCACGATGCCAACGGTCGCGGAAGCAGCGGCCGCCTTTCCCGCCCCGCCGCGCGAATACGGCACGATCCATTGGGCGATCTGGGGCGGCCCACAGTCGAAGGAGAAGGTGCTGGCGACGATCGAGCACATGTACGCCAACGGGACCTATGTCATCATGATCGACAATTCGCGCGGCCTGCGCCCGAAGTACTTCACCCCGGAGTATCTGGACCTGGTCAAGTTCACGGTGGACGAATGCAAGAAGCGGGGGATGAAAGTTTGGATCGAGGGCGACGCGGGCTATCCGGACGGGTTTGCCGGCGGCCGGATCAGCCGCGATTATCCGCAGCTGGGCATGCAGGCGATTGTCGCTGACGCGCATTACTCGGTCGTGGCCGGCGAGACCCTGCGGACGAACGTGCCGACGGACACCCTCGGCATCCTGGCGTACAACCCGGGGTCCGGACTCTGCGAGTCGCTGCCGATCCCGGCCGACGGCCAGGTCCAATGGACCGCCCCGGAGCCGGGGATGTCGGAGGTGGTGTTCGTGCGCCATATCTATCGCAGTTCGCCCACCCGTTTCGTCAATCGCGAGGACAACACGGCCGACAAGGACAGTTTCTATTCGGAGATCGACTACCTGGACCCCCAGGCGACCCAGACCTACATCAACCTGATCTTCGAAACCTACGCCAAGATCGTCGGCGCCGAGTTCGGCAAGACGGTGCTCGGCTTCCGCGGCGACGAGACCGACTTCACCGGCTTCATGCCCTGGACCCCGAAGCTGCTCGAGACCTTCCAGCGGGTGAAGGGCTATGATCTGCAGCCCTATATTGCGCAGTTCTTCGCGCCGACCCTGACCGAAGCGGCCCGCCGGGCGAAGGCGGATTACTGGGATGTCTGGAGCGCGATGTTCCGCGACAATTTCTACAAGCCGCTCGCCGACTGGTGCGCCGCCCGGGGGATGGAATACATGACCCACCTGAATCACGAGGAGCTGATGATCGACTGGAACCGGGGCGAGGACCTCGTGCGCAACGAGGGCTCCTTCTTCCGCGACATGCGTTACGTCCAGGTGCCCGGCGTCGACAATCTCAATCAGATCGGCCCGGGAATCGTCGCCGACTTCCCGAAGCTGGCGACTTCCTGCGCGCACCTGTTCGGGCGGCCGCAGGTTTGGGAGGAGGAAGGCGGCAATCCCTATCAGACCGGCAAGTTCATCGCCGACTACAATTTTGTCCGGGGGATGAACTTCCTGCAAATCCGCGGCTTGGACGGCCCGCCCGATCCCGCCGCCAAGCTCCTCAATCCGGCCGCCGCCATCGCCGCCTACGTCAACCGGGCCAGCTACCTGCTGGCAAACGGCCGCCCCGGAGCACAAATCGCCCTCTACCACCCCACCGACAGCATGTGGTACGGGGACAAGGAGTCCGACGACGTCACGGTCAAGCTCGTGACCCATCTAATGGAGCACCAGATTGATTTCGACCACATCGACCTGGATGCGCTGGTCTCGGTCTGCACCCTCGAGGGCGGCGGCCTGCGCAACCTCAGCGGCCAGACCTACCGCGCGATCATCGTCCCAAGCCTGGCGGTCATCGACCAGCGGATGCTCGACCGGCTCCGCGCGTTCGCCGCGGCCGGCGGCAAGGTGGTGTTCGTCGGCAAGACCCCCACCCTGGTGGTCGGCCGGACCTTTCTGAACGCCACGGCCGAGGCCCCGGACCTCAGCTTCGCCACCCTCGAGCCCACGCCCGAGCTCACCGAGCGGGTGGTCGCGGCGCTGCCGGCGCCCGACGTCGCCCTGGACCGCGCCTGCCCGCCGCTCAAGTACATCCGGCGCACCTACCAGGACGGGGACGTCTACTTCTTCTTCAACGAGTCCAACCGCGCCGTGACCCGGACGGCGACCCTGGCCGGCCGCGGCGCCGTGCAGGTTTGGGACGCCACCAGCGGCACGATCCATCCGCTGGCCGGAGCCGCCCAGGCGGATGGCACCGTCGCCGTGCCCCTTACCCTCGAGCCGCAAGAGACGCGCTTTGTCGTGGTCGGCCCGCTTCCGGCCGCCGCCGGCGAGGCCGCGCCGATCCTTTCGCAAGGCCAGGTGGTCGCCGAGGTGGGCGGCGACTGGACGATCACGCTCGGCGGTCCGGCAATGACCTCGGCGCTCAAGCCCTGGAGCGAGTTGGGCGCCACCTCGTTCGCCGGCACGGCGGACTACAAGCAGGATTTCACCGCTCCGGATGCCCTGCCGGCCGGCCGGCGGATCTACCTCGACCTGGGGGAGGCGCACGAAATGGTCCGCGTGCGGTTGAACGGGGCCGAACTGGAACCCCGCGCCTGGCCGCCTTACCTGTGGGACGTCACCTCCGCGGTCAAAGCCGGAGCCAATTCGATCGAGGTCGAAGTGGCCGGCCCGGCGCCGAGCGCGCAGCGCCCCGGCTTCGGCCTGGGGATGGGACGGCGGCCCGGGGAAACCGCCCCGACCAACGCGGCCCCGAAGGGCTTCGCCCCGACCGGCGTGCCCGGCGGCCTCGCCAGCGGCAATGCTTTCGGCGGCGGCCGCGGCCGCTTCGCCCCGGGCGGACCGCCCCTGCGCTCCGCCCCGCCGGCCGAAGTGCTGGGTTTGATCGGCCCGGTGCGGGTCCTCGCGCAGTGACGGCGACCGGCCGGGTCCCATGATCATCACCACGGGCAACGATGTCGCGGGCTATCGGATCACCGAGTATCTCGGGGTCGTCCGCGGCATCGTCGTGCGCGCGACCGGCTTCGCCCGCGGCGTCGTCGGCGGCCTGCGCTCGATCTTCGGCGGCAATATTCCCGAATACAGCTCGGTCTGCGAATCCGCGCGGCAGCGCGCCTATGACCTGATGGTGCGGCACGCGCAGGAACTCGGAGCGGACGCGGTCATCGCCTTCCGCTACGATGCGACCGAATTTCTGCAAGGCTCCACCGAGGTCCTGGCCTACGGCACCGCCGTAAAGCTGACACGGAGCTGAAGCGCCCGCCCGCCCGAACTTCCGTTGACTGTCCCACCGGCCCAAGCTTAACTTTCCGCCGCCGCCGTAGCCAAGGCCCCCCCGGGCAGCCCGCTTTGGCGCCTTTCCGGCCCCCCCCGACCCCTCTTCCCCCTATGACCCATCCCCGCCTCGTTCTGGCGGCCGCGGCCGCCCTGGTGTTCGGCCTGCGGCCGGCGGCGGCGCTCGACCGCCCCGACATCACCTTCAAGGTCTTCCAATTTCCGGCCAACCAGATTCCCCGGATCGACGGCGATCCGAGCGACTGGGACATCGTGCCGGACTCCTACGCGATCGACGGCAGCCAGATGCGCGAGGACGGCGGCCAGCATCAGGCCCCGGACCCCAAGAACTTCGACCTCAAGGTCAAGGTCGGCTGGGTCAAGGGCCTGAATCAGCTCTTCTTCCTCTACCAGGCCACCAAGGGCCGCTGGGACTTCACCTCACCCACGCTCGACGGGGACAAGTTCGAATTGGTCGTCGACGGCGACGCCTCCGGCGGGACGCTGATCTCCCCCCCGCGGGGCGAACCGGGCGTCGCCCATGCGGCCCCCGATCCGCGGCTCGACCCGAACGAAGCGCATTGGGCGATCGCCGGGGTCCAGGCGCAGAACTACCACATCTTCACCCCGGCCGTGGACAAGGATTGGTGCATGTCGTGGGGCGCGCCGACCTGGGTCAAGGAGCTGCCCTACGCCAACGCCGCCACGCGCTACAGCTTCAAGCAGGGGGAAGCCGGCCACCTTGTGCTGGAGTTCTGGATCACGCCCTTTGACTACGCCGGCGCCGAGGGCCCCCAGCGGGCCGTCCCGTCGGTCCTCGCCGAGAACAAGATCATCGGCTTGTCCTTTGCGATCATCGACAACGGGGACCAGCCGGGCGACCGCCACCATTTCTGGAATCTTTCGCGCCATCACACCATGTTCGGCGACGCATCCTTGCTGTGCGCGTTTCGCCTCATGCCCCTGGAGCCGCAGTTCCTGCCGGCCATCCAGGCGCAGTGGAACTGGAGCGTGGTCGACATGGACCGGCACCTGGTGGCGTTCCAGGACCGGTCCGTCGGCCAGGTGACTTCCTGGAAATGGACCTTCGGCGACGGCACGACCTCGACCGAGCAATACCCGGTCCATCAATATAAGCGCGCCGGCAATTTCAACGTGATCCTCGAGGTCGAAGGTCCGGCCGGCAAATCCCGCCGCTCCAAGGTCGGCGATGTCGCGCTCAAGTAACCGGCCGTCCCGCCCTCTCTTTCCTCCATGAACATCTCCCGCCTCGGCCTGGCGGCCTTCGCCGCGGCCAGCCTCAGCCTCCTGCCCGCGCGCGCCTTCGACCGGCCCGAAGTCACGTTCAAAGTCTTCCAATTTCCGCCCAATATGATCCCGCGGGTCGACGGCGACCCGAGCGACTGGGACATCGTGCCGGACTCCTACGCGGTCGACGGCAGCCAGTTGCTCGACGACGAGGGTCCGCGCCTGCCGCCGGACCCGAAAGTCTGCGACGTCAAGGTCAAGGTCGGCTGGGTCAAGGGGATGAATCGCCTCTATTTCCTCTACCAGGCCACCAAGAACTCCTGGGATTTCGCCTCCACCGGCCTGAACAACGACACCTTCGAGGTGATCGTGGACGGGGACGCCTCCGGGGGCCCGCTGATCGACAAGGGCAAGAAGGAGTTCTGGACCCCGGACCATGTGGGGGCCTCCGCCGCTGTGCCCGAAAGCCGGATCAGCGTCGACGACGCCCGCTGGGCCATCCATGGGGTCCAGGCGCAGAACTACCATATCTTCACCCCCGCCAAGGACAAGGACTGGTGCATGGCCTGGGGTGCTCCGACCTGGATCAAGGAGCTGCCCTACGCCAATGCCGCCACCCGGTATAACTTTCAGCCCGGCCAGCCGGGCAAGCTCGTGCTGGAATTCTGGATCACGCCCTTTGACTACGCCGGCCCCGAGGGTCCCCAGCGGGCGGTCGAATCGGTGCTGACCGAAAACAAGCTCATCGGCCTTTCCTGGATTCTCATGGAGTACGATGAAACCAAGCGCGGCGCGCACACCCACTTCTGGAACCTGTCGCGGCACCACATGGTGTACGGGGACGCCTCCGAATTGTGCGCCTTCCGCCTGATGCCGCTCGAGCCGCAGTTCCGGCCGGCGATCGGGGCGCAGTGGTCCTGGAAGGTGGTCGACCTGGACCGGCGCCTCGTCGCCTTCAAGGACCTCTCGGTGGGGCAGATCACCTCCTGGCACTGGGATTTCGGCGATGGCGCGAGCTCGGATGAGCAGAATCCGCTCCACCAGTACAAGCTGCCCGGCAATTTCGTGATCGTGCTCACCGTCAACGGACCCGCCGGAACCGCCCATCACTCGAAGGTTTGGGACGTCCAGTTGAAGTAGCCGCCCGGGGCCGCCCCCCCCCGGGGGCCGGCGGCCCACCGGTAAAACCGCGAAATAGTTCGTCCCTTTTGGGAAGCCCCTGCGTCTTGCCGCCACTGCCCCTCACCTCCCGGCGCTTTATGAAAAAAATCCCCCTCCTCCAATCGGCCGCCGCGTGTTGCGCCGCCGTCCTCTTCATCGCCCCCGGCTTCGGCCAAGTCGGCCGCAGCTTTCCCTCGGAAAAGCGCCTGGTCATCGATCCGGTGACCGGAACCCCGATCGACTTTCTCACCTCCGCCCCCGCCGGGGACTCCAAGATTTACCAGACTCACCCGGATTGGACCTCCGATGGCCAGTGGGTGATCTTCCGCTCCGGCCGCGTGGCCGGGCAGGTGATGGCGGTCAATGAGGCGACCGGCGACATCGTCCAGGTGACGGAAAAGGGGTACATGGGCATGCTCTGCGTCGCCCGCAAGTCGATGAATCTTTATCTCATGCGCGATCTCGGCGCCCCGGTGCGCCGGCGGCCCGACGGCACTCCGGATGTCGCCGGCACCCCCGCCTTTCAGGAGCCGGTGCTCGAAGCCGCGCCGCCGCCGCCGCCCGAGGGCGCCGGTCCGAATGGAGCCGGCGGCCCGCCATTCGAAGGGAAAAAGAAGAAGGGCGGCTTCATGCGCCCGCGGGGCCCGTTCCAGATCGTGGAAGTTCACCTGGGCCAGCTTTTCGCCGACAGCTTGGCCGGGAAGATGGGGCCGGCCGATTCCTATGAGCGCGTCTGCGGGACGATGCCGCCCGAAATGCATGCGAGCGGCAACATGGGCCTCGATGCCGATGAGAACTACATGTATTTCTCGGTCCAAGGCGGCGACGTCGGCAAGGACCTCGACGTGAACAACCCGGCCTACGCCCAATATGTCGAGCCCGGCACTAATCATGCGAAGCCGTTTGGTCCCAGAGGCATGGGCGGCGGCCCTTCCGGCCTGCGCTCAATGAATCTGCAGACCGGCGAGGTCACCAAGATCGTCGACGTTCCCTTCCAGATCGGCCACGTGCAGACCAATCCCTGGGTGCATGGCGAGATTGTCTTCTGCTGGGAAACGGGCGGCAAAGCGCCGCAGCGGACCTGGACGGTCATGGCCGATGGCACGGGGCTGCGCCCCCTCTGGCCCGAGACGCAATTTGACTGGGTGACCCACGAGGCCGTGATCACGAAGGATGAAGTCGCGATCGCGATCCTGGCCCATCGGCATCCCGGCATGCCGGAGACCACACCTTGGGGCAACCTGTCGAGCACCGGAGAGCATCCGAGCGGGGTTGGGATCGTGAATTTGCGCACCCACGAGATGCGGATTGTCGGCCAGGTGCCGATTGGCGATCCCGGCCATTCGATTTGGCACGTCAACGGTTCGGCGGACGGCCGCTGGGCGGCCGCCGACGACTTCCAATACCGGCTCTGGATCATCGACCGCCACACCGGCGAAATGATGCTGCTGGCCAGCATGCAGCGGATGGTGAAGGGCATGCCCGCCGACCACATCCACCCGACCTTCAGCGCCGATGGCACCAAGATCGAGATCCAATCGGCGATGATTTCTCCGAACGGCCATTCGCTCAACATCTGCGTCGTGCCGCTGCCCCGCAGCTGGCTGGCGCGCAATTACGGCCTGCGCGCGGCCGAATAGTCCCCGCCGCGCGGCGTCCCCAGCCGCCGACCACTTCGGAAACCCGGACCAGACAGGTCCGGGTTTCTTTTTTTGCCGGCCGGGCGGCAGGCTAGCGTCCGCGCAGCAGGCTGCCCACGACCCCGCCGATGACCCCGCCGGCGGTCGCTTCCTGCTCCTCGCGGGGCAGGTAGTGCGCGATCGCCTCCGCCAGATTCAGGATGGGCATGGTCTGCAGCCAGGCCTTGCCCGGCCCGGTCAGGGTCGCCAGGAAGATGCCTTCGCCGCCGAACAGCATGTTGCGCACCCCCTGGACCCGCTGGATATCGAACTGCACCCCGGCCGTGATGATGCCGACGTGCCCGGCGTGCACCAGCAAGCGCTGGCCGGCCTGCAGGTCTTCGGTGACCACTTCGCCGGAAAGATCGAGCCAGACCGTGCCGGGGCCGGTGACCCGCTGGAGGATGAACCCCTCGCCGCCAAAAAATCCCGCGCCGAGCCGCTGTTGGAACGCGATCTCGAAGGTCACCGTGCGTTCGGCCACCAGGAAGGTTTCCTTCCGGCAGATCACCGACTGGCCGGCCTCCAACTTGAAGGGCAGGATGTGCCCGGGAAACCGCGGCGCGAACGCGATCCGGCTGTTACCCGGGCCGGCCGCGGTGTAGGTCGTGATGAAGAAGCTGCCGCCCGCCAGAGAGCGGGTGAGGCCGGAAAGCAGCCCCCCGCCGGTATGGGTTTCCATTTTGACGTTGTCGGTCATCCAGGCCATCGCGTGAGTCTGGCAGTAGACGCTTTCGCCGGGAGTAAGCTCGATCTGGACGGTCGGCATGATCGTGCCGAGCAGGGTGGAGTTCATGATGGGGATCTTGTGGGTTGGAAGCCCAGCGTTCAAACGAAACGGCGTCGTGTCCAACCTTTTGGCCGGATCGCCGCCCCCCGCCCTAAAAACGCGCTTCCCATGGCAGAGGAATCCCGGTACGCTCACCCCTTCATATGGATAAGACCCTCATCATCTTTAAACCGGACTGCATGACCCAGCACCACGTCGGGGCGGTGCTGGACCGATTTGAAAAGGCCGGCTTTAAGATCGTCGGCGCCAAAATGATCCAATTGTCCCCGGCCATCCTGCGCGAGCACTACGCCCACGTCGCCACCAAGCCCTTTTATCCGGAGATCGAGCAGTTCATGCAGTCGAGCCCGGTGATCGTGATGGCCATCGCCGGCGACCAGATCGTCCAGCAGGTCCGCGAGCTGCTGGGGCCGACCGACTCCCGCAAGGCGGCCAAAGGGACGATTCGCGGCGATTTTGGCACCGACATGATGGTGAATGTGGTGCACGCCTCCGACAGCGCCGAGAACGCCCGGACCGAGATCGCCCGATTTTTCCAGCCGAGCGAGCTCTTCGGTTAGACTGGATCCCGGGGCGTCAGCCAACCCGGGGCGCCGGCCGGCGCGGCAGCGACCGGAATGCGGCCAGCGCTTCCTGCCGGGCAGCGGCGTGGTCCACCAGCGGGCGCGGATAGGTCTCCCCGAGCCGCACGCCCGCGGCGGCCAGCTCGGCGGCGGAGGCCTCCCACGGCGCATGCAGCCGGGCCGGAGCCAGGGCTGCAAGCTCCGGCACCCAGCGGCGCACATAGTCGCCCTGCGGATCGAATTTTCGCCCCTGCAGGACAGGAGCGAAGATCCGAAAATACGGCGCCGCATCCGCCCCGCAGCCGGCGGTCCACTGCCAGCCCAGGGTGTTGCTCGCCAAGTCCGCATCGACCAGAGTATCCCAAAACCAGGCGGCCCCGGACTGCCACGGCAGGCGCAGGTGCTTGACCAGAAAAGACGCGGCGATCATCCGCACCCGGTTGTGCATCCAGCCGGTGTGCCAGAGCTCCCGCATCCCCGCGTCGACGATCGGGTAGCCGGTGCGGCCCTGCTGCCAGGCCCGCAGCTTGGCGTCGCCCGGATCCGGCGCCCAAGGGAAACCGGCGTAGGCGGCGC
>Ga0302320_10011499_pt1 | contig 18716 bp, 16 predicted proteins | sample Bog_T0_3_FD_202130 | JGI IMG/M metagenome (GOLD analysis project Ga0302320, IMG submission 202130) | Peat permafrost microbial communities from Stordalen Mire near Abisko, Sweden - Bog_T0_3 | ecosystem: Environmental > Terrestrial > Soil > Wetlands > Peat | place: Sweden: Abisko, Stordalen Mire...
GCCTCACGGTGAACAAGTACGACATCATTTCCTCGCTCGTGGCGGGTGTGCTCGTGATCGGGATCGGGCTTCTCGTGAGGGCACGCATCACCGCGGGGGTGCCCGGCAGGATGCAACTCGCCTTCGAGGCGATATCGAACGCCGTCTCCAACCAGGTCGAGTCATCGATCGGCCCCAAGGGCAGGCGGATAGTGCCGCTCGCGATGACGCTTTTTTTGTACATCCTGTTCTGTAACTGGCTCGAGATGATCCCCACGGGTCACTCCCCGCAGCTGCTGCCCGCGCCGACAGGCGATGTGAACTTGACCTACGCCATGGCGCTCACCGTGATCATCCTTGTTCACGTCACATGGATCAGGACCCAGGGTTTCGGCCACTACATCGGCCACTACTTCAGGCCCTACAAGGTGCTGTTCCCGATAAACCTGATCGAAGAGATCGCCAAGCCACTCACGCTCGCCCTGCGTCTTTTCGGCAACATCTTCTCGGGCGGGATCATGATCCTTTTGATCTGGGCGCTGCTGCCGTGGTTCGGCGTCCCGATCGGCGACTTGGTCTGGAAGGCTTTCGACGGCCTGTTCGTCGCGCCCGTGCAGGCATTTATCTTCTCGCTGCTCACCATCCTCTATTTCGAGACGGCGATGTCAGGCAACCATTGAGCACGAACCCAGTGCAGCAAAGCCACAGCGACGGCTCTAAGAGCCCCGAAGATCTCCAAGTTCAGAAAGGGAGTAGGTAAACCGAATGGCAAATGACCTCAACCAGGCGATCGAGCTAGCGGGCGCCATGGTCGGCGGCGGGCTCGCCCTCGGCGGCGGCGCCGTCGGAGCAGCCATCGGCGACGGCCTCGCAGGCAGCCAGACGATCGCTGGAGTCGCCCGCCAGCCAGAAGCCCAAGGCCGGCTGTTCACGATCATGTTCATCATCGTGGGCCTCGTCGAGGCCATGTACTTCATCAACCTCGTCTTCATGGTCCTGTTCGTCTTCGTCCTCGCCAAGAAGTAGGAAAGAGAGTCTGCTGGATGCTGTTTGCAAGCGCGGCGGGAGGTAGTTCCGGCAACGGTGGGAACTTCCTCATCCCGAACGGGACCTTCATTGTCGAGCTCGTCATCTTCCTGGTCGTGCTCGGCATCATCGCCAAGTGGATCCTGCCTCCGCTCCAGGAGGTGACCGAGACGCGGCGCGCCCGCATCCTCGGCGAGCTGGCCAAGGCCGAGGAGTCGCGCGCTGCAGCAAAAGACATCCTCGCCGAGCGCGACAGGGTCATCCAACTGGCCAGGGTCAAGGCGCGTGACATCGTCGACCTAGCCAATCAGGGCGCCGACTCGGCCCTAGAACAGGGCCGAGCCCGTGGACAGCGGGAGTATGAACGCTTGGTCGAGGCTTCGCGGGCCGAGGTCACCGCTGAGTGCGGCCGAGCCCGCGAGGAGCTCATCGCCCGGCTCGACTCCCTTGTCGTCTCGGCCGCCGAACGCGTTCTCAACAGCCACATTGATCCGAATGAGCACCGCGAGCTGATCCACGAGGCGGTCGCCGCCGCCGGTGCCCCAGGTCCGCAAAGAGGAGCCGTCTAGCCGTGGCTTCCTATCTCGGCGAGGTTGTTGGGTTTCTGCTCCTGTTGGCCTTTACCTACCACTATGTCTGGCCAATGCTGAAGAAGTTGATGGACTCCCAGGCCGCGGCCATCAGGTCATCGCTCTCCTCGGCAGACGCGGCACGAGACAGCGGTGAGCGTCAGCTCGCCGAGGCGCAAGCTGCCCTCGAGGCGGCTCATATAGAAGCGGCAGCCATCGTCGAGCGGGCGGAGGAGACCTCGGCCCAGCTTCGTGCCGAGGGCGAACACCGTGGCCAAGAAGAATATGAGCGACTCGTGGCGAGCGCGGCTGCTGAGGCCGATTTCGAGCGCCAGCGGGGCCGCGAGGACGTCTCCCGGGAGATCGGCTCGATTGTGATGGTCGCGACCGAGCGAGTCGTCGCCGCTGAGATCGACGCTTCGTTGCAGCGGGCCTTTATTTCCGACGCGATCGATGCCGCCGAGGCGATGGCATGAGGGAGCTGTTGCGTGGCTACGCGACAGCGACGCTGGAGTCGGCGGCGGCAGCAGGGCACGCTCGTCAGGTGGCCGCTGACCTCGACGAATTCTCGCGGGCGCTCATGGACTCAGAGCCTCTCCACAACGTGCTCACCGACATGGCGATCCCGACCCGCTCACGACGCGGCGTCGTGCACGACCTGCTGGCGGCCAAAGCTGGCTTTGAGACCGAGCAGCTCATTTCCTGGGCCGTGCTCGTCGAGAGCGCGTCCGAGTTTCCCTCCGCCGTCTTCGAGTTCGTCGAGCTCGCCCGACAGATCGCGGATGCCGTCGAGACCGGCCGGCCTAGGCCCATTGACGATGAGGAGCTTCTCGGAGGACGCACGGCCGTTCGTGAGCGGATCCGCGGCTTCGCTGACAGGTTGTTCCAGGAGGCCGAACGGCGCGAGAGCATCGACGAGCTCGAGGATGAGGTGGTCCGTTTCGCCCGCATTGTCGAGGCGAGCCGCGACCTTCGCCAAGCCCTCGGCGACCCGAACCGCCCAGTCGGCCAACGAGTCGCTATCGTCTCCGACCTGGTCCGCGACAAGGTGCAGCCGGCGACGGCGCGCCTTGTGGAGTACGTGCTCAAGGCGGGCCACGTCCGAGATCTTGCCGGCACCCTCGAATGGGTGGCCGGCTTGGCCGCCGAGGAGCGGGGCCGGCGCGTGGCGAAGGTGCGCTCTGCGGTCGAGCTCGACGAAGGCGAGTTCGCCCGGCTCACTCAAGCGCTCGAGCGTACGGCGGGACACCCCGTCGAAGTCCGGGTCCAGATCGATCCGACCCTGCTTGGAGGAATGGCCGTCGAGATCGGCGACACCGTCATCGACGGCTCGGTGCGACGCCGTCTCGACCAACTTCGCGAGACCATCGCCCCTGTTGCGCCTAGCCAGGCCGTCGAGTCTCGACGATGAACGCTTTTGGAACCAGACATAGAGGACAAAGGACCCGCACAGATGCCTGAGCTCATGATCAACGCCGACGACATCGCCGCGGCGCTGGCGCGCAATGTCAGCGACTTCACCGCCGGTACCGAGGTCGAGCAGGTGGGCCGGATCGCCGAGGTCGGCGACGGCATCGCCCGGGTGACCGGCCTGCCCGGCGCCACCGTCAACGAGCTGCTCGAGTTCGAGAACGGCGCCGTTGGCCTTGCCCTCAACCTCGACGAGGAGTCGATTGGGGCCGTCGTGCTCGGCAACATGGACGGCCTCGACGAAGGCCAGGTCGTTCGCTCGACAGGAAGGATCTTGTCGGTGCCGGTGGGTGACGCCCTTTTGGGAAGGGTCGTGAACCCTCTCGGCGAGCCAATCGACGGCAAGGGCCCGCTCGGCGAGACGATTGAGCGGCGTCTTGAGATCCAGGCCCCCGGCATCGTCTCGCGCCAACCGGTCTCAGAGCCCCTGCAGACGGGTATCAAGGTCATAGATGCAATGACCCCGATCGGGCGAGGCCAGCGCGAGCTAATCATCGGTGACCGCAAGACCGGCAAGACGACGATCGCCACCGACACGATCATTAATCAGCGCGGAGCCGGTGTGAAGTGCATCTATGTCGCCATCGGGCAGAAGGGCTCGACGATCTCCCAGACCGTCGCCACCCTGGCCGAGCACGGCGCCCTCGAGTACACCGTCGTCGTGGCGGCTCCCGCCTCCGAGCCGGCGCCGTTCAAGTACCTGGCTCCCTATGCGGGCTGCGCCATGGGCCAGCACTGGATGGAGCACGGCGAGCACGCCCTCGTCGTCTACGACGACCTCTCCAAGCAGGCCGAGGCTTACCGGCAGATCTCCCTCCTCCTGCGCCGTCCGCCAGGCCGCGAGGCCTATCCCGGGGACGTCTTCTACCTCCACAGCCGCCTTTTGGAGCGTGCCGCCAAGCTCTCCGACGACATGGGCGGCGGGTCGCTCACGGCCCTGCCGATAATCGAGACCAAGGCGGGCGACATCTCGGCCTACATCCCGACCAACGTCATCTCGATCACCGACGGGCAGATCTTTTTGGAGAGCGAGCTGTTTTACTCCGGCGTTCGCCCGGCCTTCAACGTCGGCAACTCGGTCTCGCGGGTGGGCGGCGCGGCGCAGATCAAGGCAATGAAGGCTGTCGTCGGCACCTTGAAGATCGACCTGGCCCAGTTCCGTGAGCTCGAGGCTTTCGCGACCTTCGGCTCCGAGCTCGACAAGGCCTCACAGGCACAGCTCGACCGCGGCTACCGGCTCACCGAGCTGTTGAAGCAGGGCCTCAACGTGCCGATGGCCGTGCAGGAGCAGGTGGTCGTCATCTATGCCGGTGTGCGGGGGCACATCGATGACGTGCCGGTCGAAGACGTGCAGCGCTTCGAGTCAGAGCTCCGGGCGTTCATGCGAGCGAGTCACGCCGACTTGCTCGACCAGATCGCCAAGACAGGAATGCTGCCGAAAGAGGGCGACCTCGAAGCCGCCATTGCCGAGTTCAAGAGCGGCTTCGGCACCTCGCAGGCATCCTCGCCCGGCGCGGTGGGCACTGATGCCAAGCCGTCAGAATCATCGGCAGGGTCGCAAAGCCCAGTCGCGTCTTCGACCGAGGCAGGCTAGCCACATGGCAGGTGGTCAGGAGCGGGTTCTTCGCCGGCGCATCCGGAGCATCGAGGCGACCAAGAAGATCACCAGGTCTTTCGAGCTCATCGCGGCGTCCCAGATCGCCCGTGCCCAGGGCCGCATCGCCGGTTCGCGCCCTTATGCCAGGGCGATTTCGGACATCCTGGCCGCGACTGTCAAAGAGAGCGGGAGCTCCACGCGCCTTTTGGGCGTGCCTGAGTCGCCGAGCAACGTCCTCGCTCTGGTGATCGTCGCGGACCGGGGTCTCGCCGGCGCCTACAACTCGAGCGTGCTGCGCTCAACCGAGCGCCTTATCCGCGCCGGTGTGGCCAAGGGTCAGAATTACAAGGTGATGGCGGTGGGAAAGAAGGCGCAGGCGTACTTCCGCTTCCGCCACCAGCCGGTCGAGCGCCAGTTCGTTGGGATGTCCGACCGGCCCAGCTTCGACGACGCCCGTCGTGTGGCAGGGTCGATCGTGCCGCTTTTCCTCGAAGGCGAAGTCGACCTCGTGCAGATCGTCTCGACCCGCGTGCGCTCCGCGAGCAGGCAGTTCGTCGAGACACGTCAGCTTCTGCCCGTGTTGGCGAGCGAGCCGCCCCCTCGCGTGACACCCGATCGAGCCGGGCCGTCCTCGATGGTCGTCGAGCCAGACCCCCTAGATGCAGTGGCCCCAGAGCCGGGACACCAGCTCGGATTTTTCGAGTTCGAGCCCGACGGGGAGCAGCTGTTGGCGGCCCTCATCCCGCAGTATGTGGAGGCGGCCGTCTACGCCGCCTTGCTGGAGGCCTCCGCGTCGGAGCACGCCGCTCGCCAGCGGGCGATGTCGGCTGCCACCGAGAACGCCGAAGAGCTGCTCAAGACCCTTCGCCGGGTCATGAACCGTGCTCGACAGGACACCATCACGACCGAGATCATGGAGATCGTCGGAGGATCCGAGGCACTTCGCGCGGCCGCCGGCCACGCCCGCGACCTCACCTATCCCCAAGCAACCGAGGAGCAGACCGTATGACCACCGTTGCCCCCGAGATTCCCGAGGGCCAGCACCTCGAAAACGGCCGCATCGTCGCGATCGCCGGCCCGGTCATAGACGTCGAGTTCCCTCCGCACGCCCTGCCCGAGATCAACATGGCCCTCGAGGTCTGCCTCGTCGTCGACGGCGAGGAAGTGCGCATCACCGCCGAAGTCGCCCAGCAGATCGGTGAGGGACGCGTCCGCTGCATCTGCCTCAAGCCGACTGACGGGCTCGCCCGCGGTGCGACGGTGACCAACACCGGCCGTGGCATCACGGTCCCGGTCGGCGACGCCGTGCTCGGTCACGTGTTCAACGTCATCGGCCAGAGGTTGGACGCCGGCGAGATGGGCGAGCCCGACGCTTGGTGGGAGATCCACCGCCCAGCCCCCGACTTCGACACCTTGGAGCCGCGTCGGCAGATGTTCGAGACGGGCATCAAGGTCATCGACCTCCTCGAGCCGTATGTGCAAGGCGGCAAGATCGGCTTGTTCGGCGGTGCCGGTGTCGGCAAGACCGTCCTTATCCAGGAGATGATTCACCGCGTTGCCCAAGAGCACGGCGGTGTTTCGGTGTTCGCCGGAGTCGGAGAGCGCACCCGTGAGGGCACCGACCTGTGGCTTGAGATGCAGGAGTCCGGTGTCATCTCCAAGGCAGCCCTCGTCTACGGCCAGATGGACGAGCCACCGGGCGTGCGCCTTCGCGTGGCGCTCTCGGCGTTGACGATGGCGGAGTACTTCAGGGACGTGAAGAACCAGGACGTGCTCTTGTTCATCGACAACATCTTCCGTTTCGTCCAAGCTGGCTCGGAGGTTTCGACCCTGCTTGGCCGCATGCCTTCGGCGGTCGGCTACCAGCCGACGCTCGCCGACGAGATGGGCGAGCTGCAAGAGCGCATCACCTCCACCCGGGGTCACTCCATCACATCGATGCAGGCGGTCTACGTCCCCGCCGACGACTACACCGACCCGGCACCTTTCACGACCTTTACTCACCTCGATGCCACGACCGAGCTTTCCCGCCAAACGGCCGCCCTCGGCATCTACCCGGCGGTCGACCCGCTGGCATCGACGAGCAACATCCTCGCCCCCGAGGTCGTCGGCGACCGCCACTACCAGTGCGCCCGCCGGGTGCAAGAGGTGCTGCAGCGTGCTCGTGAGTTGCAGGACATCATTGCCATTCTCGGCCTCGACGAGCTCTCGGAGGAGGACCGCCTAAGCGTCACCCGGGCGCGGAAGATCCAGCGATTCATGTCCCAGCCTCTCTTTGTCGCCGAGGTCTTCACCAGCCTGCCCGGAATCTACGTCCCGATCGACGAGACCGTGCGCAGTTTCGAGGCTCTCGTCGGTGGCGACCTCGACGATGTTCCGGAACAGGCGTTCTTGAACGTGGGCGGCGTCGACGACGTGATGACGAAGGCCAAGTCGATCGAGCAGGGCTGAGCCAATATGGCGAACCTGACCCACGTCGAGCTGATAACGCCAGAACGCCCCCTGTTCTCCGGCGAGGCCGAGGCCGTCGTGATGCGCACAGACGGGGGCGACATCACTTTTCTTGCAAACCACATGGATTACATAGCCGCCGTCGACATTTGCGTCGTGCGCCTCCAAGGCGTGCAGAAAGCCGCCTTTAAACACGACGGCGTCGCTCAAAGACAGACGACTGGCGAGGCACCGAGCGGCGACGCCACGCCTCAAAGCGAGGTGCGGGCGGCGGTGCACGGTGGTTTTGTCATGGTGGCTCACAACACCGTGACGATCGTCTCGGGGGTCGCCGAGCTCGCTCAAGAGATCGACGTGCCGCGCGCTGAGCGGGCCCTGCAGGCAGCCGAAGCTGCGGGCGGCAACCCACAGGCAGGTGACGAGGTCGCCCCGGCGGTCGCGAGGCCGCCAAGCGCCGAGGCTTCGGCTGGCACAGATGTGCCCGACCGAGCCGCGCTCGATAGAGCCGCCGCGCGCGCCCGTGCGCGCTTGGAAGCGGCCGCGCGGCTGGAGTCGAACCTGGCCCACATGTGATGGCCCCGCAAGTGGGTCTGCGCGCCTAAGTTCGCGGCCATGCGCTTTGCGATCAAGACGGCCCCGCAGAACACGACCTGGCAAGACATGCTCGCCGTTTGGCGCGCCGCCGACGACATCGAGCTTTTCGAGTCAGGCTGGGTCTTCGACCACTTCTACCCGATCTTTTCTGACTCGAGCGGGCCTTGCTTGGAGGGCTGGACGGTTCTGAGCGCCCTCGCCCAGGCGACGAGCCGTCTGCGCCTCGGCACGCTCGTGACAGGTATCCACTACCGGCACCCGGCCGTGCTCGCCAACATGGCAGCCGCCCTCGACGTCATCTCGGGGGGCAGGCTGGAGCTCGGTATTGGGGCTGGCTGGAACGAGGAGGAGTCGGGTGCTTACGGCATCGCCCTCGGCACGCCCAAAGAGCGCAGCGACCGTCTCGAAGAGGCCTGCCAGGTCCTCATCGATCTCCTCTCCGCAGAGACGACCTCGTTTCGTGGCACGTACTACGAGCTCACCGAGGCACGTTGCAACCCCCAGCCCATCCAGCGCCCCCATCCCCCAATCTGCATCGGCGGAAGCGGCGAACAGCGGACACTTCGTACGGCGGCGCGATACGCCCAGCACTGGAACTTCGTCGGCGGCCCACCAGAAGAGTTCGCCAAAAAGCGAGAGGTGCTTCACCGCCACTGCGCCGAGATCGGGCGCGATCCGCGCGAGATCGTCTGCTCCAGCCATGTGCGCCTAGAGGGCGGCCCAAAGGCGGCTGCGGCGACCGCCGCCGCGCTCGGCGAGGTCGGCTGCGAACTGGCGATCGTCACGCTCCCTCCGCCGCACACACCCGAGGTGCTGGAGCCTTTGGCACAGGCACTGGCCGATATCGGCTGAATTAATGCCGGAAAGACGCCGCCTGACCGTTGCCCTTGTGATCACGGGCCCGGTCTCAGACGAAGTCGATGGCATGCGCCGGGCGCTCGGGGCAAAGGCCTTGGGTCGCATCGCTCCCCACGTGACGCTCGTGCCTCCCGTGAACATCCACGAGGAGGACATCGAAGACGTCCTCGAGCACGTCCGCCGCGAAGCAGCGCGAAGCGGACCGATAGCCGTGGAGCTCGGCCCCCCGGCCGCGTTCTGGCCCCGCACCCCGGTGTTATACCTCGAGCTCGGCGGAGACATCGAGGGCCTCTTAGAGCTGCAGCGCTGCCTCGTTTCCGGCCCCCTTGCCCCGCCACCGGGCCGGGCCGAACGCGACTTCGTACCGCATGTCACCTTGGACCAAAGGATCGATCCGACGCGTCTGGCCCATGTGCTTGTTGCGCTTGGCGACTACCGATCAAGCTATTGCTTCGAGCGCGTGACCATCTTGGACCAGGACGCCGATCACCGATGGTGGCCCATGGCCGACACCGCCCTCGGTCGCCCACTTGTTGTCGGCCGAGGCAGCCTGGACCTGGAGCTAGCCATTGTCGAGCAGCCCGACCCTGTCGTCCAAGCGTGGGCGGAGGGCGAGTGGGAGGCCTATTCGCGCGAACTTTACGGGCCCGCGGTGCACCCTTTCGAGCGGTTCGTCATCATTGCCAGGACAAAAGGCACCCCTGTCGGCTACGCGGAAGGTGACATCCGCGGCACGGCCTTGAAGCTGGGCCGTTTGATCGTGAGCCCGCAATGGCGCAGCCAGGGCATTGGCTCGCATCTGTTGCGGGCGGTCGAGCGTTTCGGTCTCGAGCACGGTTGCGACTGGGTTCGCCTCGAGACGCTTGCGGACCAAAGAGCGGCCGAGCTTTATGAAGACCGCGGCTTCAAGGTGATCGCCCGTCTCGGCAACTGGCGAGACGGGCACGACTTCGTGCTCATGGAGCGCGCCCTTCATCTGTAGGCGCTCTTGAGCTGAGGGCGCTGGAAACTTTCTCGACGAGGCGGTCGGCTGCGACCTCGGGGTCGATGCGCTTGTCTTCGAGGTCGCCTAAAAGGCCGTCATCGCCCGAGGAGGAGACGGCCGCGGCGATGGCGGCCTCGAAGCGTCCTCTGGCGATCCTGACTGACTCTTGCCTCGCCCGCTCGGCTCGGCGCTTTTTGAGCATGCCGTCGCTTTCGAGATAGGCGCGGTGCGACGAGATGGCGTCCCACAACTGGGCGACTCCTTCGCCGGTGGAGGCCACCGTCTCGACGATGGGCGGTGTCCACGCGAGGCCGTCGGAGAGCTGGAGCATGAGTCGGAGGTCACGGGCTGTTTCGATCACCCCTGGGCGGTCCGCCTTGTTGATGACGAGCACGTCGGCGACCTCCAACAACCCGGCCTTGTTCGCCTGCACCGAGTCCCCCCAGCCCGGGGTGACGACGACAACCACGGTGTCACAAGTTGCCGCGACCTCGATCTCGACCTGGCCCACGCCGACCGTCTCGACGATCACGAAGGGCCACCTGGTCGCGTCGAGGAGCCGAACGGCCTCGGGCACGGCCGCGGCCAGACCGCCGAGATGGCCGCGAGTCGCCATCGATCGGATGAAGACGGCCTCGTCGAGGGCGTGGCCCTGCATGCGCACCCTGTCGCCCAAGATGGCGCCGCCTGTCACCGGCGAGGAGGGGTCGACGGCGAGCACGGCGACCGCGCACGAAAGGCGCTGGCGGATATCGGTGAGCACGGCACTCGCGAGCGTCGACTTGCCCGCGCCCGGGGCACCGGTGAAGCCGATGGCGTAGGCGGCGCCGGCGCGAGAAAAGCTGAGCCGCGCTACCTCACGGCTTTGCGGACCGCCTCTTTCCACAAACGAGAGGAGGCGGGCGAGGGCGCCCCTGTCGCCTGATTGGGCGGCTTGGAAGAGCTCGGCTACGCCTAAACCCTTGAGGCTTGTTCTCACGGCTCCGGTACGCGTTCGATGTTCGCCCCGAGGAGGCGCAGGCGACCGTCGAAGTCCTCGTAGCCGCGGTCAATGTGCTCCGCCCCGCTCACGTCGGTGACGCCCTCGGCGACGAGACCTGCGAGCACGAGGGCCGCCCCGGCCCGAATGTCGGGCGCCCGCACCTTTGCCCCCGACAAATTGGGCACTCCTCGCACGATGGCATGATGGCCCTCGGTCTTGATCTTGGCCCCCATCCGTCGCAACTCGTCGGTATAACGGAAGCGACCGGCGAAGAGGTTCTCGCTCACGATGGCCACTCCGTCTGCGATCGAGAGCATCGTCACGAGCAGGGGCTTGTAGTCGGTCGCCACTCCCGGGAAAGGCAAGGTGGCGACATCTACAGAGCGCCGGCGCCCCTCGGCCGCCGCGATGATGCCCTCGTCGGTGCGCGTCAGCTCCATGCCCATCTCGCCGAGCTTTTCCAGGTACATAGCCATGTGCTCGGGGCGAGCCCGCTTCACGAGCACTTCCCCCCCGGCGAGGCCCACCGCGGCGACGAAGGTGGCGGCCTCGACCCGGTCCGGGATGGCCCTGTGGTTCGCCGGCTTCAAGTCGTCGACGCCCTCGACCTCGATACGCGAGGTCCCGGCCCCTGAGATACGCGCCCCCATCTCGTTCAGCATCGATGCCAGGTCCGATATCTCCGGCTCGCGGGCGACGTTGTCGATGATGGTCGTGCCCTTGGCGAGCACGGCGGCCATCAAGACGTTGTCGGTGGCCGTATGGCTCGGGTACTGCAGCACGATGTGGGCACCGCTGAGGCGGTCGCAGTAGCCCTCGACATAGCCGTGCTCGGTGGCAAAGGTGGCGCCGAGGTCCTCGAAGGCGCTCAGGTGGAAGTCGATCGGCCGGTAACCGAAGTCGTCGCCCCCCGGCATCGAGACCCGGGCTGTGCCGTAGCGGGCGAGGAGGGGCCCGAGCACCACGATGGAGGCCCGCATCTTCTCCACTAGCTCATAGGGGGCGACCGGGGTCACGTCGGTCGGGATGTCGATCTCGAGATGCCCGTTCGGGCCACAGCCCAGGTGGCTGACCTCGGCACCCATGGCTCGCAGCACGTCGGACATGATGGCGACGTCCTTTATGACCGGGACGTTGTCGAGCCGGTGCCGCCCTGGGGCGAGGAGGCAGGCCGCCATCAGCTTGAGCACCGAGTTCTTCGCCCCGTTCACCTCGACCGTGCCGTGAAGCGGCCCGGACGGGCTCAAGACGAAGCGATCCACGGCGTGACAGTACTGCTCTTGCTGGCACGCGAGCACCAGGCGCGATGGTCTGCCCGGTGATCGCGCCTGGTTCGAGCACCAATTCCGCCTCGCGCGAGGCCGATCGAGCCGGGCGCGATTTCGCCCGGGCCACCGCTATCGTCGGCGCGGTGGACGACCATCGCCAACCGCCCGATCGGAACCTTGCCATGGAGCTGGTTCGCGTCACAGAGGCTGCCGCGCTCGCCTCTGGGCGCTGGATGGGCCGCGGTGACAAGGAGGGCGCCGACCAGGCTGCGGTCGACGCCATGCGCGTCGTCCTCCAGCGCGTGCCGATGGACGGCATCGTCGTCATCGGTGAGGGCGAGAAGGACAAGGCGCCAATGTTGTTCAACGGCGAGCACATTGGCGACGGCACGCCTCCGTTGACAGATGTCGCCGTCGACCCGATCGACGGCACCTCACTCACGGCCCAAGGCCGCGGCGGCGCGCTGGCCGTCATCGCTGTCTCCGAGCGCGGATCGATGTTTAATCCTGGGTCGTTCGTCTACATGGAAAAGATCGCTGTCGGCCCCGAGGCAGCAGAGGTGATCGACATCACGGCGAGCCCGGCGCAGAACCTCGCCGCCATCGCCCGGGCCAAGAACGAGGCGGTCAACGACCTGACCGTCGTCGTGCTCGATCGTCCGCGCCACGCCGAGCTGATCGAAAAGGTGCGGGCCACAGGCGCCCGCATCCACCTCATAAGCGACGGTGACGTCGCCGGCGCTATCGCCACCGCCTGGCCCGAGTCCGGGGTCGACGTGCTCATCGGCATCGGCGGCACGCCCGAGGGCGTGATCTCGGCGGCGGCGCTCAAGTGCATGGGGGGCGCCATCCAGGGCCGGCTCTGGGCACGCGACGACGCCGAGCGGGCCGCGGCCGTCCGAGCCGGCTTCGATTTCGATCGCGTGCTCACCGTTGACGACCTCGTACGGTCGGAGAACTGCTTTTTCGCGGCGACGGGCATCACCGGGGGCGACTTGCTCCGCGGGGTGCGCTATGACCATCGCGGGGCCCTCACCGAGTCGCTCGTGATGCGCTCGAAGTCCGGGACGGTACGCATGATCGAGGCGCGTCATCAGCTGCACAAGCTCCGTAGGTTCGCTGCGATCGAGTTCGGCTGACAGAGGTGTACCCGAGCTTGCATCGCGACTTCAACGACCCGCGCTGGTTCGAGCGGGCCGTGTTTTACGAACTGCACCCACGGGGATTCTTCGACTCCAACGCAGACGGGATCGGGGATCTAAGAGGTCTCAAAGACAAGCTCGATTACCTCGAATGGCTGGGCATCGACTGTGTCTGGCTGCTGCCCATTTACCCCTCCCCAATGCACGACGGCGGCTACGACATCAGCGACTTTTTGACCGTCGCGCCCGAGCTCGGCAACGTCGACGACCTGGTAGCTGTGATCGAAGAGGCTCATCGCCGGGGGATCCGCATCATTGCCGACCTCGTCATGAACCACACGAGCGATGAGCATCCCTGGTTCGTCGAGTCGCGCTCGTCGCGAGACAACGACAAGGCCGACTGGTACATGTGGTCGGACGACGACCATCGTTTCGCCGGCGTCCGGGTGATTTTCTGCGACGTCGAGCCCTCCAACTGGACATTCGACCCGGTGCGCGGGCAGTACTACTACCACCGCTTCTACCATCAGCAGCCCGACCTCAACTACGACAACCCGGAGGTCGCCGACGCCATGCTCGGCGTCGTGCGCCACTGGCTGGACCTCGGCCTGGACGGCTTCCGGCTTGACGCCGTGCCCTATCTCTACAAAGAGGAGGGGACAAACTGCGAGAACCTGCCGGCGACGCACAAGTTCCTCCGCCGCATCCGTTCGGAGATCGACGCTGTTTACACCAACCGGATGCTGCTCGCCGAGGTCAACCAGTGGCCGGATGACGTCATCGAGTACTTCGGTGACGGGGACGAGTGCCACATGTGCTTCAACTTTCCCCTCATGCCGCGCATGTTCATGGCGATCCGGCGCGAGCAGCGCTTTCCCATCACCGAGATCCTCGCCCAGACGCCCGCCATCCCCGAGGGCTGCCAATGGGGGATCTTCTTGCGCAACCACGACGAGCTCACCTTGGAGATGGTGACCGACGAGGAACGCGACTACATGTACGCCGAGTACGCCCGCGATCCGCGCATGCGCCGCAACCTCGGCATCCGCCGCCGCCTCGCCCCGCTTGTCGACAACGACCGTCGCGTAGCTGAGCTGCTCCACGGCCTGCTCTTGTCCCTGCCGGGCAGCCCGGTGCTCTACTACGGCGACGAGCTGCTCATGGGCGACAACATCTACCTCGGCGACCGCGACGGCGTCCGCACCCCGATGCAGTGGTCACCGGACCGCAACGCCGGGTTTTCCCGGGCTGATTTCGCTCAGCTTTACCTGCCGCCTTTGATGGACCCTGTGCACGGCTACCAGGCCGTCAATGTCGAAGCCGAGCAGCGGGACCCGTCGTCGTTCCTCCACTGGCTGCGGCGCATGCTGGCCGTTCGCCACCAGTACCCCCAGTTCGCCACCGGGTCGTTCGAGGTGCTGCCGGCAGATAATCCCTCCGTGCTCGCCTATGTCCGCACGGCGCGCGACGGGGACCGGCTCGGCGCCGGGCTTGCCTGCGCCGAGTTTCCCACTGAGGCCGGGGTGTCCGATTTTGACGATGTCCCCAACCTTTCAAAGGCGCCCGACCTCGACAAAGCGCCGGCCGCGGTCTTGTGCGTGGCCAACCTGAGCCGTTTCGCCCAGCCGGTCGAGCTGAGCCTCGGGCGCTGGGAGGGCTGCACACCGATCGAGCTACTCGGCAGGGTGCCCTTCCCCAAGGTGTCGGCCAAGACGTATTCGGTCACGTTCGCGCCTTATGGCATCTACTGGTTCGAGCTCGTGGAGCGTTAGATGGCGCCTTCTCCGGCCGCCCTTGAGGGTCTCGTCATCCCCTACCTGGAGCGCCAGCCGTGGTTCCTCGTCGACATGGCCCGTTACGACCGGGACGTTTGGGCGAGCTTCAAGCTGGCGGATCTGGAAATCATTTTCGAGGGCCGACCCGGGATGGCGAGCGTGGTCGTCACCGTCGGTGACCGCCCCTTCCACGTCCTTGTCGGCTGGCGCGATCCTGTCCAGACGCCGGCAGCCCTCGGCGAGCACCAAGGTGCCGTGCTCGGCATGTGCGACGACGGCGCGGGGGACGTGCTTTGCTACGACGCTCTCGCCGACGAGGAACTAGCGACGCGGCTGCTCGCCGTGGCGAGCGCCGGGGCTAAGACAGCCAATCGGGTGCGTCTTGTTCATTCGCTGGTGTCTCACGCCTCGCTCGTCTATGACGAGTACCTGTTCATGAAGTGCTACCGGGTGCTCGAGCCCGCTCCCCGGCCAGAGGTCGAGCTTTTAGGCAAGCTCGACGAGGTCGGCTTTCGCCACTTGCTCAGGCCTGTGGCCCACTGGGAGCGCAACGGATGGGACCTGGCGCTCGTGCGCGAGTACGCCCCAGGCGCTGTTGAGGGCCGGCTTCTTGCCCTCACCTCTTTGCGTGACCTGTTCGGCCGCAATCTCGAGGCGGAGAGCAGCAGGCACGACGAGGTGGGTGGTGCCGGGGGTGACCTGTCCTCGGAGATGCGCCGCCTCGGCGAGATAACTGGCGAGCTTCACCTCGCCCTCGCCGAGGCCTTCGGTGTGCGTGCACTGGCGAGCGGCGATGCCTTAGGCACCCGTGCCATCAGGGTGCACGGTGACTACCATCTGCGCCGCGTTTTTCGCAGCGACGCAGGTTGGATCATCGGCGGCTTCGGCGACGACCCGCTCATCGGCAGGCCCACCGACAGCCTCGGCCGGCGCCGGCCGCGCTTTGCCTCACCGCTCGAGGACCTGGCCGACATGACCTATGCGCTACGCCAGGTGGCAGCCGAGGCCGTAGCTGCCCAGCCGGCTGTCATGTGGGCGCAGGCCGAGCGGCTCGCCAAATCCTGGGAGCGGCGCAACCGGGGCGCCTTTTTGAGCGGCTACCTCGGCGTGGAGGGGATCTCGAGCCTCGTCGTCCTCGAACGCGCTGCGGCCGCAGATGAGCTCAGGTCCCTTGTCTCCAAGCGCATGGCTGCAGCTGACTGAGTACTTTGTCGGCCGGCAGGTTCAAGATGCCGCGGTCACGACTCCATTCGGAGTACGAGGCTCGACCCGGGTCAGGGCGTTGCGCAGGTCGTCGGCGGCCTTTTCGGGCCCGACAACGTTGATCATGACGCCTGTGCCGAGCTCGAAGCCGGCACGCGTCGTGAGGCAGGGCAGGATGTGTACGTGCCAGTGGTAGGTGCCCGTTGCCCGGTAGGGAGCAGAGTGGAACACGACGTTGTAGGCGACGTCGCCCAGGCTCTCGCCTATCGCCCGCAGGGCGCTGCGTACGGCGCGGCCGACGCCGACGATGCTCTCGGTCGATGTCCGGTGGAGATGTGCCCCGTGGTCGCGGGGCACTACAAGCACCTCATAGGGCGTCCCGCTCCAGTAAGGGCAAAAGGTCACGGCGTGGTCGGTCGTCTGCAAGATGCGGTAGTCGACTCGTTCCTCGGCGGCAGCCGCCGCACATACGAGGCAGCCACCGGCGAAGCGATCGAAGCCGGCCTGCTCGTCGGCGAGCTCCCTTGGCACAAAGGGGATCCCGAGCAGCTGGCCGTGAGGGTGGGCGACCGAGGCGCCGGCCTGGCGGCCATGGTTGATGATCATCTGGCTGTAGCGAAGGCCGGGGGTGTTCTCGTGCACGCGGACGCGGTCACAGATGGCGGCCATAACGAGCGACATCTGCTCGTCGGCGAGGGAGGCCACGGTCTTGTCGTGCTCGGGCGACATGACGAGCACCTCGTGGATGCCGCTCGCCGGAGCCTCGGTGAACACCGGCCCCCGGTTCTCGACGACAAATGGCCTGTCACCCTCGAAGGCGGGATACCGGTTGGGCAGGACACGCACGAGCCAGTCACCGGAGTCCCCGTAGATCTCGAGCGCGGGAGGAGCGAAGGTTTTCACCCCCGGGCAGAACGGGCACGGGATGCCCTCAAGCGAGTCGAGGGTGAGCTGGCGGGGGACAAAGGGAGCCTGGCGCTGGGCACGATCGGTGGCCACGGTCACCCAACGCCCCGTGAGCGGATCAAGGCGGAGCTGGTTCACCCGCGTTCCGCCACCTCGTCCGAGCACCGAAAGAGCCCCGTCATTTGGCTTCACAATACCGCCACAAATACGGTTACGAGCGGAGGGGCACCTTGACTGGTCCGGGCTACGACCTGCTGGTGATATTGCACGTTTTGAGCGCGGTAGTCGGTTTCGGGGCCGTCGGTGTGAGCGGCAGCTACGCCGCTCGGGCGAGATTGGCCGTGCGGCCCCGCGAACAGGAGCTCCTTGTCCGCTACTTCGCCCCAGGAACGAACTGGGCGGAGCGTTGCCTGCTGGTTACCCCGGTCCTTGGTGCCGTCGTGCTCGTAGTGGGGGACCGTCCAGCCGCCTCGCAAGCTTGGCCGTGGATAGGCCTCGGCTGCTGGGTGGTCGCGGCCGGGATCTCCTCCTCGTGGTGCTGGCCGGCCGAGCGGCGGGTACAGGCGTGGCTTTCAGGCTCAAGCGGAGCACTAGGCGCCGGGGACGGGATCTCGAGCTTTCGGGACGCGTGCCGTGCCGTCGAGCTCGCTTCGCTGGCGATCTCTGTCTGCTTTCTTGGTGCTGTCGTGGTGATGATCTGGCAACCGGGATGAGGCTCATAGCCGCTGAGCTGGTAGTTCGAGACACTTTGGCGAGGGCCGCCCGTTGGCGCCGGCATCGCCACCAGTAGATTTGCTAGCGATGCACCCCCCCGAGGCTTTTCGAGCCCGCATGTTCGTGGCGCTTCGGCGCCCCACGGTTATCATCGGCGCACTCGTTTTGGTTGTGGCCTCGCTGGCTTTGACGTCGTGCTCGCCAGCCGCGGGCGGTATCCACGGCGCCGGTGCCGCTCGCTCTAACCGCGGTGGCTCCCGACGGGTTTTGGAGAAGCCGCCAGCCTCCTTCGGGGTTGGATTGGGCATCGTCACCTGGGTCGACAGCCAGGGCTCAACGGAGAACTTCGACGAAGGCACGACCGAACCCGGACGCAAACTCGAGGTCGAGATCCTCTACCCGACGCTAAGCGTGAAGGCGCCGGCGGTAAAGGTGATGGCGGCTCCCGCTTACCGCTTCGGGCCCTATCCCGTCGTCGTGTTCGCCCACGGTTACAACGTCGACCCAAACACCTACCGTGCCCTGCTTGTGTCGTGGGTCGCGGCCGGTTACGTCGTCGTCGCCCCCTTCTTCCCCGACACTTCCATGTCCGCCGTCGCCGCCCAGCACGGTGTCGACACCGAAGGGGACATATTCAACCAGCCGGGCGACGTCGCCTTTATTGTGTCGCAGCTCGTCAAGGCCGCCGCCGGCTCGCAGCTTGTTCGCATCGGCTACCTCGACAAGATGATCGACCCTCACCGGCTCATCTTGGCCGGCCAGTCCGATGGCGGAGACACTGTCGCGGCGCTCATGTACGACCATGCCTACGCCGCGACGAGGCGGGCCCTGGCCGTCAAGCCCGTGGCGGTGGCGCTTTTGTCGGCAGACGAGATGTTGCGGGCCGAAGACGTCTACTCGCCTCCGCAAGGGCCTGGCCCGCTCGTGCTCGTGGTCCAGAGCCTTACCGACTCGTGCAACGACCCCTCCAACAGTTCCCAGCTCTACGACATGCTGCAGGGTGCGAGGAAGTGGTTCCTGGCCCTCGACAACGCAACCCATCTCGGCCCGTACGTGGGCATAGGCGCTGGCTCACCGGTTGTGCAGCAGGTGACGACCGCCTTTTTCAACCTCGCCGTCGGACGGCCAAAGGCCAGCCCTTCAGCCTTGCACCTAGCGGGTGACAACCCCGGTGTGAGCAGCATCACCACCACAGCG
>Ga0302320_10011501_pt1 | contig 18715 bp, 10 predicted proteins | sample Bog_T0_3_FD_202130 | JGI IMG/M metagenome (GOLD analysis project Ga0302320, IMG submission 202130) | Peat permafrost microbial communities from Stordalen Mire near Abisko, Sweden - Bog_T0_3 | ecosystem: Environmental > Terrestrial > Soil > Wetlands > Peat | place: Sweden: Abisko, Stordalen Mire...
CAGTCTCAGTTGCAGATAATGTGGTCCTGAGGGGGCGGATAGATGCAGTTAATTCGGTCCTGAAATCGCATCCATTGCAGTCCTGACCTTTTTCAATTGCAGTCCGCTACAGGTAGAGAATCCTTCACACAAAACTCCGGGGCGGCTTCCAGGGGACTTTTTGTTCGATCTGGCACGGTTTTAATCGGAGAGCAAAGCAGTCAGCACCCGCTTTTACCATTCCCAGCAGGTTTTTTGCTTTTTGGCGGGGTGGGTGTGGGAGGGGCGCTCAACGCCCTCCCACCGTATGCGAGCGATACTCGCCGGTCCGCCCATTAGGGCGCTCCGCATTATTTTTCCACCGATGCACAGCTTTGGAGGGGAGCAACTACCGGAAGAACTAGAGGGTTTATATAGAGGATTCCATACCCAAATGGCCGTAGCTTTTATACCCAAATGGCCGTAGATCTCATACCCAAATGGCCGTGGAAAACTTTTGTAGATAAGTGTTTATCCACCAAGAGGATGGTGGATTCATACCACCAAAGTGGCCGGGGTTTGGTGGTACGAATCCACCTTACTTGAGCAACTTCCTGACCGGCGGGGCGCTGTGAAAGAGTTTTAGCCCTTTAGCCACATCTTCACGCCAAATCATTTTTCCGTTCTGCACCTGGCGGCGAGCAGGCTTGGCTTCATCGTCCTCGACGCGGGCGGCTGAGTAGACCGTCAGAACCTCTTTCAGAGCCACCCTAAACTTTTGCCGGAATTTGAACATTGCGTCTGGGTTGTACCCCTGGCCAAATTGCGCGTGGAGAGCAATCCACGAGACGGTCTGTGGCTTCTCCACGGGGATCCGGTGGAGCCGCTGCGCAAGCCAACTGTAAATGTCGAGAGCTAGGGCGCTGTGAGACAGAGCCGCAATGTGCGCCTCATCCACCGGCACGGCTTGACTCATCAGACTCTGGAAGTAGTCGAGCGAAAGCGATACCGTGGAGGGCCAGAGAACACGCTGGCGCTCGTCCTTGGGAAACCAGAGATCAAAGGCAGACACAATGTTCGAGTTGACCGTGATCGCTTGACCATCGCGCACAACACCCAGGCGAATCGACGACGACGCCAAGCGTGCGAGCTGGTCTTTGACGGTTTTGATATTGCGCCCCTTTGGGTCCAGACTCAACGCCTTCCCAACGAACTGTGTGAGCGAGTCCTCAACCTCGATCACTGGAGATTGGGCGATAAGCGCCCGCTGATTGATGTGCATGAGGATCATGCGCGACTTCGGACCGAAAGGGAGCCCCAGCTCGACAAAACGCTCTTCCTTGGGGTGCATGGCCTCGCCTGCCAACACCTTCAGGTGGACTCTTCCGTTAACCCGCTCCCATATAGCAACCTGCAGTTACTCGTCAGCTCCCATTCTGGGGTAGTGTGTCGCCCTGCAACCGACGCCGAAGGCGGCGTGATCTTCATCATGAAGGCTGAGCAGAGTACAGACGGCTAGGGCCACACTTTCCAATCCGCCTTTTTCTCTGTCCGCGCGATGTAGACGAGCAAGCCGATCAGAACCGCATTGAGCAGCCCTTTGAACCATGTAAATGCGTGGAAGCCACAGGCGACACACCAGAGCATGTAGTGGGTATACCCATACCAACTCAGCACGGCAGTGAGGATGCAGAGGGCTCCCGTCAGCGGCGCAACGGTCCTCCGAAGGCTCCAACGCCTCTTACCCAGTAACAGAGACCCTCCGACAAGCAACATTCCGCCGAGGAACTGGGCGGCAAGGAACAGCTCCCTTGGTATCGTCAACCCTACGGCCACAGCGCGTTGAGCATTCTCATCTCCCTGATCGGCTGCCTTGTGGAACCAGCGATTCGCCTCAGTGCGGTCCTGCTGGACACCCTGCCCGTGGTAGTACATGAATCCGAGGTCGTATTGGGCGCTGGCGAAGCCTTGATCGGCGGCCTTGCGATACCAGCGAGCAGCCTCGGGGTAGTCCTGCGGTACACCGTGGCCCTGGTAATACATGAGTCCTAGGCCGTCTTCAGCCGCCGCGTCACCTTGGTCGGCCGCTTTGCGATACCAACTGACCGCTTCAGCATAATCCTGCGGCACACCTTGGCCCCGGTAAAAGGTAAGGGCGAGATTGACCTGAGCATTCGCATTACCCTGGTCAGCGGCTTTCTCGTACCAACGAGCAGCCTCGGCGTAGTCTTGCCGCACGCCCTGGCCGTGGTAGTACATATAGCCGAGACCGTACTGGCCTTTCGCGTCACCCTGGTCGGCGGCTTCGCGATACCAGCGAACAGCCTCGGCATAGTCTTGCGGCACGCCCTGGCCGTGGTAATACATGTGGCCGAAGGCATACTGAGCTTTTGCGTCACCTCGCTCGGCGCTTGCGCGGGATACGCTCGCTGCCTCAACGAGCTTCCGCTCATTTCTTTTCTCGTTGTGCGCCCACCAAAGGATCACGGTCCCACAAATCGCCGCTGCGCATGCAGCAGGCACTGCAATTTTCCAAAATAACCCCATTTTCCCAGCCTCCCGGCATGAAATCTGCGGTTGCAGATCGGTGATTACTCGATGCCTTAAGGGGCTCCCGCTTCGGGAGGACCTGATATCGGGGGTTGCTCTGGAGGATTCTCGCCACCGCCGGGTTCTTTACTCGGGTCGTGTACGGGTGGCGGAGGCGCTTCAGGATTTGTTGAAAAGTCAAAGACTTCGCCCAGTTCCGTGCCTATCAAGGCCCACGCAGCAGCAATCTTTATTCCGGTCCAAGTAATCGTGGCGCCGCAATAGAGCGTGCCGCCGCAAATCATGGTCACCTTATATTCAACCAATGCCTCTCGCCCGCGTGGATCGATCCGGTTCACCGGATCGCCGAAAGCATAGAGATACTTGTGCAGCGTAGCTGGAACTTTGGCTTTGCCCTCATTCGGATCGCGGCTCATGAACCGGCCCGTCAATGGATTCATGTAGCGCGCCCGCAAGTAGTACAGCCCGAGGTCGCTATCGAAAGCCTCGCCGCGGTACATGTACGCGTTCGGAGTTGTCCCCGTTGAATTGACTTTGTTTCCGAAGGCGTCGTAATCGTAGGTGTCGGTTACTGCCCCGGCGGAGTTGGTAAGCTGGCGCACGCTGCCTGCGCCGTCATAGCCATAGTAACTTGCCGTCCAGGTTCCGCTCACCATCTGATACTCGCTGATGCGCTGCAGGCCGTAGGTGTAGACGCGCTGCACTGCGCCGTTGACCGTCTCCTCAAGAACCTGCGGTAGGCCGGTCGGGTTCACATCGTCCTCAACCAGATATTTTGTGGTCACTCCGTTGACGGTCTTCGCGACGCGATTGCCGAAGGCGTCGTAGACCAACGTGACCGCAGTACTGCCCGAGGTCATCGAGGTCATGTGGTTTTCAGCATCGTAGGTATAGATCTTGCCGCCGGCTGTGAGCGTATTGCCGTTGGCGTCGTAACTCTCCGAGGATATCTGGTCATCGGCATTGTAGGTGAACGAACCGGAGCTGACTCCGCTGAGCGTGGAGGTTGCAGAGAGCCTGTTGCCTACCGGATCGAGTCCATAACTCACGCTACCGTTGCTCTTGCTCGGGTCGTCGCTGATGGTTTCATTCGTCAGCCGATTGATGCCGTCGTAGTTCCAGTTGAGGGTGCGGCCGTTGATCTCGACCGCCTGCGTGCGATTGCCGGTGGCTCCCAGCGTGTAGGAATAACCGGAGACCGGCGTAATCATCTCCGTGAGCCGGTTCAGAGTGTCGTAGGTGAAGTTGGACTGCAGCCCGTTGGCATAAGCGACGGTAGCCACATTGCTGGCCGGGTCATACGTGTAGGTTGTGGTGTTCTGCCCAGGCAGACGATTATCGACCACCGTTCCAAGGCGGTTCAGCTCGTCGTAGGTGTAGGCGACCGAGGCCCCATTCGGATTGGAGGAGACGATGCTTTCCACATGACCCGCCGCATCGTAAGTGTAACTCAGCGTGCCCTCGGGCGTCGCCTTGGTCGCGAGCCTGTCAAGAGCGTCGTAGGTGTATTTCACCGTGCCGTCCGCGGCCGTCGAGGTAAGGTACTTGCCGGTGGCCGTGTAGGTGAAGCTGACCGGCGCTTCGCCCGGGGTGGTGCGGCTCAGCAGGCGATTGAGCGCGTCATACGTGTAGGTGGTGGTGATGCCATTGAAGTGAGTGAGCGAGAGCAGATTGCCCGACGAGTCGTATTGTCGAGACTCGGTATGAGTGGCGTCGGGAAGGAGCTTGGAGACCGACTCGTTGAATACGTCGAAGCCATTCACCGTTGTGTGCAGGTTCTCATCGGTCAAGCCGGTAAGGTTGCCAAGGTTGTCATAACCATAAAGGTTGGTGTTCTTCGACGGGTTAGGATGATTGACCTGAACAACGGTCTTCAACTGGTTGGCGGCGTCATAGGTGTACTCGACGACGTTGCCGTTCTGGTCGGTAACACTGGCCAGATTGCCGGGGCCATCGTAGGTATTGACAACTGTGGTCTTATCCGGATAGGTGGTTTTGATCAGACGCTTGCGGGCGTCGTATTGGAAGGAGGTTGTGTTGCCGTTGCCGTCGGTGCGCGATGTTTGATTTCCCGCGTCATCGTAGCCATAAGCGGTGTTGCCCTTGACTCCCGAGACGGCAGTCAGACGACCGGCAGCGTCGTAGGTGTAACTCGTGGTGTGGCCGAGCGCGTCGGTCTCGCTGATCTTGTGTCCAGCGTTATCGTAGGCGCAGCTGATGGTGCTGACGGTCGATGTGCCGTAGCCGCGTGTCACGGAAGTCAGGCGGCCGGCAAGGTCGTAGGCGTTCTGCGTGATGTTGCCGGCCTGATCGGTCGAGCTGAGGACGTTGTTGCGGAAGTCGTACGTCTTGGAGGATGTGGTCTTGTCTGGATAAGTGGTGATGGTGAGACGGTTCAAAGCGTCGTAATGGTAGCTCGTGACGTTTCCACGCGCATCGGTGTCAGAGAGCTTGTTGCCGTTGGCGTCATAGGTTGAGCCAGTCGTCCGACCGAGCGGCGCGGCCGTCTGGATGAGATTCCCCAGAGCGTCGTACTGATAGGTCGTTGTGGAGGCTGGTCCGCCGGTGAGTGTGGTCGGAGTAGGCGCAACCGTTGCGGTTTTGTGGCCCAGCGAGTCGTAGGTGTATGTGGTGGTGCGGCCGAGAGCATCCGTGCGGCTGACCATATTGCCGTTGGCGTCGTAAGTGAACTGCGAGGCCAGGGCGGGCGAGGCGCTGATGTTGAAACCGATGGCTCCGGCTGCAAGCGTGCTGTCGGCATTGAAGAGGAAACTGGCAAGAGTTCCTGAGGCGTCGGTCACGCTTTGCGGATTATAGTTGGCGTCGTAGTTGAAGGTGCGCACATTGCCCAGCTCGTCGGTCGTCGAGGTCGGCTCGCTGTATTGGTTGTAGGCCGTGGTGCTGGTGGTGTTGTTGCTGGCCGCTGTTTTCGGATATGTCGAGGATGTCTTGTTTCCGTTCGCGTCGTAGGTGGATGTCGTCGTGTTGCCTAGTGGGTCGGTCACCGAGATCAGGTTGTGGTTTGCGTCGTAGACATTGGTGGTGGTGTTGCCCAGCGGATCGGTAGAGGTGAGCAGATTGCCATAGCTGTCGTAAACCATCGTCGCCGTGCCCTTGTCCGGATAGGTGACGGTGGTCGTGTTGGCAGCCAGGTTATAGGCGTAGGAGGTCTCTCCTGCCGCATTGGTCACGCTCTGCAAGCGGCCGCTCAGAGGAAGACCATTTGGATCGGTATCGGTGGAGGTATAGTAAGCCGTCACGGGCAGTGGGTTGGTTCGAGCGTCCGTGCCAGTAAGATACCGGTGATTCGTGTCGTAGGTGTAAGTACTCGGCTGCGCTGTGTTCGGGTAAGTAACAGCGGAGAGATTGCCGCTGTCGTCGTAGCCATATGCGTAGATGTTGCCCTGCGGATCGGTAATCTGCGTGATTCGATTTTGCGCATCGCGCACAAAAGGCACAGAGAGACCGGTCGTGCTGGTAATGCCATTGGCCGTAATGGTCAGCCCATTGCCGCTGCGATCCTGAATGGACTGCAGCGCCCCGCCCGCGCCGATGGTATACGAGGTCCCATTGGGATCGGTGTAGATGTAGCCAGGAGGACTGTACTGGCCGCCGGTCTCGCAGAACCAGGTAGAGCCATCTTTTACCAAAAAGTCCCACCCTCCCTGGCACCCTGCGCCAGAACTCGCAAGCGTTCCATGCAGCCCCGGCTCGGGAGTCCACGCTGGAGTAATCGCCCAGGAAAAGAGGCAGCCTCCGTATGAAGTACATGGGTTCAGCGGTTGAAAACTAAAAGTCTTTCGTTGTCCGTTGAGAGTAAAGGTCACGTCTCCCGCTGAGTCCACCGAGAGATTGACATTGAGGCCAAGCGACCAGCCGTAACCGAAATCGCTGCTGGATCCGGCATTTAGGCTGTCGTAGCTACGCTGAATATTGATGGCGAGTCCGGTAGCGGGCACAATCAGATCCGTCACAGTTGCCGTAACCCGGCCGGGCTTGTAGCTGCCTGCGACCGTAACTTGGACCAGACCATATTGCGAGTCGCCACTTGCGTCTGTGGCCCGGAGCTGAATCCAGTAGGAACCATTGACCAGCGTAGTGGTATCCAATGTTCCAATCTGGCCTGATCCGACTGTGTTCGAGTTCAGAACCGTGATCCTATTGGGGTTGCTTGCCGGATAGTAGACCAGGGTCCCGCTTTGCAGCGAAACACCTGCAGCGAGCGTGATCGGAACCAATCCGGAGACCGTGGAGCCATAGAGAGGACTTCCTACCCACCCCTGCACGGTTCCTAGAATCGGATTCACGGTGATAGTGAACTGTATCGATCCGCTGTTGCCAACCGTATCGCTGGCACTCAATTGCACCACGTAGTCTCCGGCTTGGCTGAATGCAGCCGTCGTGGTTGCCTGCTGCGGAGTTGCAAAAGTGACTATGCCCGGTCCGCTGACCATGCTCCAGACAACCGTGGGCGAACTCCCAGCGGGCATGTCGCTATCGGTCGCGGTCCCAGTCAACTGCAGCGTGTTTGGCAGCGTGACGGTACTCTGGGCCGATATGCTGATAGTAAGCGTGCCGCTTCCTCTTGTGACTGGCGTGGTGCTCCCAGGCAGTGTCCACGGAACAGAGACCGAGTTGGAAAACACTGCGATGCCATCGATCACGGCCGAGGCTTCGACGTATGCGATCCCAGGGTTCCCGTCTCGATAGTTGATCGACGCGTGTCCGGTTGAATCGGTCGTCCCGCCGATTAGAAGAGAGTCGGCACCGCCGAGTACAAGATTTATTGCGAGATTGGGGACCGGGGCTCCAGAAGCATCCTTAGCCAATACAGTGAACACCTGTTGGCCGCCAACGGGGAGCGGCTGAATTGAATTGGGCGTGAGCGTAAGCGAACCCGACGGCGGTGGTGCCGTAAACGTGACCCACGTGATTGTTGCTTGACCGGATGCAATGCTCGACTTTCCGAGGGGGTACGCTCGAGCCACCACAGTATCCGTTCCAGCGTTGAACCCCGTGTAATTGAACGTGGCAGTTCCCGTAGAATCGGCAGTTGTCTGGTACTGATGTGCATTCGCTCCCAAGACATCGAGCGTCACGGGCACGCTTGGCATCGGCGATCCAGATCCGTCGGTTACGACCGCCGTGAGCGGAATGGGCTGGCCTACCGGATAAGCGGTGGATGTCGTGTACAAGGTCGGAAAATATGCCGATTGATACTGAGTCGTTCCCGTTACAAATGCAAGGTCGCCATTAGCATTGCCCAATGGCCAGCCCGAACCTGCCTGAACCTGCCCGCTTTGATAAACAATCGAGACCAGTTCTCCCTGCGTGAGTCCGGTCAAAGCAACAATCGGGCTTGTGCCCTCGGAACCGTTCGTCCCGTACTCGTAATTCTGGTTCAGTCCTCCACTCACCCAATACCAAGGCCTGGCAGTCGGCGGAACCGTAACCACAATGCCGTTTGCCTGAACAACATACCCAGTACCAAGATTGTCCGAGAAATAGAAATCATTGACCCCTAGCTGAAGTTGGGTTGCGCCTGCCGGGACTACAAACTCATTCGGAGCAGCGCCAATGGCAACAGGCTCGACTACGGTCCCAACCTCGTCTGTAAATGCTCCCAATAATCCAGATATACCTAGGCGTGTCCCCGCCTGTAGCTTCACGTTTCCCTCTGCATTTGCAGGGAGAGGCGCAGTCCAAGAAACCGAGACAGTATTCGAGTTTAGTTGTTGGCCATTCACGGTCGCCGTAGTCGCAATCGTGTCATGCCCACTGTTTGGCCCAATGTAGGCAAGCGAAGCGATACCGCTATTGTCGGTCACAGCGCTGCCTGTGCTGTTGTTCACGCCGGTGACCGTAAATGTGACAGACACACCAGACTCTGGCGCACCGTATTGATCCTTGAGAGTCGCCACAAACCCTTGTGAGCTTCCCACCTGATATGGGGAAGGGCTCGCCGCCGCGAGATTGATTGGTGGCGGTGGTGGCATCAAGGTAATCGTGGCCGATCCGATGACAGTGCCGCTTGCCTGGCTAGTCGCGGTGACAGCAATAGTTTGCTGTGTCGTATTGCTTGCTGGCGCGGTGTAGAGACCACCTGCTGTCAGTGACCCATTCGCGGTCTCTGGCATGGACCATGTCACAGCTTCTCCACATGCGCCTGGTGCCGTAAACTGCTGGCTCTGCGATGCATAGAGCGTCGTTGTCGGGGGAACTACCATCGTGGTGTACCCGGGATAAAAAGCATAAAAAGCGGATGGCGAGCTCTGATTAATGAATTCAGCAGCGATCCAATCGGCTGAACGCACAGAGGTCGAGATGCGAACTTCGTCCATCAGGCCTGAATATGTCCACCCTCCACCATCAGGAGCGTTAGTACCCAGCAGGGTTCCGTCCAAACCAGTTAGTGGAGAAGAGTCGGAGATGAAGATATTAATATGACCGGGGTTATTGACCATCGTTCCATCTATGTATAAGGCAAACTGGCTTGGAGTGACGCTACTTCCAGAACTTGCAGACCAGGTTCCTACTACATGATGCCAAGTTCCATCGTTCACCGCAGTGGGGCTCTCGGCTCCGATGAAGATTGAGTTACTATCATCGCCAAACATCAAGCTTCCAGTAGGATTCGATAGTCCACCCCAGCTACCGCAACTGCTCCAGCCACATCCTTTATTACCATCAAGACCGAAAGTCAATGAGTGTCCGGAAGCTGCTATTCCACGATCGCCAACGATGACTCCAGCATTTGTAGAGGTCGTATTGATCCATGCTTCAACCGTATATGCCGTAACTAAACTCTGAATATAATTCGTGGCAATTTGAGCGTTGGGTCCGGTGAAACTCACCCCTCCGCCGATCTCCCCAGGCACCGATGCCACACCAGAATTAGTACCGGTATTGCCGTATAAGGTGGAATCCGCAGCGGTGCCCGCCCCTACGTTTGCCAAATGATAGACTGCTTGAAAGTTGGAATCCCACACGCCGGCTGGGTTCTGCTGCGAAGCGGTAATGCTGGAATTCCCATAGAACAAATAGAGAACTGTGTCTGCGGTGTGCGAAAGAGTCGGGATGCGCACCCACGCGATCACCTGCCCGTGAACTGGGTCATACTTCTCCATTTCAAAATCCAGAACATGCTGCCCTGCTGGATCTGATGTAAAGATGATGTCGTAACCGTTAGGATTTGCAACCTGGCCCCCATTCGCGGTCGATTTCAAGACAGGATCGGTGGTGTTAAACATGAATGGGAAGTTAGTCTGATCCGTGTTCGGAATCTTTGTGTGATCAATTACGATCACGTGCTCGGAGCCATATCCGTTCGATGCGCATTGTGGGGGAGAGAGGCTGACGACAGCTGAGGCTGACTTCGTCGTATCCGCCTGGCTGGTCGCAGTGATGGTCACTGGCTGTTGCGTCGAAATCGACCCAGGAGCAGTATATAGGCCGGCTTGATTGATCGCGCCTGCTCCCGCGGGGCTGATCATCCAGAACACTGTCTGATCGCTGCTATTGGTGACGCTCGCGGTGTACTGCTGCGTCTGCCCGCCGTAGAGCGTCACGCTGGGTGGGGTGACGGTGACCGATATTGGCGAATTGTTCACCGTCAAGGCGACAGAAGCGGTAGACGTGCTGTAGTCGGCAGTGTCGTTGGGGGTGAAGGTAACCGTGAGGGTCTGCAAGCCGGCAGGCAACATAGTTCCCGCGGCGGGCGCATAGACGAATGTGCCTGCCACCGTTGCAGTAGCGTTGAGCTGCGCGGTGCCCAGCGCCGTGCCGTAGGTGATCGCTGCAGGCGTGGTCCAGGTAACAGTTGTACTGGCTTGCGCAATGGTCAGAGTGCCATTCACGAAACTGAACGAGTAGTTCGCCGCAGCGAGTGTTCCTACCGCAGCCGTGATCGGGTAGGCTCCGACCGATGATGAGGTCGTGGCCGTGGTAGCTAAGCTTGCCGCGCCACTGACCACGCTGGTGGTGTCACCATTCACGAACCCAATGAAACTGGAAGTGAGCGTGGGATTGGACACACCGTAAGACCGACTAACGTTGGTCGCCGTTACCGTCAGAACAGCCTTGTTCACCGTCAGAGCGACCGTAGCCGTGGCAGTGCTGTAGTCAGTTGTGTTGGTCGGTGTGAAGGTTACCGAAAGCGTCTGCGATCCGGCGGCCAGCGCTGTGCTTGCGGCGGGCGAGTACGTAAACGTGCCTGCCACACTTGCCGTTGCATCGAGTTGAGTCGCGCTCAACACAGTTCCGTAAGAAATGGCCGCTGGGGCCGCCCAAGTGATGACCGGCGTTGCTTTATTCACGGTCAAAGGAACGCTTGCCGTCGCCGCGTTGTAGCTGGTCGTGTTGGTTGGTATGAAGGTAACCGAAAGCGTTTGCGAACCGGGGGCCAAAACCGTGCCGATGGCAGGTGTATACGCAAATGTACCTGCAACGGGAGAGGACGCGTCGAGTTGCGCCCCGCTGAGCGCTGTCCCATAAGAAATGGCCGCTGGGATAGCCCATGTGATGACCGGCGTCGTCTTGGTCACCACCGGAGTGAGCGTGACCGTGGCCGTACCGAACTTGCTCGTATCTGCCTGGCTGGTTGCCGTGATCGTTACTGTTTGCTGTGTTGCTACGGTGGCAGGCGTCGTGTACAACCCTGAGGAACTGATGGTGCCCAAACCTGCCGGTGTGATTGTCCAGGTCACCGCGGAGTTGGCGCTGTTGTTTACCGCAACTGTGAACTGCTGTGTCTGAGCGGCAAGAAGCGTGGCTGTCGAGGGAGACACGCTCACCGTGATTCCATCGAATGGATCGCCGTTGTTTGCAAACGTCGAGTTGCCGTTAATATAAATCTTGTCAGCCACCAACATGGTGTAGCCGCTGGCGTTGCTGCCAGTAATTTCTATCTCGTCGCTCTTGAAATATAGCGCTCCGTTCAATATGGCCGTGGAGCCGCCATTGATCTGATCGACGCATGACCCCGCCGTCGAGCAACCGGTTCGGTTGCCGAAAAACAGAATTCCCGCCAAGGAACCCGCCGTTGGTGCAGACAATGTGGCCGTAACCTGGCCACTGATTGTGATCGGCGTATAACTGTAGCTGCTGGAGCAGCCCCACCCCGCGCTGGATGTGTTGTATACCGTAACACCGGTGCCCTTGACCGCAGCCTGCGAGTTCAGAACGAGCCCACCGCCTGCCATGATGTAAACGCCAGGAGTCATGGTAAAGGCTGTGCCGTTGGTGTTTCCGATCGTAAGCCCGCCACAATACACGCCAGGCGAGAGCGTGTTGCTGGTTGGCTTCGAATTCATGTCGAAATAGGCGTGACTTTTACTCACAACAACTCCACTGGTTGGCGGAGCAATGGATGCGAGCGGGTCGCCGGGACTAGAAGTCTGCACTACATGTACGTCTTTATTGCTAATCGTATCCAGAAGGTAGGTCTGACCGTTGAGTTGTGCTCCGCCAACCACGCTGACCTGCGCATGGTTCTGCAGATAGAGCGTCTCTGCGCCCTCCATCTCAAAGCCGTCGCTCGCGCTCGATTCCGACACTACTCCGCAAGCGGTGTAGACCGACTGGGCTCCCGCGATCTGGAATGCGCGATCTGCAGTTGGGTCCAGAGCATACAGGCAGGCATTTGACGGCACAGTGGCCGCGAAGACCACGGATGTACTTGCTTGATGCAGAAATGCGGCTAGACACAGAAGGGCGATTCGAGCGGAACGGCGGACTTTCATTCGATCCTCTTAACTTTGATTCTGGAAGAATAACGACTATTCATAAGACGGAGGGTTCTGTAGAGCCCATTCTGTAGAGCCCAAACAAAATTGATTTCAATCTTGAGATTTATTTTCTGGACTAGATGCAGTCCGTACTTGAAAGGGCCGTTCCCAACCCACAAGATGACGTGCTCGGTCGAGACATACAGCCCAAGAAGCGAGGCCACAATCCTTGGATGTCAGTCGAGGTTGGACTTAACCTGCAATAGACGGTAATGATCGAAGCACGTCGATGACCAGTCTGGATAACTACGCCACATCCCTGCAAACCAATAGCATACTAGCAACGGAGGGCGTAGAAATGTAATCGCAGTTTACGATGTGAGCCGTACCGACACTTGAAGATTACAATCAGTCATAAATATCCACCTCTTCGGCAGAATTATTTTGAGATAAAACGGGCAGGATGGAGATAGTTGATATTGGGCGATGACGAACAAAGATCTACGCAAGTGAAGATAAGACATTCATAGGAAAACTTGATAAAGAATACTCCAGTTCGCCGCCCCCACGGCAATGGGATTCTTCGGTCAACCGCCGGGCGGAGCTTCATTGTCTGGTATCGGCGGCAACGGAAGTAATCATGCGTGGTGGTTTAGAGATTGGCATCGATCACAGCAAGCGGGGATCGAATCTGCAGGGAACGGGCATACCAATGTCGATGCGCGAAAAGGAATCGTGCTTTGGGTTCAGAAGGTAGTTGCGCTCTTCGGGGACGATGACACTGGGCACAGAAAGCACGGCACTGCTGCTGCCCGAGATCCATGCGTCGCCGATGAACTTGGTGGAATCCTTCGGCGGTTCGGCATCCCAATCGGAAGGCAGACTTGAATCGGGCAGTTCTTCCACCAAGGCCGCATCGAACGCTACAGGATAGAGGACGTATCGATCCTTCGCCGAGGAATGGATTGGCTTTGCATTCTTGATATGTACGAGAACTTCCAGCAGAGCTAACGAGCGCGTCGAGGCGGTATAAACCATGGCGACACCTTTGCTGTTCCACCTGCCACCCCAAATGCGGGAACCTTCCCCTGAAAACGCCTTGTCTTTTGGGGTTTGGGCTTACAACCCCGCCTTGGAACATGAGACCAGTATAGGCGAACAAATAGCGAAAATGTAAACTTTCGGGCAAGCCCCCCCCCAACATTGCTGTTACCGGGGGCAATCAGGCTCCAGATCGACGCTCAATTCCCTTCCCGGTTGCCAGTCATACAACCAGGTGTAGACCTAACAGTGTGGGACAGTGTTAAGCCACTTCAGAAAACGAACCGGCTTTCCCCTGAAGCATGAGAATATCCGCTTGCTGGCATTAACCAATTAGGTTAATATGGAGGTATGGAAAAACGCACGCCTCACTGTCAGCTCACCGTCGTTAAACGGCTGATTGAGGAGGGTAAGGTCCGCTCAACGTACTCGGCGCTTACAGGTGGAGCGGCGATGGGGTTTGATTTCGGAGGCTTGGTGGCTGTTGTCTTGGCTTTGACCCCAAAGGATTTTTACAAATCCATGACGACCTATGCCGATCACCGAATATGGCAAGATGTCTATCGGCCCACCACCATTGCAGGCGATGTCTACCTGAAATTGACCGTCATCGACGACGTGCTGATTGTGTCGTTCAAGGAGCTATGAAGATGAAATGCCCTATTTGTGCGAAAGCAGAACTGGTCCAGGACACCCGCGACATTCCCTACATCTACAAGGGCGAAACAACGACCATTCCTGCGGTCACGGGCGAGTTCTGCCCGGCCTGCGGCGAAACCATCCTCGGAGCGAGCGAGTCAACGCGCACAAGCGCGTTGATGTTGGAGTTCAACAAGCAGGTCAACGCATCGATTGTCGATCCTGCGTTCATCGCCGGTATCCGCAAAAAACTGGCGCTCGATCAGCGGGAAGCCGCCGAAATCTTCGGTGGCGGTGTCAACGCGTTTTCTCGTTACGAAAACGGTAAAACAAAACCACCACTTGCCCTGGTCAAGCTGTTGCAAGTTCTGGATCGGCATCCTGATTTGTTGGCCGAAATCAGAACCTAACTGTAGCGGCTTGCAAAGACCTCTAGCCACGATAACGCTGCTTGTCGTGCGCGGCGTAGGCTCGCCCAAGACCTGCGAGAATCTCCGCCGCCTAGGGCGTTTTTCGTTCCCGATCTTCAATTTGGCATGTAAGCTACGCTGGATGAGTGCATTGGCTGTTCGCAACAGTTGACAGTCCACAACCTTGGGTTCCATTGCAGTCGATCAGAGTCGGGGCCTGAGGAAGCTTGATTGTCTCCCACCCTTGCGCCCAAAAAACGCAAGGATGGGGCACCTGCCAAACCACTAGCTGACGGCCTCTTCGTAGCTGTCATAGACCTCTGCAAGTTTGTTCGCTATCGCATCGGGAAGATCTATGGGCAGGATTCGCTTTCCATCGAACAGCCAGACGAACTCGCCTTCATGAACGTCCGCCGTCAGTTCCCACACTTCCGGGTAGATGTGCTCATCAACGAACTGCTCATGCGGGGCCAACGGGCGCTGTCCAAATCGAACGCTATAGGTGCCCTTCTTTGAAATGTCTCTCTTTCCCACATCAAAGAACTGCGCTGCGACTTCACCCAATTGAAGGAAGGTCTCTCCCCATTGTTGAGGACGGTCTGTCCAGTTGAAGAACTGGTCATTGTACCGTTTGCCATCCGCCTTCGCCATGAACTGCCTCAGGCGATTGAATTCAGTCGCAGCCGTTTTCTTGACTTCCTCATTCTTCGCAAACTCATCGAACTGGTCAAACACGTGGTACTCCTTTCCAAGGATGATGGGGCGAGTTCACGGCGATGTCAATCACTGCTGCCTTAAACGGTGCTTTCTCTGCGCGTGTATACCGTCGAAAATGCGTCCTTCAACGAATGTTGTTGAAATTGCGGAATTCTTTGCTTCATCATGGAATTGAAAGGAGCAAAAATGATGTTCGGTAAAGTTGAAGTAACTGCGGCACCACTCGGCAAGAACGAGCCATGCAGAGGCGGAAATCACACCGATCGCGCTGCAATTGCGTATTTCAAGGGCTCGCCTGTTTGTGCGGAGTGTCTCGGTGCTGAGTTCCTCCATGGAGATGACGCCCGTGAGCTGGTTGGGCATCTAGTAGCGGAGCTACTCCCAAAGGGTGAGGCGTCACTCACTTCTTCAAACGAGGGATTCCAACGGACAGTATCAAACTGAGGGTGCCATCGGTCCCTTGCATTTGGGGGCCGGTGCTCAACGGGGTCGAACAAGCAGTCGTGTCATCAACCGCCATTTCGATAAAAAACTGCGAAATGCTAATTCTGAGGCTGAGTTGCGGTAATTTTTGGTCATTTGAGTCTTTGGAATGTACGCCCAACCCCTAGAAAAATCCGTCGGGAAACGTCAAGGGCGCGGTTTCTGGCCTACTCTGCAATCCGACACCGTTTCCCGTATTCGTTTGGCCCGGTTTTGATTGCTTCTTGAAGGCTGTGCTGGCCCGTGTCGGAAAACAACCGTTTAATGGAAGGCGTAAATCGGCCAGCAGTGGAAGCTGTTAATGCCCAAAATTAACTTTTCGCGGTTTTAGTCAAAATAACCCATCAATTTGTTTGCATTCTGTGTAACTCAGCGAACTTCGTGGCCGTGACAGGATGACTAAAGTAAAAGCCCTGCGCCTCATCGCAATCCAGAGCCCTTAGGAATGCAAGATCTTGCGCTGATTCAACGCCCTCGGCAATTACCCTCAGCTTAAGACTTTGTCCCAGGCTAATGATTGTGCTCACGATGCTTGTATCGAACGGTGTTGCGGTGATCTGACGAATAAACGACTGGTCGATCTTGAGCACATCAAGCGGGAATTTTTGAAGAAAGCTCAAACTTGAGAAGCCCATGCCGAAATCATCGACGGCCACGTGCACACCTCGCTCCCGCAAGGCCTTGAGAGTGATCGCTCCGAATTTGTAACGCTCCATGAGTGCGCTCTCCGTGACCTCAATATCTAGAAGGTCCGAGTTCAGGCCAGTTTCGTTGAGAGTTGCGGTCACGCTTTGGAGAAAATCTTCGTTTCGAAGCTGTAACGCGGAAATGTTGACGGCCATGGTGATTGGACGCAGGCCCGCATCCATCCATGCTTTGGCTTGCGTACAGGCTTCCCGCAAAACCCAGGCTCCGATAGCCAAGATCATGCCAGAGTCCTCCGCCACCGGAATAAACACCCCAGGAAGCACCGCGCCACGCGTAGGATGCATCCAGCGCAGCCAATGCTTCCGCCCCGGTGATCGCTCCCGACTTGATATTGACGATAGGCTGATAGTGGAGCGAAAACTCCTGCCGATCCAAGGCGTGCCGTAGATCTTCCACCATGGATTGCCTCGCTACCACTCGGGCGTTCATCTCCGGCTTGAAGAACCTGAAGTTCTGTCGTCCGTGCTCCTTAGCTTGGTACATCGCGGTGTCGGCGTTTTTGAGGAGTGTCTCTGCATCCTGACCATCCTCGGGATAGACGCTTATACCGACGCTGGCAGTGATGTGGAGTTCTTGGCCATTGATTGCATGCAGGTCGGCTATTGCCTTCAAAATCCTTGTGGCCGTTAGGGCAGCATATTCCGTACTTTGCAGATCGTGGAGCAGCACTACAAACTCATCTCCCCCCTGCCGGCTGACTGTATCCAGGGATCGAACGCAACTCTGCAACCGCTTGGCCACGGATTGAAGCAGCAGGTCGCCGGTCGAATGTCCAAGGGAATCATTAATGTATTTAAAGCCGTCCAGATCCAGGAACAGTACCGCCATCGGGCTCTTCCTACGACTCTCCTGGCTGATCAACTGACCCAGCCGGTCATGCAGCAGCAAACGATTAGGAAGACCGGTCAGTGAATCGTGCTCGGCAAGATGGAACATCTGTTGTGCCAGGGTTTTTGCCGTTGTCACGTCGCGAAAGACCAGGACTGATCCGGTTTCCACCCCTTTACTGTCGTGGATAGGGGCAACAGAATCTTCGATAAAGATCTGATGTCCGTCACGACGGGTCAGAATGCAATTTACCGGCAAATGGTTTAGTCCGATTGCTTGCTCTGTCGGATTGGCCGCGAGATTGCCGGTGGCGGCGTCCATGATCCGAAACGAATCGGTCAGGGGCCGACCCACCGCATCCATCAGCGAACAGCCTGTCATCCTCTCCGCAATGGGGTTGAGAAATGTAATGTTCCCTGCGAGATCGGTGCAGATTATGGCGTCGCCTATACATTCAAGTGTGATTTGGGCCATATTCTTTTCGTTGAACAGCGATATTTCCAGGATCTTGCGGACAACTGAATTGCGCATGGCTCGCATTAGTTCGTGCGGCTCGATCTGGCCCTTGACCAGGTAGTCCTGCACATCTTTATCCATCGCGCGCAACGCAATATCCTCGTCCTGAGGGTCGATTAATAAAACAATGGAAGCGCCCTGCCCGGCTGCCTGCGCCCTATTTATCGCCTCGCTGCCGGTTGCGTCAGGGCAACCGCGCAGGTCCAGCAGGACCACGTCAACCGATTGCACCTTAAGGTATTGTTCGGCCTCCGCCATGCATTCGACGCGGGCCAATGAGAAGGAGTAGGAGCCTTGGTCATTGAACATCTCGCCGATCTGGCGAGCTTCTTCATGGTCATTCTGAATCAACAGTACGGATTTGATCGGTCTCCTGCCCATGCGGCTTTCCTCCGTGAGCACCCTATGTGTAGCAACATTCGGCAAGCTGGGTCGCTCTTTTGCACTTTGAAAGGGGATGTACGATTGAATCATCGCAACTGCTCGGAAAGCAGTCTGGTCTATTGTGCGCACTAACCGGGTTCGCTTTTCAGTGAACCCGGTTAGGAGGCATTGCCGGGGAGCCGCAGGTGTCTAGAAGATAGCGAAAAGGATTTAAAGCGCGAGGGAGAGTATCTGCCGAGGATGCCCCTGCCCTCAGGATGCACCCGCACTCGTTTCCGCGCAAGTCAAAATTACTAGCAATTGAATAGAATTTGAGCGTTGCCAGGCCTGGGCACTCCTGGACGCACACGCTGATCGACGATAGTAAACTTCCAGGGGTAAGTTCGGGATACGTGTAAAAAGTGCTCATAGAACAACGGCGGAACATAAACCAATGGATATAAAACACTTACTCTAGATGCTTGGTGAGCCGAGCGGCCTCACTTCGGCCCCTTGTCAGCTTGTTTGACGAAGTGTCCGAGAATGGCTGCGCCGAGGGATTTCAAGGGCGTTTGTGTTTTCAATGAGATAGGGGGTGTAGGCCCAAAGCCTAGATTTTTCCGGCATGAGCGCAAAGCCAGTGCTGGCACGGGGATACGAAAAACAAGTGTTTTCCGACACTTCTGCAACTTCAGCTAATACTTCCGCGCGGAACCGCCAAAAATATACGGAAAACCTTGTCGCAATGCGCTACCATACGGAAACCTTCTTTTTATG
>Ga0302320_10011502_pt1 | contig 18715 bp, 14 predicted proteins | sample Bog_T0_3_FD_202130 | JGI IMG/M metagenome (GOLD analysis project Ga0302320, IMG submission 202130) | Peat permafrost microbial communities from Stordalen Mire near Abisko, Sweden - Bog_T0_3 | ecosystem: Environmental > Terrestrial > Soil > Wetlands > Peat | place: Sweden: Abisko, Stordalen Mire...
AAGCGCGTCCACATATTGCCAGTTGTAAACCGGCGTGCCGGTTTTGGTTTCAGAATAGACACCCATGTCGTCGTGCAACAGTCCGTGAAAACGAATCGAACGAAAACCAATCTCGTCCTGAACCAATTTCAATTGGCGCTGCCAGTCGGCGCGCAAACCCTCGGCGGCGCGGCCTGCACCAATACACTCGCGCCAGACTTCGCTGCGCGCGCCTTGCACCGCGTTGAAATCAGCATTGATTTCGCGCCCGGGCAATGATTTGCCGCCCGGCTGTTCGGATTTTAAGTTTTTGCCAGGCAGCGTCGCAGTGTCAGCGGTCAAAATAATTCGTCCGTTGCTGTCGGGCGAAATCGGCGTTTGCTCTGCTGCCAGCACAAAGGCCAGCTTGGGCTTGCCGGCGCGGTCAAAAAGGAGCGGATAGCTGGTGCGCCCGGCTACCGGCCAGTTGTTCAACCAGGAATCACCGTCCTCCACTCCCCACAACGTGACCCGGCTAATGTCGCCGCGGTGTTTGAGAAAAATGCGAAACAAGTCCGCGTAGCGGTCGGACAATCTCTGTGCGATATTTTTTGGCAAACCGTTCGCATACGGATTTAATTTTGCCTGCAACTGAAAATTTTTGGTGATGTCGGCGTTGCCGACATCCCAAGCGGACGGCAAAACATCCACGTCCAATTCGGTGATCATCACCTTGACGCCCAGTTTCGCAAAATCATCAATAGCTTTTTCCAAGTCGGCATTCGTCGGCCAGTTCAAATTGTAATGGCCTTGGATGCCGACGGCATGAATGGGAATGCCGTTGGATTGCAACTGACGAATCAATGCCAAAGCGCCCGTGTGTTTGGACCCCGTTTCAATGGAGTAATCATTGTAATAAAGTTCCGCTTGCGGATCAGCTTCGTGCGCGTATTGAAACGCCTTCTCAATGTAGTCTGGCCCAATAATTTTTAACCAGCGCGAATCTTTGCTCAAGCTGCCGTCACCGGCCAGCGCTTCATTCACGACATCCCAACCTTTGATGCGGCCTTTGTAACGTCCGACCACGGTAAAAATATGTTCCCGCATCCGTTGCAGTAAAACCGCGCGACTGACAAGCTTGCCTGGCGCATCCTGAAAGACCCAATTCGGCGTTTGATTTTGCCAGACCAGATTGTGGCCGATGATAAACATCCGGTTGGTCTCGCCAAACGCGACATAACGGTCTGCCAGCGTGAAATCATAATGACCGGGTTCGGGATGAACCTTTTCCCACTTCAAAACGTTCTCCGGCGAGATGGAATTGAACTGGGCTTTTACCAACGAAGCTTCCGCGGAATTGGATTCGCAAAACTGAGTTGGATTCAGGGCGGTGCCAATCAGAAAATTATTTTTGAACGCTTCCTTCAGTGTCAGTTCTGCAGGAATGCGCGGCGCAAATGAAATTGCTGCAGCTAAAATTAGAGTGATTATTTTAATCCTCATGTCGTCGCCTTTTTACGTCGGGCGGCCAGTTCATCCGCCATTTCAATGGTCGTGCGTTTGTTGAGTTTGTAGATCAGCAGCAGCAGCGTGCAGATGGCGAACATGATGCCCACCGCGATGCCGGTCAACGCATGGTAGCCAGCCACCGCTTCGTGTGCGGAAGGTTGTTGGGTGTCGTATTTGAATAGGCCAGCCATGAGCCAGAGGAACGACGCCGAGCCAAGTGCCAATCCCGCTTTCAACGCAAAACCAATCGTCGCGAACACCATGCCGGTGAAGCGGCGCCCCGTTTTCCATTCCGAATAATCCGCGACGTCAGCAAAAATTGCCCACACCAGCGGAATCGTCGGTGCATAAACCACCGAGCCAATTATGGTCAGCGCGATCATGCCGGTCACATCTGCGGGCTTCAAAAAATAAAACGCGAAGGCGTTAACCGTCGAGAGGGTGAAGCCGACCACGGCAACAGCTTTTTTCCCGAACCGATGCGCGAATGATGCCGACAGCAGGATGACAATGATGGTCGTGAGTGTTGAAACCATGTTCACTACGCTGTTGAACACATCCGCCACGTTCGACGTCGCGAGATGGTCGCGCGTGCCGTGGACGATGTAACCGAGCCATTCCCACAAGCCGGTGGGTTTGATTCCACCCTCAGCCCCTGCGGGCGCCGTCAGGCCAATTTTCTGAACAAAGTCAAACATCGCAGCTTTGTCCGCGTAGTGATGGTAGTAGTTGTAAAGCGCGCCGCCACGAAACGAGAGAATCGCAAAATGCACGAGCGTCATGAGCGCCATGACGCGCCACGGGCTATTTTTAATCAGGTCAGTGAAGTCCTGCAGCGGCGATGACTTGGTTTCGTTGACGGGCTGGATGCGTTCCCGCGTGCTGAAAAATGTTATCATGAATAGAACCAAGCACAGCACCGCCCAAATGGTCATCGTGACCTGCCACCCGTGGGCGCGGTCGCGACCGACGGCGAATTTGGCGACGAGCGGCAGCGTGAATCCTCCAACGATGAATTGCGCGATGTTGACGGCGATAAAACGAAATGAGTTCAGTCGCGCGCGTTCATCCAAGTCTGCCGTCATGACGCCGCCCAGCGCCGAATACGGCATGTTGTTCATCGAATAGAGCGTCATCAATAGCGTGTTCGTAATGCCCGCGTAAGCAATCAACGCACCCATGCTCCAACCCTTGGGAGTGGTGTAGCCAAGCACCATCACCACCGCCCACGGCACAGCCGTCCAGAGAATCCACGGCCGAAATCTGCCCCAGCGCGTCTTGGTGCGGTCGGCGAGGACGCCCATGATCGGATCAAAAATGGCATCCCACAAACGCGGCCAGAGCAATATCGCGGCCGCCGCGCTGGCGGTCAGACCGAACGTGTCGGTGTAAAAGTTCAGCTGAAACAAAATCATCGTCATGAAGACGAAGTTCGCCGCCGCATCGGCACAGCTGTAACCGGCTTTTTCGAAAAACGAAAGTTTCTGGTGGAACCGCGGTGCGGATTTGTTCATGGCTGGCCTGGGATGGTCTTGATCGAACCGTCGGGAAGATATTCGAGTTCAATCACCTTCAAGCTACGCAGCCAGGTCCGGCCACTGGATGGTTTTGAATCATGGTGGAACAGATACCATTTGCCTTTGAATTCGCAGATGGAGTGATGTGTCGTCCAGCCGACCACCGGCGTGAGGATGACGCCTTGATATGTGAAGGGTCCGTAAAGGTTGTCGCTCGTGGCGTAACAGAGGAGATGCGTGTCGCCGGTGGAATACGAGAAATAATATTGGCCATTGTATTTGTGCATCCAAGACGCTTCAAAAAAACGACGGCCGTGATCGCCGGCTTTTAGTGGCTGGCCGTTCTCGTCGAGAATGACCAAGTCGCGTGGCGCTTCGGCGAACTCCAGCATGTCATCGCTCAACCGGACGATCTTGGGGCATAGCGCCGGCTCATTGCCGGCCGGTTCTTTCCCGCACTCAATGGCCATGTTGTTGCGATAGCGCTGGAGTTGTCCGCCCCACAATCCACCGAAGATCAAGTAGTGACTTCCCTTTTCCACGAACGCGCATGGATCAATGGAATAGCTGCCTTTAATCGGATTTTCCTGCGGAATGAACGGACCTTCCGGCTTATCGCTTACGGCCACGCCGAGATGGAAGACATCGTTTTTATCCTTAAGCGAAAAATAGACGTAGTATTTGCCGTTTTTGCAGGCGCAATCGGAATCCCACAACTGGCGTCCCGCCCATGGAATATCCTCCAGATCCAAGATTACACCGTGATCGGTCACCGGACCGTCAACGGTTTCCAATGACAGCACGTGATAATCCCGCATATCAAAATGGTCGCCATTGTCGTTTTCCTTGATGCCCGATTCGATGTCATGCGAAGGATAAATGTAGAGCCGCCCATTGAAAACATGCGCCGCCGGGTCGGCCATATAAGTGCCGTCGGGAACCAAGTAGCGGAAAGATTTCATAAATCACTTCGTTTGAGACAACATCCGATTTTTTCAGATAAACTCGTTGATCAGATTTTCCAGAAATTCCGGGCGGCCGCGTCAAAGTTTTCGTTTGACTCGGATAAAGTTTTTCCCTCCGGCGCGACGTCGCGGTCGTGCCAGCAGTAATACGGCGCGCCCAGTTTATGGATGAATTCAAACGCGACGCGTGCGCGGTTTTGCGCGTTGCTGACGGAGTTCGCTCCATCATCCCATGGTCGCTGCATCGGGCCCGCGCCGAACGGATCGCTGCCCGTGCCGCGAAACGTGTGCCAATAGACCACCGCGAAACGCAGATGTTCGCACCGGGTCTTGCCTTCGACCATTTCGCCGGGACTGTAATGCTTGAACGCCAGCGGATTCTTGGATTGCGGGCCTTCATGCTGAATGACTGAAATATTTTTTAAAGTGCCGGACATATTTTGGTTATGACTTTAAAGCAATCGTGGCTGATAATTTTCACCCGGTCGCGACTGCATGGGATGACACATTTTGTTACTCAATCAAGTTTTCTGCAATCAAGTTTGCGGAATAATTTCGATGCCGTTGACCTGCTGATTTTCAACATTGTTGGTGAAAGTGATTTTCAAGTTGCCGTCCTTGATTTCCACAGAAACGGATTCGCTATCCGCTTTGAACGCGCCCCCGGGCTTGTTTCATCGAAAAGATCAGATTCGAAGTCCGGATTAGTCAGAAGCTTGCCAACCATCGCCGACATAAACGGACGGTTTATACCACCACGGCGAGATAAATGGCCACGCTCAGTCCAATAAGGGCAAGAAAGCCGGCCACAGAGAAAGTGAATAGGGAGCTGTGGATGTCGCGAGGCTGGCCACAGTCCAAGGCCTTGACATAACAATGATGCCGGATAGCGGCGATGATATTGATAATTATGCCCGCGACAATCAGCGCGATGCCAACGGGGAGAGAAAAGCCGTTTTTAGGCGGGGCCACCGTTACGCTGTTGCTCAACGCGATCTCGCGCAAAAACAGGCCGAAGCGGGCCACTACAAAACCGAAGCCCATGAATGCGATGCCAGTTCTAATCCACGCCAGAAATGTGCGTTCGGCCGCCATGTAAATGCGCGGATCGGTTAGAGAATCGCTGATTTGATTGCGCATAAAAATAAATCCGAAAGAGTGAAAGTTTAGTGATTGCACTGGAACTTTGGCTCTAATTAAATTGGCTTATTATCGAGGTTTCAGAAATGCGATTCTGCGCGAACTTTAATTTCTATGATCACTCCGTCATCGAGCTTTTCCAACCCACCGGGTAAGGATGTCTGCCCGGCAGATATACCAATTCATTGGGGAGAGCGTTTGATAGTGCTTGCCAATGAGTGCCCAAATGAACTTCCGTTGTTTGAGCACCATGTATCACCACCGGCACACATACCAAATTATACGCCTCGGATTGAGCAGAAATCTGGTAATTACCTGCGGGAATCCGCACGTTCGCCACAGATTCATCCATGTCTCCATTATGATTGGCAACATACTTCCACAATTTTCCATCCGCGGTATAGATACGATAGCCGGTATGCGTGTAATAATAGGTATTTTCGGCAATCGCATGGGCATCCGTCGCCGTATAAACCCGCAAATAGCCCGTTGGAACATGCTCCGCTGCGGATTTGGCAGGGGCAGGCCCGACAGAATTAAGCATGATTGGAGTTGACGCACAGCCAACCAGAAATGGAATGATTGCCATGCCAATGAGAGGAATATCCTTTATTTTCATAATGACATAACCTATCCACCCTCCATTAAGGCGTCTTGAACGCGGAATTAAAATTCATTCATGGAATTGTCACAAAAGACGGGCTTATTGCAGCGCTCCGGTCTGATAATCCAGATTGGCCTGTTGAATGAGAACATTGTAACGCGCATTGGTGTTCGCGATGAGTGCCGAAGTTAGGCTCAACTGGGCTTGGCTCAATTCCACGATGGAACTGCTACCGATTTTGTAACGCGCCGCGGCCAAATCGTAAGCCTCGCCGGCGTTGCGGACCAATTCTTCCGTGGTGTGGAGCTGATCCAGCGCGGTGTTCACATCCGACCACGCGATATGCACGTCGCGCACGATATTGTCTTCCAGCGCGCGGACGAGTTCGCTGTCCGACTGCGCTTTAAGTTCTGCCTCGTGTTGTCGCGCCACGTAAAGTCCGCCGGCGAACAGCGGCAGGCTCAATTGGACGCCGCCCACCTCGTAATTGTCCGGCAAATGTGAATCATGCGAAGGCGAATCGCCAATCATGCCGACGGCGGCAATGATCGGCAGCCGCGCGTCTCGTTGTGATTTTGCAAATCGCTGCGCCGCGTCATGTTCGTTGCGCAGGCTCAACAATTCCGGCCGCTGCGCCAAAGCGGTTTCGACCAATTGCGAAACATCGTTGGTGCTGGCCAGAACCGATTGCGCCGGCTCCGCCAATTCAAACATTTTTGGTTCGCGATAACCCAGCGCGGTGGAAAGTGACGTCATCGCGTCCGCCGTATCATTCTGCGCTTTTTGCAGCAGCAATTTGCTTTGCTGCACCGCGACGCGCGCAAAACTCACGTCCAATTCCGACTTGAGTTTGTTGGACGCGAGCACGCTGACCTGATCCAGCAGCAAATGCCGCGTGACCACCGTTTGCTGCGCGACCTGCAACACCGCCTGCGCCTGGAGCGCGTTGAAATAACGCAGGTTCACCTGCAGCAAAACCTGCTCGCGCGTGGCGTTGGCGTTTTGTTTTTCCGCCTGCGCCTGAAGTTTGGAGCTCGCGCTGAGATTGGCCGTGCGACCAAAATCGGTGATGAGCTGGCTGACGGCCAAACCGCCGGCCAGGCGGTCGTAAATGCTCGGATTATTGATGCCGCCGGCGAGAATCCGCGCATCCTCGTTTTCCGCGCCCACGGCGTCGGCGTAAAGATTGACGTTCGGAAAAAATCCCGCGCGCGCTTCCGTCACGACTTCCTGTGCGGCGAGCGCACGGTAATTGGCCGCGGCAATTTGCGGATGATTTTGCAGCGCCAATTTCTCCGCGTCCGCCAACGTCAAGCTGACCGGCGCGTTGGTCATTCCCTGCGCAAAAATTTTGCCGGCGAATAACAGTCCAATGCCCAAGCCCGAAATAAATTGTTTCAAAATTAAATTCATTCAGTGAGAAATTGCTGGGGCCACCTTCGCGGCATTTTTCGCGGCCGCTTCGCTTCGCTGATACAGAATGAAATATGCCGCCGGCACGATGAACACCGTCAGCACCACGGAAACCGCAAGGCCGCCGATGATCGCGCGGGCGAGCGGCGCGTAGGCTTCGCTGCCCGTGCCGAGTTTCAAGGCCATCGGAATCAGGCCGAACAACGTGGCCAGCGACGTCATCAGCACCGGCCGCAGACGCACACGGCACGCCAGCGACACGGCTTCGCGCAAAGGTTTGCCTTCTTCGCGCAGCCGATTGGTGAACTCGACGATGAGAATGCTGTTCGAGACAACGATGCCGACCATCATCACCACGCCCATCAGGGACATCACATTCAGTGTGGTGCCGGTGGCAAACAGAATGATGAGCACGCCGGTCAAGCCGGTCGGCACGGCGAGCAAAATGAGCAGCGGATCCAGAAACGATTTGAACTGCGCGACGAGAATCAAATAAACCAGCACGGTCGCGAGAATCAAACCAAGACCGAAACTGCGGAAGGAAACTTGCATCGCGTGCGCCGAGCCGCGCACGGTGACGTGGATGTTCGCCGGCAATTTCAGACCGCTCACAATTTTTTGGACGCCCGCCAAAACTTTGCCAAGGTCTTCGTGCGTCGGGGCCACATAGACATCCATTTCGCGGCGCAGTTGATAATGATCCACCTCGGTGGGCGCGGTGCGATGGTGGATGGCGCTCAACGTGTCGAGCCGCGTCGGCTGCGAAAAATTTTCGCCGCGCACCGGAATGGACGAGAGATCGGCAAAATTTTTCACGAAGCCTTCGGGATATTGCACCGTGAGCATGTAATCGTTGCCGCTTTTCGGATCCACCCAAAAACTGGGCGCAATCATCTGGTCGGAAGTCAGCGCGGTGATGACGTCGCCGACGACTTCTTTTTCGTTGAGGCCCAGCTCGGAAGTGCGGAGCCGGTCAATGTCGAGTTGCAGCGCGGGATAATCAATGTCCTGCGGCACGAGCACGTCACTGACATCCGGCAGCGCGGCCGCTTGGCGCGCGATTTCCGCCGCGATTTTGTGCGTGACCTCCAGGTCTTTGCCCGCGACTTGAATGTCCAGCGGCGCGGGCATGCCCAAATTTAAAATCGCATCCACCAAGCCGCCGGTTTGAAAATAAGCGCTGACCTGCGGCAAATCTTTTTTCAGCCGCGCGCGGACTTTATCCATGTATTGAAAACTGCTGAGGCGATGACCGGCATTCAAGCCAACTTGCACGAACGCCGTGTGCGGGCCGGAATTGGGCGTGTAAATCGAGGAGAAACCGGGCGTGACGCCGATGTTTGAGACGATGATTTTCAGGTCATTTGTCGGCACGGTTTCACGGACAATCTGTTCCACTTGCTGGATCAATTGGTCGGTGAGTTCAATGCGCGTGCCGGTTGCAGCCTTGACGTTGATGACGAACTGGCTCGGATCGGTGCGCGGAAAATACGCCTCGCCGATGAGCGGATACAGCGCGAGGCTCAAAATAAAAATGCCCGTGATGCCGAGCACCGTCGCCAGCGGCCGCAGCAATGCCAGGCTCAAATATTTTTCGTAGCGGTTCAGCATCAGGTTAAATTTATGATTGAACCAAAGGTTAAAGCGTTGAAGCCAGCCGTGCGGTTTCGGCAGACCCGTTTCGGAATGACCGATTTCTTTTTTTTCCTGATGGCCGCGAATCAGCCTGGCGCAAAACAACGGCACCACCGTCATCGCGACAACATACGACGCGAACAGCGAGAGAATCACCGACGACGCCAGTGCCATAAAAAGAAATTTGCTGACACCGTAAAGAAAGATGACGGGGAAAAATACAATCGCCGTCGTGAGCGTGGCCGCCAGCACCGGCAGCGCGACTTCGCGCCCGCCGCGCTCGGCGGCGATTTCCGGCGGCTCGCCCATTTCCAGATGGCGGAAAATATTTTCGAGCACCACGACGGAGTTATCAATCAGCCGCGAAAAGGCCAGCGCGAGTCCGCCGAGAATCATCACGTTGATGGTGCCGTTCCCCAGCGACAGCGCGATGAAAGTCGCAAGTGCCGACAACGGAATCGAGAGAAACACCGCCAAGGTCGCCCGCATGCTGCCGAGAAAAATCAAGATCATCACGCCGGTCAGCACCAGGCCGATCAAGCCTTCGTGGATCAAATTTTCTATCGCGTTGCGCACGAAAACGGACTGGTCAAAAACCACTTTGGCCACGAGCTGTTTCGGCACGTCGAACAAATTGCCCACGGCCGTTTTGATGCCGTCCACGACCGCGATCGTGTTCGCATCGCCGCCCTGCTTGAGCACCGGCAGATAGACGGATGGCTGGCCGTCCACGCGCACGACGTTGTATTGGATTTGCGAGCCGTCCACTACATGACCCACGTCGCCCACGAGCACCGAGGCGTTGCCGATGGTTTTCAGCGGCACTTGATTGATGTCCTTCATGTCATCAATCTGGCTGTTGACATACAGGTTGTAATCGTATGGCCCGATCTTCACATCGCCGGCGGGCAAAATCAGGTTCGCATTGTTCACGGTGCGCACCACATCCATCACGCTTAGTTGATGTGCCTCCAATTTCAGCGGGTCCACATAAACCATGATCTGCCGATAACGTCCCCCGAACGGTTGCGGCACGGACGCGCCGGGAACGTTGGCGACCTGGTTGCGGACATCGAACTGGCCGAGGTCGCGCAGCTTCGCCTCGTTCAAGCCTTCGCCTTTCAACGTGATCAAACACACCGGCAGACTTGATGCGTCAAATTGCAGGACGACCGGCGGCAAAGTTCCGGGTGGCAATTTTCGCAAATCGGCCATCGCCAGATTGCCAATGCTGGTCACGGCGGAATCGGCGTTAAAACCCGGCTGGAAATAAATTTTGATCAAGCTCACGCCCGGCAGCGAACGCGATTCGATGTGGTCCACGCCGCTGGCGAGCGTGAAAAAACGCTCAAAGCGGCCGGTGATGTCTGTCTCGATTTGCTCCGGCGGCATCCCATTGAAAAAGGTGGCGACGACCACGACGGGAATTTTGATCGGCGGAAACAAATCCACCGGCATGCGCACCAGACTCGTCACGCCGACCACGCAAGTGATCAGGCAAATGACGATGATCAGATACGGCAGGCGAATGGCGAAGCGTGACATGAAAATAAAAGAAGTTCAGTTTTTCGAAAACGGCGCAAATTTTTTTGGCGGAAATCTGCTGCTTATTTTTCATCGCGCGCGGCGACCGCCAAAAGTTTCGGCGCCACTTTTTCGCCGGCTTGAAATTGCGCGCGGCTGCCGACGATCACCAAATCGCCTTCGCGCAAACCGGACAGCACCTCGAATTTTTCCGGCGTTTCCAAGCCCAAAGTCACCGCGCGCTCTTCGATTTGCTGATCCTGGTTAAGCACCAGCACGGTCGGATTTTTTTCACCGGAAACGGCTTCTACAGGAATGGCCAGCGCGTTCGGACGTTGCTCCACTTGCAAAATCACATTGGCATACATGCCCGGAATGAGCTCCAGATCGAGATTGGGCACTTCGATTTCCGTGATCATCGTGCGTGTGTTGTCGTCCACCTCGTGAGTGAAGCGGGAAATTTTGCCGGCGAACGTCTTGCCATTGAGCGAATCCACACGCACTTCCACCGGCGCGCCGAGCGCAATGTCTTTCACGTAATCCACGGTGACGGGAAAATCGAGACGCAACCGGTAATTGTCCGAAACGCGCAAAAGCGGTTTGCCCTGGGCATCAATCAGTGTGCCCGGATCGGCGTAACGGCTGGTGATGACGCCGTCAAACGGCGCCACGATTTGCGTGTAACTGACCATCGTTTGAAATTTTTCAAAATTCGCCTTGGCGGCGGCGATGGCGGCGGTAGCGGTCAATTCATTCGCTTGCGCCGTGTCGAGGTCCTGTTGCGCGACGAGATTGGGATGCTCCTTGTTGACGGATTGCAACCGCGAATAAATCAAATTGGCGTTGGTGAAATCCGCTGCGGCCTTGGCATTTGCGGCTTGCGCATTCGCCAATTCGGCCTGCAATTCCGGCACTTCGAGCGTGGCCAAAAGTTGTCCGGCTTTCACGGTGTCGCCGAAATCCACGTTCATCTTGCTGACAAAACCGGAAACTTTGGCATGCAAGGCGACTTCCTCGTAAGGCCGGAATTCGGCGGCGATCGTGACCGCCTTAAACAGATCTTCGCGCGTCACTTTCGCCACGCCGGCCGTCGGTGTGACGGCTGCATCAGTTGCCACGGGCGTCTGCGCATGTGCATGATGAACCGCCAAAAAAATACCGAGGCCGGCCAAAAAAGCGGGCGCGAGAATTTTGGAAAACAGTTTGAGCCGCGCGTTTGGGTTTTTTGATTTCATGGGGGAAATTTTTAATTTTTGGCGAGGGGCAGTTTGACGCGGAAGCAACTGCCGCGGCCGACTGTGCTGTGCGCTTCCACTTCCGCGCCGTGCGCGAGGCAGATGGATTTGACGATGGCCAGACCCAGACCCGCGCTTTCGGATTCCGCGGAACGTGCCGGGTCCACGCGATAAAACCGCTCGAAGATGTGCGGCAACGCGGCGGGCGGAATGCCGATGCCGTTGTCCTCTATTTCCAGCACCGCATGACCGTTCACGCCGAGCACGCGCAATTGAATCTCACCTTTCGCCGGCGTGTATTTGATGGCGTTGTCGAGAAGATTGACGACAACTTGTTTCAGCCGCACGCGATTGCCTTTCACCGGCAACGGCTGGCTGGCACTGCATGCGATGGAAATTCCTTTGTCCTCGGCGAGCAGACTCATTTGTTCGGCGGTGGTTTTGGCGAGCTCACTCAGATCAAAATGGGTCCACTCGGTCTGCGCTTCACCAGTGTCGAGACGCGAGAGCGTGAACAATTGCTCGACGATTTTGCCCAGATGCGCGGCCTCCTCCAGCAGGCTGCCGGCGCGTTCACGCAGTTCGGAATCAAGTCGCGCGTCCCCCGCGAAATGTTCCAGCTCGCCGCGCAAAATCGTCAGCGGCGTGCGCAAATCATGCGAGGCGTCCGCCACGAAGCGCTTGGAATTTTGCAACGCCTCGTCCAGGCGCGTGATCATGCGGTTGAGCGAAACGGAAAGTCGTTCCAGTTCGTCGCCCGTTTGCGCGACCGGCAATCGCTCGCTCAAATTGAACTGCGTGATGCGTTCGGCGGCGCGCGTGATGTGCGCGACCGGCGTCAAAGCCCGCCGCACCAGCAAATATCCGCCGATGGTGGTGATGATGACCGCGAGCGGCAGGCCCAAGGCGAGCTGCAAAAACAAGTGGTTAAGCATGGTTTCCACCGGATCGAGCAGCGCGCCAAATTCCACGAAGTAATCGGGATTGCCGGCGGATTTGAAATGGAGCGCGGCGATGAGCAGCGTGTTGCCGCCGGATAATTTTAGTTTGCGGGAAGATTCCGGGTCGGCCACAGATGGGAAAACCGGAATTTCCGCCGGAGCGAAACTGTTGTCCTTGGGCGTGCCCGAAACATAAATCAGCGTGCCATCACCGCGCGTGATGCGGATGAAGCGGTCGTTGGCTTCCGGTTCATACCAATCGCGAGCCTGATTTATGGCGGCGGCCTCGCCGGTTTGCCTGACATGCGCGAGCAGCGTCGTGGCAATCTGCCGCGCGCGTCGGGCCTGCGCCTGGCGCAGATCATGTTCCAAAAAATGGCGCAGATCGAGATACAACACGGCGCACAGCAGCAAAAAAATCACGGTCAGCAGGCCGGCATACCAGGCGACGAGACGAAAGCTGATGGAACGGGTGTTCATACCGGTGTCGTGTCGTCCAGGCTGTAACCCACTCCGCGCACGGTGCGCAGCAACTGATTGGGAAACGTGTCGTTGAGCTTTTCCCGCAAATGCCGCACGTAGACATCCACGATGTTGGTCAGCCCTTCGAAGCTTTGATCCCAAACGTGTTCGATGATCATCGTGCGCGAAAACACTCGGCCGGGCTGCGTGGCGAGATACTCGAGCAGCGCATATTCCTTGGCGGTGAGTTCGATTTTTTTGCCGGCGCGCTTCACGCTTTGCGAGAGCCGATCAACTTCCAGATCGCCCACGCGGATGACACTGGCGCGATTTACCGGCCCGCGACGCAGCAACGCTTTCACCCGCAACAGCAATTCGGCGAAGGCAAATGGTTTGGTGAGATAATCGTCCGCGCCGGTTTCAAAATTTTTTATTTTGTCCGCCATGCCGTCGCGCGCGGTGAGAATGAGGACGGGGACAAGCGAATTTTTGCGGCGCACCCTCGCCAAAATTTCCGTGCCGGTCAGGCGGGGCAACATCAAGTCTAGGATAATTAGATCGTAATTATAGGTGTCAGCAGCCTCCCAGCCACTTTGGCCATCATGATAGACATCCACGGCAAAGCGCTCCGCCTTGAGGCCGCGCACGATGATGTCGGCCACTTTTTTTTCGTCTTCCACGAGCAGGATTCGCATAAGTTAAAACTTTGACAAAGGAATAGACCAGACGTTGATTAAAACCACGTAAACACTTCATTAAAATTCGTTCAGAAACTTCCACCACGAATGAGAATGTGGCAATAATCATTGTGCATATGAAAACATTATTGTCCTTGATTGCAATGTTAGCGGGGGCCTTGCTCTCCGGCTGTGCCACCGACCACGGCAGACTAGCCCTCGCCACGGTGGGGCCGGCCGTGGCATCCACACCAGTCACGTCGCCTTCTTCTAACGGCACCTTGCTGGTTTATTCGGCCTATCGGCGCAATGCAGATTTCAACAGCCGCGATCCGTATCGGCAGGAATATTCGGATTACGAAATTCTGACCAGTGACGGTCAATTCCTCCAACGTATTCATAATAATTCAGGCACCATGTTCCAAGATGCGGTTGCGGTGACATTGGCTCCGGGAAAATATGAGGTGAAGGCGCGGGCCAATGGCTATGGCATTGTGACGGTCCCGGTGATTATCGCTTCGCAGCAAAGCACGATCTTGCATCTCGAAGGCGGCTTCTCGCCGGATCAGTCCGGGTTCGACAAGACCAACGCGGTGCGTTTGCCGGATGGACAAATCATTGGCTGGAAGGTTGCGGACAATTAGTAAACCGGAGAATTTCAGCAAAGGTGCACCGATATTTTAAAATACAGATTTCGTTGTCTGGGTGCGTTTGAATCTTGCCTGAAGCCATTACATGCCACCCAGGATTACGGCAACAATCTGCTTCATGAACCATCTGCCGAAAGCGCGTCGCCAACGGGTCTTCATAGTATTCATCGCAACCACGAGAATAAATGAAGCCGTTTCCACTGACTTAGCGAGTAATGGGCGAGTTACGCCCGGTTATACCCAGTTCTAACGGAGTAACCTTTCTGGTGTCCGTTGGGACTTCCTATCCACCTAAACCGCTACTGCACAAAAATTTGGCTATGGAGGAGGCGAGGGTCAGAATCAAACCGACAGAGAAATGCAATGTCTTGACATTTTCGGTGATGCCTCCAATCCCCGCCAAACACAAAGGAATATGAATGCGATTCAAACATCTGAGTTCGATAGTTCGGGCAAGAATTGGAAAACTAAACGGGAAATTGCCGGCCATTTCCAGTGCAACGTTCGCACCATCACCAAACTGATGAAAAGCCGATTTTACCATTCGTGAAAATCGGGCGTTTGGTCCGCTTCGACTTATTGGAATGCGATCAAGCCATGGGTAAGTATAAATTTAAAAGTCGGTTTGACTGACGATTCACACCAATTGTCAGCCATTTGCAGATCGGTAATTCTCCGAGTTTATATAGGTTCCATATGGCTGAGCAATCGGAGATTTCCCAAAAAAAGTGTGCCACTTTGTAGCCACTTGCTTGCGACCACATGAATTCTTATAGGAACTTAAAGGAATCAAGGGACACAGAGGCCTATGCGTCAGGCCAGAAAAAAGGGTCTAAAGCGTTTTGGTATCAATTGAATACCAAGGCTTTAGACCCTATAAATTGGTTGCGGGGGCTGGATTTGAACCAACGACCTTCAGGTTATGAGCCTGACGACGTTTTGCGTTTTTGTTGGTTATTATGGCATATTAGTTCAAAAAATGCTTGTGTGTGGTATGATGTGTGGTATTCTTTGAAGCAAGATGTTCGAGGTAAACGCGGCTGTTTCCCCCTGTTGCATCTGCTGAAAAGATTACCATTATGCCACTCGAATTCCGCACTCAACGGGATGGGTCCCTGCGTCCAACCTGGTATGGGCGATATGAAATTGATGGACGACTCATCCGTCTAAATCTCCAAGTCAAAATCGCGGGCACGCCGCCCGCTTCGCGATCTCTCCGCGAGCAGGGTGATTTGGCTTTTGAGCTATCTCGCAGCAAAGCCCAAGCCGAGTTGGACAAAATTGTGGCGGACTCCCGCTTTAAGTCTGGAGCGGTCCGCATCTTGGAAAAGATTTATGAGGAAAAAACCGGTGAGGCGATCAAGTCGATCAAACTGACTGACCTCGCGGAGAAGTGGGAAAAAATATTTCGGCGGCGGCCAGTGAATGGACGCTATGCGGACCAATGCAAATCCACCCTGGAACGTTTTGTGAAGTTTGTTCAAGAAACGTATCCCAAAGCCAATGAACTGATTGTAGTGAACCAAACGATTGCTCGCGCCTTTATGGACGCAGAAGCCGAACGTGGGGTGGCGAGCAAGACCTGGAACGACACGCTCAAGCTTTTGCGGGCGACCTACAAACATCTCATGCCACCCGGCGGCATCAATCCGTTTGAAAATATGCCCACCAAGGAGACAGAAACCGTCTTTCGCGTCCCCTACTCACCGGAGGAACTGGCGGCGATCTCCAAGGCGGCGCAAGCGGATGATTTCATCCGGCCGATCATCATCGTGGGGATGTGCACGGCGATGCGGCGCGGGGATTGTTGTATGCTGGAGTGGAAGGATGTGGATTTGAAGAATCGGTTTATCACCGTGAAAACGTCGAAGACGGGACAAACGGTGAGCATTCCCATTTTTCCCATGTTGGATGCGGAACTGCAAAAGCTGGCGAAGAAAGCGGGATCGAAACGCGCGGGCTATGTGTTCCCTGAACAAGCGAAAATGTATTTGGAAAACGCCGACGGCATCACTTGGCGGGTGAAAAAGATTCTGGCCGTCGGCCTTGGTGAATCCGTGCCGGATGAATCATCAAAAGGAGCGGACGAACTGCCGGTAGTTTCGGAAACGGAGGCGCGGACACGCGGCGAGAAATACATTGCCACCCAGCCGGATGGCGACAAGCGGAGCCGCATGACGACGGTGTTCAAGCTCTACATGGATGGGCAGAACATTCAAGCGGTAATGGCGGCAGCGAATGTGAGCAAGGGCAGCGTATCGGGCTACCTTAACGAGATTGAAGCGGCGATTGGCTGTCGAATTGTGCGTGGCTCCAGCCACGCGAACAAAGGCGAAAGCCTCAAGGAAGGCATGAAAGATGCCGGTCTTTATCTGGAGCGGAAAAACGGCTTGCGTCGAGCGAGTGTGCGGGATTTCCACAGTTTCCGCGTGACATGGGTAACACTGGCGCTGACGGCCGGCGTGCCGCTGGAACTGGTGCAAAAAGTCACCGGCCACAAGACGACGGACATTGTGTTGAAACACTATTTCCAGCCGGGTCGCGAGGCGTTTCGTTCGGCGCTCAATGCAGCCCTGCCGAAACTCCTGATGAGCGGGTCAGAGGCGGAAACAGTGAAACCTGAAACGCTGAAACCGGTGGCGGAAAAGCAGGACAAGGCGATTCTGGCGATTTTGGAACACAGCACGTCGAAGACTTGGAAGCAGGACCAAGCTCGTGTGTTGGAAATGCTCAAAGAGAAAATCGCAAACTGAATCCGTGCCAGCGACGGCATTTGCGATCTGGATACGCAATGCCCGAACAACAAAAAAACCAGCAGAAAATAATTTTCGGATGGACAGGTTTGGACGATAATTTAATGCGACAGCAGACCGCAGTGACCAACGCGCTTTCTTGCTCCCGTCCCAGGCTGCCGGTCAGCCCTGTGCCCCTCACGACCGCGCCTGTTCCGTCCACAAAAAAGCGCGTCCGTCACGAGCGGCATTTTTTTGGCCGCATAAGCGGCGGGCTTCCGACTGCGGCTCGGCGGCGGGACGTTTCTCTCCGGCTCCGATTTACGATGTGATTATCTCCGCCTTCGCTTCACTTCCCCCGCTCGCCGACCGCAGACCGAAGCCTTAACGCGAATCAATATCGAAACTGGTTCAAGAGGATCAACCTTGTCACAAATTCTGAGCTGTTTTTGTGACAGTTCAGAGAAAAGACGCCGATACATATCGCCTGTGCTTTAATTCGTCAGTCACGCCGACTTACGGGCATAAAAAGTGGCGAACACCGAATTTCGGTGCAAAATATCGTAGTTCTTAAAACCAGACTCCCGCAGCAAATCCATTTGAAACTTCAGCGACCTGGGTGAGTCCTCCTGGTCAATGTATTCAAAGACTTTTTGCCGGTATTCCGCGCCGCCGAGTGATTCCAAGTAATTGCCATATCGCTGCCACATCAGCCCATGAACCGCCGGGTCGTCAAACACCACCAAATCAGCGACGAAAAGCAATCCGCCCGGACGCAGCCATTGGTGAAGCCGGTGGAACATATCGGCCCAATCGCGATCATCGCGCAGATGGTGCAAAACTGCCCCAGCCAAAATGGTGTCAAAATTGTTCTCGCCGAAGGCGAGGTTCCGCATATCCGCCTGAACGGTTTCAACTTTCCCAGAGGTTGCAGAGGCGACGCGCTCGCGTGCCCGTTCAAGCATGGGTTGGCTCAAATCAACCAAGGTGCAATCCAGCGGCGAGACCCGGCTCAAAACGCTCAAGGTGAAGTTACCGGCTCCGCAGCCGAGATCAAGCAGCCGGCATTGCGGCTGAAGGTGTGTGGCGGCGGTTTGCGCGACAATTTCCAAAACCAACGGGGCATCAATAGTGGCCTGTTGCCCGGTCTCCAGTTTGGAAAATCGCTCCACATCGTTGTCGAAGCGTTCCCGGATCTGGCCGATGGTTGATTTTTGGTCGAGTTCGCGGTTCATAGATTTATTCGGAATTTTACTTTTGGTGATGCGGTTCAATGTCGGGCAGCAAAACGGTCAGCAAGCCGATCAAGGGCAAAAACGCGCAGAGGCTGAAAACAAATTCAATGCTAGTTCGATCCGCCAAATGGCCGAGGGCTGCCGAGCCGATGCCGGCGATGCCGAAGGCAAATCCGAAAAACAGCCCGGCAATCATGCCAACTTTTCCGGGCACCAATTCCTGCGCATATACAAGGATGGCTGAAAATGCCGATGCCAGAATGACGCCGATAATAACGGTGAGGATCACCGTTCCCACCAGGCCGACCTGCGGCAACAATAATGAGAACGGGGCCACGCCCAAAATGGACGCCCAAATCACGCGCTTGCGTCCGATGCGGTCACCGACCGGTCCGCCGATGATGGTGCCCAATGCCACTGCGAACAGGAAAACGAAGAGCAACAATTGCGACGTTTTCACCGACACCTGAAAATGGTGGATCAAATAGAACGTGTAATACGTCGTCATGCTGGTGAGA
>Ga0302320_10011506_pt1 | contig 18712 bp, 10 predicted proteins | sample Bog_T0_3_FD_202130 | JGI IMG/M metagenome (GOLD analysis project Ga0302320, IMG submission 202130) | Peat permafrost microbial communities from Stordalen Mire near Abisko, Sweden - Bog_T0_3 | ecosystem: Environmental > Terrestrial > Soil > Wetlands > Peat | place: Sweden: Abisko, Stordalen Mire...
GCGGTGCGGGCCCGGCTGAGCAAGAGCGAGGAAGGTTTCCGGCTCACCCGCCAGCACGCCGCCAACCTCGAGCAGCTGCGGCGCGATGCCGTGCGCCGCATCCACGAGCTCGACGCCCAGTGCGACCATCTCACCCGGACCATCGCCTCGCGCGATGAGACGATCCGCGCGCGGGAGGACAAGATCCGCGCCGTCCAAACCAGCCTTTCCTGGCGAAGCACCGCGTTCCTCCGCGCCCTGCGGCGCCGGTTCATCGATCGGCGCAATCCGGGCCCTGATTTGGCGCCCTCCGCTAATCCTGGCGTCGCGGGGTCGCGCCGCCCCACCCCAATGCCGGTTGAGAACGTCGACAATCCGCTGTTCGTCCGCAGCGTCGATTATCCCCAAAGCTGGAGTTCGAAGCCTCGCACCATACCCCTGCGCGGCTGGTGTTTTGCCGAGGACGGGACCCGGCTGACCGCCGTCCGCGCCGTGTTGCCCGGCCGGGTGGTGCCTGGCGTCTACGGCCTGAAGCGCCTGGACGTCCTGGCCTCATCGCGGGACAAGCCCCAGGCGGAATATTGCGGCTGGAGGATCGACCTGCCGGTGACCGCCGCCGACACGCTGCTTGACCTCGAGGTCGCCGACGAGGCGGGAACCTGGCACCGTTTTTTTCACACCGGGCTGCGCGTGGGCGAGGACTGTGGACCGCCCGACCTCACCTCCTACGAGGAGTGGATCCGGGCCTACGACCAAGCCGGCCCGGCGGAACTGCAGCGCCAGGCCGACGCCTCCGCCGCCCTCGGGCGGCGGCCCCTCATCTCCATCGTGATGCCGGTCTACAACCCCCCGCGGGAATTTCTGGAGAAGGCGATCGCGTCCGTGCGGGCGCAGACCTACCCCAACTGGGAATTGTGCATCGCCGACGACGCCTCGCCGGACCCGGGCGTGCGCCCCGTCCTGGAGCGGCACCAGCGGGAGGATCCCCGCATCAACGTCGTGTTCCGGACGGAAAACGGACACATTTCGGCCGCCTCGAACTCGGCGCTCGAGCTCGCCGGCGGCGAATACGTCGGGCTGCTCGATCACGACGACGCCCTGGCCCCCGGCGCGCTTTACGCGGTCGCCCTCCTGATCAACGCGCATCCCGACACCGATTTCATCTACAGCGACGAGGATAAGATCGACGATGAGGACCGCCGCTTTGAGCCGTATTTCAAGCCCGACTTCCTGCCCGACCTCTTCCTCGCCCAGAACTACACCTCGCACTTCTCCGTGTACCGCACCGCGCTGGTGCGGGCGGCGGGTGGATTCCGCACCGGCTTCGAGGGCAGCCAGGACTGGGACCTCGCCCTGCGTGTCTTCGAGCGCACCGATCCGGGGCGCATCCGGCATATTCCGAAGGTGCTCTATCATTGGCGGGCCATCCCGGGGTCCACCGCCCTCATGCTGAGCGAGAAGAATTATCCCCTGGAGGCGGCCCGCCGGGCGCTCGGCGAGTATTTCCAGCGCCGCGGGCAGCCGGTCGAGCTCGTTCCCGTGCCCGGCGATCACTGGCGGGTCAGGTATCCCCTGCCGGAGCCCCCTCCGCTGGTTTCCCTGATCATCCCGACGCGGAACAGCCTCGCGCTCCTGCGGCGCTGCGTGGACAGCATCCTGGATAAGACGGCCTATCCGCAATTTGAGATTATCATTGTGGACAACGCGTCCGACGAACCGGCGACGCTGGAGTATCTTCGCGAATTGGAGACCCAAACCCGCGTCTTGGGGACCCGTCTTTGCTCCGCGACGCCGCGGCAAGCAAGCCGCACCACCTTTGAGAAGGCGTCGATCAGGGTCCTGCGCTACGACCATCCCTTCAACTATTCGGCGATCAACAATTACGCCGTGCGCGAGGCGCGCGGCGAGGTCGTCGGGCTGCTCAACAACGACCTCGAGGTCATCTCCCCCGGCTGGCTCGAGGAGATGACGGCGCAGGCGATGCGCCCGGAGATCGGCTGCGTCGGCGCGATGCTCTACTATCCGAACGACACCATCCAGCACGCCGGCTCGGTCATCGGCCTGGGCGGGGTGGCCGGCCACGCCTTTCTCAACTTCGCGCGGGGCACCGAGGGCAAGTTCAACCGCGCCCGCGTCGTGCAGAATTACAGCGCCGTGACCGCGGCCTGCCTGGTGGTGCGCAAGAGCATCTACCAGCAGGTCGGCGGCCTCGACGAGGTCGACCTCGCCGTGGCCTTCAACGACGTCGATTTCTGCCTGAAGGTGCGGGCGGCCGGTTACCGCAACCTCTGGACCCCGTTCGCCGAGTTCTACCATCACGAGAGCGCCAGCCGGGGCGCCGACGACACCCCGGAAAAGGAGGACCGCTTCCGCCGGGAGGTCGAGCTGATGCTGATGCGCTGGGGCCCCGTCCTGCAGAGCGACCCCGCCTACAACCCCAACCTCACCCTGGAACAGAACGATTTCACTCTGGCTTCGCCACCCCGCGCATGATTTTTTTAAACGGGAAGGTCGGGAAGATCGGGAAGGTCTCAGGCCGTGATTATCTCTTCCCGATCTTCCCGACCTTCCTGTTCAAAAATTTGCCATGAATGAACCTGAAGGCATTCGCGAGCGGTTGCTGGCTTCGGCCCGGCGGCAATTGGCTGCGATCGAGGCCGAATTTGGCGCGGCGCAGGCCAAGGGGGCGGTGACCGAGGAGGCCCTGCGCCTGACCCGGCAGCACGCCGACAATCTCGAGGTCCTGCGCACCGCGCTGCAGCAGCGCATCGCGGAACTCGACCAGCAATGCGCCCATCTGACGGCCGTGATCGCCGCGCGCGACGCCACCATCGCCGCCCTGCGCCCGGCCGAGGCCAGGCAGCGCACGATGGAGTCCAGCTTCTCCTGGCGGATCACCGCGCCCCTCCGCGCCCTGCGCCGCCTATTGAAATGAAACAGCGCGGCATAGCCGCAACTGGATGAATCATTTTCTCGCGCCAAGGCGCAAAAGCGCAAAGAAATCCCCGGCCACATCGGTCTCCAGACCAAGTCACAAAACCATGAAAGTCCGATTCCGCGACACGGAATCGGGCTTTCATGGTTCTGTGGGTTTGATGATCGGAAGGATCGAACGTTGCGGCTTTGCGCCTTTGCGTGAGACCGGTTTGAAATAGCGTCGGCCAGTCCTAGGCTTATAGCAGTACTGCGGATAGGAATCACTTTTCATGTCACAATCTCCAGATGAACTCAGCCGGCTGAAGGAACAGCTGGCGGAAGCCTTCCAGCGGGAGGGCGAATTTCGGCTGAAGAGCGCCCGGGACCTGGCGGCGGCCGGGGAGCGCCTGCGCGTCCTGGAGCAGGCCCTGGCCGCGCGCGACACCCGGATCCACGAGCTGCACCAGGCCGCCGCGGAGCGCGACCGCTACGTCCACCAGCTCCATCTCGAGCAGATCGAATTGCGCAACGCGGTGCACGCCCTCCACGGCGACCTTGAGACCTTCACCTGGATGCTGCACGAGCACGAGCGCGCGGGGCCGCCGGCGACCCCGGACCTCCCCGGGGCACCGTTCACCTATCACCTTCACACCTCGCCCTACCGCATCTACCGCGGCGACCGCTTCACCCTGCGCGGCTGGGCGCTGCCGGAAGACGGCCGCGCGATCACCGCCATCCGGGTGCGGGTGGACGAAAAGGCCTTCCCCGGCCGGAGCGGCCTGCCCGAGCCCGTCGTGATCGCCCAGTACGGCCCGCAGCCCCAGAATCCCCACCCCGGCTTCGAGATCGACTTCGCCATCCCCCCCGGCCGCCACCGCCTCCGCCTCGAAGCCTGCCTCGAAGCCCGCGACTGGCTCTCGATCTTAAACCTCCCCATCTGGCGTCAGCAATAGGCAGCCGGCGCCGCTCCCAAGATGGGGCGCGTTTATGTCCCCAACGCGCTTCGATCCAACGTGGCACGGGCTTCCAGCCCGTGTTCGTTGATAACATGGGCTGGAAGCCCATGCCACGACGATCCAGCGCGTTGGGGACAACGCGCTCCACCTCTCGACCAAGCGCGGCCAGAGGCCGGGCATTCACTTCCGCCTTCCGCCTTCCGCCTTTCTACTTTCCGCGAGCGCTTCATCCCACAGCCCGCAATAAAAATTGAAGGCGCCTTGCGCGAGTTCCCGCTGGATGGGCGCTCCCCGGCCGGCGGCCAGGTCGGCGCGCACGAAGGGCTTGGCGGCGTGGAAGTGCACGATGCGGGCCGCGGGGTTCTCGCCCCAATAGGGCTTCCAGTTCAACTCCGGGGGCAGCGCCCGCCAGCCGTGGCGGAAGAATGCCCGGTAGGCGTACTGGTCGGTGTACTGGGCGCAGGCGGTCAGGTTGTTTCGGATGAAACGCTCGAACCCGGGCGCGATGCCGCGGAGGGCGGGCAGGCGCATAAGCATCACCCCGGAATTCATGTTCTCGGTGTCGTGGCGATCGAACTCCGGGCCCACGCCGAAGAAGGACCCGCGCAGATCGGGAAACAGCGGCTCCGGATCGCCGGTGAACATGATGTCGCAATCCGTGTACAGCACCTCCTCGTCCGACCAGCCCTGCTCGGCGCAGATGCGCGGAATATCGGTCCGCAGGAAGATGCCGCCGGCATAGCCCAGCAGCTGCCGGTGGCCCGACTCGGCGGCGACCCGGTTGAATTCATCGAGCAGGCTCCAGCGGCTCGGCGTGACCGTCACTCCGCGCCCGGTCAGCCAGTCTGTCAGCGCGCAGGGCCGCCCATCGTAGAGGAAATGGGGCTCGAGGCGGGTGTGGTGGCGGGCGGTGTGCACTGCCACCTTGATCATTTCCGCGTACTCCCGGAAGATCGGCGAGTCCTCGTTGAGGGCAAAAAACCACTTCATGGACGGCACCTCAGGCCCCAGCCGGGGCCGACAGTTCGCGCCCGATCTGATTGAGCAGGTCCAGGCGGCTGCAATCCGGGCCCGCGCCGTTCGCCCCCAGGGTGATGAAGAACTCGCAGCCTTCGGTGGGAGAATGGGAGATCTCCCGGAGCCGGATCAGGTCGAGCGCGGCCAGGTCGTGGATCATCAGGCGAAACGAAGCCGGGGTGAAGCACCACGCATGGACGTCCAGGCCCGTGGGCCCCTTGAGCGCCTCGCGCAGCTGGGCCCGCGTCTCGTCGATCGGGCAGCGAAACTCCCAGCGGCCCCGCGAGGCGCTGGACCAGGTGATTTCCCCGTCAAGGCCCACGGCATTGAGCATGAATTCCGCGATGCTCCCGGCGGTGTGCCCGCGGGCCTTCGCGGCGTGACGGTCGATCACCTGGCCGATCCCGGAAATCGGACGGAAGTGGTCAAAGCAATACCGCTTGTCGGGAATGGCCAGCGACAGGACCCCCGTGGGGGCGAGAATATCGGCGCAGCCGTTGAGAAAGCCGATCAGGTCCGGGGTGTGCTCGATCAGGTGCGACGCGATGATCCAGTCGAAACCGCCGGCTCCGCCCAGCAGCTCCGGATACGGCTCGCCCCGCCAGACATAGTCGACCTCCTCGATCGCTTCCAGGCTGACCGGATGGGTGCGGTACTTCGCGCGAAGGCCTTCCCGGTCGAGCGCGTCGATGATCTTGACGTCATAGCCCTCCCGTTTGGGCGCCACGGGATTGTAGCTGGGCCCGATCTCGATGCCCCGGCCCGCGCGGGAGACATGCCGGAGGATCTTTTCGTTGCGCGTCATGGCGGGTCGGGAAGCGGGCATGATTTTGCATTACTCAAAACAAATCAAGGGCGCTTAAAAAAGTAGCGCAGGCGTCCCGCCTTGAACGTGGCATGGGCTTCTAGCCCATGTTATCAACGAACACGGGCGGGACGCCCGTGCCACTTTTAGAACCCCCACCGTTGACGGTCATGGACAGGAAACACATGCTTCTCCTTGACTCTCTCTCCCATGTCCGCCGCCACCCACCCCACGATCCACGTCCATCTGGACGTCGTCGACCGCCATGTCGGTTCGACGGCGCTCAACTGCGTCACGGGCTGGATTGCGGCCGAGCCGGGCGATGAGATCATGGCGCTGGGACTGCGGCTCGATGATGGGTCGTACGTGCGGTGCCACTACCCCTTCCACCGGGGCGATGTCCAGGACCCGGTGGTCGACGCCCGGGCCGGGGCGCGCGTCGGCTTCAGCGTCCTGCTGCCAGTACGGCTGGTCCTCACCTCCCGGCAGCTCACCTTCGCCGCGGCGCTGGCCGCCGGTGATTCCTGGCATGCCTTCGCCCTCGAAGCGCGGCGCGGCGCCTCGGCGACCGTTGGCCCGGGGACCGGGCTGCGCCCGACGGAAGCGCCCTTTTTCACTGAACCCGCTCCGGACGAAATTGGCCCATTGCTCGAGGCGCGCCTGCTCGACAGCTTCGCCCGGGAGCGCCACCTCACCCTGCGGCTCGACCTCATCAACAAGTGCAACCTGCGCTGCGTGATGTGCCACTACTCGAATGAGAGCATCGCGAAGCGGCCGGCCCAGCGGATCGAGCCCGGGCAATTCGCCGCCTATTTCGACCCGATCGCGCCGCTTACCCGCGACGTCGTACTCTCCTGCGGGGACGAGCCGCTGATGTCGCCCCACTTCGAGACCATCATCCGCGAGCTCGCCGCCCGGGACCCGGAGGTCCGGATCATCTTTTGCACGAATGCGATGCTCCTGAGCGAAAAGCTCGCCGCCGCCATCGTCGAGACGAAGGTTCATCTGGTCATGTTCTCCTTCGACGGCGTCACCAGCGGGACGCTGCATCGCATCCGGGTGGGCTCCGATTTCCGGCGCATCGTCCGGAACATCGTCGGCCTCAAGCGCGCCCGCGCCCGCGCGGGCCAGGCCGGGCCGCGTTTCGTCTTCAATTACGTGATGCTCGAGAGCAACATTCACGAGGCGCCCCTTTTTGTCCGTTTGGCCCGGGAACTGGGCGGCGAGGCCATCGATTTCCGCCACGTCGTGCCCATGGACACCTACGATATCGCCCACGAGATGCTCGAAAAGCGGCCGGCGAAATACAATTACTACCGCGAGCAGATCATCGCGGCGGCAGCGGAGTGCGGTCTGGATATCTACATTCCGCCGGCCCTGCCGGTGGCCGGCGGGTACGATCCGGCGGCGGATCCCGTGGTCGGGCTCGAGGAATTCCACGAGGTGCTAAGGGGTCAGATCGATGATAACGTAGACGCGGTGTCCTTGCCGCGTCCCTCCGAGGCAACGCGGCGGGACGCCGCGTCTACGTTCGAGGCAGTGCCGGAGCGGGTGTCGGAGACGGCGCACTGCTTCTGCGACCGGCCGTTCCGCGAGGTGATGATCCGCGAGCAGCGCGACGTCTATCCCTGCGCGTGGCACGAGGTGAAGATGGGCACGCTCGACGGCACGACGACGCTGGAGGAGATCTTCCTCGGGGAGAATTTCAGGAAGTTGCGCCTGGCGATGCTCGATCCGCTGGGCGCGCCGGGCTGCCGGCACTGTCCGATCAAGGCCAACCAGCTGCCCACGCACCTGCTGCCGTCCGGATCGCGCCCGCCCCCGGCGGAGCACGCCGGCGCGGTAGCCTGAGATGACCCACGCGGATAAAGTGTCGCAGTGGCTGGGGCCGCTGTGCCGTCGAAGGGGTCAGGTCGATGATGTTGCAGTCGGAACATCCGACTGCAACATCATCGACCTGACCCCTTCCCGCGACTTCGGCGTGGAGATCGGGGCCTTCCAGACGCCGGTGCCGGGGATCCGGCCCTATTATGTCGACCGCTTCAAGGAGTACGCCAACGCGCGCTGTGTGGGGGACTACTGGGGCGACGCCGGCGCGCTGCCCTTCCACAGCCACTCGCTCGACTACGTCGTCACCTCGCACGTGCTGGAGCACGTGGCCAATCCCGTCGCCGCCCTTTTCGAGTGGACCCGCGTGGCGCGACATGGCGGGATTCTCTACATGGTCCTGCCCGATCGGCGATCCACCTTCGACCATTCCCGTGAGCTCACGCCGCCCGGGCACATGATGGAGGATTTTCGCCGCGGCACCACCAACGCGGACGGCACCCACGTCGGGGAATATCTCGAACGGATGGACTGGAGCCGCTTCCTTCCCGGTGCCACTCCGGAGGAAACCGCCGCCACGCGCGACCGGCTGCGGGTCACCTACACCGCGGCGGTCGAGCACCACCTGGAGCTGAACTTTCACTTTCATGTGTTCGAGCCGTCCAACCTGGCCGCCCTGATCGGCCTGATGAACCGATACCCGCAGCGCCCGGGCGAACTCGCGATCGTGGACACCGTGGCACGATTCCCGGACGACCGGCCCGACGGCTTCCTGACGGTCCTGCGGGTCCGCAAGCCGCTGCCCGCCCGGTGGGCCGGCTGGCGGTTCCGCCGGCGCGCCGGCGGCGACGCGGGCGCGGCTCTCCTCCCGGACGCCCGGCCGCTGTTCGAGACCTAAACGGCGCGTGCATCCCGATCCGAAAATCCCCGCGAACCGCTGGGCCCTGGCGGCATCCCTGTTTTTCATCGTGGTCGGCGTCCGATGGATGGTGCTGGACCGCTATGGCACGGACCTGCCGGTCTGGGACCAATGGGACGCCGAAGGGCTCAAGCTGCTGGCGCCCTGGTTCCAGCACCAACTGACGATCGGCGCCTTCTTCGCGCCACACAACGAGCACCGGGTCGTGCTCACCAAGCTGCTCAATTTCGGGCTCGCCCTGGCCAATGGCCAATGGGACCAGCGGTTGGAGGCGGCGGTCAACGCGTTCCTGCCCGGCCTGATCGCGGCGGCCTTCTTCATTCTCGGCTGCCGCAGCCTGGGGCGGGGCTGGCATGCGCCCCTTTTCCTGCTGCTGGTGGCGGCCTACGCGCTCCCGCTGTCCTGGCAGAACTTCCTGGGCGGGTTTCATTCCCAGCAGTTCTTCCTGATCGGCCTGTCCTTCGGTGCGATCGCGTGGCTGCCAGCGGCGGCGCCGTGGTCGGCCAAGTGGTGGCTGGGCGCCGCCTGCGCCACGCTGGCGCTCGGCAGCATGGCGTCCGGTTTCTTCGCGGCGGCGGCGGTGATCGGCTTGCTGGCGGTCCGGGTGCTGCGCCGGGAGGCCTCGCTCCGGGCTGTCGGGCCAGCCCTGGTCCTTTGCGCCATCCTGGTGGCCGTCGGATGGCTCACCCAGGTCACCGTGGATTATCACGAAGGACTGAAAGCGCACGGCGCGCAGGATTTTTTGGCGAGCACCGTGCACAGCCTGCAATGGCCCGCCACCTGGACAATGTGGGCGGCCGCGCTGATCTGGCTGCCCTGGTTCTGGCTGACGTGGCGGGTGTTCACCTCGGAGAAGATACCTGATCAAGATGATCTGACGACCGGCTACACCCTCGCCGGGCTCGGGGGGTGGGTGCTGGTGCAGGTGCTGGCGACGGCCTACGCTCGCGGCGCGGGGGGACCGACGCCGGCTTCCCGGTACATCGACACCCTCGCCTTCGGTGTCGTGGTCAACGGCATGGCGATCGGCTGGCTCTGGCGGAACGGCCCAACGGCGCGGGGAAGCCGGCGGCTGCTCGCGGCCATCGGCGTGGCGTGGGCGGCGTCGTTCGGGACCGGCGCCGGTTATGCCGCCGCGGTAGCGCTGCGCCAAGATCTGCCGAACGAGAAAATCTACTACGCGTTCTGCGAACAGAACACCCGAAACTACCTCGCGACCGGCGACGAGGCCTACCTCCAGCATCCCGAAATCCCCTACCCCGGAACGGTCTCCTATCTGGCGCGGATCGGCACTCCCGAGTTGAGCGCCATCCTTCCGGTCAGCGTGCGCGTTCCCGTCGCGCTGAAGCCGGCCGGCGGGGGCCAGGGGTTCATCCGGCACGACTCGCGGTCTCCCCTGCCTGGCGCCACGGGAACATCCCCGGCCACCCCCCCGCTTGCCAATCAAGTGACTTGGGGCTCCTTCGGCGCCAGCGGACCGGGCGTCGCGGTCGAGTGGGCCAGCGCCCCGCTGCGGGCGCGGCACCCCGGCTGGCTCAGGTTCCAGGTCGCCGGGCAGCTTGGGGAACCGGGCGCAGCGCTCGAACTGCGGGATGCGGCGACGCGCGCGGTGCTTGCCTCCGTGCGACCCCGCCGGGTCGCCGGCGACGCGTGGCGCCCCGCCTACGTGCCCGCACCATCCGGTGAATTCATCGTGGTCGCCCGACGCGACGATCCCAGCCGCTGGCTGGCCTTCAGCCAGCCGGTCGAGATGGGGCCGCTTTCGTACTGGGCGTGGCGCGGCGTCAGGCTCGGGGGGTGGATTGCCGCCGCGGCCGCGGTCGCGGCGCTGGCGCTGGGAATGTTCGCTTCCTGGCGGAAGGACGGTAGGTGAAAGGATGAAGGCTGAAACTCGAAACCTGAAAATTTTGGTCCCAAATATGATCGAGCGATGAGGCTGTTCACCCTACCGGTTCTCTGGGCTGCCGCGCTGTTCAGCGCGGTCGTGGTGATTCCGTTTCTCTTTATCGCCCGGCAGAATCCGGAAGAATTCAGCCTCGATGTCCGCCTCGCCTCGTCGGCGGCGGGGCATGTGCAGGTGTATTACGACTCCGGGAGCGGCTTCAGTGAAAAGGACTCGACGGCGCTCGACCTCGCCGCGGGCGCCACGCCGCGCCTCTATCGCCTCGCGCTGCCGCCGGGCACCTACCGGGCCCTCCGGTTCGACCCGATCGACCGCCCCGGCACCGTGACCATCGCGACGGCGCGGGTTTCCGACTCCTTTGGCTGGGCCGGGCGCGAGCTGCCGCTGTCCGCATTCACGTCGTATAACCAGATCCAGTCGCTCCGACTCGTTGCCGGGCGACTCGAGATCGTGACCCTCCCCGGCGCCGACGACCCCCAGCTCCTGCTGCAATTTTCCCCTCCGCTGTCGCTTCGCGCCAGCTGGCGGCGCGGCGCGCTCGATTGGTTGGGTGATGCCGCCGCCGTCTGGGTGGCACTCATCATCCTTTACGCGCTGGCCCGGTGGGCGCGCGTTCCGCGGGAGGGCGCGGCCGCCCTCGAGTGGATCCGGGCGAGACCCGGACCGGCCATTGTCGCGGCGTCGGCGCTCGCGGTCATCGCCAGCGCCTACCCGGTCGTGTTCCTGGGCAAGAGTTATGTGTCGCCCAACCTTGGGACCACGCTGCTGTACGATGAATTTCCCACCCTGCCCGGCACCGCCAGCGGTCAGATCGAGAACCCAAAGGGCAGCGACGTGGGCTCGATCATGTGGGCATTCGTGCCGTATTCCACCGTGCAGCATCGCGCCCTCTTCCGCGACGGCGAGGTGCCGTATTGGAACCGCTGGAACTCCTGCGGCGCTCCGCTGCTGGGGCAGGGTTTCTCGATGTTCGGCGATCCCCTGCACCTGCTCCCCGTGGCCGCCAATGGCGCCGCCTGGGCCTGGGATCTGCGCTACCTCCTCTCCAAGTGGCTCTTCGCCGTCGGGCTCGGCCTGCTCGTCCTGGCGGTGACCCGACATGCGCCGGCGGCGCTGATCGTCAGCCTCGCCGCGCCCTTCGTCGGATTCTTCCTCTACCGGTTCAACCATCCCGCCCTGTTCGGCCTATGTTACGCCCCCTGGCCGCTTTACTGCTGGGTGCGCCTGGCCGCGGCAGAGCGCCCGCGCGCCATCATCGGCTGGTGCCTCGGACTGATCGCGGCCAACCTCGCACTGATGAACAGCGGCAGCGTAAAGGAGGCCTACATGCTGCTGCTGACGATGAATTTCTCCGGCGTGTGCGTGCTGCTCTCCGCCGCGCTTCCCAGGCGGGCGCGGCTCGCCCGGCTGGCCGCGGCGACCGGCGCGGGCGTGGTCTTCGCGCTGCTCACCGCGCCGATCACGTTCGCCTTCCTCGAGACCATGCGGTCCGCCTACTCCGCCTATAATACGGCCAGCGCCTACCAGATCCAGCCGGGCGTCATGCTGGGCGCCTTTGACGAGGCCTTTTATCGTCCCCTGAGTCCCGGCAACCTCGTATTCAACCCGGCGGCAAATTTCCTCATCCTCGCCGGCCTGCTCTACTTTCTCGCCACCCTGCGCAGCCATTTCCGCCACCGCACGGTCATGGCGCTGGCGGCCAGCGCGTTCGTGCCGCTGAGCCTGGCCTTCGGGCTGGTGCCGCCCGGCTGGATCGAGCACACACCCTTCCTCGCCAACATCGCCCATATCGACAACTCCTTCACCTGCCCCCTGATCGTGCTGTGGTCGGTGCTGGCCGGCGCGGGCTTTGCGGCCGCCGCCGCCCGGCTGGGGACCCCCGAGGGCCGGGGCGACCTGGCGATCGCCGGCCTGCTCCTCTTCGCCCTGGTGTTCGGCTATGTGGCCTTCGGGCACGCGGAGCACCGGGCCGTGTTCGGGCCGGGGACAACTTTCTCAGTGCTGAAGCCCGGCGAGACGCTCCCCGTGAGTCCCTTCGTCTGGGGCTATCTCGCCGTGCTGCTGGCCGCGGTCGCCGGGATCGGAGCGATCGCCCGCCGCGCCCTCGTGCAGCAACGGCTGTCGGCGCTCTCGGGCGCCGGGCTCGCCCTGTGCGCATTCGCGCTACTCTGGCGCCAGGGGCTGCAGGCCCGCGCCGCCGGATTCGAGGACTACGTGCTGCGCCCGCCGGAGCGGGTGGATTTTCACGCGCGCTCCCCCGCCATCGCGCTGGTCCGGGCGGCCCAGCGGACCGAGCCGAGCCGGGCCATCGGCCTGCAGAATAACTTTTTCCCCGGCTGGACTGCAGTCTACGGAATCGAGGGCATCAACGGCCCCGACCCGCTGATCAGCCCCGCCTATCGCGAGCTCACGGGTCTCTCGCCGCTGCAGCGCCTGTGGGACTGGCGGCTCTATCTCTCCCGCGACAACCTCGCCGCCGCCCGGCCGTTCCTCGACTTCCTGAATGTCCGGCACTACTTCGATCTGCGGAGCGACCAGGGCGCGCTCGGCGCCGTGCTCCACCTGGTCCAAACCGGCGACCTCGACGTCTACGAAAGCCGCACCGTCTGGCCCCGGGCCTTCTTCACCGACCGCCTGGCGGTGTACGGGCAGGCCGGGGAGCTGATGCAGCGGATCCTGCACGGCGACGGCCGCCCCTTCGCGGCGATCCAGGCCTCCGAACTTCCCGCCCAGCCCGCTCTTGCCCGCTTTTCGAGCGAGCTCTCCGGCCGCACCGTCGTGCCGGCGCAGGACTACCGGCTGACCGAGAACACCACGTCGTTTTCGATCGCCGCATCCGGGCCCGGCGTGGTTGTGCTGAGCGAGACCTGGTGGCCCGGTTATTCCCACGCCACCGTCGACGGGCGCAAGGCGGCGGTGATCCGCTTGAATCACGCGTTCAAGGGGGTCGCGATCGCCGCCGCCGGCATCCACCGGATCGAATTTACCTACGCCCCGGCCAACACGGGGCTGGCGCTGGCCCTGGCCGGCGCCGGGCTGGCCGGCCTGGTGGGCGGCGCCTGGTTCACCCTGCGGAAAAAATGAAGCAGCGCCCCACGGCCGGTCAAAACGTTGCGATCATCCTGGGCCTGCTCGCCCTGGCGCTGGCCGTGCCGCCCCTCGCGGACCGCGCCGGGGCCGGGCGCCTGCTCCCGGCCGCGGTCTGGATCCTCGGCGCCGCCGCCTTCCTCGGCCTCACGCTCCGGCTGGCGATCCCGCGCCCGACCCTGCTGGCCGCCGCGCTCCTCAGCGTGGTGGTTGTGGTGCCATTTCTGTCCTTCGCCGACACGAAGGTCGCGCAGGACCATTTCGGCGCGCCGCTGACGCTGGTTCCCGCCCGCCGTTTTGTCCTGGGCGACCTGCTCGCGCGGGCGCCGCTGGTTTTTGCCGCCTGCCTGGGCGTGCTGCTGTACGTCGGGCGCCGGGCGCGGCCCCTCGGCGCCGCCGTCCGCGCCGGGTGGGGCTGGTGCCGCGACCGGCCCGGTCGCGCCATCGGCCTGTGCGCCGCGGTCGCCGTCATCGCCAGCAGCTATCCCATCATCTTTCTCGGACGGAGTTTTGTCTCCCCGAACGTGGGAACCGGGCTGCTCTACGATGTGATGCCCACCCTGCCCGGCTACACGGAGAACCGCACGATGGAGAGCAGCGGCTCGGACGTCGGCGCCATGATGTGGCACCACCTGCCCCTGTCGGTCCTGGAGCATCGTGCGCTGTTTCGCGACCACGAGCTCCCGCTCTGGGATCGCTATAATTCCGCCGGCGTGCCGCTGCTCGGCCAGGGGCAGTCGATGTTCGGGGACCCCCTGCACATGATCCTGCCGGTCCTCTTTGACGGCGCGGCCTGGGCCTGGGACCTGAAGTACCTCGCGGCCAAGTGGCTGCTGGCGATCGGGCTGGGCCTGCTCGCCTGGGAGGGGACGCGCCATCTGCCGTCGGCCCTGCTGGTCGCCTTCGCCTCGGCCTTCGTCGGGTACTTCGTCTACCGCTTCAACCATCCCGCGTTCTTCAGCTTCTGCTACGGGCCCTGGATCCTCTATGGCTGGGCGCGCGCCGCCCGCGCCCCGGAACTGCGGGCCACCGCCGGCTGGACGGGGGGACTGATCCTCGCCAACTGGGCGGAGATGACGAGCGGCACGGTCAAGGAGGCCTACATGCTCCTCCTTACCATGAACCTGACCGGGTTGCTGGTGCTCGCCCTTGACGCCGCGCCGTGGCGCCAGCGCCTGCGGCGCTTCGCGGTGCTCGCGTGGGGCGGCGCGCTCTTCGCCCTCCTCAGCGCCCCGATCTGGCTGACCTTCGCCGACGCCCTGAAGCGTTCGTTCACCAACTACGACAATCCGCTGGTTTACCAGATCGAGCCGAGCGCGCTGATCGGGCTGTTCGACGAGATCTTTTACCGGCCGTTCAACGCCGCCGACTGGGTGCTCAACCCCTCCGCGAATTTCGTCCTGCTGCTCGGCGTGCTGGCCTTTCTCGTCTACCTGCGCCACACGTCATCCCACCGTCTGGCGGTGGCGGTCGCCATCGGGGCCCTGGTCCAGCTCGCCGTCGCCTTCGGGCTGGTGCCCCCGCTGTGGATCGCCCAGGTCCCGCTGCTGCGCAACGTCGTGCACATCGACGACTCGTTCTCCGGCGGCCTCATCCTCAACCTCATCGTCCTCGCCGGCTTCGGCTTTGCCGAGGCGGGCCGGCGTCTCGGTCGCCCGGAAGGGCGGTTCGATCTCATCCTCGGCCTGCTGCTGCTGCTGGCCCTGATTTTCCCCTACCTCGCCATCACCCAGGTCTTCCAGCGCGGGCCCTATTCCTACCTGGCCTGGGGCCAGGTCATCCACCGGAGCGCATTCGTCTGGACCTGCGTGGCCGTGCTGCCGGCCGCGGCGATCGGCCTGATGCTGGTCACCCGGCGGATGCTCGTCCGCCAGGCGGCCACGCCCACCACGGTCCTCCTCGCCCTGACCCTGGCGCTGATCCTCCTCTGGCGGCAGGGCCTGCACGCCGGCACCGGTTTCACCAACTACGTCTTCAATCCGTCCGTGCGCGTGGACTTCCACGCCCGCTCCCCGGCCGTAGCAGCGGTCCGGGACGACCGTTCCGAACCCTTTCGGACGGTCGGCATCGACTGGGTCTTCGCGCCGGGCTGGACAGGCGTCTACGATCTCGAGGGGATCGGCGGACCCGACTCCCTGATCAACGGCCAATACCGCGAGCTCGCGCTGGCCTGCGGCCTGGATGTGTTCTGGGGCTGGCGCATCGTCGCCGATTACCGGACGCTCGCCGCGCTCAAGCCGGTTTATGATTTCCTGAACGTCAAATACTACCTGGACAGCCCCGCCGGGCGCGGCCGGGCCGGCGGCGTCCTCCCGACCGTCGCCCGGGCCGACCTCGACGTTTACCGCAGCGAGACCCCGTGGCCGCGGGCTTTCTTCACCGATCAGGTCTGGCCCTACCGGGACCTGCCTGACCTCGTCGCCCTGATCCAGGCCAATCCCGGCCGGCCGTTCGCCGCCGTGCAGCCGGGGCGCCCCGGGGCGCCCGCCCACCTCGCCTTCGCCGCGGGCGATCCCGCCGCGCGCATCGTTGTGCCCGCCCGCGACTATCATCTGACGACCAATCGGACGTCCTTTGTCGTGACCGCCCCCGGCCCCGGCGTGATCGTGCTGCAGGAGGCGTGGGTGCGAAAGAACTTCCGCGCGACGGTGAACGGCGCACCCGCGGTTTATTTCCGGGTGAACCACGCCTTCAAGGGGATTGCGGTGGACCGGGCGGGCACCTACCGGGTCGGGTTCGCCTACTGGCCGGAGGACATGACGCTCTCCCTCGCGCTGGCGGGCGCGGGGCTGATCGGGCTGGCCGGCAGCGCCTGGTTCACCTTCCGGCGAAAATGAAGGCGGTCTCCCGGACAGGCGGATGGCTCCCGGTGGTGCTGGCCCTCTTCGCCGTCACCCTCGCGATTCCGTTTTTCACGGCCAAGTCCGGAGACACCCGCACCTTTGCCTTCGAGGTCAACCTGCGGGCGACCAAGCCCGGCAATGTCCAGCTCTACTACGATCTCGGCCGGAGCTTCAACGAAGCCGACTCCTCCGCCCTGGCCATGGCGGTCGGCGTCGAGCAGGTTTACCGCCTGCCCCTGCCGGAGGGCGACTACGAGGCCCTGCGCTTCGACCCCACCACCGCCGACGGCGTCATCGTCCTGTCCTCCGCCCGCATCGTGGACGGCCGGGACCGGGTCATCCTCCGTTTCTCTCCCGACCAGTTCCGCCCGGTCCAGCAGATCGCCTCCGCCCGGCGGGACGGCGACCGGCTGCGGATCGAGATGGTGCCGGGCGCCACCGATGCCATCACGCTGATCGACGGCGTCAGTCCCTTCACCCTCCGGCGATCGCTGCTCGACCGCGAGCGCCTGCCCCTGCTCTGGATCCTCGGCGCCGTGGCCCTCGTCTGGGTCGCCAGCCGGCTGGCGGCCGCCCGGCCGGCCGCGGCCGCGCTCGGCTGGGCGCGGGCGCACCCGCGCCGGGCCATCGCGCTCGCCGCCGCGGCGGGAGTCGCCTGGCAGATGCACCCGGTGATCTTCGACGGGCGCAGCCTGGTCTCGCCCGACACCGGCGCACTGCTGCTCTACGAGGGAGCGCCCACCCTGCCGGACTATCAGCCCCAGCCCGTCGACGTCCACGGCTCCGACGTCGGGGCGATGATGTGGCACCACGTGCCCTTCGCCATGATCGAGCACCGGTCGGTCTTCGGCGACCACCTCTGGCCGCTGTGGAACCGCGACAACCGCTGCGGGTTGCCCCTGCTGGGCCAGGGCCAGTCCATGCTGGGCGACCCGCTCCAGTGGCTGGCCATCGCGACCAACGGCGCCAGCTGGGCCTGGGACGCCAAGTTCGTCATTGCGCGCTGGCTCTTCGCCTGCGGCCTCGGCCTGGCCGCCTGGCAGCTCGAGGCGGGGCTGGCCGCCGCGCTGCTCACCGCCCTCACCTCCGCCTTCATCGGCTTCTTCGCGTTCCGGTACAATCACGCCGCCATCTTCAGCGTCTGCTATGCCCCCTGGATCCTCGTGGCCTGGAGCGGCCTGAGCCGCGCCGCCTTCCGCCCCCGGGCGCTCTGGGGCTGGCTCGCGCTCATGCTCCTCGCGAGCGTGATGACGCTGAGCAGCGGGACGATCAAGGAGGCGTACATGCTCCTCGCCGGCGTTCATTTCACCGGGGCGCTCGTCCTGCTCTGGTCCGCACAACCGGCGGCGCTGCGCGGGCGGAAGTTCGCGGCCGCGGCGGCGGCCCTCGGCGTTTTTGCCCTCGTGAGCGCGCCGCTCTGGATCGCGTTTTTCGTGGCGCTGGGCCGGTCCATCACCACCTACGACGTCCCGGCGGCCACCCAGCTGCCGATCCGGCTGGCCATCGGGTTTTTCGACGGCCTGTTCTACCGCCAGCTGCGCCCCGCGGAGAACCACCTCGACCCGTCGCTCAACTTCCTCGCGTTGCTCGGCGTGGGCTGGGGCCTGGCGCGCTGGCGCGCGTCGGTGCGCCTCCCGGCCTGGCGGGCCCTCGCCGTGGGCGCCCTCGTCCCCTTCAGCCTCGCCTTCACCGTCGTGCCTGCGGCCCTGATCGTGCAGCTCCCCTTCATCGGCCACATCGTCAGCGTCGACAACACGTTCTCCTGCGTCCTGCTCATCCCCGTCCTGGGTCTGGCCGCCTTCGGCTGGGGCCAGCTGCTGCGCGATCTCCGCCGGGCCAGCTGGGCGCAGGGCGGCCCGCTCTTTCTCGCCGGGCTCGCCGCGCTGCTTGCGCTTTACTTCCTCATGCTGGCGGGGTCGCCCAAGAGCGGATTCTTCGCGGGCTATGCGGCCACCCTGGTGGTGGCCGTCGCCGTCTTTCCCTGGCTCGCCGCGCGCGCCTTCGGCGCCGGGCAAACCGCCGCCGGGATCGCCGCCCTCGCCGCCTGCGCGGTGCTGACCCTCTGGCAACACGGGGAGTACCGGCACAGCCCCTTCGACTTCTACACGCTCAATCCGGGCCAGCGCGTGGACCTGCGCCCGCCTTCGCCCGCCCTGGCGTTTGTCCGGCGGCACGCGCTTGAGCCGGCCCGGACGCTCGGCCTCGGCCAGAATTTTTTTCCCGGCTACGGCGAGCTCAGCGGGATCGAGACGATCTACGGGGTGGATCCCCTGGAGAGCCCTTACTACGACGGGCTGGCCCGGGCCTTCGGCCTCGACCATGTGTGGGATTGGACGGGATCGGACGCGGAGTCGGCGGTGGGCGCCCGCCTCCGGGCCCGGGACATGCTGAACAACCGCTACTACCTCGCCACCCACAACGGGCCGCCGCGCCCCCTCCCCGGCCTGCGGCTGCTCGGCC
>Ga0302320_10011507_pt1 | contig 18709 bp, 1 predicted proteins | sample Bog_T0_3_FD_202130 | JGI IMG/M metagenome (GOLD analysis project Ga0302320, IMG submission 202130) | Peat permafrost microbial communities from Stordalen Mire near Abisko, Sweden - Bog_T0_3 | ecosystem: Environmental > Terrestrial > Soil > Wetlands > Peat | place: Sweden: Abisko, Stordalen Mire...
AGGGTGTCGCCGGTCTGCAGCCCGCCATAGGTCGGCGTCAGCGAGGACACGGTGGTGCCGTCATAGACCTTGCTCTGGGTCACCGCGGAGATGGTCAGCGCCGCCGGGGTGATGGTGCCCAGGGCGGAATTCAGCGTCACCGTGTAGTTGTTGCCGCCATTGCCGTCATTGACGGTGTAGCCGGTGACGTTGAGCGTCGAGCCGTTGGCGCCCAGCACGTCCTTGGAGGCAAAGGCCTGTGACAGGTTGCTCACGGTATCGTTGTTCACCAGCCCGTTATAGGTCGGCGTCAGCGAGGACAGCGTGGTGCCGTCATAGACCTTGGTCTGCGCCACCGCAGAGATCGTCAGCGTCGCCGGGTCGACCTCCAGCGTGCCGGACGTCACGACGCGGTACACCACGCCATCCCTGCTCGTCAGCGTCGTGATGCCGTCGGTGATGGCGTAAGTACCGACGTTGGAAGTCTGCGTCGCCAGCGTGCTCAGCGTGCCCGCCGTAATGCTGCTGGTGTTGAGGGCGTCGCCGGCCGGTCCGAGCAGATAGTTGCCGGGGATGATGCTGTCGATGACCAGGGCATTGTTTTGCTGGCCATAGCTGCGTGCCGCACTGCTGGCATCGACCACGACCACCGGCGAAAGCGCGTAAAGCTGCGGATAATTCGCCGTGCTCAGGCCACCCTGGCCGGCCTGGTTCGGGGGGATCCAGATGCTCGAGAAGTTGAAGCCCGCGTAATTCGCCAGGTATGACGACAGATCCTGCATCTGCAGCGTGGTCAGCCCGGTGATGCCGGTGCTGCTGCCGTATCCGGTCGGCGAGAGGCCGGTTGTGGTGGTGTTGTAGTACGAGTTTTTGATGACCGCCGAGGCGGCTGGAGAACCTTGCGACGGAACGTAGACGATACCGACCAGGCCGCCAATAAAGCTGCCGCCGGTCACGTGCCCGACCGAGTAGGAGGTGCTGATGCTGGTGCCCGTGTCGGCGCCGCCGACCAGCCCTCCGACTTCCGTCGCGGTACTGCCGCCGACCGCGCCCGTCGCATAGCTGTCGGTGATGCTGCCTGGCCCACCCTGGAACAGTTCACCGACAAGTCCACCGACATCTTGCTGACCAATGATCGTCCCGGTCGCCGCGGACTGCGAGATCGCCGCGCCATCCAGCCCGACGAGGCCGCCGATATCGGAGGCGCTTCCGGTCACGTTCGCCGTTGAGAGCGAATATTCAATCGTGCCGAGATTCGCATAGCCGACCAGCCCTCCGACTTCGGACTGGCCCTGCACCGTTCCGCTGACCGCGACGCCGGAGATCGTTCCCGAGGCGAGCCGTCCGACAAGGCCGCCCGCGTAGGACTGCGCGGTGACGTTTTCATTGGCAAGCGTGACGTTCTCGATGGTCCCGCCGGTGACGTAGCCGAACATGCCGACATCGTTGTTGGTGGGGTGGGAGATATAGAGATTGTTGATGGTATAGCCGTCGCCATTGAAAGTACCGGAGAACCCGGTGCCGCCGAACTGCCCGACCGGCTGGAAGCCGCCCCCGCTCCAGCCCGCCGTGCCGCTCCAGCCTGCCGTGCCGCTGGCGTCGATGTTCTGGGCGAGCTGGAAGTTGCCGCCCTGGAAGTTCAGCATGCCCTGCAGGCCGTAGACGTCGTCGATCAGCCACGGCGAGGTCGAGCCGTTGCCGCCGGTCACGCGCAGGAAACTGCCGCCGTTGAGGATGAAATTTGTCGCGACAAAGGTCGGCAGGTTGGATTCGTTCTGCGTCCAGTTGCCGCCGGCGAGGGTGAACGTGCCGACACTCACCGGGGCGGCGGTGTCGCCGATCGAGCCGCTGACGTTCAGCGTCAGCGCGCCACTGGTCGTGATGCCGTTCGTGGTGACGGAGCCGACCGTCACCGACCCGATGATGAGCGCGGCCGGGTAGGTCAGGCTGATGCTGCCGGTGTCGGCCGCCAGCGTGCCGAAGCTGTTCGCTGCATTGCCGAGCGTGAAGCTGCCGCCAGCGCCGAGCAACGCGAGATCGGTCACGGCGATGCCCTGGCTCTGGGTGACCGTGCCGGTATCGGTGAGCATGAACGTGCCCGCGGTGACGCCGTTGGTGCCGGCGACGGCACCGATGGCGAGAGCGGAACCGCCATCGGCGTAGTTCACCGTACCGGTGCCGACGCTCGCCGCCAGCGTGCCGGCGCTGTTGGACGCATTGGTCAGCGTGTAGGTCGAGCCGCCGCCGAGCAGATCGAGCCCGGTCGTTGTCGTGATCGCCGCCGATTGGGTCACGGTGCCGGTGCTGTTGAGCACCAGCGTGCCGGTATTGATCGGCTGGTCGATGGAGAAGCTCGGCGCGGCGATGTTGAACAGCTGATTGGAGAGCGCCGGGATCGTCGCGGAGCCCTTCGCCGTCGTAAAGTCAGCCGCAACCGTCGACAGGGTGGCCGATGTTGCCGCCGTGTTCTGGGTCAGGAAGGTCTGGTAGATATTCAGGCCGAAGACCGACCCGCTGACGCTCTCGTCGAATGTCGCGCCGGTGCTGGTATAGACAATCAGCTTGGTTCCGGCGCTGAGCGGAGAACTCAGGTTGAACGTGTACTGGCCGTTCGAATTCGTCGTCACGCTCAGATATTGCGCAACGCCGTTGATGAGATCGTAGACGGTTATTCCGGATCCGGCCTCGGCGCCGCCGTAGGTCGCGTAAACCGTGCCGGAGATGGTCGAGGGTAGCGCGTACCAGGAGAAGTAGGGGAAGGTGTTCCCCGGCTGGATAGTCCAGCAGTTGCAGCTCTGCCAGCCATAGCCGCCGGAACCGATCGCCATGTTCTGCAGCGTCGCCGTGCTGTCGCCCTGGATGGTGCTGCCTGAAATGCTTCCATATCCGATGGCGCCGAGCGTCGAATTGACGGTGGTGTCCCAGTACGAATCGACGACGGAGTTTTGGCCGGCATAGACGATGCCGATCAGCCCTCCGAGCGTGTTGCCGCCGCTCACGGCGCCGGTGGCATAGGTATTCGTCACGGTGATGCTCGAACTGGATCCTGTGAGGACGCCGATCAGACCGCCGGCGAAAGATCCGCCGCTTAGGAGGGTCACCGCCCCCTGCGCATAGGCGTTGGTCACAGTTGTGGCCGCGCCGTTCGTGCCCAGATTTCCGATCAGGCCGCCGACCGAATTATGGCCATAGACGGCCCCGGTCGCGAACGATTGCGAGATGCTGCCGCCATCCTGATAGCCGACGAGGCCCCCGACATCGTTGAGACCGGTGACCTGGCCGGTCGCATAGGTCTGCGACAGCGCCGCGCTGTTGTTGCCGATCAGGCCGCCGACATAATAGTTGTTGTCGGAGTTGCTCGTATCGCCGGTCACGGCTCCGGTCGCATAGGCGCCGGTGACCGATCCCGAATTCAATCCGATCAGGCCCGCAATATCATAGGCATTGGCACCCGTGCCGCCGGTCACCTTGCCGGTGGCGAAAACATTGCTGATCGCGGTGGTGTTGGAACCGATCAGGCCGCCGACATCGGCATAGCCCTCGACCGTGTCGCTCGCCGAGGAACCGCTTACCGAGCCGCTGTTGAAACCGATGAGTCCGCCGACGTCGCTGCCCGCCGAGGTGACCGTGCCCGATATCGTCACATTGCTGATGGTGCCGGTGTTTTGCCCGACCAGGCCTCCCGTCGCGCCGGTTGCCGAGCTCGCGAGCACGGTGACGTTGGCCAGATTGAGATTGCTGATCGCGCCGCTGACGGAGCCGAACAGCCCGGCATAGCCGTCGCTGCTCGGTGCATTGATGTAGAGATTGGAAATCGAATAGCTCTGGCCGTTCAGCGATCCGGTGAAATTCTGGGATTCGCCGATCGGGACGAAGCCGGCGCCCGAATTCCAATTTGCCGTGTTGGTCGTGCCTCCGGCGGTGCCGCTGGCATCGATATTATTGGCGAGGACGAAATTGCTTCCCAGCATGGTGCCGACGCCCTGCAGGCCGTAGACGTCGGTGAGTTGATAGGGACTGCCGGAGCTGCCGGTGCCGCCAAGCGCGCGCAGGAACGTGCCACTGCTGATGCGGAAATCATAGGCCGTGAACGACGGCAGCGTGCTCAGGTTCTGCGACCAGCTGCCGCCGGCGAGGGTAAAGATGCCGCTGACGCTGACAGGAGCCGTCGGATCGCTGATGGTGCCGCTGGTGCTGAGCTTAACGTTCCCGGTCGTCGTGATCCCGTTCGTCGTCGTGGAGCCGGCCGTAACCGAACCCACCGCGAACGCGCTGTTGTCGGTGAAGCTGACATTGCCGGTGGTCGCCGCCAGCGTACCGACCGAGTTCGAGCCGGTGAGCGTGTAGCTGCCGCCCGCGCCGAGCAACGCGAGACCGGTCACGGCGATGCCCTGGCTCTGTGTGACTGTGCCGGTATCGCTGAGCATCAACGTGCTTGCGGCGACCCCGGTGGTGCCAGCGACCCTACCGATCGCCAGAGAGGAACCGCCGTCGGCGTAGTTCACGGTGCCGGTTCCGACGCTCGCCGCCAGCGTGCCGACGCTATTGGCCGCATTGGTCAGCGCGTAGGTAGCGCCGCTGCCGAGCAGATCGAGGCCGGTTGCGGCCGTGATCGCGGCCGATTGGGTCACCGTGCCGGTGGTATCGAGAACGAGCGTGCCGGTGCTGATCGCCTGATCGATGCCAAAGCTCGACGCCGTCGGATTGATCTCCAGATTGTTGAGCCCGTTCACCAGCGTTTGCACGGTGGCATTGCCGCCGATCGCCTGCGACAGGCCCGACACCACCGCGGAATAGGCGGCGACCGGGGTGTATTCGGTGAGATAGGCGCCATTGATGTTGAGGCCGGTGACCGATCCGGTTGCGTTTTGCTGATAGGCGACGCCGGCATTTGCCCCGCTTGTATAGGCGAGCACCTGGCTGCCGGCCGACGAGATCGTGCCGGCGGGCAGCAGGAAATAATAGGCGCCGTTGAAGCCAGTCGAACTGGTCAGGCCGCCGTTGCCGTTCACCAGTTCGGTGACGGTGCCGCCGGCAAGCGGGGTGGTGCCCAAATTTCCGTAGGCGATGCCGGAGACAACCTGCGGCGCTGTGGCAAACTGCCATGTAAAATACGGGAACGACTGGTTGGTTACGATGGCCCAGCAGGAGCAATTGGAACTGGTGGTAAATCCATATCCGCCGGTTCCGATGGCCAGGGATTGCAGCGTCGAGGTGGGATCGTGGGTGATGCCGCTTGTGGAGCCGCCGCCTCCGACGCCTGCCATGGTCGATATATTGGTGGAAGAATCCCAGAAGCCCGCCTTGATCGTGCCGCCGCTCTTGGTGCCGATAAAGCCGCCGACGTTGGAACCGCCTTGCACCAATGGATCGCCGGTCACCATCCCTATCGCGTACGCATTGGTGATCGAGGCTTGACTGTAACCGATCAGCCCGCCGACCGACGACGTTCCGTTCCCGCCGCCGCCGACGTAGGTGGCGGTAACGGAGCCTGTCGCGTAGACGTTGGTGAGTGCCCCGGCGTTCTGGCCGATCAGGCCGCCGAACGCGCCGTCGTTATAGCCGTTGACCGCGCCGGTGGCATAGACCTGGCTGACCGGCCCGCTGTTGTAGCCGATAAGGCCGCCGGCAGTGCTGTCGGTCAAGCCCGTCGCCGCAACGGCCCCCGTTGCGTAGGACTGATAAACCGAATTCGTGGTGGTAGAGAGATTTTCGCCGACAAGGCCGCCAACATCATTTGCACCGGTAACGGCGCCGGCTGCATACGAGGTGCTGATGGTCCCGCTCTGCTGGTAGCCGACAAGACCGCCTATGTCCTGCGAATTGCTGCCGATGCCGCTCACCACGGCGGTCGCGTAGCTCTGGCTGATCTGGCCTTGCGTCGAACTGCCCTGATTCATGCCGACGAGGCCGCCGACGTACAGATTACCCTGAACCGTCGCGGTCGCATATGATGTATTGATCGTGCCATCGACGTTGCCGCCGACGAGACCGCCGACCTGTTCGCCACCGCTGCCGCCATTCACGGCGCCAGTGACGTAGGCGCCGGTGACGGTGCCAAGTTCGTTTTCGCCTGCAAGACCCCCAACATCGAAACTGCCGGTCACGTTGACGTTGGTGAGTCCGATATTCTTGACCGTTCCGCCCGATCCGACTGCACCGAACAGGCCAACATAATTGCCGTTCGGCTGGTTGATGTAGAGATTGTTGACGACGAAGTTCTGGCCGTTGAACGTGGCCGAATACATCGTCGAATTGTTCCCGATCGGCGCGAAGCCGGCGCCGGCATTCCAACTCGTGGTTCCACCGGCGTTGATACTGTTCTGAAGCTGGAAGTCCTTTGTCAGGAAGCCTCCCATGCCCTGCAGTCCGTAGATGTCGACGATTTGATAGGCCGCCGCGGTACTCGTTCCGGTCCCGCCCGTCACACGCAGGAACGTGCCGCCGGTGATCTCGAAATTATTGGACGCTGAGAAAGCCGGCAGCGAAGCCGAATTCTGCGACCAGCCGCCGCCCGCCAGGATGAAGCCAGCTACATTGACGGAGGCGGTGTCGGTGATCGAACCGAGACTGCTATCGGCACTGTTGAGCGTGAGCGTGCCAGTCGTGTCACTGATTGGTCCGGTGATGGCAATAGTGCTGCTGGCGCCGGTCGTGGTCACCGCCACCGCGCCGGTCGCCGTGATTCCGCTGGTGGTTCCGATCGTTCCGATCGTAAGGGCGGTGGAATCGGTGAAGCTGACGCTGCCGGCATTCGCCGCCAGCGTACCGACGTTGTTGGACGCGTTGTTCAACGTGTAAGTCGCGCCAGAACCCAGGAGCGCGAGATTCGCCAACGAGATCGCCGCCGATTGCGTCACGGCGCCGGTGTCATAGAGACTGAGCGTTCCGGTGGCGTCGCTCGCCGCAAGTGCGCCGATGCTGTTGGAACTGTTGGTCAGCGTATAAGTGCCACCGCTGCCCGACAGCGACAGGCTGCTCACGGCGATCGGCTGCGACTGGGTCACGCCTTGGCCGCTGGCAAAGCTCAGATTGAGGGTTGCTGCGGTGACGCCGCTGGCACCGGTGACGCTGCCGATACCCAGGTTGACGGTGTCGGCGAGGCTGACGGTCGCGGTGCCGACACTCGCTGCCAGTGTGCCGATCGCATTGGAGGCGTTGGTCAGCGTGTAAGACGTCCCTGACCCTCCGAGCGCCAGATTCGCTGCCGTGAGGGCGGCCGACTGGCTCACCGCGCCGGCGCTGGAGAGGACCAGCGTGCCGGCGTTGAGCGTCTGGTCGATGGTGAAATTCGCGCCGGTGGCATTGATCGCCAGATTCGGCAGGCCGGCGACCTCGGCCTGCAGCGCCGGATAGCCGCCGATCGCGGTTGCAAGCCCGCTTGCCAGACCGCTCGCCGTCGTTCCCGCCGTCGTTTCGCTGAGATAGGTGCCATAGATGTTGAGGCCGCCGACAGTCCCCGCGGCGCCCTGCTGGTAGCTGACGCCATTCGTCGACCCAAAAATGTAAGCCACCACGTTGCTGCCGGAGGGCAGCGAGCCATTCAGCAAAAACGTGTAGGTGCCGTTGGCGCCGGAGGTGACCGTATATGATCCGGCGACGCCGTTGACGATGTCGCTGACCGTCACGCCGGCGAGCGTCGTGCCGCCATATGTCGCGTAGACCGTGCCGGAGATCGTCGGCTGCCACAGCAGATACGGATAGCTCTCGTTCGGGATGATGCCCCAATAGCTGGTGCTGAAGCCCGTGGGCAGCGCGGCCTGCAGCGCCGCCGTGTTCATGCCCTGGATCGTGACTGGAAGGTTGCCCGGGTTATAGCCGATGCCCGGCAATCCGCCGCTGCCCGGCAGGCCCGTGATATCCGTATTCCAGTAGCCGTTGGTTACGGTGACGCCGGAGGTCGTAAGGAGACCGTTGCCGCCGATCAGCGCGCCGACGGCGGCGGAGCCGGGAGCGGACACCGGGCCGACGGCGTAAACGCTGGCCAGGCTCCCGTCATTGTCGCCGGCAAAGCCGCCGACGTAGCATGCGCAGTTCGCCGCGGCGGTGACCGATCCGCTTGCATAGGCGTTGACGATCGTTCCGGTATTCTGGCCGATGAATCCGCCGACAGTCGCGTAGCCGCCGGTGCTGACGACATTGCCGGTAGCAAAATCCTCATGCAGAGCGGTCGAGGAGACGCCGGCGAATCCGCCGACCTCCAGCGCGCCGGTAACGCTGCCGCCGGCAAATGAGTTGTAAATCGGAATACCGCCATAGGCTTGCCCGACCAGGCCGCCGACCTGGAAATAACCGCTGACGGTCGACGTCGAATAGCTGTTGCTGATGCCGGTGCCGCCTGCGGCGCTGCCGACCAGGCCGCCGACATTGGTGGTGCCGCTCACCGGTCCGGTTGCATAGCTGCCGGTGATGCTGCCGCCGGCTTGGAATCCGACCAGACCGCCGATCGAGCCGCTGCTGAGGTCCTGCGTGCTTGGACTTGGCCCGTTGACCGCGCCGGTCGCGTAGGACGATGTCGCCGACCCATAATTGATGCCGATGAGCCCGCCGATATAGTTCAGCCCGCTGACCGTTCCCGTTGCGAAGGAGCTTGCCACCGCGCCCGACGATTGATTGCTGCCAACCAGGCCGCCGATATCATTGTTCTGGTCGGCATCGAGCGTCGAGCCCACCACGTCGCCGCTGGCGCTCGAACCGCTAATCGTGCCGTAGTTGATTCCCACGAGCCCGCCGGCAGGACTACCGCCGCCGGCATTGGCCGGATCCGTCACCGTGCCTGAAGCCTGCGACGACGTGATGGTGGCGTTGGTATCGTTTAGTCCGACAAGGCCGCCCAAATAAACCGAGCCGCTGACGCTGCCGGATGCCGATGAGCCGGTGATCGAGTTCTCGTTGTCGCCGACAAGGCCGCCGACAATGGTGCCGGCGACCGTCGCGCTCGACGACGAGTTGCTGATCGCGCCGTAGTTCGTCCCGACCAGGCCGCCGATATAATCGCCGCCTGCGCCGCTGACGCTGCCGGATGTCGAAACGTTGCTGATCGTGCCGAAATTCTCACCCACGAGGCCGCCGACATTTCCCTGCGCGGTGATACTCTCCGCCGTCAGGCTGATGTTCTCGATGGTCCCGGAATTGAAAATGAACATTCCGACGGAATAGGCGGACGGCTGATCGATGACGAGATTGGTGATCGAATATCCCTGACCGTTCAGCGTGCCCTGGTAATTGCCGATCGGCGCAAAGCCGGCGCCGCCGTTCCAGTTCACCGTGCCGCCGGCGTTGATGGTTTGGGCCAGCACGAAGTTGGTGGCCAGCTCCGTGGCGATGCCCTGCAGGCCGTAGACGTCGAAAAGTTGATAGGGAACGGTCGTGCCGTTTTCACCGCTGCCGACCGTGCGCAGGAACGTCCCACCGCTGATCACAAAATTCGTCGCCGAGAATACGGAACTGTCGGCAGCCGTGAGGGTGGCATAATTCTGCAACCAGTTCCCGCCCGCGAGGGTGAAACTGCCGACATTCACCGAGGACGTGTCGGAAATGTTGTTGCCGCCGGCGATCGTGAAGGCGCCGGTGCTGTCGCTGATCGCGCCGGTAATCGTGACGTTGCTGCTGCCGCCGGTCGTGGTCAGCGTCACCGCGCCGGTCGCCGTGATTCCGCTGGTGGTGCCGATCGTGCCGATCGTCAGCGCGGTGGAATCGGTGAAGCTGACGCTGCCGGCATTCGCCGCCAGCGTCCCGACGCTGTTGGACGAGCCGGTCAAGGTGTAAGTCGCGCTCGAACCCAGGAGCGCGAGATTCGCCAACGAGATCGCCGCCGATTGCGTCACGGTGCCGGTGTCATAGAGACTGAGCGTTCCGGTGGCGTCGCTCGCCGCAACCGCGCCGATGCTGTTGGAGCCATTGGTCAGCGTATAGGTGCCGCCGCTGCCCGACACCGACAGATCGCCGACGCTGATGGCCTGTGATTGGGTCGCGCCCTTGCCGGCGGCAAAGCTCAGGTTGAGCGTTCCTGCGGTCACGCCATTGATGGCGTTGACCGTGCCGATCGCGAGAGGGGCGCTATCGTACAGGCTGATCGTGTCGCTCGCCCCGACGCTGGCGGCGAACGTGGCGATATTGTTGGAGGTATTGGTCAGTGTGTAGGTGCCGCCACTGCCGGACAGCGACAGGTTGGCCGCCGTCTTGATTGCTTGCGTCTGGGTGACGCCAATTCCGCCGGCAAAGCCGAGATTGAGCGTTCCGGCGGTGACACCGTTGATCGAGTTCACGGAGCCGATGGCGAGGGCCGTGCTGTCGTAAAGATTGACCGTTCCGCTGGCGCCGACACTGGCAGCAAACGTACCGATGCTGTTCGAGGCATTGTTCAGCGTTTGGGTGTTGGTGCCACCGCTCGAAATCGAAACATTGCCGGCGATCAGGGGCTGCGACTGCGAGACACCCATGCCCGTGGCAAAGCTCAGATTGAGCGTGCCGACGGTGACGCCATTGATGCCGGCGACGCTGCCGATCGAAACATTGCCGCTGGCGGCAATATTTGCCGTGCCGGCGGGGTCATTCACCGCCAGCGTGCCGAAGTAGTTGTTGAAGTTGTTGGGAGGCAGGGTGAACGTGTAGGTCGCGCCGGTACCGATGAGGAGCACGTTACCCTGGGATGCGGCGATCGCCGCCGATTGGCCCACACTGCCGGAGCTGGAGATGATCAGCGTGTCGCTTGTGGGAACGCCGAGGGAGGTGTCGATCGTGAAACTGGGTCCGGTCAAATTGAGAAACCGGCCCGTCAAGCCTGCCCACTCGGTATATAAAGCCGTATTGACCCCGCCGTTGATCGCGTTTCTCTCTCCGCTGGCGAGGCTGGAAAAGCTCGAGCCCGCCGTGGTCTCGCTTTGGTAGCCGCCATAGATGTTGAGGCCGGCGACCGTACCGGAAGCGTTTTGCTGATAGCTCAGGCCGCTGCTCGTGTAGACCACCAGCTGGGTGCCCGACGGTACACCACCGGGGCCAAAATAGAACAGGTAATTGCCGGTCGCCGTGGTGGTCGTCGAGGACTCTATGGTGCCGTTGACGACATCGGACACGGTAACGCCACCCACCGCGGAGCCGCCATAGGTGTTGAACACCTCGCCGGAAACCACCCCCGGCTGCCACAGCAGCAACGGGTAGGTCTGGTGCGGAACGATGCCCCAGCAGGAGGCGCAGCCGCCGTTGACGGTGGTGTTGAAGCCGGCCGGCAGCGCGGCCTGCAAGCTCGCGGTCGTCTCAGCAGTCACGTTCGAGCTGTTGTAGAACGAGATGCCGAGGCCAACCGACTGGTTTGTTGCCTGGTAATCGAAGTAGGCATTCGTGATCGAATTCTGGGATCCGAAATCGGTGCCGACCAGGCCGCCGACACTGATGCTGCCAGTGGCCTGGTTGTTCAAACCTGCGGAGCTGCTGGCGGTAACCAGGCCGGTCGCGTAACTGTTGGTGATGCTGCCGTCTTCGAAACCGACCAGGCCACCCGCACTGCCTATGCCGCCGGGACTATTGCCATCGTTTGTCAGCGTGACGGCACCGGTCGCGTAACTGTCGGTGATAGCGCCGGAGTTGCTGCCGACAAGACCGCCGGCCGACCCTTGATTATAGCTGGATACGGCACCGGTCGCGAAGGATTGGCTCACGTTAAGGCTGCTGTCACCGACAAGACCGCCAGCATCGCCGAACACTTGATCGTTGGTCTCGGTGACCTGTCCGGTCGCATAAGACTGGTAGACCGTTCCAAAACCGCCGGTGCCGACCAGGCCGCCAACGGCACCTCCGCCGGTGACATTTCCGGTGGCGTAGGAATTCGAGATCCCGCCCGACTCGAGGTACCCGATCAATCCGCCAACAGAGCCGCCCGAAACGCTGCCGGTAACGGTGGCGCTCGACGACGAATTGCTGACATAGGCGTTCCACGGGGAGCCTGGCTCCAAGTAGCCGCCGTCGCCGACCAGGCCGCCAACAGACGCCACGCCGTTAACCGAACCCGCGGTGGAAACCGACGAAACAGTGCCGTTGAGAAGATAGCCGACCAGGCCGCCGACTTGCTGGTTGCCGGTAATATTGAGCCCGGTCAGGGTCAGGTTTTCGAATACATTTCCTGAGCCGGTGTAATCGACCGCTCCGAACAGACCGACCGGGTTGCCGCTCGACGGCTGATTGATGAAAAGTCCAGAAATCGTGGAGCCGTTTCCATTGAACGTTCCGGTGAAATAGCTTGTCAGACTGCCGATCGGCATGAAGCCGGCATACACGCCGCCGCCCTGCGGATTCCAGGTGCTCGTGCTGCTGGCGTTGATATTGTTGGCAAGCACAAAGCTGCTGCCGAGGAAGCCCGCCATCCCCTGCAGGCCATACACGTCGGTGATCTGATAGGGCGAACCGGACGTTCCCGCTCCACCGCTCGCGCGCAGGAAGGTTGCGCCGTTATTGAGCTCGAAGTCGCCGCTGTCGGCGAACGACGCCAGGGTGCCGGTCTGTAACCAGTTTCCACCGTTGAGGATAAAGCTGCCGACGCTCACATTATATGCCGGATCGCTGATGCAACCGCTGCCGCCGCTGCAGCTCCCGCCGCTGCCGCTGACGTTGAGGGTCAGCGCCCCGCTCGTCGTGACGCCGTTCGTCGTGACGCCGTTGCTGCTGACGGTTCCGATGGTCAGCGCGGTTGCGTCGGTAAGGCTGACGCTGCCGGTATTCGCTGCCAGCGTGCCAACGCTGTTCGATCCGGTCGCGGGGCCGGTCAACGTGTAGGTGGCGCCTGAACCGAGCAGGTCGAGATTGGTGACGCTGATCGCCTGGCTTTGGGTAACCGTGCCGGTATCGGTGAGTGCAAGCGTGGCTGCGGTCACGCCGTTGGTGCCGGCGACGGTACCAATCGTCAGCGCAGACCCGCCGTCGGTGTAATTTACGGTGCCGGCGCCGACGTTCGCCGCCAGCGTGCCAACGCTATTAGAACCGGTCAGCGTATAGACGGCGCCGCTGCCGAGCAGGTCGAGGCCGGTCGTGGCCGTGATCGCCGCCGACTGCGTCACCGTGCCGGCGGAGGACAGAACGAGGCTGCCGGTGTTGATCGCCTGATTGAGGGTGAAGGTCGGCGACGTGATATTGACCAGCATGTTGGCCGGTGTTGGAATCGTACTGGTTCCCCGCGCCGTCGCGAAATCGCTTGTTACCGTCGAGAGCTGGGTCGACGACGATGCTGCATTCTGCGCGACATAGGTCTCGTAGATATTGAGGCCGGCTACCGATCCGCTGGCGCCTTCCTGGAACACGATGCCGCCGCTCGCGCCGCTGCCCACGTAAACAATGAGCTGGCTGCCCGCAGCGAGCCCGGAACTCAGCGCAAAGCTGTATTGACCGTTGGCGTTGGTCTGCACGCTGGAGACCAGCGCGCTGCCGTTGACGAGGTCAAAGACGCTGACCCCGGAGCCGACGGCCACGCCGCCATAGGTCGTGTAAACCGTTCCCGAAATGCTGAACGCCGCGGGGGTCCACAGGAAATACGGGAAAGCGGTGCCCGCGCCGTTCGACCAGATCGTGTTGCTGAAACCGTTCGGCAGCGTCTGCTCGAGTGCGGTGGTCGAAGCACCCGTAATCACGATGCTCGAATTGCTGCCCGATCCGATGCCGCCCGTCGTCGGGGAGAGACTGGAATTGGTCGTCGTGTCCCAATATGAGCTCGACACTGTGGTCTTGCTGCCGGAGTTGATGCCGATCAGACCGCCGATAATCGAGCCGCCAGTCACCGTGCCGGCCGAGTAGGTGTCGGTCACCGTCGTGGTGTTGGCGCCGCTGCCGCTTTGAATCTCGCCGATGAGACCGCCGCCATCTTGATTTGTGACGGTTACCGAGCCCAGCGCGTAAGCGTTGCTTACGCTCGTTGCGCCATTTGATGTAGAGCCCAGATATCCGATGAGTCCTCCGACATACTGGTAGCCGCTCACGTTGCCGGTGGCATAGGATTGCGAAACCGTACCGTTAACGGCGTCTCCGATCAGACCGCCGATATATTCCGGATGGGTCCCGGTTCCGGTCACCGTGCCCGTTGCATAAGTCTCGTTGATGCTGCCGGCGGTGCTGACCTGATTGCTTCCGACAAGCCCGCCAACATACTTGTTACCGCTCACCGCCCCCGTCGCATAGGTGGCGATGCCGCTGCAGCTGCTGCTGCAGCCGATAGCGCCGTAATTCTGGCCGACGAGCCCGCCGACCCATTCGCTGCTGGCATAGCTGTTGTTGGCTGTGACAGCGCCGGTCGCATAAGCATCGACGATGGTGCCGTTGTTGTAGCCGGCGAGACCGCCGAGATAGGCGTAGCCGCCGCTCACCGTCGCTGAAGAATAAGTCGCGATGCCGGTGCAATTGCTCGTGCAGCCGACTGTCCCGGCACTGACAAGCCCGATCAGGCCGCCGATATACTCACTGTTAATGGTGGGATCGCCGGCTACGGCACCGGTCGTGTAGACGTTCTCGATCGTGCCCGAGCTCTGGTAGCCGACCAGGCCGCCCACATACTCGGCTCCGAGGATGCTGACGTTGGTGAGCCCGACGTTCTCGATCGTCCCCGACGTCATTGCGAACAGGCCGACGTACTCGCAGGCCGAGCACGACGGCGAATAGGGTCGATCGATGGTCAGGTTGCTGATGACGTAGCCCTGGCCGTTGAACAGGCCGGAGAAGGCGGTCGTGCCGTTGCCGACGGGGACGAAGCCCGCGCCACCGTTCCAGCCCGACGTGACGCCGGCATTGATGTTGGTGCCGAGTGCGTAATTGCCGGAGAGGTAATTCTGCATGTTTTGCAGGTCGTAGACTGAGTTCACCAGCATGTAGGACGTCAGCGTTCCCTTGCTGACATTGCTCGTATAGCTGGTCTGCGAGGCCGATGTGTATTTTGTCGTGTTGACCGTGGTGCTGCTGCCGGTCGGATTGTAATAGATCGCGACGGTTTTTGGTCCGGTCCCGCCGGATGTTGCCACCGTTGCGCCGCCGGTGAACGAGACCGTGCCGGTTCCGGTGCCGGTATTGTCGGCGTAGAGCGTCACCGCGCCGCCGCCGGTGCTGGTGATGCTCGCGCCAACGACGACGTTGTCATAAGCCGACAGCGTCAGAGCCGCGCCTGTGTTCCAGACGATCGCCGAATTGACGTCGATGCTGCCGGTGCCGGAGGTGTTGATCTCGGCTGGCGTGAGAGAGTAGGGCGTGGCGGGATTGCCAGAGGCCGAGGTCAGCAGCGTGACGCCGGTACCGCCGTTGAGCGTGGCGTCGATCTCGCTGGCGAGCGTGGCGTCGATCTGGAGGTCGGTCGGATCGAGCAGCCAGGTGCCGGCTGCACCATGTGCCGCCGACGCATTGACGGCGATGCCGGCGGTGTCGAGCGTCTCGCCCGAGGTTTCGATCGAGCCGCCATTGCCGCCGTTCGGGCCGCCCATCGCGCTGAGCGTTCCGGCGACCGTGGTTTGACCCTCCGACCAGATCACGATGTGCCCGCCATTGCCTTTGCCGGTGGCATCGGCGCGGATCACCGTCGCCGAATCGACCGAGACCGATTGCGCGTCGGCGAGTGCGACGGTCGCATGCGGACCGCCGCCGATGTTGATCGCGCCGCCGCCCGCGCCGCCCGACGCATCGATCGCGGCGCCGGCCAGCGTGATATTGCTGCCGGCGAGATCGACCAGGCCGCCGCTGCCGGCGAGGCCCTTTACCGCAACGGTGCCGGAAACCCAGAGATTGCCGCTGCTGGCGACACTGACGCCGCCGCCGTTCCTGCCGTTGGCGGTGAGCTTGCCGGAGACGCTGACATCGGCGCCGCTGACCGAAACGCTGCCGCCATTGTGCTTCCTGCCGCCGTTGGCGGCGAGCCGGCCGCTGACCCTGACACTGCCGCCGGCGCCGCCGTTGATCACGATGCGACCGTTATGGCTGGCGACGCTGTTGGTGCGGATCGCGCCGGGGATGTTGATGGCGTTGCGCAGGATGTTCTGCGCCGTCGCCGCGCTCAAGAATACCGTGCCGCCGTTGGCGTTGATGCTGCCCTTGTTGCTGACCAGCGCGCCGTTGCCGTTTACGAGGTTGCCGAGCTGGCTCGACGGCACCGCGACCGAGAGAAATCCGTCGCCGGACAGATCGAGCGTCGCCTGTTCGCCGGCGCCGAGCGCCACGAAGCCGAGCCGCGCCGAGATGATGCCGTTGTTGGCGACCTGGCCGCCGAGCAGGGCGGCAAAGCCGCCGTCCGAGACGTTGATGCGGCCATTGTTGATGATTCCGGCCGAGCCGCCATTGCCATTGAAACTGTAATGGCCCGACAGGAAGTCGGAATCCTTGATGTTCAGCGTGGAGGCTGCGAACGAGCCGGCATTGACGACGCCGCTCTTTGAAATCTCGATGCCGTTCGGATTGACCAGCAGCACCGTGCCGGGCGCATTGATGGTGCCGGCGATCCACGACGGCGTCGCGCCGGTGACGCGGTTCAGCGTCGCCGACGAGGAGTTCGGCTGATTGAAATTGACGGTGTCGCCGCGGCCGACCGAAAACGAATTCCAGTTGATGATGGCCTGGCCGGTCGACTGGTTGATGTTGAGGGTGGTGGAATTGGGCTGCACGATGGTGGCGCTGCCCGCGGTCACCGTCCCCGCAGTGGGAAGCTTCTGCGACCAGGCCGGCGTGCCGGCGCCAACCAGTGCCACGACCGCCGCCGCCCTGCCAAGCTGCAGGGCGTAACGGCTCGAACGCCATACGCTCAATTCCCGGCTCGACATGCCGGCTCACTCTGTACGATACCCATCGCCCTGTCTTTCACGGCCGGCGCCGTTGATCGGCACTCGGCTGGTCTGAGCGGCCGCAGCCGGAGACAAATTTTCTTTTAGAGGTTTATGCAGCTTTTTAAACAAAAAATAACCACGTGCACGCTGCAACGGCCGGTTGTAATTGCTGATTTAAAAGGAGTTTTCCGGGGTTCGGATTAGGCATAGTTCGATAATTTCGCGGCCCCGGCAGCAACTTTGGATTGAAATTTCGAACGTCTCCGGCAATCGGTTGAGCGATGTCGCTCGTTAAGGCCGCTTCCGGCTGCGACGCGGGTCGATAGCCGAAACGGTTCCCTTTCGGGAACCGGCGCCACGTGTTCGACCGCCGATCATCCGCGATCAGTTCGTCAGCCACGCCATGGCGCGCGCTGCGATATCCGGAGATTCAGGGGCACCGAAAACGGCGGCGAACGGGGTCGACGGCACGGGCAGGGCGGCCGATTTCATGGCGGCAGGCCAAGTCGTGGCGCGTCGTCGTTGGCGCATTCGCCTTGGCTCCGGGCAATGACCGGAGCCGTTCAGTATTCGCGAAAAAACGGCGCGGTTGAATGCAGCGGCCGTCCACCGAACGCGGTCAGAACTTTCCCTTATCGATCTTGGCGACGTCGGGAGAGTCGCGATCGGCGATATAGTTGATCAGCAGCTTCGGCGGCCCCTTCGGCTCCGGCGAGGTGGTCTCCTTGCCTTCGTGCTGCATCTGGTATTTGACGCCGTCGAGGACCAGACGGACCGCGCCCTTCTTGTCATCCTCGCCGGAGAACAGCACCACGGTGTTGGGGCCGACCGGAATGCCGGCGCGTGTGGTGTCCTTGTTCCAGCTGAAGCCGGCGAAGTAGCGCTCGAGCCGCGTCCCGGCCGCGATCATCGCGTTGGGGTCGGTCTTGTCATTGGGGGCATCTTCGCCCCAGATCACGTTGACCTGGATCAGCTTCTTGGAGGCGTAGCCGAAGATGTAGGCGATCACGGCCGGTCCCGGCCCGGGATCCAGCGAGGCGACGTGCACGGTCAGCACGGTAGTGCCTTCGACGGCGTTGACGGCGCTGCTGATGTCCGCCGGCTTGACGCCGAGCGTCTTGCCGGCAACGGCGCGCACTTCCTGCTCGGTCATGCCGAAATGCGCCTCGCGAAAGCCGTTTACCTCGTATTTCGGCAGGCCCTGCGCCGACGCGGCGGCGCCCGAAACAGCCAGCAGGATGGCCGCGCCGAACGCCAGCGCGACATTGAAACGCGCGGCATCGCCTCGCCGCGAGGCGGATCCGGTCGCGCTGCCGCGCACGTCCGGCTTCAACTTGCAGCGGTACGCCGTGCGAAGCATTCCTGTCAGGGTTGCAAACTGCATTCCATTGCCCTTCCGATTTCAAGTCTTGTCGCCGCAGTTCGCTACACCACTCGGCCGGCCTCCGACAGCCTTTTGTTCAATTCGACCCCGTCGCCGGCTCGCAGCCATCGCTTCCATGGCATGAAGCGACGTTGCCTCGCATCCGATGACTGGCGGGAACCCGCGGTTTCGCTAAAAGGGTGCGCTATTTCGACCACACTCGCCGAAGATTTCGCAGCCCGGCGCGACATTGGCGCAAACCGCGACATCTGGGGATATAGAGTGCCGGCGGATATGTTAGGCCGGGCGGGGGCATTTCAGACTTGATTCTCCGGGACTGGGGCGAGTTGTCAGTGGATCGGTGTTGGAGATCATTCGGCCTGTGCTCGGCGCTGTGGCTGTCGCTCGGTGCGTCGGCCTGGGCCCAGACGGTGCCGGCGCCGAGCCAGGTGGCGCCGCCGGTGATCGCGCCGCCGAGCGGCGGCGGTCACATCGCCATCCCGCAGGTGCCGGCCGGGGCGCAGGTTCCCGAACAGGCCAAAAAGCTCACCTTCAAATTGCTCGGCTTCGACATCCAGGGCGAGTTCGAGGA
>Ga0302320_10011509_pt1 | contig 18708 bp, 16 predicted proteins | sample Bog_T0_3_FD_202130 | JGI IMG/M metagenome (GOLD analysis project Ga0302320, IMG submission 202130) | Peat permafrost microbial communities from Stordalen Mire near Abisko, Sweden - Bog_T0_3 | ecosystem: Environmental > Terrestrial > Soil > Wetlands > Peat | place: Sweden: Abisko, Stordalen Mire...
TATGCGGGAATTCCGCCCGTACGGTTCTGTGCGGGGGGCGCGCAGTAATGCGCGTCCCTACCGCGATAGCCCGACCATGACGGCGGGGGTGGTCATACAACTCAAAAGCACGCTTATCCTAGCGCATATGGGTCAGCGACCTCGGCTACAGAAGGGGTGTCCCGACTCTCGGCGCGGGATTGGGAGTTACGAAAGATGGTCGCGAACTAAAATTGGGACGGGGCCGGAAACCCATGACCGTTCGAATCCCGGCTTCATTGCGCTGCGCGATTCCGTTCTGGCTCTGCTGGGCGTCGTCAGAAACGCCCCGGCGGCTGCTTATCCCCGCGAGGCGGCGCCGGCCGCCTGATCCGTGCGATCCGGCAAAGGCCGGAGCGATCTGGCAGGTCCCGGCCCGGACACCGGCGGCCGGCTCACGGGTCCGTGCTCCGCGTCATATCTCCATTAAAAGAATATTATGTATAGACTATCTTGACTGTGCCCGCAGAGCGGCCTTAATCCTGGCCGCTCCCGCAGGGCGCAAGTTCCTCGCGCGCCTGCATACACGACAATTCAAGGTGCGAATTCATGGGCTTCCGTCCATTGCATGACCGTGTGGTAGTCCGTCGGCTCGAAGGCGAGGCGAAGACCAAAGGCCGAATCATCATCCCCGACACCGCAAAGGAAGAGCCGCAGGAAGGCGAAGTCGTCGCCATCGGCTCGGGCGTCCGCGACGAGACCGGCAAGCCGCAACCGCTCGACGTCAGGCCGGGCGATCGCCTGCCGTTCGGCAAGTGGTCCGGCATGGAAGTCGAGATCGACGGCGAGGACCTGCTGATCGCCAAGGAATCCGACATTCTTGGCGCAAACGCCGGCTTTGCTGACGTCTACGTCGACAAGTGAAAACCGCGAGCGGCGGCGCTCGTCGACGCGTCGAGGGAAGGAGAACGCTCCCGCCATGAAAATTTCAGACACTTGGCGTCGCATTTGGCGCGCGCTGGTTCGCGAGGGGCGGGCGCACGCCGCGCGCTCGCGCGATACCCGCTGGATCGCCTTCTGGCGCGACGCGCGGACCTGCGCGCTGCAGGAAGTCCGCAGATCGGGCAGGCGCCGCTCGGACCAGGTTCGCCGGACCGGTTCGCGCGTCGGCCCGGATTGAGCTGCACGCCGCGGTAACCGTCTCCCGGTTCCCCCTCGACGACCCGTCGTCGGCGATTGCGTTACATATGTATTTTATCGACTATATGTATTATAAGCCCGTCGACAAAGCCGACTCAGGCCGGCGCCACGCCAGAACGCAAAGGACCTGCGGGGAAAACATGACTCCCGAGGTCGCGCGCCGCGCGTTCGGCGCCAACCTCGCCTTCGCCGCGCTCGCGCCCTGAAGGTCTCGAGCCGCCTCGTATTGAATCCCGCCCTATAGGAGCGTCCCATGGCCCGTATCGCCGCCGTCACTCTGGAAACCGCCACGCCCGAGCAGAAAGCGCTCTGGGAGGAAACCGCGTCGACCCACGTCGTCACCAACATGAAGGCGACGCTCGTACATTCGCGCACTGCGCTACGCGCCGTGCTCGAATGGTACCCGCTGTTCACGCAGGTGAAGTCCTTCCTGGGCGAGCGTGAGGCGGTGCTGTTCTGCAACGCGATCTCTCGCGCCAATCATTGCACGCTGTGCTCGCTGTTCATGCGCCGCACCCTCGTGCAGTGGGGCGAGGACCCCAACAATCTCGTGCTCGACGCGCGCGCGCAGGCGATCGTCGATTTCGGCCGCCAACTCGCCGTCGACGCCAACGGCGTTTCCGACGAACTGTTCGCCAAGCTCAAAGCGTTTCTCACCGACGCCCAAATCGTCGATCTGACCACGTTTGGCGCGCTGATGATCGTCAACAACCTGTTCAACAGCGCGTTGAAGGTCGACGTCGACGCCTCGCTCGACCCCTATAAGGTCGGCCCCGAAACCCTGTTTGGTTGAACGAGATGGCGCGCGATTTTTCCGGCAAGGTCGCCTTCATCACCGGCGCGGCGCACGGGCAGGGCCGGGCGGTGGCGATCGCGCTCGCTCGCGCGGGCGCTGATGTCGCAGGTTTCGACATCGCCCGCACGCTCGACTATCCCGGCTACGCGCTCGGCTCCAACCAGGAACTGCAGGCCCTGCGCGAAGAAATCGCCGACTTCGGCGGGCGTTTCCTGCCGCTGGTCGGCGACGTGCGCGACGAGGCGGCGGTGGCGCGGGCGGTGTCGGAAACCGTCGCCGCCTTCGGCGGGCTCGACATCGTGTTCGGCAACGCCGGCGTCGCCGCTTACGGACTCGTCGTCGAACTCACCGAAGCCCAATGGGACATTGTGCTCGACATCAACCTGAAGGGCAATTTCCTGCTCGCCAAGCACGCGACGCCGCATCTGGTGGCGCGCGGCGGCGGCGTCGTCATCTTCAATTCCTCCGTCGCCGGCCTGCGCGGCTTTGCCCGTCTCGCCCATTATTCGGCCTCGAAATACGGTCTCGTCGGGTTGGCCAAGTCGCTGGCGCTCGAAGTCGGCAAGCATAAGGTGCGCGTCGTCACCCTGCATCCGACCGGCGTCGACACGCCGCTCAACGACGGCCTCGCAGAACTCGAAGGTTCGACCGCGCTGGAGATCGCCGAGCGCTCCGCCGGCAATCTGCTGCCGACCCCCTGGGTGACATTGGACGACGTCGTGGCGAGCGTGCTGTTCCTCGCCTCCGACGACGCCCGCTTCATGACCGGCTCGGCGCTGGTGCTCGACGCGGGGCTGTTGACACGCTGAGGCCTGCGCATTCACCTCGTCTTCCCCGGGACGAGCGGCTGGCGCGCCGCCCATTTTTCCGTGGCGCTCAAACCCCCCGTCCAGGCGACCCGGCCTTCGACGGGATGGCCGGGATCGGTGTAGCCGGGGGTCGAGGCGTGGCCCTCCGGTACGAGAGAATCGACGAAGGCTTCGTCTTCCCTCGTGAACGCATAGCCGAGCGCCTCGACATAATTCTCCCATTGCGCCAGCGTCCTCGGCCCGGCGATCACCGAAGTCACCAGCTTATTGTTGAGCGCCCAGGACAGCGCGAAGGTCGTCGCGGTTATGTCGCGCGCCTCGGCGTGGGCCTTGATCTTCTGCGCGATCTCGATCGACTCCGGGCGCCATTCGGTCTCCAGAATGCGCGGATCGTTGCGGCCGGCGCGCGTGTCGGCGCCGGGCGCGACGCCCGGCGGATATTTGCCGGTGAGCACGCCGCGGGCGAGCGGACTGTAGGAGACGACGCCGACGCCATAGTGACCGGCGGCGGGCAGTTGCTCGACCTCGGCCTTGCGGTTGACGATGTTGTAGAGCGGTTGACTGGCGATCGGCCGATCGACGCCCAGATCGTCGGCGATGCGCGCGGCCTCGGCGATGCGCCAGCCGGCAAAATTGGAAACGCCGAAATAGCGCAGCTTGCCGGCGCGGATCAGATCGGCAAGCGCCCGGATCGGCTCTTCCAGCGGCGCCTCGAAATTGGCGCGGTGGAAATACAGAATGTCGATATAGTCGGTCCCCAGGCGTTTCAGGCTGCCCTCGACCGCTTCGACGATCCACTTGCGCGAGGTTCCGCGCCGGTTGGGCCCATCGCCGAGTTGATTGAAGAACTTGGTCGCAACCACCCACCAGTCGCGATTTGCCGCGATCGCGCGGCCGGTGACCTCCTCCGAGCGGCCCTGGCCGTAGGCGTCGGCGGTATCGATGAAGTTGAACCCCTGGTCGCGGGCGCGCGCGACGATGCGATGCGTGGTCGCCTCGTCGGTCGGGCCGCCGAACATCATGGCCCCGAGAGTCAGCTTGGACACCTTCAGGCCGCTGCGGCCGAGGTAGCGGTATTCTGTCATGGAAAGCCTTTCAGTTGAACGGCGAATGGTGGCAGGCGACGGTCCAGCCAATTCTCACGGCTACGGCGCGGCGCGGCGCCGCCTCAATTCACCTTGCTCAGCAGTCCGCCCAGCCACAGCAGCCCCGGCGCCCAAACGCCGAGATGGGCCTCGTTGCCGATATGCCCGACTTCGCCGGCGTCGGCGAAGTCGGCGCCCCAGGCTTGCGCAAATTCGAGGCCGCGCGAAAAGCTCACACGCGGGTCGTTGCGGCTGGCGACGACGAGACTGGGGAAAGCCAGCTTTTGTCGCGGCAGCGGCGCGAACGGGCGCACGAGGTCGAACGAGGGGTCGGGGTTTTCGACGTCGGTCGTGGCGACGAGAAAGGCCGCCGCGACTTTCGCCGTTTGCCGCGCATCGGCGCCGGCGGCCCATTTGACGACGGTGGACGTGGCCAGCGAATGGGCGATCAGCACGACCCGGCGCGGCGCGGCGCTCACCGCGGCGTCGAGGCTGCCGACCCAGTCGGTCGGCTGCGGCTTGCCCCAATCCGATTGCTGCACGCGCGACGAATTCGGCAACTCTTTGAGCCAGTGCGATTGCCAATGTTGCGGCCCCGAGTTGCCGCGTCCGGGGACGATGAGGAAATCGAAAGCGTCGAAAGCTACGGCCATTTCATCAGACTCCTTGGGCGGCGAGAGTCAGCCGCGAATTGGCGTTCCGTCAGTCTTCGTTAGCGCGTTTCCTGTTCGAGCAGAGCCGTTTGTTGCTCCCTCCCCCATCAAGTGGGGAGGGAGTCTGCGCTGCGACTCTCTTTGTTCGGATACCGCTCCAGCGCCCGCCAGTGAGGCGGCGTGCGGGAATGAGGTTACAGCCGGCCCGAGCCGTAGCGCCAACCCTAAGCATTCCGGCGCACGTTGGAACTCTGCAACGGGATGCCCGTGCGTTCGAAGAACACCTGCGCCAATGCGGCGACGCCGTCGCGGATCTGCTGTTGACTCGGCAGCGCGAAGCAGAGCCGCAAATAGGATTTGCCGGCGTCGGGATCGACCGCCCACGCCGGTCCCGCATTGAAGGCGATGCCGGCTGCCGCGGCCGGTTCGACCACCTCGCGAACGTCGACGGAGTCGGGCAGCTTCAACCAGACGTAGATGCCGCCGTCGGGCCGCCAGACTTCGGCGGCGCTGCCGAATTCCTTTTCGACCGCCTCGACGATCGTGTCGAGCTTTACGGCGAGCGCAGCGCTGAGGCCGCGGACGTGGGTTTCGAAATGGTTGGCGAAATACTCGGCGGCGATGAGTTGATCGAGCGCGCCGGCGGTGTCGGACTGTTCCGCCGCCAACCGGCTCAGCACGGCCCAATCGGCCGCGACATAGCCGAGTCGCAGCGAAGGCGACAGAGATTTCGAGAACGAACCGATGTGAATGACGTGGGCGGGGTCCAGCGCATACAGCGAGGGCGGCGCGACGACGCCCGACCACAGCAGATCGGCGTAGCATTCGTCTTCGAACACCGGCACGCCATATTGCCGCGCCAGAGCCAGCAGTTGATGGCGACGATCGAGCGGCAGAATGCTGCCCGTCGGGTTTTGAATGCTTGGTATCGTATAGATGTACCTGGGCCGAACCCCCTTGGCCTTCAACTCGCCGAGGATGTCCGCGAGGGCGTCGGGGCGCAATCCCTGGCGGTCGAGGGGAATGCCGACCACGTTGACGCCGAGTTTCTGCAATTTGGCGAGCGCGCCGAAATAGACGAACTCTTCCACCAGCACGGTGTCGCCGGGTTCGAGCAGAATCCGGTTGATCAGGTTGATGCCCTGAGTGGAGCCGACGGTAATCAGCACGCCGTCGGCGTTGGTTTCTATGCCGCGCCAGCGCTCGAGTTTATCCGCCAGAAACTGGCGCAATCCCAAGTAGCCGAGCGGCCCCTGCCCCAGAGAGTAGAGCGCCAGATTACGCCCCTCGCGCTTCAACACCGAAGCGGCGGCGTCGATCAGGCCATCGACCGGAATCCGCTCGGGATCGTTGTGGCCGCCGACGAAATTGAATTTCGGCAGGCCCGCCCAAGGCTTGATCGGCTCGGCAAGTCCGCGCCGAAACAGCGAGGAATAGGCAAATCCGGTCCCGCTCATGCTTTGCCTCTAGAGTTTGGTGTGGGAAGCGTCGGCCACCATATCTAACTATATAGATAGCATTAGTAGATTATTCGCTGTAAATCCGCAAATTGCGTTTTGGCGTCCGCTTCCGGGCTACGGCGGGCTGACATCCCAGGACCGGCCGAAAACGCGCGGGTTCCCTCTCCCCGTTTGCGGGCTACATATGCAGACATCTGGTCGCGCCACCCACGACCTCGCCCTTCGACAAGCTCAGGACGAGGGTCTGGGTTCCACAATGATCCTCCAAAAGATGTCTGCACGCCTTGGCGTCCGGGGCGAGCTGGCGCAGGCGGTTGCGTGACGCTCCCGCCGGCAACGCTTGGCAATCGCCTCGGCGGCTCGAATTGGCAGTCGAACTCGATTATCTGGAATTAAGTCGATAAATATTGTAGACTGTATTTTCAAGCTTCGCTAGGCTGCGCACTGGCGTTTTCGCTAACGCCTGTGCTGCGAGGGCGCGCGCCGAGCGCCACGGCTTTCCTCATCTTCACGCCTGAGCGCGCCTGCGCGTTCGCGCGGAAGCGGCGCGTATAGGTCGGTTTTCGTAACCGGGGCAGACTCCCGGCAAGCGCGGGACTGTAGCCGAGGCCGCCGACCTCGGCTGGAACGTAAGCGTATGGTTTTATGATGGTTCTGGCAGCATCGGTCCCGAGGTCGGCTTGCCTCGGCCAGACAAGCGCCGGGATTCTGCCGGGTCATTGGTTTTCTTGCTGAGGAGATGACGGCATGGGCTTTGTGAAAGCGGTCGGCGCGGACAGTTCAGCCTCGAGCGGAGACGAATCGTTGCGCGAGCTGCTCCAGGCGCGCTATCGCCAAGAGCAAGCTCCCGGAGAGATCCGAGCCAACGCCGTGCTCGAGACGATCCTGTCGCATCGAACGGTCCGGGCCTATCTACAGAGGCCGCTCGCTGTCGGCGCGTTGGAAACGATCGTGGCCGCGGCGCAATCCGCGCCGAGTTCCTCCAACCTTCAAGCCTGGAGCGTAGTCGCTGTGGAAGATCGGGCGCGCCGCGAGCGGCTTTCCGTGTTCGCCGGCGCCCAGTCGCACATCGTCGAGGCGCCGCTGTTTCTCGTCTGGCTCGCCGACCTCTCGCGCCTTCGGGTGATCGCGGACGCCGAGGGCCGCACCGCGAACGGTCTCGACTATCTCGAGTCCTTCCTGGTCGCCGTCGTCGATGCGGCTCTGGCCGCCCAGAATGCGGTCGTCGCGGCGGAATCGCTCGGCCTCGGCTCGTGCTATATCGGCGCGATCCGCAATCGCCCGGAAGAGGTCGCGGCGGAGCTCGATCTGCCGCCGGAGACGATCGCGGTTTTCGGGCTGACGCTCGGCTATCCCGATCCGGAGCGCCCCGCCGACGTCAAACCGCGGCTTTCGCAGCCCGTGGTGCTGCATCGCGAACGCTACGATCGCGCTCAGCCGGCCGAGGAGGCGTTGGACCGTTACAACCGGGCGCTGCGCGACTTTCAGGCCGAGCAGAAGCTCGCGCCGGCCGACTGGACCGATCAGGCTTCGGCGCGCATCGCCACCACCGAAGCGCTCAAGGGCCGTCACCTGTTGAACGAGACGCTTCGCACGCTCGGTTTCGCGCTGAAATAGCGCGCCGCCGCAACGGCGTGGCCGGCGACAAAAATCTGCGATCGATCCCGAGGGGAAGGAAAGACCCATGAGCTATTCGTCGATATCGGTAAGCCCCTCGTCGCCGCACATCGGCGCGGAAATCGAGGGCGTGAACATCACGCAACCCCTGGTCCCGATTCAGCTTCAGGAACTCCAGCAGGCGCTGGCGGACTATCAGGTGCTGTTCTTCCGCGACCAGAAATTCACGCTCGACAGCCAGAAGGCGTTCGGTCGTCTGTTCGGCGAACTGCACATTCACCCCAACACGCCCGGGCCCCAGGGTCACCCGGAGGTCCTGCCGATCCACGCCGACGCCGATTCGAAGCGGGTCGCCGGGGAGCGCTGGCATTCGGACGTCTCCTGCGATCTGGAGCCGCCGCTGGGAAGCATTCTGCACCTGCACATAGTCCCGCCCTCCGGCGGCGACACGATCTTCGCCAGCGGTTACGCCGCCTACGACGCGCTCTCGCCGCAACTGAAGACCTATCTGGAGGGCCTGACCGCCCTGCATTCCGGGGAAAGGTCTTACCGCGGGACCAATGCGCTGCTCGGCGTCAACGACGCCGGCCGGGTGTTTCCGAGCGCGAACCATCCGATCATTCGCACGCATCCGGCAACCAAGCGAAAGTCGCTGTTCGTCAATCGCGGCTTCACCGTGCGCATCAACGGCGTTCCCGAGGACGAGAGCGCGGCGATCTTGGGCTATCTGTACGCGGTCGCCGAGCGTCCCGACTTTCAGGTGCGGTTCCATTGGCGCCCCGACTCCGTCGCCTTCTGGGACAACCGTTCGACACAACATCTCGCCATCTGGGACTATTTTCCGCACGTCCGCTCGGGACATCGCGTCACCATCAAAGGCGATCGGCCGCAGTGACGGGCGACGCCCGTCACGATTGCGCTGGACGCTCCTTCCGCCGGCCCCGGCGCCTGCGAACGCCGATTGCCGATTTCAGGCTGAAAACAGGGCGATACAGAATGGCATTAACTTTATAGAATTAGTTGACATTCTGCGCGGCGGCACGGAAAATGTTTTCGCTTCGCGCCGCCGCCCGGACCCACGGCTCGGGCGTTCAGGGCGATCCCGCCAGTCAGGACTGAGAGATGGACGCGACCCCACCCGTCGAGGAAGACTGCGCCTGCAAACAGGGGATGTTCCCGCGGAAGTCGCTGAGCCGGCGCAGTCTGCTGTTCGCCGCGGGATCGGTGGCGGCGGTCGCGGCGCCGACGCGTGGGCGCGCGGAAAATGCGGCGCCGCCGGGCGCTGCGCACTATGATGTCGCGGTCGATCCCACCCGCGAGCTCGGCCGCGCGCTCGGCGTCGACGGCGGCTACGGGACGCGATCGCAGTTCGAAACGGCGGTTCGTCTCGCCGCCGCCAACCCCAACGCCTATACGACATCGTCGTTGACGCCGTTGGCGTCGCAGATCGGCAACCTCACGCCTTCCGGCTTGCATTACGAGCGCCATCACGCGGGCGTCCCGACCATCGATCCCGCCAAACATTCGCTGGTCGTCCACGGTCTCGTCGCCACTCCGAAACGGTTCACGATTGCCGATATACAGCGCATGCCCTCGGTCACGCGCAGGCATTTCATCGAATGCTCCGGCAACACGGCGTCCGAATGGGGCGGGGCGAAGGCGAAGACGGTACAACTCACGCACGGGCTGCTCAGCACGTCGGAATGGACCGGCGTTCCCTTCTCGACCTTCGCCCGGCAGGTCGGCCTCAACCCCGAGGGCGCCTGGGCGCTCGCCGAGGGGTCGGACGGCGCCGTCATGACGCGGTCGATCCCGATCGAGAAGATGCTGCGCGACGGGCTGATCGCCTATGGCCAGAACGGCGAGGCGCTGCGGCCCGAGCAGGGCTATCCGCTGCGTCTGGTGCTGCCGGGATACGAAGGCAACACCCATATCAAATGGCTGAGCAGCCTGCAGATCAGCGAAGCGCCGTTCATGTCGCGCGAGGAGACGTCGAAATACACCGACCTGGCGGCCGACGGCCGCGCTTGGCAATTCGTGTTCGAGATGGACGCCAAGTCGGTCATCACCTTTCCCTCCGGCGACATGAAATTGCCCGGTCCCGGCTATTACGAAATCCGCGGCCTCGCATGGTCGGGCCGCGGGCGCATCTCGCGCGTCGAAGTCTCGATCGACGGCGGCAAGTCCTGGACGCAAGCCGAGCTGGCCGGGCCGCCCGAGTCGATCTGCACCGTCAGGTTCAAATTGCCGTGGCTATGGGACGGCAAGCCCGCGGTGCTGCTGAGCCGCTGTCAGGACGAAACCGGCTATATCCAGCCGACGCGGGAAAAGCTCGTCGCCGAGCGCGGCCTCAACGCCTACTACCATTACAACGGCATTCAGGCCTGGGGCGTCGCGCCCGATGGGAGCGTCGCCAATGTCGCGGCTTAGTTGGACTCTCGGCCTCGCCCTGGCGTTCGTCGGCGCCGCCGCTGCGACGGCGGAGTCGCCGCCCGAGCCGAACTTCGGGACGCCGGTCTCGGAGGCCGAACTCGCCCGCTATGTCGCCATTGCGCCGAACGGGACAGGGTTGCCGAGCGGGCGCGGCGACGCGGCGCGAGGTCGTGAAGTCTATCTGGCCAAATGCGTCGCCTGCCACGGGGCGCATCTCGAAGGCGTCAAGGAAACCGGCGGTCTGCCGCTGGTTGGCGGCCGAGGCACGCTCGCTTCGGCCAAACCCTTGAAGACCGTCGAAAGCTACTGGCCCTATGCGACGACGCTGTTCGATTACGTCAGGCGCGCCATGCCGTTCAACGCGCCGGGCTCGCTCAGCGACGACGAGGTCTATTCCGTCGCCGCCTATATCCTTGCCAAGGGGCATGTCGTCGCTGAGGACGCCGAGCTCGACGCGGCGAGCCTGCTGAGGGTGGAAATGCCCAACCGCCAGGGTTTTTATCGCGACCCCCGGCCATTCGGGGCCGCCACGACGGCGCGCTAGTGGTGTGCGTCGGTGATTTTGAGGCGGGGATTCCCTTCTCCCGCTTGCGGGACTCCGCGAACGCTTCGCGTTCGCTCGGGGTGGCGCGAAGCGCCGGATGAGGGCCTTCTTTCAATGCTTTGCGGCATTCGACGCCCCTCGCCCCAACCCTCTCCCGCAAGCGGGAGAGGGGGTCAAAATCGCCGACGCAAGCCACGGGAAGCGCAGTTTTCCGCCTGTCCAAGTTGCCGCGCGAGTCTGCGGGCGGCGATGACCCTGCTGCGCGCCGTTGGCGATAAGGAGATCTGCCAAATAAATACACTAAAGCGATAGTTTTTATTGATATGATATCTGCGTTCGGGTTAGGCTCGGATTTCCGCCGACTTCGGAAATCCGCGCATGCCAAGCCAAGCCTCGTCTCCAGATTCTCCCAAGACGCGCGCCGCCGACGAGCCGCGCGCTACGACGTTCTCCGCCGTTCGATCCTGAGGAGAGCACGCATGGCGATTCCAGGCCAAAATGGCATTCTGCGGCGCGCCCGGCTGGAGATCGCCGCCACGGCGCTCGCGTTGGCCGGCCTCGCGCTGATCCTCATCCACAATTTCGGCGGCGGCGAGGCCACGCTGGTCAATGTCTCCTATGATCCGACCCGCGAGTTCTACGCTGCGCTGAACCCGTTGTTTCAGGCCGAACGCGAGCGGCAGAGCGGGCGCAAGGTCACGATCCAGCAATCGCACGGCGGTTCCAGCCGGCAGGCGCGCAAGGTCATTGCGGGAGAGCAGCGGGCCGACGTCGTCACGCTGGCGCTGCCCTCCGACGTCGACTCCTTGGCCAAACGCGGCTTGATCGACGCAAAATGGCCGGAGCGGCTGCCCAATCACTCCACGCCCTATACTTCGACCATCGTGTTCGTCGTACGAGGCGGCAATCCCCACGCCATCAAGGATTGGCCGGACCTCGTGGCGCCCGGCGTCGAGATCGTCACCCCCGATCCGCGCACCTCCGGCAACGGCAAGCTCGCCGCGCTCGCCGCCTGGGCCTCCGTCGTCACCCGCAACGGCAGCGATGACGACGCCAAGGCGTTTCTCAAAGCCCTCTACGCCCACACGACCGGCGAACTCGCCGAGGGCGCGCGCGGCGCGGCGACCGCCTTCCTGCAAACGGACGCCGGCGACGTGCATCTGACCTGGGAGAACGAAGCGCTGCGCGAGGTCGCGGAGTCGAAGGGCAAGCTGACGGTCGTCTATCCCCCCGTCAGCATTCTTGCCGAACCGTCGGTCGCCTGGCTCGACGCGTCGCTCAAGGATTCCGATCGCCTCGCCGACGCCAAGGCCTACCTGAACTTCCTCTACAGCGAGGCCGGCCAGCAACTCGCCGCCCGTTACGGCTATCGGCCGCTCAATCCGGAGAGCGCGCGCAAGGCCGGGGTCAATTTTGCCGACATCCGCCTGATCCCCATCGGGACAATCGCCCACGACTGGGCGGAGGCCAACCAGAAATTCTTCGCCGAGAACGGCGTGATCGACTCTGTGCTGGGAGGCGCGCGGCGATGAGCCTGAAACTCAACTACGGCGGCGCCTGGGCGCGGCGCGATCTCGTCGCGGCGCTGACGGTCGCCGCGATCTCGCTGCCGCAGGGCATGGCTTATGCGCTGCTTGCCGGCGTCGATCCGCGCTACGGCCTGTTTTCGGCGATCCTCGTCACTTTCGTCGCCTCGGTTTTCGGCTCGTCCTCGCATCTGATCAACGGCCCGACCAGCGCGATCTCGCTGGTGGTGTTCGCCGCGCTGTCGACTTTCGATCCCGACCAGCGCGTCGAAGCGGCGGAAGCGATGTTTCTGCTCGGCGCGCTGGTCGGGACGATCCAGATCCTGATCGCCGCCTTCAAGCTCGGCGATCTCACGCGCTACATTTCCGAATCCGTCATTCTCGGCTTCATGGCCGCCGCGGCGGCGCTGCTGGCGATCGGCCAGATCAGCAACGCGCTCGGGGTGCGCGACAAGGGGACCGGCGCGCAGCACATCCTCTACCGGCTGTGGCTGACCCTGACCCAGGGCGACGCCGTCAACGGCAAGGCCCTGGCGATATCCGTATCCACCCTCGTCCTCGCGCTCGTGGCGCGCAGAATCGTCAAGCGTTATCATCTGCCGCAATTCGACATGTTTGCCGTGCTGCTGCTCGTCAGCTTCGTCGCCTTTGCGCTCGGCTGGACGGTTCCCGGCGTCGACGGCAAAACGGCCATTGCGGTTGCCGGAACCGTGCCGGCGGCGCTGCCGTCGTTCCACATTCCCAGCGTTCATCCCAAACTGTTCCTGGAGCTGGCGCCCGACAGTCTCGCCATCGCCTCACTGGGGCTGCTGGAGGCTCTGGCGATCGCCAAATCGATCGCGCATCAGACGCGCCAGCCGCTCGACTACAATCGTCAGTGTCTGGCCGAAGGGCTCGCCAATCTCGCCGGCGGGTTCTTCCAATGCCTGCCGGGTTCGGGTTCGCTGTCACGCTCGGCGATCAATTTTCAGGCCGGCGCGGCGACGCGGATGTCCGGGATTTTCACCGCGCTGATCGTCGCGACCGTCGTGCTCGTCGCCGCTCCCCTGGCGCGCTATGCGCCCAAGCCCGCTCTGGCGGCGCTGCTGTTGCTCACCGCGGCGCGGCTGATCGACGTGCGCCGTCTCTCCCACACTTTGCAGGTGTCGCGCATGGACGCCGGCATTGTCGTGGCGACGGCGGTTTCCGCCCTCGCTTTCGGCCTCGATCAGGCCATCCTGATCGGCATCGCGCTGTCCTTCATGCTGTTCATCCCGCGCGCGGCGCGGCTCAAGTCCGCCGAGCTGTTCGTCGACGCGCAGGATGTCGTGCGCGAGCGGCTGACGGGCGATCCCAAACCCGAGGGCTTCCGCATCTACGACTTGCAGGGCGAGCTGTTCTTCGGCGTCGCGCCGGAGTTGGAGCAGGTGTTTTCCAACATTCGCCGCGTCGCCCGCGAGGAAGGGCTGGGGCATGCGCTGATCCGGTTGAAGCGGGTGCGCAACCCCGACGTCGTCAGCCTCGAGCGCTTCGAGCAATTCCTAAAGGAGGCCGAGGAGGGCGGATTGAAAGTGTGGCTCGCCGGTCTGCAGCCGGATCTGTTCGACGCCTTCGGCCGCTTGCATCTGACCCAATGGTTCGACGCGCATCGGCTGTTCCGGCAGGGCGCCGACGACGATTCGGCGACGCTCGCCGCCATCCGCCAGATCCGCGGTCTGTTGAGCGCAGAAAGCGGCGGCGAGGGACGCCTGTATTATCAGGTCTGATCGGGCGGGCTCAGTTTCTTCGCGCGGCGCAGGACGCTGTCGATCGTGTCTCGAACTCGGCGACGCCGCCGACTTCGAGGCGACAAAGCAGGGCTAGTGGCGTGATTCGTCGATTTTGACTCCCTCTCCCGTTTGCGGGAGAGGGTTGGGGTGAGGGGCCTTCAATGACGCAAAGCATTGAAAGAAGGCCCTCATCCGGCGCTTCGCGCCACCCCGAGCGAACGCGAAGCGTTCGCGGAGTCCCGCGAGCGGGAGAAGGGACAGATCGCCTCAAAATCAGCGACGCGCGCCACTGGCGCCACGTGGCCACGGCCCAAACCCGTTCGTCATCGTCCCCCGAGGCCCCGACGCCTCCCGCTGGACCACGGCCGGGACCGGCCGGGGGGAATCCCCATCCAAGTCCCCGCGAACCGGGAGGTCTGAGTCCGGATGGGAATTTTGCGGCGAACGGAAGAGGCGTTGCGGCGGTCGCGGCGGCGAGTTGATTGTTGCGGCCCGACTTCGTCCCCCTGTCCCCGGCCAAGGCTTCATGACTTCGTCGGCGGTCCGCGCGTTGCAGCCGGAGCCAGCCATGGTTCGACCACGGTCCAGATGTGCGGGGAATGCGTCGCGCGTTGGATTTTATCAGCGGTTTTCGGCCCGGAGCCGCAACGACCCGTTCGGGATTGCCGTCCCTCTGTCGCGATCCAGGACTTGGGGCAAAATGGAGCGGGCGAAGGGATTCGAACCCTCGACCCCAACCTTGGCAAGGTTGTGCTCTACCACTGAGCTACACCCGCATCCGTATCGGCCCCGCCGACGGAGGGCTTATGGCCGATGGCGAACGAGATTGCAACACCCTCGCGACGCCTTTTTCGCGAGCCTTGGGGGAAAATTTTACCCCCAACTCGCCTCTTGCGTTATCCCGCCTTTGCCACTAGTTTCCGCCCGCTTCGCGAAGCTTGCCGCCTTAGCTCAGTTGGTTAGAGCGCTAGATTGTGGATCTAGAGGTCCCCGGTTCGAGCCCGGGAGGTGGTACCATTCCCCCCGCGGGCGAACTTCCACATTGTCGCTTGAATTTGCAGCCCGAGCGGGGCAAGGCTCTACGCACGTGACGCGCAGATGACGCGCGCGAGTGGGGGAGGGGACGATGACGGCCCGGCAGCCTTTGTATAAGATTCTTTATGTGCAAGTTCTCACCGCGATCGTGCTCGGCGCGCTGCTCGGCTGGTTGGAGCCGCAATTCGCGCAGAACGACTGGATCAAGGCGATGGGCGACGCCTTCGTCAAGCTCATCCGGATGGTGATCGCGCCGATCATCTTCTGCACGGTCGTCTCCGGCATCGCGCATATCTCCGAGGTCAGCAAGGTCGGCCGCGTCGCGGTCAAAGCGCTGCTCTATTTCGAGATCGTCTCGACCTTCGCGCTCGGCATCGGCCTCGTCGTCGCCAACGTCATCCAGCCCGGCGCTGGCTTTTCCGGCGCCGGCAACGCCGCCGCGGTCGCTGGCTTCGCCAAGCAGGCGAGCGAAATGAAAGCGGTCGATTTCGTGCTGCACATCATCCCCGACAACGTGGTCGGCGCTTTTGCGCAAGGCGATATCCTGCAGGTGCTGCTGTTCGCCGTGCTGTTCGGCTTCGCCCTGATGGCGCTCGGCGACCGCGGCCACACGGTGCGAGCGCTGGTCGACGACATCGCCCATGCGATCTTCGGCGTCATCGCCATCGTCGTGCGCTTCGCGCCGATCGGCGCTTTCGGCGCCATGGCCTACACGATCGGCAAGTACGGCCCCTCGGCGCTCGGCAATCTCGCCGGCCTCATCGGGGTGTTCTATCTGACCTCGGCGCTGTTCGTGTTCGTCGTGCTCGGAACCGTCGCCCGCGTCGCCGGATTCTCGATCTTCAAGTTCATCTACTACATCAAGGACGAGTTGCTGATCGTGCTCGGCACCTCGTCGTCGGAGAGCGCACTGCCGCAATTGATGGCGAAGCTCGAGCAGCTCGGCTGCTCCAAGCCCGTCGTCGGTCTCGTCGTTCCCACCGGCTATTCCTTCAACCTCGACGGCACCAACATCTATATGACCCTGGCGACGTTGTTCATCGCCCAGGCGATGGGCGTGAACCTGAGCTTTGGCGAGCAGTTGACGATCCTCGTCGTCGCCATGCTGACCTCCAAAGGCGCGTCCGGCATCACCGGAGCCGGCTTCATCACCCTCGCGGGCACGCTGGCGTCGGTTCGGCCGGAACTGGTGCCGGGAATGGCGATCGTGCTCGGCATCGACAAGTTCATGAGCGAATGCCGCGCGCTCACCAACATCTGCGGCAACGGCGTCGCCTGCGTCGTCGTTTCCTGGTGGGAAGGCGAACTCGATCGCTCCAAGCTGAAAGCGGCGCTCAACCGCGAGATTGACGAGACCAATCTCGAGGTCGCGGTGACGACGGGTTGAGAGAGGGGAGAGGCTGGATGCGTTTGCAGGGTAAAGTCGCGCTCGTCACCGGCGCCGCCTCCGGGTTCGGCGCCGGCATCGCCGAGCGGTTCGCCGCCGAGGGCGCGAAAGTGGCGGTCGTCGACATCAACGGCGACGGCGCGCGCGCCAAGGCCGCGGAAATCGGCGGCCTCGCGGTCGCCTGCGATCTGACCAAGGGCGCCGAGGTCGACCGCGCCGTCGCCGAGACGCTCGCCGACTTCGGCCGGCTCGACATCGTCGTCAACAACGCGGGATGGACGCATCGCAACAAGCCGCTGCTGGAGGTGACCGAGGACGAGTTCGACCGCATCTATGCGATCAACGTCAAGGCGATCTATTGGATGACGCGGGCGACGACGCCGATCCTGCGCGACGGCGGCGGCGGTTCGGTCATCAACATCGGCTCGACCGCGGGCCTGCGGCCCCGCCCGGGCCTGACCTGGTACAACGGCTCGAAGGGTTTCGTGAATCTGGTCTCGAAGTCGATGGCCGTCGAACTCGCGCCGATGAAAATTCGCGTCAATTGCGTCGCGCCCGTCCTCGGCCAGACCGGCCTCACCGAGGATTTCATCGGCGGCGCGATGACGCCGGAGCGGTTGCAGGGGTTCTTGAACACCATCCCGCTCGGGCGGATGTCGAAGGCGTCGGACATTGCTGCGGCGTGCGTATATCTGGCGAGCGACGAGGCGGAGTTTATTACGGGCGTGGTGTTGCCGGTGGATGGGGGAAGGACGATTTGACAGTCTTGGGGCTCTGACAAAGGCGACGCTGCAAGAAAGGCGAGGCGGCTTCCCCGCCGCCAACCGTTTGAGCTGAGGAGCCATCACATGAACCAGGACAGCCCCAAGGCCGCCGCGCTGCGCGCCAAGCTCGACGTCGATAAGCCCGCAGTGGGCGATGGCGGCGCACAATCCGCTTGCCGCCAAGCTGGCGGCTCAGGCTGGTTTCGACGCCATTTGGGGCAGCGGCTTCGAACTGTCGGCGTCCTATGCCGTGCCGGACGCCAGCATTCTGTCGATGGGCACGCACCTGGAGATGATGCGCGCGATCGCCGAGGCGCAGGACGCGCCGGTCGTCGCGGACATCGACACCGGGTTCGGTAACGCCGTGAACGTCGCCTTTGTTACGCCGCGCTATGCCGCCGCCGGCATGGCCGCCGTGGTCATGGAGGACAAAACCTTCCCCAAGGATAGCAGCTTGCGCTCGGGCGGGCGGCAAGAGCTGGTTCCGCTCGAGGAGTTCCAGGGCAAGTTGGCGGCCGCTCGCGCGGGCGGCGAGGGCATGCTCGTGGTGGCAAGGACGGAGGCGTTGATTGCCGGGCTGGGCCAGGCGGAGGCGCTGCGCCGAGGCGAGGCCTACGCGGAGGCGGGGGCCGACGCCGTGCTGATACACAGCAAGCAAAAGATCCCGGACGAGATTCTGGCTTACTGCCGGGCGTGGCCGGGGCGGGTTCCTTTGGTCCTGGTGCCGACCAGCTACCCGCAGCTTTCCTTCAGTGACGTGGCGGCCCTGGGCAAGGTGGGCATGATCATCTGTGGCAATCACGCAATCCGTGCGGCGATCGCCGCTATGCGGGAGACCTTTCGGCGCATCCTGGCTGAGGGCGGCATCGCGGGAGTGGAAGGGGGAATCGCGACCGTGGCGGAAGTGTTCGCGCTTCAAGGTGATGAGCACATGCGGAATCTGGAACGGGATTTCTTGCGCTAGACCGGACCCCACCCCGCTGGGGGCGCCGAGCCCGCAGGGCTCGGGAACGCGAAAGTCATTGATCCGCGCGCCAGAAGACCGGCCGTCGTCAGCGCTAATTGGACTAGGCGAGGGCCTCTCGAACCGGGGGTTTACGGGGTTTGCGCCTGTCTTTTCCTATTTGATCCGGCTCCTGAACAATTCGGAATTGACGGGCGCGTCGCCGTAAACCTCGCGTTAGCGAGATAGCGCGGCGGCGCGTAAAGCTTCCACGCGAAAACAAGGCGCGAGGCATATAGAGAATTCATGAGCGCGCGAGAGCGAAGGCTGTATCTCAACCGGCTGCCAACAGAGTCGCGGCGCCGGATTTGTCACGCCTGCGTAAGGCGCCTGCGACCCTTCCGTTGGATCAAATCTCGATTTGTCCGCCAAGTTCGACGACCCGGCCGGGGGGAATGCGGAAGAATTCCGTCGCCGGCAAGGCGTTGCGATGCATGAACTTGAACACATACCCTCTGATGCGACGCCAGCGCGACGGACTGACCGGCGTGATCGTCAATCGACCGACGAAGAACGACGTCTGCATGAGGTCGAACCGCAAGGGGCAAGCGCCCTTTTCATCGGTCAGCGCGAGCGGAACGTCAGGCTGTTCCATGAAGCCGTAATGCGCGTTCAACGCATGGAAATCATCGGGTAGATCGATTGACGTGAGCCGGTCCGCAGGCTCGACGCGCGGGCTGTGCTCGGTCA
>Ga0302320_10011513_pt1 | contig 18700 bp, 20 predicted proteins | sample Bog_T0_3_FD_202130 | JGI IMG/M metagenome (GOLD analysis project Ga0302320, IMG submission 202130) | Peat permafrost microbial communities from Stordalen Mire near Abisko, Sweden - Bog_T0_3 | ecosystem: Environmental > Terrestrial > Soil > Wetlands > Peat | place: Sweden: Abisko, Stordalen Mire...
TCAACACGGTTTCGATGAAAGCAGTTGCCGCAGAACGAAAAGGCTATATAGGAGGTGCCGACGGGCTCGGCAACATCTGGCCGGAGTGCGGACCAGATGCGACCGTGCTCGAAAACCGGTTCTTCAAAACTAAGGACCGCGTGGAGAATTACTTGGCTCGCGAAGTGCGGGCTGGACGGATGTCATTGGGAGATGCGCAGAGAGGCATCGCATCGGATTGGACTCAATACCTGGCTGCAGCCAACCAGATTAATTAGTGAGTGGAAATCTTAGTTGGCCCAGCTCTCCATCATCTTCGGCTCCTTCACCGTGCGCCCAAACAGTGATGTCGTACCCCTTTGCCGTCAGCCTTTGCTGCAGTCTTTGCGCGAAGTCTTCGCGTGCGGTTTGATCCAACTCCGACTGCACATGCCAGTCCGAACCGCGTAGCAGTCAGACACTGCAATCCAAGCCGCCGACGTTCCTTGCCAGCGGCGGAACGACTGCGAATCGGGTTTCCACCGAGTTCAACGGGCGGTCACCGGCGACACGGATGAACACTACCCCGAGGATGCCAACGTGACGGAGGCGTTTGAGTGGTACAGGCGTAGCCTTGTTGCACCAGAGGAGGAGTAACCGACAATGCGATTGGAGCCGGTGCTTTTAGGTGGTCGGTTACTAGCGCCCCTGCATGTACTTGGCGGCGATATAGGCCGCAATGTCTTCTGGAGTTCGGTCACTTCTCAACCCGAGTTTTGAAAGTTCATCCAGTTCCAAATCGACTTTCTTTCGCCACTGCTCTCTTAGGGGTTCACTCATGTCGCTGTACACTCGCATCAACTCTGCTCTCCGAGCGATTCTTTCGGCTTCAACTACCTCAGGAGGGCGGGTAGCCGAGCCGCCTGTGTTCTTGCAGTTTGGGTACTCGGGGCAACCCCAAAACTCGCCGCGATAGCCATTGACCCGGCGCATAGGCACTTGATGCTCCTGACACCATGGAGTATCCAAGTCCAAGTCGGGATATTTTAGTTGGGAAACGTATATCGTTGTCTTGACTTCGTGCCATGAGCCGTCATGTAGTGCGTTCCCGGACGCTGCGCTGTCATTGCTCAATGGGAGCCAAGCCTCCTTGCCGCACTCCATGCATATTGTCTTTGCCATGCTGAAATCTTCATCGCTACCGTAGGCATGATTGATTAGATTAGGAAAGCTGTCTTTGTCGTAGCACTCAATATCATTGTCCTTGGCGTATGCGATGGCTGGTGCGGTGAGGCGACCAGTAGTCACAAAGATTGCGGCGTCAGCTTCTACGTCATGCTTAGCTGCAAGCAAGATTTGAAGGTCACGTCGTCCTGAGGATGAGCGGCTCCCATAGCGTTTGCACTCAATTACATATTTCTTCTTGTTTTTCCAAGCGATTGCATCTTTGCCGCCGTCAGCCACATACACGGTTTGATTTACCCTGTATCCAAGCTTCCTGAAAACCCTCATTACAGCATCTTCAAACTGCCTTGGTTCCATCGCGAAATATGCTTCTGAGGAACTGAGGCGTGCTTGAGATAGGCGCTTAATCTCAGCCCTTCTGACCCTCTCCCATTGCTGTCTGAAGCCATCCACCCTAGAATTTCGTTCCATTTCCGCCCAACAAATCTTGCAGACACCTACGACGCCGTGGGCGCACGGCAAAGGCTTCCTCCGCGTGCCCATTGTCCCCCAGAAGTGCTCCAGAGTCACCAGCACTGCGACAATCAGCACAATTAAGAAAATACCGAGCATAGGTCAGAAGTCTATCCAGTCAAGTTTCGCGGGTCAATCTTGCCATCCACCCGGAGGGCGCACGATTTATCCCATGGGGAACGCCCAACCCATCTCCCGGCCATTGATGAGCGTGACCCGCCATTGGAGTACTGGCCAACCGTCGAAAAAGATGTCCTGCTCAATTCCCTCCAGCTTGACACTCTTCACATACTTCAACTTGGTCTTGGACGCCGAAAAGAGGATGGGGCACTCACTGACGATTGAAGAATACAGCCCGACAAATCTCTCGTATTCGCTTTTGTCCTTGATGAATTTTGCCGACAAACCGAAGCCGTCAAAGCACTGTCCGAGTGCCGCGCGAAAAGCGCCAAACGAGAGGCGTTCAAAACTGGGGACACTTTCGTTCCGCTCATGAACGCGAGCCATTTGGTCATCAATTTCGGTCAGGACCAACCGGCTCCCTTCGTCCCTTTCCAGACTGGTATGGACGACCCAATTGCAGAGCGTCCTCAGCATCGGGTCTTTATATTTCTCCCGGTCCATGAGTTTACGCAACTCCACCATCAAATAAACAACCTGCATTTCCGTGGTGATTTGTAGGTCAAGAATGCCTTGAATTTTCCTTAGGAGTTCATCTTTCATTCCAACAGCATACTCGGCCGGGTGTCGGGTGCCCCAGGTTCCGCTTTTGGGACCTGGGAATCCACAACCTTCATCTCGCCTTGATTATGCCGCCGCGCTGGCAGCCAGCGGCTTCACTTTGGCGCGCTTCTTGTGGGAAGCAATCCAAAGGTCGCGCTGGACCTGAAGACGAAGCCAGAAATCCGGTTCCGTACCGAAAGCTTCCGAGATGCGCAGCGCCATATCCGCCGAGATTCCCGCCTTGCCATTCAAGACCCGCGACAGTGCGGGCCGTGTAACTCCCAGGTGCCGCGCAACCTCGGTCACGGACCTGCCCTGAAGGTAATAAACAAGAATCCTGCCGGGATGTGAGGGATTGTGCATCTGCATGGTGCGAACTCCTTTCCTCAGGGTGAATCCTGGTAATCGACGAGAACTGCATCTTCTCCATCAAATCAAACGGCCGGAAGCGAACCCTGCTACTTCTTCACCCTCTTATAAAACGGCAGCGGCACCTGTTTCGCCCGCACCTTGTTCCCGCGCACATCCACCAGCACATCCTCGCCGGATGCAGCCACCGCCGCAGGAACCAGCGCCATCGCGATATTCGTCTTCAAAAACGGCGCAGGAGAGCCTGAAGTCACCACGCCAATCTGTTCTCCATCAAGCGACAGCACGCCGTACCCATCCCGCCCAATCCCGCGCTCCACCATCTCCAGCGCCACAATCTTCCGTTTCGGCCCGCCCGCTGCCTGTACCGCCAGCAACGCCTCACGTCCAATAAACTCGCCCTTGTCCAGCTTGAGCCACCGCTCCAGCCCGCCCTCAAACACGTTGATCGCATCGGAGATTTCGTGCCCATACAGCGGCATGCCCGCCTCCAGCCGCAGCGTGTTCCGCGCTCCCAGCCCGCAGGGCCGTATCCCGAACTCCGCCCCCGCTTCCATCAGCGCGTTCCACATCTTTTCTGACGTGGGCCCATCGGCCGGAATGTACACCTCAAATCCGTCCTCGCCGGAATAGCCGGTCCGCGCAATCATCACGTTCGCCACGCCAGCCACCGCGCCCCAGGTAAACCAGTAGTTTTTGATCGCGCTCAAATCCACCTTCGTCAGCTTTTGCAGCGTCTCCAGCGCCCGCGGCCCTTGCAGCGCCAGTTGCGAGTAATAGCTTGAGTAATCGGCCAGATGAATGGAGGGGAAACCGCCCGCCTGCTGCCGGATCCACGCGTAATCCTTGTCCTTGGTCCCGGCGTTCACCACCAGCAGGTAGTCGTTCGGGCTGAGCCGGTGCACAAGGATGTCGTCCACGAATGTGCCTTCCGGCGTCAGCAGCGCGGAGTAGTGGGCTTGCCCATCCCGCAGTCGCGAAGCGTCGTTCATGGTGATATGCTGCACGGCGGCCAGCGCGCCCGGCCCGCGAAACTGAATCTCCCCCATGTGGCTCACGTCGAACAGTCCCACGCCGGTGCGCACCGCAAGGTGCTCGGCAATCAGCCCCCCACCGGGGCCTGGATACTCCACCGGCATATCCCACCCCCCAAAGTCCACCATCTTGGCCTTGAGAGCGCGGTGGGTCGCGTTGAGAGCGGTCTTTTTCAGCACGGGCGTAGCGGGTGTGATCTGGTCCTGGGCGGTCATGGAATTCCTTTCGGCCAGATTACGGCCTCCTGCTTACGATAGGGAGTAGGCGGCGGCGGGGTCAAACGCGCCGCCTGGCTTTAGGATGAACAGGACGGCATTCACCGGATTAGGACGCAGGAAAGGGCAAGACCATGAACTATTTTCGAGGATTGATACTGTTGGGGGCGGGATGCTTTGCGCTGTACCGGGGCTGGAAGATCCATACAGGCCATTACGCCCTGTGGGCTTACGGACTGGGTCTGCTCGCGGTCGCCGTCGGCATCTGGCGCCTGCTTCGCAAACCCGACCGCCTGCGCGCCTGATTGCCAGCCGCAGGACGGCCAGTTGGCTGCCATTCTGATCACGGCCTAGCCAAAGAGGCAATGAATACAGGGGCATTTGCATCGCAGGCAACTCGCGAGGCAACCCAGGGCTCTTACCCGTGCAGCGGGTTGGCATTGGAATCCGCTCTCGGAGGGAAGAGATGGCAATGAGCAACGCGCTGGCGCTTGCAAACTGGCAAGGCCCGCGGTTCCTGCACGAAGGCACCACGCTGGGGAACCTTGAATGGATGATCCTTGGAGCGGCGATCGCCCTTGGGATCATGTGGGTGCTCAAACAGCGGCGGCGGCGCTGGTTTTAGGCAATTTCCCCCAACTTCATTTTTCAGGCTCTTTCAGCCCAAATAAGCCCCTCAGCGCTTGTGTGCCCGCCAGAACGAGCTGACGCCCAGGTACAGAAAACCCAGCGTGAGCCCCACGTAGGCAACAAACTTCCAGTGATCCGGTCCGTGCGCATAGTTGGCCCGCATGGGCCAAAGCCCCCGCGAAATAAAAACCGGAACAAAGATCAGGAAAAAAACGCCTGAAACTTCCAGCCACAGGATGCCGCCCACCCGCCTGAAAGGCCGCAAAAAGCCGCCCACGCCCCGGGCAACGCCGCGGCTGGCTTGTCCTGCCGCTTGTCCCGCGGCTCGGTTTCGAACCGCAGCTTCCACAACGGGTTGCGGCGCAGCGGGCGCGGCTTGTGCCCGGGCTGCCATGTGCTGGCCTGCAATGCGCCCGGCAACCCGCAGTCCAATGCCCAGTGTGCGTCCAATGGTTTCAGGTTTCATTCCGTTTATGATGGTAGCAGCGGAGCGTGCCGTACCGCATTTTGCCGGTGATTTACAGCTTTCCAGTTGCTCCCGGGCAGAGATGGAAGTAAGGTAGTAGAAATCCCGCGCCGTAACCCGCGCTCCATCCTCGCGCTGGCCGCCGCCTTTGGAGGACTCCATGACATCTCGTATGCGCGAACTCATTCAGCAGCTCGGCGAGGCCATCCACGAGTCGGTCATCGAGAGCGAGCAGATTGCCGGGGTGGTCCAGGATATCCGCAAGTTCGGCTTTGACGTGCTCTTGATGCTTGAGGCCACCATCGGCCTCAACGAGGTCAACGCCAAAGAGTCCGAGAACGCTGAGCCCGGCGCCGACCCCATCGGCGACGAAACGCCCTTCACCCAGAATGACCTCAGCTTCCTCCGCTCGCTGCGCATCTCCGTCCAGGGCGAAGAAGAAGGTCAGGGCGAAGATGTGAACCTCGGCGAAGATGTGAATCGGGGCGAAGAAGAAAGCCGCGGCAATAAACTGCACCCCACCGACCTCGACGAAGACTAGAACCCCTCTCATCCATGCTCGCGCATCCGTTTGCGGCAAGCCTTGCTTCCAGCCCGGCGCGGGCTTATTGTGTTTCCATTGCTCCCTGCCCATGGAGGCACGCCATGCGCCGCTCTCTCGCGCTTCTCGCCCTTCTTTCCCTGGCCTTGGCCGTGTGCTCCAGTGCGCAGGCGCCTGCCGCCCAAACCACTCCTGAAGCGCTCACCGCCGCGTACAACCAGTCCATGCAAGCCAGGGACTGGACCAGCGCCGTGACCGCCGCGCAAAAGCTGGTCGAGCTCAGCGCCGGGGCTGAGAACCTGCGCCTGCTGGCCAACGCGCAGCTTTACTCCGGCGCAAGCGAGCAATCCCTGGCAACGTATGACCGGGCCCTCAATGCCTCTCAGCAGGAGAAGCCCGCCCCGGGCCAGCCCGATGCCGCCTGGAAAGACAACCTCTCGAAAATCCATATTGGTAGAGGCAATGCGCTGCTCAAGCTCCATCGCACCGCCGAGGCGATCGAAGCCTACAACCATTCCGCCGAGTTCTCTCCAAACCCCGGATTGGCTTACTTCAACGTCTGCGCCGTGCTCTATAACAACGGCAACACAACCGAGTCGGCTGCGGCCTGCCGCAAGTCCCTTCAGGCGGATCCATCCAAAGCCAACGCCTGGTTCATTCTCGGCTCGGTGCTCTTTGCCGATGCGCCCATCACCAATGGAAAAGTGATCCTGCCGGCGGAAGCGCAACAGGCGCTCCAGAAGTACCTGGAACTGGCCCCCGACGGCCCGCATGCCGCGGACGTCAAAGCCATGCTGCAGATGGCGGCAAAGTAGGCAGTAGTCCTCGCGGCCAGATCGCAATCAAAGAGATTGCGGCTGCATCCTGTGAGCACATCTTCAAGTGGGCCGGGGCGATACGCAGTTCCGGTCTGGACCTTGCGAAGCAGAGTAAAGCATGGAGACGGCAGAAAGAGGCACTATGGCCCGGTCGAAGCTTGGCTATTCGGTCTATGTGGATGACAACTACAGCCTCCCACCCGACGAAGAACGATACAAGCTGGGGGACTTCGCCACCTTTGAGGAGGCGGTTGCGGCCTGCAAGCGCCTGGTCGATGAGTTTCTCAAGCTCGAGGTCCCATCGGATAAAGCGCTGGCGGAACGATACGAGGATTACACCCATTTCGGACCGGATCCGTTCATCGTCACCGATGCCCCGGCTGATCTGCATCCGCCATTTTCAGCCTGGAACTATGCGAAGGAACGATGTCAGGTGGGATGATCGAGGGCGGTCCGCAGGTTCAGGATTGTCCTTCGTTTGCTGCGTCGATCAGGAGCCGATTGTGCGGGGGAGAATGGATGAGATCGGTTGCAGCCCGTCCTGCCGCATCGAATTCCGCTGGCAGACCCGTTCGTTTAGGGCGATAATCACTCCATGGCGACATTGCCCAATTCCGAAGAACTCTGGACTGTGCGCGAATACCTCCGCACCAGTTGGAGCCCGGACCGCGAGTACGTGGATGGGCGGATCGAGGAGCGGAACTTGGGCGAGAAAGAGCACTCCATCATCCAGCGGTTTCTCACGGTGCTGTTCGCAATCAAGCGCGCCGAATGGGGAGTCGAGGTTTTTCCCGAGCTGCGCACCCAGACAGCGGCAAGAAACTTCCGCGTGCCCGATGTGCTCGTGTTGCGGGCGGGAGAAAAATTTGAACGCTATGTAACCCAGCCGCCTCTGATTGCCATCGAAATTCTCTCGCCGGAAGATTCGCTGCGCGTCATGCAAGGCAAGGCCGCTGAGTACCGCAGCTTCGGCATCGAACACATTTGGCTCATCGACCCCGAGCCGCGGCTCGCCTATCGCTACTCCTCCGCCGGCCTCGAAGAGGTGCGCACCGGCGAACTCACCGTCCCGGAGACACCGATTCGCGTAGTCCTCAGCGAACTCTTCGCGGAGCTGGATAGGGCCTAAGAAGCAACTCCATACTTCCCTAGCTCTTCAGCGCCACCCGTATGTGCAGTTCCTTCAACTGCTGCTCGGTCACCGTCGTCGGCGCGTCCACCATCAGGTCAATCGCCTTCGCCGTCTTCGGGAAAGCAATCACTTCACGCAGGCTCGGCGCGCCGGTCAGCAGCATCACAATCCGGTCCAGTCCAAGCGCAATCCCGCCGTGCGGCGGCGTGCCATACTCCAGCGCATCCAGGAAGAAGCCGAACCGCGCCCGCGCTTCCTCGTCTGAAATTCCCAGCGACTGGAAGATCTGCTGCTGTATGTCCTTGCGGTGAATACGGATCGATCCCGACCCCAGCTCCAGCCCGTTCATCGCCAGGTCGTAGCAGTTGGCGCGCACGCTGGCCGGATCGCTCACCAGATTTTTCATGTCCGCTTCGTGCGGCGAGGTGAACGGGTGGTGCGCCGGCATCCACTTCGCCGTCGCCACGTCGTACTCAAACATCGGAAAGTCCGTGATCCAGATGGGTTGGAAGGCTTCCGCGCCATCAATCACGCCGCTCTTCGGGTCGGCCTCGCGGACCGCCTTCTCCGTTACGCCGAAAGCCCCATGCCGCTCTGCGTATTTCTTGGCCAGCTCGGTGCGGAAGTTGCCCGCAGCCGAATACACATTGATCTCGCGCTCGCTCAGCCGCCCTTCAAACTTCGTGTCGCTGGCCTTCACCGGGTGCGCCGGGTCGCCGGCCACAATAATCACAAAGTCGCCCTCGGCCGCGCCCACCAGCTCCCGAACCTTGACCGCCGCCTCCGGAAATCCCTTCGCCAGCCGCTTGAAATCGTCAATGAACTTGGCGCCCTTTTTCAGGTCGAACTGCGGATGGTTATCTTCGCGCTCCTTGCGGCTCAACTCGCCCACGTTGGGAATGCGGAAGGCCACCACCGGCAGCGCCGCATCAATCTGCAGCGTACCCAGCGCGGCGTCGGTAAATGCCGGGCGCACATCGGTCAACCCCGGCAGGCGCAGGTCCGGCTTGTCGCACCCGTACTGCCGCATTGACTCGTCGTAGGTCATGCGCGGGAAGGGCGACGCCAGCGTCACGCCGGCCGCGGCAAACCCCGCTGACAGAAACTGCTCCACCACCCCAAACACCGTCTCCTGGCGCGGAAAACTCATCTCCAGATCCACTTGCGTGAACTCGAGCTGCCGGTCGGCGCGCAAATCCTCGTCGCGGAAGCAGCGCGCAATCTGGAAGTACCGGTCGAACCCGCTGATCATGAGAATCTGCTTGAAAATCTGCGGCGACTGCGGCAGCGCGTAAAACTCGCCCGGATGCACGCGGCTCGGCACCAGAAAATCGCGCGCCCCCTCCGGCGTACTCTTGGTCAATATCGGTGTTTCAATCTCCAGGAACCCCTGCTTGCTCAGGCTCTCGCGAATCGCCAGCGTAATCTCGTGGCGCAGCCAGAAGTTGCGCTGCATCTCCGGCCTGCGCAGGTCCACGTAGCGGTATTTCAGCCGGACCTCTTCATTTTGTATTGCATCTTCCGACGGCGAAAACGGCGCCAGCCGCGTGTCGTTCAGCACCAGCAGCTCCGTCGCCTCAATCTCAATCTCGCCGGTCGGCATTTTGGGATTGATGGCGTCGGCGTCGCGCAGGCGCACCTTGCCCACCGCGGCCACCACGTACTCCGGCCGGATTTGCTCGCCCTTCAAATGGCCGTCCGGCGTCAGTTCCTTGTCCAGCACAATCTGTGCAATGCCCGTGCGATCGCGCAGGTCCAGGAAAATCAGGTTGCCGTGATCGCGGCGGCGGTTGACCCAGCCCATCAAAATCACTTGCTGGCCGGCGTTGGCGGCGCGCAATTCGCCGCAAAGATGCGTCCGTTCGAGACTTCCTAGAAAATCAAGCACTACTCGTGTCCTTTATCCGCTTGCTGGTTTGATTCGAGTTTGTTTCAAAATTGCTGGTTTGATTCGAGCATGTTTCAAATTGCTGGTATGGTTCGAACTCGTTTCAAAGTTGCTGGCTTGGTCCGAGCTAATTTCAAAATTGCTGGTTCGATTAGAACTTGTTTCAAAAACTCGATGTGCGTCAGGGCACGACTTTAGTCGTGCCGAAGATACTCTTGAAAAAATTGGGCTTTAGCCCCTGAGGGAATTTCTCTGATCCATTGAATTTTCCTCAGTCGCCAAAACTCATTTCCAATCCGCTGGGTGCCCCAGGTCTCGCATCTGAGACCTGGGAAGCCAAAACCCTCATGCCGCGCAAGCGGCTTCTGCCGCACCGCAGGTGCCGACTGCCGCACCGCAGGTGCTACAGAGACAAAAACGCCGCCAGCTCCGCGCGTGGAACCTTCGTCTGCAAGCCGGTTGCAAAGGTCTTCACTGTCAGAATACCGGATTGAAGCTCGTCCTCTCCCAGAATCACGATGCGCCTTGCCGTCTTGTCCGCCGCGTCAAACGACTTCTTCAGCCGGAATCCGCCTTCGCCCAGCTCAATCCACAGTCCCTGGTGCCGCAATTCCCGCGCCAGGTTCAGCCCCGCCGCGTTCAGCCCCTCGCCCAGCGGCGCAATATACGCATCCGCCTTCGGCGCGCCCGCATTCTGCTCGTTCTGCGCCATCAGCGTCAGCACCAGCCGGTCCTCGCCCATCGCAAAGCCAATCCCCGGCGCACGGGGCCCGCCCAGCATCTCGCTCAGCCCGTCGTAGCGGCCGCCGCCCAGCAGAGCGTTCTGCGCGCCCAGCCCTCCATGCGTAAACTCGAAGGTCGTCCGCGTGTAGTAGTCCAGTCCCCGCACCAGCCGCTGGTTCCGCGTATACGGCACACAGGCCGCGTCCAGCGCCGCCGTCACCGCGGCAAAGTGCGCCTTTGATTCCTCGTCCAGTGAATCGGCAATCACCGGCAGCGTCTCAATAATCGGCTGATCTGCCGCAACCTTGCAGTCCAGCACCCGCAGCGGATTGGTCACCGCCCTCCGCTTGCAGTCCTCGCACATCTGCCCCACCACGGGAACCAGCGCGGCCCGCAGTGCCTCGTTGTAGCGTGCCCGGTCGGCAGACGAACCCACTGAATTCAGCTCCAGCGTCCACCCCGTAATCCCCAGTTCATCCAGCAGCGTGGCCAGCATCTCCAGCACCTCGGCGTCCCTGAGCGGACTTTCGCTCCCCGCTGAAGGAGGTCCAATCACCTCCGCGCCAATCTGCGAGAACTGCCGGTAGCGGCCCTTCTGCGGCCGTTCCCGCCGGAACTGCGGCCCCATGTAGTAAAGCTTCTGCAGTTGTCCGCTCTCGCCCAGCCCGTGTTCAATGTAGGCCCGCACCACCCCGGCGGTATTCTCCGGCCGCAGCGTCAGTGACTGCGTCTTTTCAGACTGCGCCCTGGCCCGGTCTTCCCACGTGTACATCTCTTTCGACACGATGTCGGTCTCTTCGCCTACGCCGCGGGCAAACAGGCCGGTGTCTTCAAACACAGGGGTACGAATCTCGCCAAAGTTGTAGCGGGCAAACACGGCGCGCGCCGTAGCCTCAATCCGGTTCCAAAGCGCGGTCTCCGGCGGCAAAAGATCCCGCGTCCCGCGCACTGCTTTCAGTGTGCTCATATCTTCTCTAGTCTAAATGCGGACATTCACGGGATAATCCGGCTCAGTGAACATGCATTGTAGGGACGGTGTGCTCAAATCTGACATTTTGTTCCGCCTGGGGTATAAATGTGTATGCGTGCGCCGCTCGGCGCTGGAGTTCGCCCATGATGTTTCACGTGGTCCTGACGAAAGACGAGGATGGTTGGGTCGTGGCTGAGTGCCCCGCTCTACCCGGCTGCGTTTCGCAGGGGAAGACGGAACAGGAAGCGCTGGTCAACATCAAAGAGGCCATCACCGCTTGGCTCTGGGCTGAAGATCAGAAAGCTGCCGATGCACTTCCCGACGACCAAGCACCCCTTGTTGTTGCAGTTTAGAAAAGCGGCCCCGTTTTCCTCAATTTCCTCATATAGAACCAATTACACATCAATATTGCACTCGTATTTGTGCATAAGATTAATCAGGCGAGGAACACGCGTGGGCAAGTTGGCGAACATCTCGGGAAAGGATGCGGCGAAAACCTTCCAAAAAGCTGGCTGGCAGGTTCGCGGCCAGGTGGGAAGCCATTTGATACTCACCAAAGCAGGCATTCGGGCAAATCTAACCGTTCCCCAGCATTCCGAACTGGCCCCAGGAACCTTGCGTGCGCTGATCCGGGTTTCCGGGCTAACCGTTGACGAATTCCTGAACCTTTTGTAGACCAGCCGGTTCACACAAACTCAAGCAGACTGCGATCACAGCCAGCGGACCTCTCGCGCAAAGTTGTTTGCGGTCCATCCTTGGCGACCCGGCCAGTTTCGGATTGAACCTCAAGCCGGAGTAGCCGCCCCATGCAGCCGTTTGCATCCTCGCCCCACCTGCTGCATCCTAGCAACCATGGAATATCGCATTCTCGGAGGCTCCGGCCTCAAAGTTCCAGTACTCAGTTTCGGCGCCGGTACCTTTGGCGGCGGTAGCGATTTTTTCAAATCGTGGGGCGCTTCCAATGATCTCGCCCAGGCCCGCCGCACCGTCGATATCTGTCTCGAAGCCGGCGTCAACCTCTTTGACACCTCCGATGTCTACTCCGACGGCCAGTCGGAAGAGATCCTGGGCAAAGCCCTCGAGGGCCGCCGCAGCCAGGCGCTCATCTCCACCAAGGCCACGTTCCGTCTGGGCGACGGGCCCAACGACGTGGGCTCTTCGCGCTATCACCTGCGCCGCTCGCTCGAGGACAGCCTGCGCCGCCTCGGCACCGACTACGTGGACATCTACCACATGCACGGCTTTGACGCCCTCACCCCCGTTGAAGAGGTGCAGGACACGCTCAACTCCTTCGTCCATGAGGGCAAGGTGCGTTACATCGCCTGCTCCAATTTCTCCGGCTGGCATCTGATGAAGTCCCTCGCCCTCGCCGACCGTTACGGCTGGGCGCGCTACGTGGCCCACCAGGTCTGTTACTCGCTGGTAAGCCGTGAGTACGAGTGGGAATTGATGCCGCTCGCCCTCGACCAGAAAGTCGGCGCACTCGTCTGGAGTCCGCTGGGCTGGGGCAGGCTCACAGGCAAGATTCGCCGCGGCCAGCCGCTGCCCCAGGTGAGCCGTCTCCACGCCACCTCCGCCTTTGGCCCTCCGGTCGCCGACGAGCATTTGTACACGGTCGTGGATGCGCTCGACGCCGTCGCCGCTGAAACCGGCAAAACCGTCCCCCAGGTTGCTCTCAACTGGCTCCTGCAGCGCCCCACCGTCTCTTCGCTGATTGTCGGCGCGCGCAACGAGGAGCAACTCCGCCAAAACCTCGGCGCGGTGAGCTGGTCCCTGACCGCCGAACAGGTAGCCGCGCTGGACAAAGCCAGTGCCACGCCCCCGGCCTATCCCTACTGGCATCAGCGCCAGTTCACTGAGCGCAACCCTCTGCCCGTGTAACCGGCCGCGGAAATACTCAATCCGGAGGGAGGCGGGGGTTTTAACCCCCGCACAAAGCCAGCGCATCCCCCCCCGCCTTTCCGCCCTGCCGCGCCCTCGTCTATAGTTTGTGTGAAAGCCGCCCGACAGTAAATGAACCGCTGAGCGCATCCATGCGTAGTGCATTGCAGCACGCATGAGAAATAGTTGCGGACGTGTGCATCCGCAACCGCATCCTTTTGCGGATTCTGTTCAGGAAGCGCTTTCACTGGGAGATGCGACCATGGCCTTGGATCGGGAAAACTCTGGACCGGAAGTTCCCGGCAATCAACCTGACTCCGCGGAACTCCCGCACTCGTCAAGGCATGAATTCGGCCAGGCGCCGGCATCAAGCGGGCCGCGTACTTTCGCCGGTTTCGGCTTTCCGGCCATGCTCCGCGATCTGCGTTATGCCGCCCGTCAACTTCGCCGCAATCCCGGCTATGCCATCACCGCCATCCTCACCCTCGCGCTCGGCATCGGCGCCAGCACCGCCGTCTTCAGCGTCGCTTATGGCGTTCTCATCGATCCCTTCCCCTACCGCGACGTCCACACCCTGGCCACGCCCAAGCTCTGCTCGCCAGAGTGGCAGCAATGCAGTTGGACCGGCTACACCCCAGCGCAATTCGGAGAGATTGCCGAAAGCACTGACATCTTCAGCGGCATTACCGCCTCCACCATCAGCAACGTCGTGCTCACCGGCGGCCCTGAGCCGGAACAGTTGCGCGGCAACTATCTCACCACCAACACCTTTGACGTGCTCGGCGTAAAGCCCCTCATCGGCCGCGACACCATCGCCTCCGACGTGCTGCCCAATCACCCTGAAGTCGCCCTGCTCAGCTACCGCTACTGGCAGGCGCATTACGGCGGCAGTCCCTCCATTCTCGGGCGCTCCCTCAACTTCGACGGCCACCCCCGCACCATCATCGGCGTCATGCCGCCCCGCTTCCTCTGGCGCGGAGCCGACGTCTATCTGCCCATCAACATGACCCACGAGTTTGAAGTCGAGGGCCAGCGCTACTTTTCGCTCGTCGGCCGCCTCAAGCCCGGCGTCACTGAGGCGCAGGCCTCCACTGAGCTCAAGCCCATCTTTGAGGACTTCAAAAAGACCTCTCCCTTCGCCTTTCCCCGCAACCTCCGCGTAGAGGGCGTCATGCCCTTCGACGAGATGTTCAAGTCCGGCCTGTCCAGCACGCTCCATCTGCTGCTCGCCGCCGTCTTCATCCTGCTCTTTATCGCCTGCGTCAACGTATCCAGCCTGCTGCTGGCCCGCGCCGTCAACCGCGAGCGCGAGTTTGTCATTCGCGCCTCGGTCGGCGCCTCGCGGATGCGTCTGATCCGCCACGCGCTCACTGAGTCCCTCATGCTCGCGCTGGCCGCCTTTCCCGTGGCCATGGCCTTTGCCTTTTTCGGCTTGCGCGCCATCCTGCACATCGTCCCCACTGAGACCATTCCCGATGAAGCCGTCGTCACCATGAACTTTCCCGTCCTCATGGTTTCGCTCGGCATCGCGCTGGCCACGGTCCTCATCTTCGGCCTGGCCCCCGCCTGGCACAGCGCCAATCCCCGCCTCGCCGCCGCCCTCAACGGCGTGCGCACCTCCGGCAGCCGCGGCCAGCGCCGCCTGCTCGGCGGTTTCGTCGTCACTGAGATTGCCCTCTCCATGGCGCTGCTCATGCTCGCCGGCCTCATGGTCCGCTCGCTCATGGCCGTCGAGAGCGTGCCCGTTCCCTACACGCCTGACCGCACCCTCATGATGGGCCTGCCGCTCTCCGATGCGCGCTATCCCACGGCAGAGAGCCGCATCGTCTTTGACCGCCAGCTCCTGGACCGCGTGCAATCCATCCCCGGCGTCAACCTGGCCACCATGGATGCCTCTTACCCCTACATGGGCATGCGCTCTGAGCACGTCCAGATCGGCGGTCAGCCCGTCGACGCGCGCCGGGTTTCCATGCACATCACCGGGCCCGAGTTCCTCTCCATCTCCGGCAGAAAACTGCTGCAAGGCCACTTCATCGATCAGCGCGAGGTCGCCCAGCAGGCCCATGAAGTTGTCGTCACGGATAACTTCGTCAAGCGCTACTTCTCCGGCCAGAACGTGATCGGCCAGACCGTCTCCCTGCCGGAGTTCAAGCCCGACGGCAAAAACAAGATTGAAAATCCCGCCTTCACCGTCGTGGGCGTCATCAACGATCTGCCCATCGCCTCCCAGTTCAGTGAGGATTATCCCCACATCTTTCTGCCTTACTCGGTGGCGCCCCAGGGCACCCGCGTCCTGCTGGTCTCCACCTTGCTGCCCGCTGGCAACCTCATGATTCCGGTAACGCGCGCCGTGCATGCCATCGACAAGGACCAGCCCATCGTCGAGCCCATGACCATGCGCCAGATGCTCGATATGTACGGCTATGCGGGTCCGCGCTTTTCGCTGGTCCTCTTCGGCACCTTTGCCGCCGCGGCGCTCCTGCTTTCCATGGTCGGCATCTACGGCGTTCTCTCCTTCATCACCTCGCAGCGCTCGCAGGAGATAGGCATTCGCATGGCTCTGGGCGCCGATCGCGGCAATGTCTTGTGGATGGTCCTGCGCCAGGCCCTTGTACTCGCCCTCATCGGCGTAGCCGCGGGGCTCCCGCTCGCCTTCTTCGCCGGCCGTTTCGCCAAGGGAGAACTGGTTCAAACCTCGCAGCACGATCCGCTGGTGCTCCTCGCGGCCATCTGCATCCTGCCCCTGCTCGCCGTAGCCGGAACCTACCTGCCCGCGCGCCGCGCCGCCGCCATCAACCCCGTCACCGCCCTCCGCGCCGAGTAAGGACTCCAAGGGAAAGGGCAGGCCTTCAGGCCCTGAGGTATGCTTTTCGGGCTTTTGGCATGGATACCAGCTTCTTCCGTCGCGGTCCGCCGCGTCGAAAGAAACCCGGGAGCGCATAATGTCCGGATTGCCGGCCATCCAATCGCGATTCCTCGTTCGCTGTTCAAGCCGGCAATTCGCGCTCACTTCGGTCTTCGATTAAACTCCAATTCTGTAACAATGGAGATGGATGCTACGTACTGAAGAGCGGTAGCTCAATAAAGCTCCTTTTTACTGTTGTTGTGCTATGGAGTCTGGCCTGGAGGCCCGCGGTCCATCATGTCCATCTATGCTAAAACGCTTGCTGCGGCACTTTGCCTGGCCGCATTCAACATAGAAGCAGTTCCAGCCCAGTCCCCGGTACTCGGTTGCTCCAGGAACAAGAACCACTACTCTTGCGACAAGCCACAATTCACGAAAATCCTCAAGGACGCCAGGACTGTCGCCGTTGAAACTCAGCCGTTTAATCGGATTTCCGCGAAGGCACTTGAGGACCTCGCCCGGGAACTCGGCAAGAGTGTTCAACCTGGATCGGCAGAGCTCACTTTTTTGCTTGAACCGGCTGACCCCGACGGCCTGTATTTCGGACCCAACGACAGAGAGCTGGCGTCGCTCCGCGTATTCTCCCTTGGGCCCAAAGGCGAGCGCGGTCAACTGCTATGGGTCGAGAGCTATATCGGGCAACCAGACATGGCCTGGTTGATGGTAGTGCACGGTTTGACTCAGCAGTTTAAAGCTGAATTCAAATAAGGAGCTTCGCATTGAGCAGCGAACGATAAACGATTTTGCCGGGTGCCCCATTCATTTCACAGTTTCATCGTGAAATGGGTGGGAAACCACGAACCCCGGCGCCCGTGTTTTGGTACACGACGCGATTTCAAACCCTGCCCTGAGCTATCCGAATCGTGCCGCAAATGATTAAAATTAAACGCCTTACCGTCCACCTTGCCATAAAACTCAATGCAACGCGAAAAAACACGAAAATTTGTACAAATGCACAACATCAAAGCCGCCTCGCGCGCCACCGAAGCGTCCGCAAGTTGCTGAACATAAACGCTTTCTTAGCCTGCGAGTGGTGATTTTTCAAGCCTCCGGCAGGGTCTGCATTTCCCCGTTTTTCGTACCAAAATCAGCGATTTTAAGGCAAGAATCACTGATTTTGAGCCAAAAAACAGCCTGTTTTTCACTCCCGCAGAAAGGAAGCCGCCACCCTCGCCGGAGGCGTCCGATCCCTGATTCTCTATTCCATGCTCCCTGATCTCTGAACCCTGATCTCTGATCTCTGTAATTTGCAGATAATTACCTTCCGATACCCCATACTGAAGAGGCAATGGAGTGTATTGCAGGAGCCGGAAACGGGTTAAAAACAGGTACCACACCCTTTTTTTCATTTTTCACCCACTTTTTCATCCCATAGTTTCTTGTAACTAGATTGCAATCAACAACATGTAATTTTAACCTGTTAGCAAACTGGTAACACCAAACCCTCGTTTTTGGCATGTTTTTAGCCAAAATAGACCCTTTTTACGTCAAAAAGGGCCGTTTTTTGAACAGAAAAACGATGCTTTTTCGCCCTGTGCGCACCGCGCTTCCTCCGGCCACGACCCGCACGGACACAGCCGCCAGCACCTGCCCAAAAAGTGTCATTGACCCCGCCGAGAGGTTACTTTAAGTTACTTGCATGCGCAGAAGTTGAGTACTTTATAGGTACGAAACGAACCGCGCGCATGAGCCACGCTTCCTTTGCAAGATTGCCTGGCCGCTCTTTCCCGGTCTTAGGAGAACAAATGCTTTTCTATCTGCTCTCAATCGTTGCAATCCTGGTTGCGGCAATCTACCTCGCCCATTGGCGGGCAGGCATGCGCCGCCGCAACGACCAGTCCTGGGATTCGCTTGTCCAGCGTCTGCGGCCGGATTGGAATGCCCCCGCGCTGAACTATCGTTTCTATGGCAACGCCGGCCAGAACGCCACTCCGGAAGAAATGTGGAGATATGTCCAGGGCGCTCAGGGTCTTTGGGCCATGTACGAGAACGCCCGCGTCATGCTGGAGATCGCCGACTATGCGGCCCGCAACAGCGCCTCCGTCGATCGCGATCTGATTGCCACCCTGCGCAGCGACGCCATGCAGATCCGCGTGTGCGTTCTGAGGGCTCTGGTGCAGTACGCCTTCAGCCAGGTCAATGAGAGTATCTGCGTGAATGCATACCGCGCCGCGTCCATGTACACCGATATGGCGGCACGCACGGCCCAGTTGCTGCAGGTGAATGACGGCGGCATGCTTCCTGCCTGCGTTGCCGCAATGTAGTCAATCTTCCCAATACAGAAAAGACCTCGGCTTCGGCCTAGGTCTTTTCCATCTGATTCCCCTGCAAGTCGCGTCACTTTGGAGGTCATCGTGCACGACACATCCATTCATTCCGGCCTGAAAGCAATCCTGGTTGCCGTTCCCATGCTGCTCGTCCTGCTGACAGGCTTTTTCCGACTGGATCAGCTGTTTGCCGCCCCCAAGCGCCGTACCGCGGCGCGGCGCCCGCCCACCGGCATTGACAAAGACGGCGCACCCATCCTCTGCGACCCGGACGGCAGAAGGCAATCCGTTCCCAGGCCGCTGCGCAAGTAACACAAAGTAAGCCGGCAAATAATCAGTTTTCCGGGGATTCAGCGGATGCTTCGGCTCGATCGAATGCGACAAACCGCTTTCCGGATGCAGCGAGAATGCCCATGCGAGCGGATAGCGAGCGTCTGCTCCATGCAATGGGCGAGCGTCTGCTGCATGCAATGCTGGCGGA
>Ga0302320_10011516_pt1 | contig 18699 bp, 16 predicted proteins | sample Bog_T0_3_FD_202130 | JGI IMG/M metagenome (GOLD analysis project Ga0302320, IMG submission 202130) | Peat permafrost microbial communities from Stordalen Mire near Abisko, Sweden - Bog_T0_3 | ecosystem: Environmental > Terrestrial > Soil > Wetlands > Peat | place: Sweden: Abisko, Stordalen Mire...
TTTACCAGCCTCGCCGGCCGGAGATCAGGTTGAATACCAAGACGACGACCGCAATGACCAGCAGGATGTGGATCAGGCTGCCGGCGATATGGAAGCTAAAGCCCAGGAGCCACAAGACCACAAGAATCACGAAGATTGTCCAAAGCATAGTTTTCCTCCGCACCGCGCGCGCCCCGGAAAGGATAGTACTTACCGGGGCGCGCGCGCGCATTCAAGGCTGGCGGCGACTAGTTAGAAGCACGGGCCTGGGCTTTTGCACCCCTGACCGCTTCGATGAACCGGCTTGCAGAAGCCGGCACGGGAACCTCGCCGCGCAGAACGCGGTGTGTGGATACGTCATTGCCATAGAAGGCATCCATGGAATCGTCGTCGCGGCGAATATCGGCACCGCTCAGCGTGAGTCCGGCAAAGGCGCCTTTGGCACGTGAGTAGGTGAGGATCTCGGTATCCAACTTCCAATCGGTATTGGCGGAAGCGTGACGTCCCACGGGGCCTGCTGCCGCTGAGGCATCGGCTCCAAGCTGGAACTTGGCAGCCTCCAGGCGCTGCATGCCTTTTTCGCCCTGGAAGATCATGACCAGGTCCACGCCTTCAACGCCGATCTGCAATCCCCAACTGCCGCCGGTAATGGCGAAGAATGCCGGCGCGCTCCAGCCGTTAGCGGTGCGGCATGTGGCCAAGCCTCTGCCATTCTCCGCGCCAAACACAAAGCCGCCCTTGATCATGTGCGGCACAACGGCCACGCACTTGGCGTGATCCATAACTTCTTCCGGAATGCCTCTATCCGGCGCGGACATGACTTCGTGCAGCACGGTGGCTGCATTGTCTAACCGGTTCTGCACTTCTTCGCGAGTTTCAGCCCAGGCAGCGGTAGCTACACCCAGACCGAATAATGCTACCAACGTCACAAATTTCTTCATGCAACTCACCTTTTTCTACCTATGCGCAGCGACACTTGCTTTCCGCGCACTGAGGCGCATTAGGTAGTTTTCACATTAGCGGCGTTCGGAGGCAGAGTCTGAGCAAAACCGCTCAAGGAGAGATTGGAGCCCCCGCCAACTGATTCCTGTTCCGAGGGGCCGCACATGCCAAAATAATTCCGGAAATAGTGAGCAATATTGAACAGTATTTGCTTTTTGAATATGGAATAAAATATTAAATTGCCACTGGTATATGTAGGTGGATATTGCGTTAATGCTTATTGGAATGAGCAGTTTACAGAGCATTAACGATGTCTGATTTAAGGCGTTAATTTTTCTGTTCGCCGCTTTACTCGTTTTGCTAGCATATTAGCGATGCAGAGCTGCTTGCGCTTGCATTTTCCATGCGTTTGCCGCATGGGAAAGGAGGTTCCTGCAATGGTTGTGCTTGAAAAACCTGGATTTGATGCCGCCGCCTTTCTGGCGAGCGCCGGCCTGGGGCGAAGAATAGTTCAAGTGGCGCCCAAGCAGACCTTCTTTACTCAGGGAGACGCGGCGGATTCAGTTTTTTATCTTCAGAAGGGCAGGGCAAAAGTCACCGTTGTTTCGCAAACCGGCAAGGAAGCTACCATCACGATTCTGGCCGACGGCGATTTTGTGGGAGAGGAGTCGCTGGCGACAGTGGAGAGTGTGCGTTTGTCCACGGCGACTGCCTTGACTGCCTGCACCGCGCTCAAGATCAGGCGGGAGGAGATGATCCGCGTGATGCATGAGGAGCATGAGCTCATAGACATCTTTTTGAAGTTTCTGCTGGCGCGCAGCATGCGCATCCAGGCCGATCTTGTGGATCAACTTTTTAATTCGAGCGAAAAGCGCCTGGCGCGGATTCTTCTGCTGATGGCGGAGTTCGGCAAGCCGGGCGAGCCGGAGCAGTATATTCCCAAGATCTCGCAGGAGACACTGGCGGAGATGATTGGCACGACGCGGTCGCGAGTGAGTTTTTTCATGAACCGTTTTCGCAAGCTGGGCTTCATCGAATACAACGGCCGCATCCAGGTTCACAAGTCTCTTCTGAACGTGGTTCTGCACGATCAATTGCCCGAGGATAATGTGGATAGATTATCTGTTACGTCCAACCATGGGGAGTAACTCGGCGCCGGCCGGTGGCTTCCGCGGCAGACCTGTACGAAATTGAACAGCATTACGATTTCCTGAATGGGAAACTCACTTCAACAGCCCCCAGCATTACTTCTGGCGAGGTGAGAGATGCCCGATACAACAGCAAGACTTCTTATCGTCGACGATGAGCCTTCGATCCGAACCACAATGTCGTATGTTCTTAACGAGATTGGGTACCGCGTGCGCACTGCCGAGGACGGTTATTCCGCATTGCACGAACTGCGGCAGGAAGTTCCCGACATAGTTATCTCCGATCTGAACATGCCGGGGATGAGCGGGTTCGAGTTGCTCTCCGTGGTCCGGCGGCGCTTTCCCGCGATCCATACGATTGCCATGAGCGGCGCGTTCCAAGGCGACGAGGTGCCTTCCGGCGTGGCCGCCGACGCCTTCTACCAGAAAGGCAGCAGCATCGGCTCGTTGTTGAGGATCATGGAAGCACTGCCGCAAATGACGCAGCGGGCCCCCCAGCCACCCAGCACAGAGGAGCCAGTCTGGGTTCAGCGGAACGAACACGACTCATCTGGTGTGCCTGAAGTTACGATTATTTGCCCGGAGTGCCAGCGTAGCTTTCCTCATCCTGTGGGCAACTCTCTCTGCCTCATCATGCGCGAAACAGATTGCATTTATTGCCGCAGTTCGATTCGCTATGTCGTTGTCGAGCCGACCGCTCGGAAACTTTCTCAGGTTCTTCAAAGGAAGCCTGCCGAGAGAGAGCAGACGCCTGCCATCCAGCCCCAGTACTACTACTGAAAGCGGAAAGAAAGAGTTGTCCTTATGCGTACTATCGCTGAATTGAACATGCTGTTGCGCGAGCGGATTGAGTTGCCCGTCGGCCTGAAGCTGGCGACTGAAGAGTTTCGCGACGGCTGGAACTTTATGCGGACTGGAAATGCGCCGCGCCTGAGAAAGAAGATTCAAACACTGGGCTGGAACTTTATCAAGATAGCCGATGGATCGCTGCGCAGCGGCGTGGGAGACACTTCACAACTGGCCATTGCCAGCGCGCTTGGACTTGCATTGCGCCGCGTAAGCGAACACTTCAACGCCGTGGAAGTGGAGCATATCGAGTTAACGCAGTATCCATGGTTCTACCTGGCGAGGGTAAGAATCTATCCGTACCGGATTCAGCAAGGCGCGGTGCTGCCAGTGCCGGATGAAGAATTGCCGGTTTCGATGGCCATGCGGCAGAGGCGGTTACCGCCGCAGGCTGCCGAACTGTTTCCGTATTTCGGCAGTGCGATGCCCATGCTCAAGGAGATGCTGGTTGCATCGCGAAGTTCGCAGGCGAGGACGCTATGACCATTCTGCAAATAGGTCTTATTCTGTTCTGTTTTCACCGGGCGTTGCGGGTTCAGCGAGAGCCGGTCCGTATCCGCGCCCGCTCCCGCTGCAGTTCGCGATAGACATCGCTTTTGGATTGGCCCAGCTCTCGCGCCAGGCGCTTGAGGGCATCTTTTTCGTCTGCGCCGGTTTCGGCCTGGATGCGGGCGAGGCGGACGGCGATTTTTTCCGGAACTGCCCCGGCGGAAGGTGAATCCGAGTGGGAACTGGCTTGGGGCAGCGCCTCGACCAGCAGCGTGATCTCGCCGCGGACACGGTCGCGGGCGGCCAATTCCCGGCGGGCTTCAGAGACTGTGCCGCGCAGGAACTCCTCGTGGATCTTGGTGAGTTCGCGGGCTACGACGACGCGCAGTGCAGGCCCCCATACAGCTTCAAGGTCGGCCAGGGTTTCAAGGATACGGTGCGGCGCTTCGTAAAAAACCAGGGTTTGCGCGGCCTGGGATTTTGCGGCCTCTTCGGCCAGCGCCTCCAGGCGGCTCCGGCGGGCTCCGGCTTTTTCCGGCAGAAAGCCGATGAAGCGGAACTCGCCGGTTGGCAGGCCAGAGGCCACCAGCGCGCTGAGCGCGGCATTGGCGCCGGGAATGGGAATGACAGGAACATTGGCGGCGATGGCTTCGGCGGTAAGCCAGGTTCCGGGGTCGCTGATACCGGGCATTCCGGCGTCGGACACGATGGCGATGCGGCCGCCGGCCTTGAGCGCGTCCAGGAGTTCGACTGCGCGCTGGCGCTCGTTGTGCTGATGGCAGCTTACGGTGGGCGTGGTTATCTCAAAATGGTTGAGGAGCTTTTGCGTCTGGCGGGTGTCTTCGCAGGCGATTCTGTCTACGCGCTTGAGAACGTCGAGGGCGCGCAGGGTGATGTCGCCCAGGTTGCCGATGGGAGTGGCCACCAGGTAGAGGCCGGGTGCTAACGCTTCCGGTTCGGCGGCCATGGTCGCTGTCAGTCTCCGGCTTCTTCGCGTTCCAGGCGGCGTTGCTCGGCCAGCAGGGACATGGAACTCATCAGGTTCTGCACGCTCACAATGCCCACCACGCGGCCGCTCTCGGTGATGGGTATGAGGGCGAGGCCGTGGCCGGCGGTGAGGCGGCGGATGGTGGTTCCCAGGGTGTCTTCAGGCCGCGCCACCTGGAAGGCGCGCGACATGACGGACTGCACGTAGCCGTTGCCGTCGTTGCGAAGGGCGTCGACGATGCGCTGGCGTGAGACGATGCCAACCAGTTGCGGGCCGCGGACAACAGGGAAGTCATCCTGCAGGGAGTGAACGCAGCGGTATAGTGCGTCGGCCAGCGTGTCAGAGGGCGAGAGCGTGGAGAAATCGGTGAGCATAACCTCGCGCATCTGCACCGTGTCCACGACGGACTGGAAAAAGACCCCCTGATCCTCGACCTGCGCGCCGATCATGATGAAGAAGCCGGCGAAGATGAGCCATGGATTGTGGAGCAACATGCCGCCCACCATGGCAGCCATCGCTAATACCTGTCCCAGGCCGGTGGCTGCGCGGCCGGTGGGAGCAAAACCGTGCTTGCGGGCAAAACTGCCGCGGATCAGCCGGCCGCAATCCAGGGGATAGGCGGGCAGCAAGTGCATCAGTCCCATGAATACCTGCATCCAAACCAGGCTGCGCAGCAGGTAGGCGGAGGTGATGAAGGGCTGGTTGAGCAAGTGTATATCGCTGCTTGCGCCCAGGAAGGCAGCGGTCAGCATCAGAGCGGTTGCCCAGTTGGCCAGCGGTCCGGCGAGCGCCATGGCAAACTGGCCGCCACCCTGGTTGACGTTTTCCTGGCTTTCCGGATCGGCGTAGGCAAACAATCCGCCGATGGGCAAAAGCAGAATGGCGCGGAGCTTGAGTCCGAGCCACGCCGCCACCAGCAGCCGCGCCGTCTCCCGCACCACGACCGCCGCCACCACCGCGAAAAACAGGCCCAGTCCGCGCACCCAGCCGTCGGTGCCGCTGAGGCCCATGCAAACGATGGCGAGCACAGGAAAAAAGACGTGGACGCGCATTTCTACGCCCATCCAACGGCCTAACGGGATTGACCAGCCTCGCATCCCTCGATTGTAGTGCGTCCCACCCCATCGACAGGAACCATGTTGAAAGGAACTCCAGGTTCGGCGCCGGAAGCGCGTGGGATATGCTGGTGTGCGATGCGCATCATTGCCGGCGAGTATCGATCCCGCACGCTGGAGGCCCCGCCGGGGCTAGCCACGCGGCCCACCAGCGACCGGCTGCGCGAGACGCTTTTCAACGTGCTGGCGCCGCGGATCAGGGGCTCGGTCTTTCTGGATTTGTATGCCGGATCGGGCGCGGTGGGCATGGAGGCACTGAGCCGTGGAGCGGCGAGCGTGGTCTTTGTGGAGCGGGCAGAGGCGGCGTTGAAGGTGCTGCGCGCCAATTTGGCCAGGCTGGGGCTGACCGTGGGATTCCGAGTGCAGACCGGGAGCGTGGGAGCATATTTGCGCAAACTGAAGGCAGGGCAGGCGGCGGGGTTCGACCTGGTGTTTCTCGATCCGCCTTATGAAGCGGCCGAGGAGTACGCGGCGACACTGGATCTGCTGGGCAGAGAGGCGGAGGGTTTGCTTGCGGCCGGGGCATTCGTGATTGCCGAGCACCGGCGCAAGGAGCGGCTGGAAGATCGATATGGGAGCCTGAAACGCACGCGGCTGCTGGAGCAGGGCGATGCGGCGTTGAGTTTTTATGCAGTAGGAATGGACGATGCGGCAAGTGAATAGATCGATGCGGGGGTGGACAGAGATGAGAATGCGGAGCAGATGGGTACTGGCCGCAGTGGTGCTTTGCGCGGCGGCTTTGCAGGCGCAGACGCTTGCGCTGTGGGAAATCGGGCCGTTTACGCGGCCTGCGGAGGGCAACCCGGTGATCGCGCCGCGGCCGGAGTCGGTGTTTAACGACCCGCTGGCCCATGCGCCTTCGTACTGGGAGGCGCTGCACACCTTCAACCCGGCGGCAATCGTGCGCAATGGCAAGGTGTACGTGTTTTACCGCGCGGAAGACGACTCCGGGGCCATGGCGATTGGCGGGCACACCTCGCGGCTGGGCTTGGCGGAGAGCAGCGACGGGGTGCACTTTACGCGGAGGGCCGAGCCGGTGTTTTATCCGGCGGAGGACGGACAGAAGGCGCGGGAATGGCCCGGAGGCGTTGAGGATCCGCGGCTGGTGGAGTCGGAGGACGGCACGTATGTGCTGACCTATACGCAATGGAACCGCAAGAGCTTTTCGGTGGGGATTGCCACGTCGCCGGACCTGGTGCACTGGACCAAGCACGGGACGGCCTTCGAGACGGCGGCGGGGGGCAAGTACGCGAATCTGCGCTATAAATCGGCGGGCATTGTGACTCGCCTGGATAAGGACAAGAGCCGCTTGATTGCCGCTAAGATCGACGGGAAGTACTGGATGTACTGGGGCGAAATCACCATCCGGCTGGCGACCTCGCCGGACCTGATTCACTGGACGCCGATGGAGGGCGCGGACGGCGCGCCACTGGTGCTGCTGCGGCAGAGGGCGGGACACTTCGACAGCTCGTTTCCTGAGACTGGGCCGCCGCCGGTGCTGACCGATGCGGGCATCGTGGTGCTCTACAACGGCAAGAACGCGGCAGTGGGCGGTGATCCGGAGATGGGGCCGAATGCTTACGCGGACGGCGAGGCGCTGTTCGACGCGAAGGCCCCGGTGCACATGATCGCGCGGGCGGAGAAGCCGGTGTTCAAGCCGGAACTGCCGTATGAGAAGACCGGGCAGTATGCGGCCGGGACCACGTTTGCCGAGGGGCTGGTGGTGTTTCACGGGCAGTGGCTCATGTATTACGGCTGCGCGGATTCGCTGGTGTCGGTGGCGACGGCGCCGGTGAAGTAGGGGAAGAGTGGGGTTCGCGTTTTCTCCCAAGTCTCAAGAGCGAGACCCGGGGCTCTCGGCATGCAGGAGGAAAGGATAATCTGGTCAGTCCTTCAAATGAACGGGAAGAGGCTTTGCTATGAGGCGTACTCTGGCGTTTCTGTTCGCTTTTAACATGCTTCTCGGATGCGCGTTCGGCCAGCAAGAGAACTTGCGTTTGGAAGCCCTCAAGAAATACATCCTTGAAAATGACTACCCGGAGGTGTTTGGGAAAGATAACTACAAAACGCGCATCGAGGGTGTACTCGATGCGGACATAGACAACGATGGATCTCAAGAAATCGTTGTTCTCTATTATCCGCACTATCGGCAGTCGGCTCCCATTGTTATTTACAAGATCAGTTCAGATCTCAAGGTGAAAAGGGTTCCGGAGGGACTCGCACCAGGTCCGCTGCAAAAAGTGTCCGGCGATTACCTTGATTCGCACACATTGGGAATGGCGGTTGACTTCGAGGTCCCAGGCGGGACTGCCCATCTGGAAACTGTTCTCAAAGCCACGTCGACAAGTGGCATGAATGGATTGGTGATTTACGATTCGTTCTTTCACATGGATGGCCGGAGCGGCTCACCAGCGATCATTGATATGCGTGGCGTGAAATTGCCTTCGAAGAACCATGATTGCGGCTCTTTTGAGTTTTCGAGGGTCAAGCAAATTGCCGCCGGGCACCTCCGTGAAGACTCTTCCAATAACTACCTCGCCGCATGGGTCGGTGACGAGATTTACGTGTACATGATTCACGGGATTTCGAATCAGGGAATGCTTGATAAGAAGCTCTGGGTGATTCAAGCGCCAAAGGGATTCAATGGTTTTGAAATCGGCAACGGCCTCACATATAAGACTGAAACAGCAACGGACATGCTGACCTTGAAATAGCGCCTCACCGGTTCGAGTTCAGATGGGCCCAGGTCACAGCCGGTTCCGTCAGCAGCTATTTGTCGCTTCGCCCTGATCATCGCCAAGCCGTCAGTTGTTTTATGGTTCACCCGGCGACGAGGGCAGTGACCGGATCAATGCGGTTGGCTAGGTTTTGCATTGGGGGAAGGCGGTGATGCGGAGCTTGGCGGCGGCGTAGGGGATGAGGGTGAGGGTTTCCTCGGGCTCGTCGGTGGAGACGGGGCTGGGCGGCAGGGGATTGGTTGCGCCATCGACCGCGCGCCAGGCGTCGAGCTTGCGGGCCTTGACGGTGAGATGGACCGGGGCGTGGCGGCGCGAGAACGGGGCTTCGCCGAGGGCGGTTTCCGTGACGGCGATGTCTTTTGCCGGGTCGGCGGCATCGAGTTCGAGTGCGTAATTCCACGGTGTGGTGGGAAAGACCTGCCAGTCAGCGGTCATCCCGCGCTGGCGCAGCTTGACCCAGCTTTCGCCGATTCCATACGAGAAAACCAGCGGCCCGTGCTCGACAGCGACCGAGTCGTGGAACCAGCGGGAGATGCGGGGCTGCATGGGAAAGACCAGCTCGACGCGGTCGCCCGGGTTCCAAGTCCGCTCGATGCGGGCAAAGGTGCCTACGGCGGGCCGTGGCTGCGGATGGCCGTTGACGGAGAGGGTTGCGCCCGAGGCCCAGGCGGGGATGCGGAGCTGGAGAGGGAAACGCAGTGGCTGCGCCGGGATGACGGTGAGATGGACCGTGCCGCGGAAGGGATAATTGGTCTCTTCGACGATGTGGACGGGCGTGCCGTTGAGCAGGGTGCGGAGTTCGCAGGGGGCGTAGGCGGCGGCGGCGAGGCCGTCGGTTTCCGCTGCGCCGGAGAGCAGGAAGAGGCTGGCGGCGAACTTGGGCCAGCCCTGATGGAAGTTGGCCGTGCAGCAGCCGAAGTTGGGCTCGAGGCCGTAGAGATTGGATTCCGGACCGTCGCTTACCCAGGGCTTGCGGTGCAGGCTGCACTCAACCTGGTTGGGCTCCTGGTTGTACTGGTGCGCCCACATGTCGTCGGTGAGTGTGCCCGGCAGGGCGTTGAAGGCGAGGCGCTCAAGCCGGTCGCCGAGGGCCGGGTCGCCGGTAATGGCGAGAGAACGCTCCAGCGAAAACATATATTCGACCACGGTGCACAGCTCGGAGCCCTGTGTGGGATCGGGTCCGGCGAGATGTTCGTCGCAGGAGAACATGCCGTTGGGCAGGCCGTGATATTTGTCCAACTCGGCAATCATTTTCAGAACTGCCGCGCGGTCAGATGGCGAACCTGACACCAGCGACCAGACGGGGCCTGTCTTGATGGCCTGGCCGTTGTTGACGCCGTGGGTAGCGAGCGCCAGGTCCTTGAGCCCGTTGCCCTGGTCGAGCTTGAGGTATTCGGCGGTGACGCGCTGGGTGTACTGGAAGTTGTCGAATTGCGCGATCCAGTCGTGGCCCTGCTGGTGAAGCAGACGCGCGAGGTCGAGGAGATACGCGGAGCCGGTGCGGTTATAGAGCCAGAGGACGCTGAGCGCGGCATCCTGCCAGCGGAATTTGCCCCAGTCGCGCAGGGGCCGGTTAGGCAGTTCGGCGAGCTGGTAGCGGAAGTACTTGTCCATGAGCGGAAGCACGCGCGGGTCTGCGGTGGCTTCCTGATATTGCGTGAGGGCTTTAAGCATGACGATGCGCGGCCACCAGTCGTTGTTGGAGGCGGGGCCGATCATGCCGTTGGGGGCCTGGTGGGTGAGGGTCCATTCAACGTACTTCTGGGCTTTGGCCTTGAGGCGCGGGTCGTCGAGGAGATATGCGAGAGGGAGCAGGCCGTCGAGGAAGTAGGGGCCGCGCTCCCAGGACTCGCCCGTGCCGCCGAGCCAGCCGCTGTTGGGTCCGACGCCCGGCCAGGTTTCATCGAGGTGGCCGCTGAGTCCGTTGGCCTGAATCTGAAGCTGCCCCCGGAGCCAGCCGGTGGGACGGATGGAGCCAAGAGGCAGGGAGAAAAACGCGCCGGGGTTGAGAGGCGCGCGATCCTTGACCGGGGGCGTGGCTACCGATGAGGTGGCGGAGGATGGGTTTCCGGAGGCGTACAAGAGCCGGCCAGCGGGGAGCGTGGAGGCGAGGCCCAGGAGGCTGCACTGCTTGATGAATCGGCGGCGGGCGGGAGAGATGGAAGAGTTGGAAGGCACGGTCAGCTCCTGTGGAATGACAGCCAACATCATAACGAACCGGTTGATTCGTGTGGGGGCAGGCAAGTTTCGAGCGGGGCTGAATTGACTCGCGCAAGAGCGGTTGGAATTACGGTTGCGTGGCGGACAGTGCCGCGCCGGAAAACTCAACCGTGACCACAGTGATGTCGTCGTTCTGGCCGAAGAGGTGGGCGGCTGCGGCAATTTCAGCGGCGGGCTGCAGGCTGATCTGGCGGGTGCGATCGAAGCCGAAGAGTTCGTCTGATTTGAATGGCGATTTGGACTGGGCTTCGACGACGCCGTCGGAGACAAAGGTAAGCCGGTCGCCGGGAGCCAGTTGCATGCTGGTGTATTCGTATTCTGCCTGCGCGAGAAGGCCGAGGGGCAGAGATCCGGGAACATCCATCTCCTGCCCGTTGAGATAAGGCGGAAGGTGGCCGGCGTTGGCCAGGGTCAGCAGGCCATCGGCGGTGATGTGGGCTGCCATGCACGTGGTGAATCCGCCCTGTGAGCGGCCCATCATGCGGTGGTTGAGCGAGCACAGCATGGTGGCAGGGCTGGCGCCGTGCTCGGCTTCGGCGCGGATAGCGCCGACCAGCACAGAGACCATCATGGCGGCCGGCAGTCCCTTGCCGCTGACGTCGCCGACGACGATCAACAGGCCGCCGTGGCCGTCGGCGATTTGCTGAAAGAAGTCGCCGCCCACTTGTTCGGCGGGCTGGTAAACGCACTCGACGGTGAAGCCGGGGCACTGGTCTTGTGCGTCGGGGAGCAGCACCTGCTGCACCTCCCGGGCGGCCTCGTACTCGCCGGCAAGCCAGACCTCGCGGCGGCGCGCGCGCGTGAAGCGCAGGATGAGGAAGACCAGCATGGCCAGCAGGAAGAACAGATGCAGCAGAATGCCGGTTTGCATGGTGAAGGGCGGCAGCGGGAGCGGCACTTCCAGCACGCGCGGCAGCCTGGTCCAACCGGCCTGGGCAAGGACGATGGCTACGTTGTCGGCCACGTAATAGCCGACGTCGAGCAGAGTGGGCAGCAAGAGCAGGCGGGCATCGAGATTGCCGCTGAGCGCGCGCTTGACCAGCAGCCAGAAAATGCAAATGGCTGCTGGAAGCAGGCAGGCCAGTTGGATGGCGGCAGAGGCCGGAGCCGAGAACCATCCCGGCCAGTAAAAGACGACGGGGAAGGGGCTGAAGGCCACCAGGGCAAGAACGATGCGGCTCAGCACGCTTGCGCGGGCGCGGAGAATTCTCCAGAAGAAACAGAAGGACGCGAAGATGCCGGTGGCCACCAACATGCCGTCCAGCAGGTCGTTGATGGGGATGGGCGGCCAGGAGTAGATCTGCTGGCCAACGTAGAGAACATTGTCGGCCGACTGCGACAGCAGGATGATGGCAAACCACAGGTACTCGCGCTCGGCGGGCCGGAAGAGAAACAGGCAGAGGATGGTGAAGCCGAACAAGGCCGCGGCAATGCTGTAGGCATAACTATCGACATAGCGGACATTGCGGGCTAGTTGATGATGCTGCTGTTCGGAGGCCAGCAGTACGGGATCGCCGGCAAGATGGCCGCGCATCAAGGGTCCGCCGCCCACATAGCCTGCCCAGATGGGCGAGTGCCAGACGCGCAGGGATACCTGCACAGTGCGTTCGGAACTGCTGCCCGCCTGGGTAAGGGGAAAGAGCTGATAGCGGATCTGGGAGTTGAGCATGATAGTGGAAGGCATTTTTCCCGCTCCGCCAACGCGCTTGCCGTCCACGTAAACCTCGAAGGAAGTGACGATAGGGGCGAGCAGGAGAGACGTGGGTTTTTCTCCGGCGGGAACCCGGACCGTGAAGCGGTACCATCCGAAGCCGCTCATGGCGGCGTAGCCCTGCGCGGACCAGGTATTGTCACTGCGCAAGAGCGGCCACGCGGAATCGTCGAAGGCGGGCGCGGCCCAGAGCGGTTGGTGCGAGCCGGTTACGGAGGGGGAATCGCCGGGATGGAAGCGCCAGAGGCCATCGAGGGAAACGATGGGCTCCCGGCCGCTGTCCAGGTTGAAGGACTGAGCCGGCAGCCCGGCGGCGCAGGCCAGCAGGGCGAACACCGCGAGCTGTCGAAGAGCCGAACCAAAGCGCATGGGGGCGTTTCTCTCTTGTGTAAGTTGTTGAAACTTTCCCTCTTGTGTGAGCAGGCCCTGACTGAAACACGGCTAACTGAAACGTGGATTGATGCTATCGCAGACGAGGCAATTTGCGAAGCCGGAACTGAACCGGGCTGGCGTGCAGCGGGTCCGGCTACAATGTTGCGCATGAGAAATAGTCGTGTAGTACTTGCGTTAGCCGCGCTGGCGTTGGTGGTTGGGTTGCGCGGTGCCGGTGGGCAAGCGGCTCCCGTAGTAGAGAAACTGCCCGTGGCGCCGCAACTGGTGATTCTCGACACCGATATAGGCGACGACATTGACGACGCGTTCGCGCTGGCGCTGGTGCTGCGCAGTCCGGAGCTGCGGCTGCTGGGGATTACGACGGCGTATGGCGATACAGAGCTGCGTGCGCGGCTTGTGGACCGGTACCTGAAGGCGGTGGGGCGGAGCGATATTCCTGTAGCTGCCGGGGTTCATACGCCGAGCGGCGCCATGTCTCAGGCGGCCTATGCGCGGCAGGCGCCGGAGCGGAAGCATGCCGATGCAGTGGCGTTTCTGCTCAACCAGATCCGCGCCCACCCGGGCCAGATCACGCTGATCGCAATCGGGCCACTCTTCAATGTGCAGGCGGCGATTGAGCGCGATCCGGGTACGTTTCGCAAGCTCAAGCGGGTGGTGATCATGGGCGGAAGCGTCAACCGGGGCTACGACGACAGGAAGACCGGCGACACGCACCATCCACCCGATGCCGAGTGGAACATCCGCTGCGATCCGGCGGGGGCAAAGGCGTTGCTGGCAGCGGGAGTGCCGGTGTTCATGATGCCGCTCGATTCGACGCAAGTTCATTTGGAGTTGCCGGCGCAAGGCGCGATTTTTTCGCACGGTTCGCCGCTCACCGATCAACTGACGCTGCTTTACCATGAGTGGACCGGGGCAATAGAGTGGCGGACGCCGACCTTGTTTGACCCGGTGGCGGTGACGTATGCCATTCGTCCGGATCTGTGCCCGGCAACGCCGATGCGGCTGAAGGTTGACGATAAAGGGTTTACACGGCATGTGGAGGGAACGCCCAACGCTGCGGTATGCCTGCAATCGGACGAGAAGGGGTTTCTGGAGCTCTTATTGAGCCGGATTGCCGGGGAAACGGCGCGCTGACCGGCTGGGGGCATTTTCTGTTGCTTTAGGGAGAGATTCAGGATTCAAGAGAAGCAACCTAACAGGTGTGCGCTGGGTCACTTGTAAATCTGTTGACACCGGGTGAAAGTTAGAGAAAAATAACGGGTCAAGCTACTTTGAACTGTTTTATGCGCTGTATCGGAGGGAAAGTGAAAAACGCACTGAATTTGAGGACTTTTGCAGTAGTGGCATTTCTGGGCACGGGGTTGCTTTTGAGCGGCTGCAAGTCGGCACCAGACCTGACGCAAGCCAACGCGCTGGCAATGATCCAGGCGAAGTATGACCAGACACCGCCGGTGGGCGTCAACATTATGGTGAACAATCAGGGCATGCTGGACGGGATCGCGGCTAAATACTGGACGCGGACCACCATCTACCCCAACAAGATCTGGGCTGACTTCACTCTGACAGCGGACGGCAAGAAGGTAATCAAGCTGTCAAACGGGGGCGATGTGATCCAGTGGCGCCCGGAGACCGCCGAAGACAAGCAATATGCCCTGGTCGTGACCACGGTGGTGGCCAATCATCTGAAGGGGCACGACTTGGCTGCCATTCAGGATGATCCCGGGGGCAAAGGTGTCTCGTTTACGGAGAGTGTTGACCTGACCGGTGTGCCGGCTCCGTTGCAGAACATTGCTCACAATCCTGGGAACAGGCTGAGCTCCAAGCGTCAGGCCGAGTTTGTGCTGGCTGACGGGGCCTGGAAGCTGCAATCGATCTTATAAAGCAAGAAAAACACCTGTGCGGGGTAGATTTCGTTGACCCCGCCCAGGTTTCTTGATATTGTTAGAAGGTTCCGCAAGAACGCCTCTGTCCGTGTGTCTTAACGGTAGCGGCGTAAGGGCAGCCCGGTCAGGCGGCAATCGACTGGAGCTGATCCGCAAGGCCAGGGGTTGTTGACCGGCCAGACAGATCCCGGAAATTGCTCTTTTCTTGCGAAGGGCAGGGGATACATCGCTACGGAGTCCGCGCGTTCTCCACCTTGGAGGGCTATGCGGGCCGGAACCGCGAAACGGAGTTGGCTTTACCTGCATTGAGCAGGGAAACGCCCGGCCACCGTCCCGGTTCTCGTCTGAGATTGGAACGAAGGCAGACGCGAAGCAGCAACGATAGGGCATCCGTGCGTGTGCGTGCCGGTTACAGGGGGCGCATGAGGCAGCGGGAAGCCCCATAGGTCTGCGCGCGGCTGTTGAACTTGGGTTGGCAAGGTTTTTTGAAGGGTAAGGAGTTTCAGTTTGCCTACATTCAATCAGTTGGTTCGCAAGGGGCGCACGGCCCCGCGGTACAAGACGGCATCGCCTGCCCTGCAGGCTTCACCGCAGCGGCGCGGCGTCTGCACTCGCGTGTATACGCAGACACCCAAGAAGCCGAACTCGGCGTTGCGCAAGGTAGCCCGCGTGCGGCTGACGAACGGGATTGAGGTAACAACCTATATTCCCGGCATCGGCCACAACCTGCAGGAGCACTCGATCGTGCTGATTCGCGGCGGCCGTGTGAAGGATCTGCCGGGCGTTCGCTATCACGTTGTGCGCGGCACGCTGGATTCAGTGGGCGTGGCCAACCGCAAGCAGAGCCGGTCGAAGTACGGAGCCAAGCGCGCCAAGGGCGGCGCGGCGCCGGGCAAGAAGTAGGAACGGTTCCGGGGCGGAGTTCGGAACCCGGACTAGGGCAGTGAGTGAGGCGCCAGAAGCGCCGAGGATTTAGAGGATTATGCCAAGAAAAGGGCACATTGCGAAGCGGGAAGTGGCGCCGGACCCAGTCTACGGGTCCACGTTGGTCACCAAGTTTGTCAACTCGATGATGTGGGGCGGCAAGAAGTCGACGGCCCAGGGCATCTTTTACGATGCCATGAAGATCCTCGAGGAAAAGGGCGGCGGCGACGACGCTCTGAAGCTCTTCAAGAAAGCGGTGGAGAATTGCAAGCCGCTGCTTGAAGTGAAGACCCGCCGGGTTGGCGGCGCCAACTACCAGGTGCCGATTGAAGTGCTTCCCGACCGGCGCACCTCGCTGGCGATTCGCTGGTTGATCACCTATGGCCGCAATCGCGGCGAAAAGGGCATGACCGACAAGCTGTCGAACGAGCTGCTGGATGCGGCCAACGGGCGCGGCGCGGCGATGAAGAAGAAGGAAGACGTGCATCGCATGGCCGAGGCCAACAAGGCCTTCGCTCACTACCGCTGGTAGGTTGCGCTCTGAGAGTTGAGGTTCCCCGGGTTTTAAAGACAGAGGCCCGGGGCGCCTGAAATTTAACTGCTGAAAGACTGGAAACCGCGAGCGTAGCGCTCGCAAGGAAAAATAATCGTGGCTCGCACCGTATCTCTGAACCGTTGCCGGAACATCGGAATCATGGCGCACATCGACGCCGGAAAGACGACAGCGACAGAGCGCATCCTGTTTTATACCGGCATCACGCACCGCATCGGCGAAGTGCATGAAGGCACGGCGACCATGGATTACATGGAGCAGGAGCAGGAGCGCGGCATTACGATTACTTCGGCTGCCACTACCTGCATGTGGCGCGATGTACGCATCAATATCATCGACACCCCGGGGCACGTGGATTTCACCGCCGAAGTGGAGCGGAGCCTGCGCGTGCTGGACGGCGCGGTTGCCGTGTTCGACTCGGTTTCCGGCGTGCAGCCGCAGACAGAGACGGTGTGGCGCCAGGGCGACAAGTACAAGGTGCCGCGCATCTGCTTCGTCAACAAGATGGACAAGAACGGCGCGGACTTCGAGCACGTTCTGGAGACCATTCGCAAGCGCCTGGGCGCGCGGCCGGTTGCGCTGCAGATTCCCATTGGCGCCGAGGCCGGCTTCAAGGGCGTGGTCGACCTGATCGAGATGAAGGCCGTTCTCTGGCACGACGAGACCATGGGCGCCGAGTTCTCGGTCGAGCCGGTTCCCGCCGAGCTGTTGAAGAAGGCCGAGGCCTTCCGCCTGCAACTGATCGAAATCATCGCCGAGACCGACGATGTGCTTCTGGAAAAATTCCTGGAGGGCGAGACGCCCACCATCGCAGAACTGAAGGCCGGCATTCGCCAGGCCACCATTGACCTGAAGGTCTTCCCGGTAATCTGCGGCAGCGCTTTCAAAAATAAAGGCGTTCAGACGCTGCTGGACGCGGTGGTAGATTACCTGCCCAGCCCGCTGGACAAGCTTCCGGTCGAGGGCATCAATCCCGATCATGCCGGCGTAATTGAGATTCGCAAGCCTGATGACAGTGAGCCGCTTTCGGCCCTGGCGTTCAAGATCATCAACGACCCCTTCGGCAAGCTGTGCTTCGTCCGGGTGTATTCCGGCTCTCTCAAGACAGGCGATACGATTCTCAATCCCCGCACCGGCAAGACCGACCGCGTGGGCCGCCTGGTGAAGATGCATGCCAACAAGCGCGAAGACGTCACCGAGATTCTGGCCGGCGACATCTGCGCCTGTGTGGGACTGAAAGACCTGAAGACCGGAGACACGTTGTGCGATCCGCATCATCCCGTGGCCCTGGGCGCCATTACCTTCCCGGAGACGGTGATCTCGGTAGCTATCGAGCCCAAGACCAAGGCCGATCAGGAGAAGATGGGCATTGCTCTTTCGCGCCTGGCTGACGAGGATCCCACCTTCAAGGTACGCACCGACGAGGATTCGGGACAAACGATCATCAGCGGCATGGGTGAACTGCATCTGGAGATTCTGGTTGACCGGATGAAGCGCGAGTACAAGGTCGAGGCCAATGTGGGCGAGCCCAAGGTGGCCTTCCGCGAGACCATCCGCAAGACAGCCGAGGCTGAGGGCAAGTACATCCGGCAGACCGGCGGATCGGGCAACTACGGGCATTGCAAGCTGCGCGTGGAGCCGAACGAGCCGGGCAAGGGCTACGAATTCATCAACGAGATCAGGGGCGGCGTGGTGCCCAAGGAGTACATCAAGCCCATCGATCAGGGTGTGCGGGGAGCGCTCGAACTGGGCATCCTGGCCGGTTACCCGATTGTGGACGTGAAGGTGTTCCTGTACGACGGCAGCTACCACGAGGTGGATTCGAACGAAATGGCTTTCAAGTTTGCCGGTTCGATTGCCTTCAAGGAAGCCGCTCGCAAGGCCAGCCCGGTGCTACTGGAGCCGGTGATGGCTGTCGAAGTCACTGTCCCCGAGGAGTTCATGGGCGTGATTATCGGCGATATCAACTCGCGCCGCGGGCGCATCGAGCATGTGGATCGGATCGGCGGCTCGCAGGTTGTGAAGGCAATTGTGCCGCTGAAGGAGATGTTCGGCTACGTGAACGAGATTCGCTCGTCCACCCAGGGCCGCGCCTCCTACTCGATGCAGTTCGCTCGCTACGAAGAAGCACCGCGCATGATTGCCGACGAGATCATCGGCCGCGCGCAAGGCAAGTAGGAAGAGCAAGCCGTTAGCTTTTAGCCCTTAGCTATTAGCTGCGCTTGCAGGGGCCCAAAGTGGTTGCTCTGGCAGAAAGAAGCTAAGAGCTAACAGCTAAAGGCTAAAAGCTGGGTTTGGTTTTGGGGCTGGAGCCGGATGGCCGGCGCCCCGGGTTGAAACGGGCAGTACGAGCTACGAAAGGGATTTGGGACTTTTATGGGCAAGGAAAAGTTTGACCGTTCGAAGCCGCATGTGAACGTGGGAACAATCGGGCACATCGATCACGGCAAGACGACGTTGACGGCGGCAATCACCAAGGTATTGCAGAAGCACAACCCGAAGAATACGTTCCGTTCGTTCGACTCGATCGACAACGCGCCGGAAGAGCGGGAACGCGGCATCACGATCGCGACGGCGCACGTTGAGTACGAGACCTCGAAGCGGCACTATGCGCACGTGGATTGCCCGGGCCACGCCGATTACATCAAGAACATGATCACGGGCGCGGCGCAGATGGACGGGGCAATTCTCGTCGTCGCGGCGACCGACGGTCCCATGCCGCAGACCAAGGAACACGTATTGCTGGCGCGCCAGGTTGGCGTTCCCTCGA
>Ga0302320_10011517_pt1 | contig 18698 bp, 18 predicted proteins | sample Bog_T0_3_FD_202130 | JGI IMG/M metagenome (GOLD analysis project Ga0302320, IMG submission 202130) | Peat permafrost microbial communities from Stordalen Mire near Abisko, Sweden - Bog_T0_3 | ecosystem: Environmental > Terrestrial > Soil > Wetlands > Peat | place: Sweden: Abisko, Stordalen Mire...
CCCGATCCCGGATGCCGTCTTCGACGGCAGCGTGCGCATCACGCCGATCACCGATCCCGTTACCAGCGCGATGATCCAGGCGCAGAGCGCGGTCTCGATGGTAAGCCACAGCCCCGACAGCAGCATGTCGAGATAGTCGCCGGTCCCGTTCGGGGCCGGTTCAAAGAAGATGTGCCAGTTCCAGTGATAGTTCACAAAGCCTTCCCAAGACAGGAGCGGTCTGACGCCCCCTCTCCCCGCTTGCGGGGAGAGGGCTGGGGTGAGGGGGACTCTTCGCGAGTCCGAGTTTGCCGAGAGCCCCCCTCACCCGCCGCGCTAAATGCGCGTCGACCTCTTAGAGCGAGCTTCGCTGGTCTCGACCCCGCAAGCGGGGAGAGGCGATCCGAACTCGTAGCTCTGCCAGTTTGAATCAAAGGCATCATGCTCCAAACGCGGTGCCAAAGCCCTCACATCGCCTTGTAGGAATCGGGATCCGGCGAATCCGACGGTTTGGCAAATTCATGCTTCAACTCCGGACCGATCGGCGTGTTGAGGTTCAACCCCTTGGGCGGGATTTTCTGCATGAACCACTTGTCGTACAGTTTCTGGCCATCGGCACTCTGGTAGAGCGCCGCGGTGGCGGCATCGGCCACCTTCTTGAAGGCCGGATCGTCCTTGCGCAGCATGACGCCGTAGGGCTCGGGCTTGGAGAACGCGTCGGTCGAGATGACGTAGGCATCGGGATCCTTCGATCCGGCGACGAAACTGGCGAGCAGGATATCGTCCAGCACCGCCGCGACCGCGCGATCGGTCTCGACCATCAGGAACGATTCGGCATGTTCCTTGGCCGGGATGATGTTGAGGCCGAGGTTGCGGGCGGCATTGGCTTCGGTGAGCTGCTTGATATTGGTGGTGCCGGAGGTCGAGACCACCGACTTGCCCTTGAGGTCGTCGATCGAATTGAGCTTGCTCGACTTCTTGGAGACGAAGCGGGTGGCGGTGAGGAAATGGGTGTTGGTAAAGGCAACCTGCTTCAGGCGATCGGCATTGTTGGTGGTCGACCCGCATTCGAGGTCGATGGTGCCGTTGGCCAGCAACGGGATGCGGGTCGAGGAGGTCACCGGGTTGAATTCGACCGCGAGCTTGTCGAGCTTGAGCTCGTTCTTCACGGCCTCGACAATCCCTAAACAGATGTCGATCGCAAACCCGATCGGCTTCTGGTTGTCGTCCAGATAGGAGAACGGGATCGAGGAATCGCGATAGCCGATGGTGATCGTACCCGTCTCCTTGATTTTCTTCAGCGTCCCCGTCAGTTCTTCGGTATTGGCCTGCCCGGCCGAGAGGACCGCCGCGAGCGCAAGGCCGATCATAGGCAGGCATTTCATTCGTGCTTTCCTCGCGTCGATGACTACGACAATGCTTGCATAAATCGGGCCGGAATAGAATGCCGGTCTCGACCGGCGTGCCGGCCCGGAGCTCACGCCATGACCGGAGCCATCGCATGAGCCGGGATTTTTCACATCGCCTTGTAGAAGTCCGGATCCGGCGAATCCGACGGCTTGGCGAATTCATGCTTCAGCTCCGGGCCGATCGGCGTATTGAGGTTCAATCCCTTGGGCGGGATCTTCTCCATGAACCACTTGTCGTACAGCTTCTGGCCCTCGCCGCTCTGGTAGAGCGCCGCAGTCGCGGCATCGACCACCTTCTTGAAGGCCGGATCGTCCTTGCGCAGCATGATGCCGTAAGGCTCGGGCTTCGAGAACGCGTCGGTGGAAATGACGTAGGCGCCGGGATCCTTCGATCCCGCGACAAGGCTCGCCAGCAGGATATCGTCCATCACGAACGCCACGGCACGGTCGGTCTCCACCATCAGGAAGGCTTCGGCATGGTCCTTGGCCGGGATGATGTTGGCGCCGAGGTTGCGCGCGGCATTGGCCTCGGTAAGCTGCTTGATGTTGGTGGTGCCGGAGGTCGAAACCACCGACTTGCCCTTGAGATCGTCGATCGAATTGATCTTGCTCGACTTCTTCGAGACGAAGCGGCTCGCGGTCAGGAAGTGGGTATTGGTGAAGGAAATCTGCTTCTGGCGGTCGGCGTTGTTGGTGGTCGAGCCGCATTCGAGATCGATGGTGCCGTTGGCCAGCAAGGGAATGCGGGTCGACGACGTCACCGGATTGAGCTTGACCTCGAGCTTGTCAAGCTTGAGTTCCTTTTTCACGGCGTCGACGATCTTGTAGCAGATGTCCATCGCAAACCCGATCGGCTTCTGGCTGTCGTCGAGATAGGAGAACGGGATCGAGGAGTCGCGGAAGCCGAGCGTGATCGCACCGGTCTCCTTGATGTTCTTGAGCGTGCCCGTGAGCTCCTCGGCATGGGCCTGGCTGGCACAAAACGCGGCGGCGAGCGCGTAGCCGATGATATGCTTGGCTGTCATACGTGTTCTCCTTGCTTGGTGGATATCGATTGCCTCAAGATTTCAGCCAGCACCGGCGCGATGTAGCGGCGAAACCGTTCGGGATTCTCGCTCATCGGGAAGTGGCCGAGTTGTTCCATGATGGTGACGCGGGCGCCCGGGATCGCGGCCGCCGTCCGCAAAGTATCATCAGGCGTGCAGGAAAAGTCGTATTCGCCGGTCAGCAGATAGAGCGGACAGGCGCGGGTATCGATGCCCTCGACCCGGCCGCGCAAATCGCCATCGACCCGATAGAAGTACAGATCGCCCTTGAACACGCCCGGCCCACTTTGCATGTAGGCCCACAGCGTCTCGCGGCGCGATCCTTCCGGGCTTTGCGGCGCAATCAGGCCCGACACCAGCGCCGCGCAGACTTCGCCGCCGTGAACGTCGGGACGGTGCAGCCAGCTGGTATCGTACCAGGGTGCCTGAAAATCGGCGGCTTCCAGACCAATGAGCGCGCGGAATTCCGCGGCATGGTCGATAGCAAGATTGAGAACGATGCGACCGCCGATCGAGCAGCCCATCACGATCGGCTTCTCTAGCCCCAGTGCCCCACAGAAGGCGCGGACGGTCTGGGTATACCGCGCGGTCGTCAGCCGATATTCCTCGCCGCCCCAGCTCGCCGGCGGATTCGACTTGCCATGCCAGGGCATGTCGAACGCAATGATACGGAATTTTCCCGTCAGCTCCTCGTCCGCGAGCAGATGCCGCCACTGCCGCCCGTCCGAGCCCGCCGTGTGCAGACACACCAGCGGCAGACCCGCGCCGCTTTCCTCGAAATAGATGCGATGCAGTTCGCCGTCGATGTCGACATGGACGTAACGTCCGACCATCGGCTCGATATACGCACTCATGAGGCCATCCGCGCATGATGCAGCCGCGGCGCCAGCACATCCTTGAAATACTGCAGATGCGCCATGAAGGGCTGCAGGTCGCCTTCCAGGATGGCTTGCTCGCGCTTGGTCAATGCCAGCAGATCGTGCCAGCCCGGCCGTGGCGCGGGTTTCCAGTACTCGGCCCAGGCGACAAGCGAGGCGCGGTAGGAGAAACGCCACGAACGCATCAGCCCCGACGCCGGCGTCAGCTCGATCATTCTGCCGCCGCGGATCGACGCCTGAAACGGGTGATCCGTCGGTCCCAGCCGACATTCGCAGTCGAGAAACCGGCCGCGAAAGATCAAGGCAGGCGCCTGATCGAGCAGCTTGGGAATTCCGGCAAACGCCGCGATGAGCGCGGCGTCGGTTGCGTCGGGAGCTGGCGTCATGGGCTTCAAGCAGGCGTTTCCCTGCAATGCCGACATCGGCGACTAAGCGGAACAGGCATGTTATGACCCGAACGTCTGACCCTCGCAAGGCGCCTTTGGTGGCATGGCTGCGCCACTCGGTCACGCCACGTGCGAGGCCGCGCCGGTGCGTCTGATGGTGATCAGCGCAGACAAGCTGACCATGGCCACGAATGTCAGGTACCAGGCCGGCGAAAGATCGCCGATCAACGGGAAGCCGCCGAGCCAGGTCACGAACACCGGCCCCATGCCGCCGAACAAGGTGACGCCGATGTTGTAACCGAGGCCGAGGCCGGTGGCGCGCGTTGCTGCCGGCAGCAATTCCGACATCAATGCCGCAAGTGGCCCGAAGTACAGCGATTTCAGGGTCGCGAGCCAGAACACGGCGACGACAATGATCGCCGGCGTCGGATTTTTGGTCAGAACAAGGAAGGCCGGGAAGATCGAGACCAGCAGCAGCAGATTGATCGCAATCATATGCCGGGTGCGCCCGATCCTGTCGGAGATGGCGCCGGCAACCGGGGTAAAGAAGGTGACGACGACCGCACCCACGAAGGTCGCGACAAACCCGACCACCGGCGGGAGGTTGAGCGTTTTGACCACATAGGTCGGCATGTAGATGATGAGGTAGTTGACGGCGGTCGATATCGCGAGCGCGCCGATGCCGAGCAATATCCGGAACTTTTGGCGCAGGAAGACTTCCCTGATCGGGAAGTCCTGCTTTCCTGCCGGTGGCGCGGTCGCGTCCTCGAGGTGATTGCGGATGTAGATGCCGACCGGTCCGACCAGCACGCCGAAGAAAAACGGAATGCGCCAGCCCCACGCGCTCATATCGGCGGGCGCCATCCACAGCGTGAGCCCGACGCCGAACGCCGACGACAACACCTGGCCCAGCCCCTGGCTGGCAAACTGCCAGCTGGCGATGAAGCCGCGGCGGTGCGGCGCATGCTCGACCAGGAACGCCGTCGAACTTCCGAATTCGCCGCCGGCCGAAAATCCCTGCACCAGGCGGGCGATCAGGATCGCGATCGGCGCGAGGATGCCGATGGTTTCGTAGGTCGGCATCACGGCGATTGCCAGCGTGCCGAACGTCATCATCACGATCGAAATCATCAACGACGCCTTGCGGCCGTGACGGTCGGCATAGGCGCCGAGCACGAGACCGCCAATCGGGCGAATCAGGAACGCGAGGCCGAAGGTGCCGAAGGTCAGCAGCAGCGAAATCCGGGCATCGCTGTTCGGGAAAAATGCATTGGAAACATAGACCGCGAAATAGCCGTAGGAGGAGATGTCGTACCATTCCAGCGCGTTTCCGATCGAGACCGCGACAATGAGCTTCCTGAACGATTTTTCCCGTGGCCGCGCTTGCGATACTCCAGGCAACTCGACCGGCGCCGATATCGTCATTCCAGCTCCCTCCTGGTTGGTCGCAGTTCGCAACTACAAGGCGCGCGGCAGCTCGCCCAAATCCCAGAACAACCCCGCCATGATACCAAGTGCGTCTTCGGTAACGGAGAGCAGGATGTGCTCGTCGGGCGCGTGCTGCGAGCAACCCGGATAGGAGTGCGGCACCCAGATCGTCGGCAAGCCAAGCGCCTCGGAGAACACATCGTTGGGCAGCGAGCCGCCGAAATTCGGCAGCACCGCCGGCGCCTTGCCGGTGGTCTGCCGGATCGACTGCGCGGCCCAGTTGATCCAGGGACTGTCGAAATCGGTTCGCGAGGCGGCAAAGCTCTGCGTCGCCCGCACCTCGATCATCGGAAAGCCGCTCGCCTGCAGGCGCGCCCGGATCACATCGACGATATTGTCGACCCTGGTGCCGACAACAAACCGAAGCTGCAGCACGGCTTGCGCGCGTCCAGGAATGGCGTTGGCAGGCTTCTCGATATTACCGGACGAGATCGCCAGCACTTCGAGCGTGTTCCAGGCATAAAGCCGCTCGGCGGCCGACAGGCCCTCCTCGCCCCAGTTCTCGGCCAGCGCCGGCTCGTCCGCTGTCGGTTCGATCCTGACGTCAGCCAAGGTGGCGCGGATCTGGTTCGAAAGCCGCGGCGGCTTTAACTCGTCGAGCAAGAGACGTCCCTGGCCGTCGACCAGCGTGGCGATGGCACTGGCCAGAATGGTCGCGGGATTGGCAAGCACCCCGCCCCAATTGCCGGAATGATGCGAACCGTCGCGCAGGTTGACATCGAGATGAATCCGTATGCCGCCGCGGCAGCCCAGGAATATGGTCGGGCGATCGGCGGCAAGCCGTGGCCCGTCGGAGGCCAGAAACAGATCGGCCTTCAGTTCGTCGCGCAGTTCTTCACATACCCTGCGCAAATCCGGCGAGCCGATCTCCTCGCCCATCTCGACGATGAATTTGGCATTGAAGCCGAGCCGGCCGCCGCGCGCCTCGCGCACGGCGCCAAGCGCCGACATGTTGATGCTGTGCTGTCCCTTGTTGTCGGCGGTGCCGCGGCCATAGACCCGGTTGCCGACCGTCGTGGTCTGCCATGGATCGAGATTATCGCGCCATTCTCCGGTCATGCCGTCAACGACGTCGCCGTGGCCGTAGATGAGAACGGTCGGAACCGATGGGCTCTCGCAATATTCCGCCAGCAAATAAGGATTCTTTCCGGTCGGCGATTCGATCAAGCGAGTCGAGAAATCGAGGTCTGCAAATGCCGGCTGCAGTTCCTGTTCGAGATAGGCGCGCAAGCACGCGCGCCGCTCTGGATTTTGGCTTTCGGTGGGATAGGCCACCCTGCGGCCGAGTTCGGCGAGAAACGCGCCGGAATGAAGATGCTGGCGCGCGCGGGCGATAGCGTCTGTTCTGCTCATGTCTGCCTTTCCCGGCCGCGAACCTCTCTTGGCTCCGCACCGTATCGGGATACAAAGTCCTTCGGAAGTGGCGCGACGCTGCCGAATTCACCTTGCCAAAGCCAGCCGGAATGCAACAATTTCAGATCGACAGCCTGGCATCCGACCGGGCGAACCGGGAGGACACCATGAAAACATTGCTGCGTGCGTCCGTTATCTGCGTGCTCTTTGCTGGTTCCGCGCTGGCGCTGACCGGCGAGCGCATGGCCGAAATTCCGCTTGATAAGATGTCGCCGGCCCAGCGCGCGGTGGCCGATGCCATCCTGTCCGGGCCGCGGCAGCGGATGAGCGGACCGTTCAATGCCTGGCTGCGCAGCCCGGAACTGGCCGACCGCCTGCAAAAGGTCGGCGAATATGTCAGGTTCAGCAGTTCGCTCGACAAGCGCATCAACGAGATGGCGATCCTGATGACCGCGCAGGCCTGGGGTTGCCAATATGAATGGTATGCCCATGCGCCGCTGGCGCTCAAGGCAGGGCTTGATCCCGCCATCATCGCGGCCATCGGCACTGGGCGAAAGCCGGACAATATGAAGGACGACGAGGCGATCGTCTGGGAGTTCACCACGCAGCTGCGGCGCGATCACGGCGTCGACGATGCGATCTATGCAAAAGCGCTGGAAAAATTCGGCGAGCGCGGCATCATGGATCTGGTGGGGGTGAACGGATATTACGATGCGGTCTCGATGACGCTCAATGTCGCGCACGTCGCGCCGCCTGCCGGTGAGGAATTGCCGTTCAAGCAGGCCGGGCGATAGTCTGTTCGCAAGGGCGGGGTTGAAAGTCGCCAATACATGACCAAACAAATCCGGCTCAACGCTTTCGCCATGAACTGCGTCGCGCATCAATCGCCGGGGCTGTGGACCCATCCGCGCGACCGCACCATTGGCTATAACCGGCTGCCCTACTGGATCGACCTGGCGAAAACGCTGGAGCGCGGCCGGTTCGACGGGCTGTTCCTGGCCGATGTCTTGGGGGTCTATGACGTGTTCGGCGGCAGTCCGGACGCGGCGCTGCGCAACGCCGCGCAGACGCCGGCCAACGATCCGCTGCTGCTGATCCCGGCGATGGCGGCGGTGACCGAACATCTCGGGTTCGGGGTGACCTCCAACCTTTCCTACGAGCCGCCCTATAATTTTGCCCGAAGGATGTCGACGCTCGATCATCTCACCGAAGGGCGGATCGGCTGGAACGTGGTGACCGGCTATCTCGACAGCGCCGCGCGCGGGGCCGGCAAGGACAAACAGGCCGCGCATGACGACCGCTACGACGTCGCCGATGAATATATGGAGGTGGTCTACAAGCTCTGGGAGGGAAGCTGGGAGGACGACGCGGCGCTGCGTGATCGTACACGCGGAGTCTTCGCCGACCCCGCCAAGGTGCATCGCGTCCAGCATGACGGCAAGAATTATCGCGTCGATGCCATTCACCTCTGCGAGCCGTCGCCACAGCGCACGCCGGTGCTGTATCAGGCCGGCACCTCGCCACGCGGCCGGCAGTTCGCCGCCGAGCATGCCGAATGCGTCTTCATGTCCGGCCCTTCGGCCAAAGTCATCGCGCCACGCGTCGCGGCGATTCGTGAACTTGCGGCGAAAGCCGGGCGAAACCCGGCTGAAATCCTGATGTTCAGCATGTTCACGATCATTCTTGGACGGACTGAAGCCGAGGCCGCCGCGAAATACGCCGACTATTGCAGCCACATCAGTCCCGAGGGCGCGCTCACGCTGATGTCGGGCTGGACCGGCGTCGATTTCTCCACCTACGATCTCGACCAGCAGGTGCGCCACGTCCAGAACGACGCCGGCCGCACCGCGATGGACAACATCACCCGCGCCGATCCGGATCGGGTCTGGACCGTGCGCGAGGTCGCCCAGCATGTCGGCATCGGCGGCATCGGACCCGTGGTCGTCGGCACGCCCGAAAAGGTCGCCGACGAAATCGAAGCCTGGTTCGACCAGACCGGTGTCGATGGCCTGAACGTCCCTTTTGCCATTTCGCCCGGCGATTTCGAGGATATCACCGACATGCTGGTGCCGGAACTGGTCCGGCGCGGGCGCTACAAGGAGGCGTACGGAAAGGGCACGTTGCGTGAAAAATTGTTCGGCGAAGGCCGCGCGCGGCTCACCGCACCGCATCCGGCCGCGCAGTATCGGCCTATTAACGCCGTCATTCCGGGGCGCGCGTAGCGCGAACCCGGAATCTCGAGATTCCGGGTTCGATGCTTCGCATCGCCCCGGAATGACGTTCTCAAACCGTCCCGTCCACCATCACCTCGATCAATTTCGCGCCGGGCCGCTTGAAGGCGGACGCGAACGCCGCCTTCAAATCTCCGGGGTCGGTGATCCGTATCGCCTCCAGCCCGAGCGATTTTGCCACACCGCAAAAATCCACCTTTGGGTCGGCAAAATCCATGCCGACATAGTGATCGTCGCCGTGAAACGCGAGCAGCCGCTGCTTGATGATGCGATAGCCGCCATTGTTGGCGATCACCACCGTCAACGGCAGCTTGTGATGCGCCGCGGTCCACAGCGCCTGGATCGAATACATCGCACTGCCGTCGCCGGAGAAACACACCACCGGCCGGTCGGGATTGGCGAGGCTGACGCCGACCGAGGCCGGCAGACCCCAGCCGATGCCCCCCGAGGCCAGTGCATGATAGCCGTAGCGATCACGATGCGGACGCAACGCCAGCGCCTGCCGCGACGACGTCAGTCCCTCGTCGACCAGGATGGCGTTGTCGGGCATCGCCTCGACCAGCTGCAGCGTCAGCCAGTCCGGATCGATCGGCGAACGATCCCTGCTCTTCGAGATCTGTTCGACCAACGGACCGCGTCGCGCCCTCCAGTTCTTCGACTTGAGCGCGTCGACGCCTTGCCTGGCGCGGGCCTCGAGCGCTGCACCGCCGGCCGCCTTCAGCGCCGGAATCAGGACACGCAATGTCTCCTTCACATCCGCCTTGAGCGCAATCTCGGCGCCGTAATTCTTGGCGAGATCCCGGTCGACCAGCCCGACCTGAACGATCGACAGGCCCTCCGGCTTTGGATCGACCTCGCTGTAGACCGACATCCGCAACGGATCGGCGCCGAGCACGATCATCAGATCGTAGGGCGACAACACCTCGCGGACCTGCTTCTGCAGCCGCGTCAGCGCCCCCATGAAGCACGAGCTTTCCGATAGAAAACTTGCGCCATAAGGCGTCGACGACTGGTAGGCGGCGCAGCCGAGCGTTTCAGCCAGCGCTGCGGCCTCGCTCAGCGCGTCGCTTTTGACGATTTCATCGCCGGTGATGATGACGGGATTCCGGGACTTCAGGATGCGCTCGACCAGCGCTTGCAAGGCTTCATCGGAGGGTCTTACCCTTGCGTCGACGCGGGTCGAGCGTCCCAGATCAATGCCGGCTTCGGCATTGAGGATATCGCCGGGCAGCGAGATGAACACCGGCCCGGTCGGCGGCGTGGTCGCGATCTTGGCCGCGCGGCGCACGATCCGGGGCAGGTCTTCCAGCCGCGTCACCTCGACCGCCCATTTCACCAGCGGCTCCGCCATCTGCACCAGCGGCCCGTACAGCACCGGCTCCATCAGGCCATGGCCCTGCTCCTGCTGGCCCGCGGTCAGGATCATCGGCGTGCCCGTGAATCTGGCGTTGAACAGCGAGCCCATGGCGTTGCCGAGCCCGGGCGCGACATGGACATTGCAGGCAACCAGCCGCCCGGAGGCGCGGCTGTAACCGTCGGCGATGGCGACCACGAGACTTTCCTGCATCGCCATCACGTAGGTGAGGTCGGGATGATCCTTCAACGCGTGCATGATCGGCAGCTCGGTGGTGCCGGGATTGCCAAACAGATGCGTGATGCCTTCGTCCTTGAGCAATGCGAGGAACGCCGAGCGCCCGGTGATGCGATTCATGAAAATCCTCCCGTTGCTGCGGGCTCGTTGGCCTCGCGAGGTCGCGGCATCATGGCCGATTGGGACGCCGGCACGCAATGGACCGCGATCATGGCTGCCCTGCAGGCGAGGGCACGGATGCGAGGGGTGCCCGCCCCGCACGGCCATGATAGTCTTGCCGCAATCGCCGCGGCGCGATGCGCCAGAGCAGCGATACGGGGAGGTTTTCGAGATGCGCGCGCATTTTTTGTCCGTTATCGCCGGCATCATAGGGTTGATGGGACTTTTCGATGCTTCCCTCGCCGCTCCGCGCGACAGGTTTTACTGGCTGTCGCAGATCAACCGGGCCTCGGCGGTCATGGTGGTTGAGCGCGGCATCGTGCCAAAGCCGCTCGGCGCAAAAATTTCCGATGCCATCAATCGCGTCGACGCCGCCGGCGATGCGCCGGGCGCGGCCCGATCGGGCGATTATCTGAAGGTCGAGCAGGATCTGATGGCGGTCGGCGGCCCCGACATCTCCCGGCTGCATTCCGGACGGAGCCGGCAGGATATCGGCTCGACCACCCAGCGGCTGATCACGCGCGATGACTTCCTCACCGCGTTCGAGAAGCTGATCGCCATGCGCGAGGCGCTGCTGGCGCTGGCGGCGCAAGCGCCCGATGCCATCATCCCGGCCTATACCTGGGGCGTGCAGGCGCAGCCGATCACGCTCGGACATTATCTGACCGGCTATGCGGCGGCGCTCGACCGCCAGGCCACGCGGATGCGCGAAGCCTATACGCGGCTCAACCAGTCGCCGCTCGGTGCTGCCGCCTTGGGAACGTCGAGCTTCCCGGTCGACCGGCTGCGGCTTGCCGACCTGCTCGGCTTCGACGGCGCGGTCGAGAATTCGCTCGATGCCAACCAGATCTCGCCGATCGACGGCGGCGCCGAACTCGCAGGTCTCGCCACCTCCGGCGCACTGACGCTGGGGGCGCTGATCGCCGACGTGACGGCGCAATATGCCCAGACCGAACCCTGGATTCTGCTTGCCGAGGGCGAGGAGACCGGCACCAGCAGCATCATGCCGCAGAAGCGCAATCCGAGCGGGCTGGTGCGGCTGCGCGCCGAAGCCAGCAATTTGATCGGCGAGGCCACTACATTTGCGCTGATCGCGCACAATGTCGAACCCGGCATGAGCGACTACAAGGATTTTGGCAATCCGAAGGAATATCCCAACATCATGCTGCGCGACATGGCGGCCTTGTTCGCGCACGCCGAAGCGGTCATTCGCAGCATGCGCTTCCGGCCGGAGCGCGCGCTCGACGAGGTCAACAGCGATTATTCCACCACGACCGAACTGGCCGACACGCTGCAGCGCGAGGCCGATGTGCCGTTCCGCATCGGCCATCACTTTGCGTCGGAACTCGTCAATTACGGCCGCGGTCATCGCCTGCGGGCCAGCGAAATTCCGTATCCGGAAGCGCAGCGGATTTATGCCGAGGTGGCCGCGACCGCCAAGGTCGACGGCAAGCTGCCGCTCACGGAAGCACAATTCCGCCGCTCGCTGACGGCCGAGAACATGGTGACCGCGAGCAAGGGGCTTGGCGGCCCGCAACCCCTCGAAGTCGCGCGGATGCTGGCAGGCGCGAAGGACCGTCTCGTCGCCGATCGCGCCTGGCTCGATGCTGTGCGCGCCAAGCTCGCGGCCGCCGCCCGGCGGCTCGACGAGGCATTCATGGCTCTGCACGGCTGAGCTCGAAGGGGTCGTCACCGCTGCGGCGCCTCTTGCTTTTCGAGCGCTGCCAGACCACGCCGGGAAAACCTTTCAGCGGCACCAGCGGCTCGCCGGTCCAGGCCCACTCCTGCAGCTGTTCGATCGCAATGTGATAGAGCGGCTGCCGGCCGGTACGTCCCGTGAACAGCGCGCGCGGGATGTTCACCATATGCGGCGAGCGGGCGCGTTCGTAAGTGAGCGGCGTGCCGCATCGCGCGCAAAAACTGCGCACGGTTTTTGTCGGCTTGTCCTCGAACCGGGTAATCGCTTTTTTGCCCTGGATGACGCGAAAGCGCTTGCGCCAGCTTCCCACATAGGTCGCATAGGCCGCGCCATGCGCGCGCCGGCTCGCCGCCGAATGATCGTGCCAGGCCCAGCGCGCCGGGGTATCGATTTCGAACTGGACCTCGCCGCACAGGCATTGGCCGGCGGCGATGCCGACTGGTTTCGGTGATTTTGACATCGCGCCTTCTGTCTCCTTCGTCATTGCGAGGAGCGCGAACGACGAAGCAATCCAACTTTTTTCAAGCGAGCTGGATTGCTTTCGCGGAGTTTATCATCGGGCGCGCATTCGCGCGACCCGTTGGCTCGCAATGACGGTTCGGCTGTCACGCCCGCTCCAGCTCGCCGTAAACCGGATAATCGGTATATCCAGCTTCCTCGCCGCCATAGAACGTCGCGCGATTATAGGGCGTCAGCGGCAATCCTTCCCGCAGGCGGCGCGGCAAATCCGGGTTGGAGATGAAGATGCGGCCGAACGCAATGGCGTCGACATGGCCGGCGGCGATCGCCGCTTCCGCCGCCTCGCCGGTAAACCCTCCGGCCGTGATCAGCACCCCGCGCCAGACGGACCGGAACAGCACCATCGCCGAGGGCACGTTCTGATGATTGACCTCGGCGCGGCCGGCACCGCTGGAGCGCGGCTCGATGAAATGCAGGTAGGCGAGGCCGAGCGGATTGAGCGCTTCGATGACATGGGTGTAGAGCGGCATCGGGTCGGGCTCGCCGCTGCCATTGGCGACGCCATAGGGCGACAATCGCACGCCGACGCGGTTTGCGCCCCACACGTCAGCCACGGTCTGCGCGATCTCCAGCAGGAACCGCGCGCGGTTTTCGATGGATCCGCCATAGCGGTCGGTGCGCAGATTGGTGTGCGATTGCAGGAATTGCTCGATCAGGTAGCCGTTGGCGCCATGGATTTCGACGCCGTCGAAACCGGCTTTTTGAGCGTTGACGGCGCCCTGGCGAAAGCTGTCGATCACCGCGGCGACCTCATCTGTCTCCAGCGCGCGCGGCGTCTCGTAGGGCGCGGGTTTTCCCTGCGCCGTCATCGTCGTCAAATCCGCAATCGGCACCGCCGACGGCGCGACCGGCAGCCCGCCACCGGGCTGAAACGAGGAATGCGACACCCGTCCGACATGCCAGAGCTGCAGAAAGATCAGCCCGCCCCGGGCATGGACGGCATCGACCACCGCGCGCCAGCCCTCGATCTGCGCGTCCGAATAGATGCCCGGCGTGCCCGGATTGCCGCGTCCGGTCGCCATCACGGGCGAGGCTTCCGCAATGATCAGGCCGCCGGGCGTGGCGCGCTGCGCGTAATATTCCGCGTTCAGCGGCCGCGGCGCGAAACTCCATTTCTCGGCCCGCATCCGCGTCAACGGCGCCATCACGACGCGGTGGTTGAGCCGGTACGGACCGACCTCGAGCGGCGAGAATAACGATGGAAAATTCATGTCAGCCCCTGAAATTGCGTATTGATCCGAATATGTAGCGCCTTCGCCCGTTCGTCAAAGCGATCGCAGGGAACGAATATCTCTTGTGCCGGTTCAAGCGTCTTGTCGTTGCGCCACGCCTGCATAGTGGGTAGGCACACACATCTATATCAGGAGCAGCCCATGCCTCACGCAACCATGTCGCCAGGTCATGTCGCCGTCGTCACCGGCGGAGCATCCGGAATTGGCTTTGGCGCCGCGATGCGGTTCGCCGGTCTCGGCATGAAGGTCTGCATTGCCGATATCGGGACCACGCGGCTCGCCGAAGCGGAGGCGCGATTGGCCAAGGCCGCCTCCGGCGGCGCCGGCGATATCATGGTCATGGCCACCGACGTCAGCCGTATTGAAGATGTATCGGCTTTGGAACGCGCCGTGCACCAGCGATTTGGCGGCGCCGACATCGTGATGAACAATGCCGGCATTCAGCCGGGCAGCGAGATGTTCGGGCCCACCGAAAACTGGCGGCGTATTCTCGGCGTCAACCTGTGGGGCGTGATTCACGGCTCGCAGGTGTTTGCACCCGGCATGATCGAGCGCGGGCGCCCCGGGCTGATCATCAACACCGGGTCCAAGCAGGGCATTACCACCCCGCCCGGCGATCCCGCCTACAATGTCTCCAAGGCCGGCGTGAAGGCCTTCACCGAAGCGCTGCAACACGAACTGCGCAACACCGCCGGCGGCCGGATCAGGGCACATCTTCTGATCCCCGGATTCGTCTTCACGGGCCTCACCGCCAAAGGGCACACCGAGAAGCCTGCCGCGGCCTGGACGCCGGAGCAGACCGTCGACTTCATGATCGAACGCATCGACGCCGGCGATTTCTACATCCTGTGTCCGGACAATGACGTGCCGCGCAGCCTGGACGAACGGCGGATCCTCTGGGCGGCCGGCGACATCGTCGAAAATCGAGCTCCGCTGTCGCGCTGGCATCCCGATTACGCCGACGCCTTCGCTGCGTTTGTGAAGGACGGTTAGCACTGGCGGCAGTGGTTCTTTGCGGCCCGGCTTGGTACAGGGGGCCGTGCAGGATTTCTTCCCAGCCATGGCCACGGCGCTGGCGCTGATCGGCAGCCTCGATCCGGAGATCGTCGGCATCGTCGGGCTGTCGCTGAGCGTCAGCCTGTCGGCCAGCATCATCGCCATGGTGGTCGGCGCACCGCTCGGCGTTGCGCTCGCGGTCGGCCGATTCCGCGGGCAACAGGCCGCGATCGTGCTGGTCAATGCGCTGCTCGGACTGCCGCCGGTGGTGGTGGGACTCGTCATATATCTGTTGCTGTCGCACTCGGGACCGCTGGGGTCTGCCGGATTGCTGTTCACGCCGACGGCAATGGTGATCGCGCAGGTGGTGCTCGCCACCCCGATCGTGATCGCGCTGGTGCATCGTCCGATGGCTGGGCTGTGGACCGAATACGGCGAGATGATGCGGGCCGACGGCTTGTCGAGCATTCGCTGCCTGCAGCTGCTGTTCGTGATCGGCCGCAGCTCGCTGCTGACCGCCTTCCTTGCCGCGTTCGGCCGCGCCATTGCCGAAGTCGGCGCGATCCTCATTGTTGGCGGCAATATCCGCGGATTTACCCGCACCATGACGACCGCCATCGCGCTGGAAACCGGCAAGGGCGAGCTGCCGCTGGCGCTCAGCCTCGGGCTCGTACTGGTGCTGCTCAGCGTGTTCGTCAGCGCCACAGCCTTCATGCTCAACGCCTGGGCCGACAGGAAATGAACCTGCCGAGCGTCAATTGGCATCGGGGAAGAACAGCTGCTCCCCGCCTACTTTGTAGTCGGCGATGGTCTTCTGCCCGTCCGGCGAAAGCAGCCAGTCGACGAACGCCTGTCCCTCGGCGGTCTTGACATGCGAATGTTTGGCCGGATTGACCAGCATCACGCCGTACCGGTTGAACAACCGATTGTCGCCTTCGACCAGAATCGCTAGGTCGCCGCGATTCCCAAACGACAGCCAGGTGCCGCGGTCGGCAAGCAGATAGGCATTGACGGCGGAGGCCATGTTGAGTGCTTCGCCCATGCCCTGGCCGATTTCGCGATACCAGGAACCTTTGACGGCACCGATATCGATCCCGGCGTCCTTCCAGTAGCGCAACTCGGCGGCGTTGGTGCCGGATCGGTCGCCGCGCGAGATGAACGTGGCCTTGGTGGCCGCGATCGCCCGCAATCCCGCCATCACGTCCTTGCTGCCGGCAATATGGGCTGGGTCGGCTTTCGGGCCGATGATGACGAAATCATTATACATCACGTCGAAGCGGCGAACGCCAAAGCCTTCCGACATGAATTTCTCTTCCGAAGGCTTGTCGTGGACGAACACCACGTCGGCGTCGCCGCGCCGGCCGATATCGAGCGCCTGCCCCGTGCCCACAGCCACGACTTTCACCGCGATGCCGGTTTTCGCGGTGAACCGCGGCAGCAGGAAACCGAACAGGCCGGACTGCTCGGTCGAGGTGGTCGATGCCACCACGATCGAACGATCCTGCGCCGGGGCACCGGTTGTGAACAGGAGAAACGCAGCAAGACAGAGACAGCGATAGGTCAAGAAAGGTTTCCCGTATCCGGTTGGCAGCGCGGGCCTGCGAAATCACAGCGTCTCCTGCTTGTGTCCGCACTGCTTGCAGGCGAATTTCACCCGGGTCGCGCCTTTTTCCGCCGAAATACGGTTCGGCGCGCCGCATTTGCCGCACAGCGTCTCGATCCGGGTGTTGCCCTGCTTCACCACGATGGTCTTGCGTTCCATGGTTTCGCGGATCAGGCGTTCGGCCTCTTCCCGCATCGACTGTTTCGACATCCGCTCTTACCTGTCATGGCCACCGAAGCCGCCTTATAGCACGGGCATGCCGATCCGACTCAAGTCTCCACGATCACATAACTGTCCTCCACATGGACCGGAAACGTCTCGGCCAGGTAGGGACCCTTGGCCAGCGTCTCGCCATCCTCGATGACGACGGGATAGGTCCGCACCTTGACCCGCTTCGGATCGAACCAGGATTGGCCGTTGCGCATGTCGAATTCCCAGCCGTGCCAGGCGCAGCGCAGGAGTTCGCCGACCCGCGAGCGCTGGTAGACCCCGGGCTCCGGCGAGGTCAGCCGCGCCACGCAGGCCGCCTTGTCGAGCGGGGCGCCGGCATGCGGGCAACGGTTCAGCAGTGCGAAGAACTCGCCATTGACGTGGAAAACCACGATGTCGCGGCCTTCGACGTCCACCACCTTGTTGCCGCCGGGCGGGATGTCCGTGGTACGGGCGACGATGTGCCGGGCCATCTCGATCAGAGCTTGTAGAGCGCGCGGGCGTTGCTGTTGAAGATCTTCGCCCGCTCGGCATCGCTAAGCGGCGTCCGGAAGGCGAAGCGCGGATCGTCGAAGTCCCAATGCGGATAGTCCGACGAGAACAATAGCCGGTCGACGCCGACCCATTCGATCAGCGCGCGCAGATGTTTGGCCTCGTCCGGCTCATCGATCGGCTGAGTGGTGAACCAGAAATGCTCGCGGACATATTCGGACGGTTTTCGCTTGAGATGCGGCACCTCGTCACGGAAACGTTCAAAATGCTGGTCCATCCGCCACATGGTCGAGGCAATCCAGCCGAAGCCGCCCTCGATGAACACGATCTTGAGCCGCGGGAAACGCTCGGGCACGCCCTCGATCACCATACTGGTGAGCATCGCCGCCATGGTATGCGCGTTCGACTGGTGCTCCTCGGCATAATAGGACGGCCAGCCGCCGCCCGTCGGCGGGTGACCGCCATAGCCGCCGGTATGGATGCCGAGCGGCAGGCCGAGCTCCTCGGCGCGGGCATAGATCGGCCAGTAACGGTGGCGGCCGAGCGGCTCGTTGGCGCGCGGCGACACGTTGATCTGGACATATTGCCCGATTTTGGCGCAGCGCTCGATCTCGGCGATCGCAGCTTCGGTGTCGTCCTGCCCGACCAGGATCGAGGCTTTCAGCCGCGGCTCCCGGCTGGTCCAGTTGGCGAGCTGCCACTCGTTGACGGCGCGCTGGATCGCGGCGCCGAAATCGAGGTTTTGCTGCGAGAAGATGAAGAGGTCGAGCACCTGCAGGATGCCGAACTCGATATCGAAGGGATCGAGATGCTGCTTGCGCATGAAGGCGAGATCGGACCCGGGCGGGCCGCCGGTCGGCGGCCAGGCGTCGCGCCGCGCGATCAGCGGCGAGGAGCGCGGATAGGGCGTGGTGCCTATATAGGGCGTGCGCAGATGATCGCCGTAGGTTTGCAGATGCTGCTGCCAGCGCTTCGACAGGAACGGAGTGAGGTCCGCGCGCGACCGCAGGCTCGGATGCACGTCGCAGTCGATGATCCGCAACCGGCTTTTGGCGGTGGCTTCCTGGTCGAGCACCGGGCGGTCGATGACATCGCTCATGCGATCCTCCTTTGGTAAAATTCAGGCGGCAAGCTTCAGCCGCGGAAAGGTTTCAAGCGGATTGTCGACACACATACGCGAAACCAGACTGGCCGGCAGATGCGGCGGCATCGCGTCGTCGCCGTCGAACTGCCAGTGCGGATAGTCCGAGGCAAACAGAAACATCTTGTCGGAACCGATCATTTCAACAATGTCGGCGACCCCGGCCGCATCCGGCGGACCGTCGAACGGCTGCGTGGTCAGGCGAATGTGATCGCGCATGATCGCGGCCGGTTCACGATCGACCCAGGGCACCTCGACGCGGACGCCGCGCCAGGTCTTGTTGGCG
>Ga0302320_10011518_pt1 | contig 18697 bp, 17 predicted proteins | sample Bog_T0_3_FD_202130 | JGI IMG/M metagenome (GOLD analysis project Ga0302320, IMG submission 202130) | Peat permafrost microbial communities from Stordalen Mire near Abisko, Sweden - Bog_T0_3 | ecosystem: Environmental > Terrestrial > Soil > Wetlands > Peat | place: Sweden: Abisko, Stordalen Mire...
GGTGCGCGGATGCGACATCGACGAAGTAAATCCCGTCTTCCGCGACGCCCCACAGACCCATATTGATGTGCCGATCAGTTACAGGCGATGGCGCACCGCCGGTTACGGGCATGCGGCGAAGTTCATGATCGTGCAGGTAGAACAGGAATCTTCCATCGGCGGATTCGTAGGCCTCAAAGGCGCCGTCACGGGTCATCTGGAAGGGTTGGGATGTTTCGCCGGTGGCGGACACCCTGAAAACCTGGTTGGCGCCCGCCGAGTCGTTATCGCCGAAATAAATCCAGCGTCCGTCGCGAGACCAGCTGGGCCGTCCGGACCTGGTCCATGGCGTTAACTGCCGCGGGCTTCCGCCAGTGGCGTCTGCCACGAAGATGGCGCGTCCCGCGCCCGATGTGACATCGAAAGCGATTTGCCGGCTGTCCGGTGCCCATCGGGGTGAACCCGCACTCGGCCCGCGCAGATGTGTCACTGCGAGGGCGGAACGCCCATCCGCGTCGACAGTCCAGATCTCGCTGAAGCCGGTGCGGTCGGAGACGAACACGATCTTCCGCCCATCCGGAGAAACCTGAGGGCTCGAATCGAGCCTGGTGGAAGCTATCAGGCGGCGTGGCTCGCTCGCCACACCACCGGAATCCGGCGTCAATCGCCAGACATTGCTGTCATTGATGTGTTGCTCATAGACCAGGCGGGACGAGCCGGAGGAATTACGGCCGAAACGGGGAAACCGGGCATCGTCGCCCGCGACCGCGATCGGCCTGGGGTTGCCCTGCCCATTGGCGTCCGCCTGCCAGAGTTGATACTGCTCGCCGAGGCGGGAAGAGAACACGATAGTGCGTCCATCGGGGCTCCATGTGATTCCCGAAAGCTGCGCGCCGACGCGGAAGAGTTGACGCACAGCACCACCTTCCGACGGAATGGTGTAAATATCGCAACTCCCCGAAAGACAGCGCGCGAATGCCAGCCGCTTACCGTCATTCGAAAAATCGGCATAAATGTCGCCCGTGGATCCGGCTGGTGGATCCGTGATCTGCCGATGGACGCCCGTGCGGGCATCGGCGCTGTAAAGCGCAATACGATCCCTGGGTTGCGCCCAGTCGCAATAGACGAGATGCCCGCCATCCGGGGACCACACCAGGAACGTTGGATAGGCTGCGGTAATGAAGCGTTCGCTGCCGCCTTGCCGGTCGGCGATCACTATTCCTTTGCCGCGCCGGATAAAGGCGAGGTGCATACCATCGGGAGACCAGACCGGGAAGGTATCGCCGGCGGAATCGTTAGTAACGCGGCGCGGATGCCCGCCATCGAGGCCGATTGTGTAGACGCTGTCCGCCTGTTCGTCTTCGCCGCGCCACACGAACGCGACCTGCTTGCCGTCCGGAGAGAGAGCGGGGTAGAACTGACCTCCCGGAAAGCTTGTCACGGTGGTCAGAACCGGAAGCGCGGACTGGCCTTCCCAATGAATGAATGATGCGGCCGCGGCACCAGCAATGACGATTATTGCCGCCGCGGCCCAGATCCAGGTCCGCCGTCGTGGTAAGGGCACCGCTGGCTGAGGGCTCGGGACTTCCGGGAGGATGGTTGTCTCGAAGACGGCGAAGTAGGCTCCTTTGGGGATGGAGATCCTCACCTGGGAATCGTTGGTATAGCTATAAAACTGATCCAGTTTAGCGCGCAGGCGCCGGGCCTCGGTGCGGACAATCGGCTCAGCTTTGGAATCGTAACCAGCGCGCCGGTCGAAAACTTCTTTTCCGATGACGGACTCTTTGAGGCCTTCGCGGTCATCGGCGAGGCTGCGCTCGACCGCGTATCTAAGGAAGCGCGCGGCCCGGTCGGCTGTGGCAAATTCACGGCTGGCCAACAGCCGATCCAATTCGCCCAGCACGAGCAATTCGGAATACGGCTTCTGCAGCATTGAACTGGCCAGGAACTCAGAATAACACGGCCGATTCTTAGGGTTACGGCGGGTAAGCAACGTCCGCTTACCTGGGGTAAGCAAACGATTGCGCTCCCTCAACGCTCCCAGCACTTACTTCCGCAAGATTCAGACGCGGGCTCATACTCGCATAGTTACTCCACGGGCACCGATTTTACCGTCCGGGAGCAACAGAAAAAGGAGGCTTTTTGAAACCAGTCACAACCATAGCCCTGATGCTCCTGGGAGGAGTTTCGGCATTCGCGCAGCAAGCGATCTTTGCCCCGCGAGTGGACATCGGCAACGTACCCGGAGCGGTCTGCTCCATAATTTTCGACGCGAACAACGACGGCCGGCAGGATTTTGCGGTCTGTGCGAGCAACTTCGTTTACGTCTTCCTGCAAAATCCGGGCCCGGTCGGCACCTTCACCCTGTCAACGGTAATCAATGCCGGAGCCGGAAATCTGGTAGTCAGCGTGGGCGCCGGAGATTTCAACGCGGACGGCAAACAGGACCTTGCTGTAGCCACCAACACGCTCTTCAGTTCGTCCGGGACCGGTTCGCTCTCAGTTTATCCGGGCAACGGGAACGGCACGTTTCAGGCGCCATCGACCGTAACCTCGCAGGGGGCATTCGGAGCTATGGTCGTCGCCGACTTTAACAACGACCATAAACCGGACATCGTTCTGGTAACGCAGGGCAATGGTCTCGTTTTCCTGGGCAACGGCACGGGTGGTTTTTCGGGGCCTACCTATCTGAATGTGTTTACCCCGTCCTCGGCGCTCGCAGTTGGAGATTTCAATCGTGACGGCGTTCCCGACGTAGCCAGGGACTCGATCTTCCTGGGGAATGGCGATGGAACCCTCGGTATCGCATCAACTCCGGTGCCGTTCTTTACTCCGAACAGCAGCCTTACGGGGGCGCCCGGCGCTATCGTCTTTCTGGCCGTAGCCGACGTCAATAATGACGGCTATCCGGATATCGTCGGGAAGTCTGCCTCTCTATCGTCGACTCTCTGGCTGGGGAAGGGCGATGGCACTTTTCAATCGGGGGTTTCCCAGAACTTAGGGACTGCCGCCGTTGGCTTCGGACTGGCCGATTTTAATTTCGACGGGCGGCCGGACGTGGTGGACCTGGAGTCCGGCAGCCCCGCCACAGTAAACATATTCACGGGTACCGGGGGAGGTCAGTTCGAGACTACCCCGATCTCTTTGCCAGCTTGTATCACCGCTGCGAGTCCTTTCCCTGCAACGAACGCACTTACAGTGGGCGATCTGAACGGCGACGGCATTCCGGACGTAATTGCCTCGTGCGCCACGAGCAACACGGTGAGCATTTTTCTGAGCGTGGTGCCATCGGTGTTTTTGCAGACCTCGGCCAACCCCACCACGCCCGGCCAAAGCGTCACGCTGACGTCGATCGTGGGGACGCCTTCCATGGGTTTCCTCTACACCAGCGGCTTCAGCGTGCAATTCTACGACGGCGCGACTGCGCTAGGCGCCCCGATATCGGTCACGAGCGGACAGGCCACCCGAAGCACTACCGGCCTGGCGCAGGGCATCCATTTCCTGACGGCGTCGCTGCTGAACTCGCAGGGGGCGGCGGTTTCGACTTCCGGCATTGTGACGCAAGTGGTTTCGCCGACCACCTGCGCACCCAGTCTGTTGGGGCAGTTGAACATCGTACCCGGCGGTTTCCGACGCAATCCGGTGACGGGCCAATACATACAAACCGTGACGTTGACCAATACTTCGGGCACGGCGGTTACGGGTCCGGTTTCGCTGGCTCTCAGCAACCTTTCGGCCGGCGTCACAGCGCTGAATACGGATGGATTGACTGCGTGCAGCATTCCGGCCGGCGTGCCTTTCGTCGATAGCGGGCTCTGTCCAGGCGGCACGCTCGCGCCCGGCCAATCGCTTTCCGTCAGCCTGGCATTCAGCAATCCGGGCAATAAGGCAATTAGCTATACGGCGGCGGCACTGGGCGGATTTGCACCGCGCTAAGGAACATTATGAAAATACTTCGAACGTCACTTCTGGCGTTGATGGCGCTTCCAGCCATCTCGTCAGCGGCCACGATTAACTACAACGTGCAATTCAATACCTCCGGGCTGTCCGCGGGCGGCTCTTATTACCTGGATTTCCAGTTCATCGGCAGCGATGGAAATACAGTGGATCTGGGCGACTTTTCATACGGCGGGGGCAGCGGGCCCGCCGGTCCGATCGAAATGGATACGCTTACCAGCTTCTTCAATGAGGTGACCGATCCGTTCACGGCGGGAACAGCCCTGGACTTTCAGGTGGCATCCACAAACATCGCGCCTCCGGTGGGCGGGTTTCCGGATGAGTTGTCGTTTTTCATTCTGGACGGCAGCCAAAATCCGCTGACCACTCTCGATCCGGCGGATTCGTACTTTTATTTCGACGTGAATGGCGGCACTCCGGATATTCAGACCTTTAGCGGGTCCGGGGTAGGGGCGCCATTGATCACCGTCGCACCCGCGCCTGAACCCGGCACCATACTAACAATGGCCATAGGGCTGGGCCTGGCGGCGTTGAAGAGGTGGCCATTCGGAAAGTGTTGACGCGTGTCACGCTAGCGGCAGTGATGGTTCTCGGCGGCGCTTGTCAAAATACAATCGCTGTCGAGAGCGCCGCTGCCGAGATTTCCGGCGGCGTGTACGTCACGGCAAGGCGAATGGTTCTTCCCGCGAGCGCCGCCCGCGGTTACGCGGGCTTCGGGGGACAATCGGCAATAGCGGGGGGCGTGCGTTACTACTATGATCCCGCTACGAGGGTGTATTCCGGGTATGAGGTACATGCACAAGCGCTCGGGAACAGACAGTTCACTTTAACGATTGAAATGCTGGGAGGGCCGCCGGAGGGCCTGGGCTCGCAGGTCCTCGGTTACCGCCTGGTGTCCGTGCCGCGCCTTCCGCAGCCCGGAGTCGTCAGGGAGGGCGAGGCCCTGGATATCGGTCTCGTCGAGCGGGAGAACGGCGAACGAATGTTCGACCGAATCCAGTTGTACAATCGTAAATCCCCGAAGTAGCTAGAAGCGCGGTGTTTTAATTTGACATAATAGGTGAACTCGGAAGCTGTTTTGTAACCCGCGTGTTTGTTGTGTCACGCTGTCCTCTTTTCCTTCGACCACCGCGCGGTCGAGCCCAGTTGGCAGCGTTCTGCATGCGACAGGGCCGGGCCGGGGATCGGCGTCATGCCCCGCTTGCGCGCTCGGTAGCGCCGCTTCTTCTCGCGCCGCAGTTCGCCCGGAATGGCGGTGCTCGTCGTTATACCAGGCAAAAAACTCCTGGGAGAACGAACGGGCGTCCTGGAGAGAGCCAAAGCGTTCCGGGAAACCAGGCCGGTACTTCAGAGTTCGGAAATGGCTTTCCGAATACGGGTTGTCGTCAGAGACATGCGGGCGGCTGTGGGTCTTGGTGATGCCGAGGTCGGCCATCAGAAAGGCGACAGGTTTGGATGTCATGGAGGAACCCCGGTCCGCATGAATCGTCAGCTTGCCCGGCTCGATTTCCTGTTTGCCACAGGCATCCGCAATGAGCCGTTTGGCCAGTTCCGAACTTTCACCGTCGGCCACCATCCAGCCCACGACATGGCGGCTGAAGGCGTCGAGGATCACGTAGAGATAGAAGTACGTCCACTTCGCCGGACGGAGCAGTTTCGAGATATCCCAGCTCCAAAGCTGGTTGGGTCCGGTGGCCAGCAATTCGGGTTTCGTGTAAGCCGGATGCACGGGTTGGTCGCGGCGCTCACGCACCTCGCCCTCGCTTTCCAGAATCCGCTACCCTGCGCTGCCGTTGTCACCCATGACCGCTGCAAGGCCTTCGTGGAACTCGGGGAGTTGCTCCCAGTTGCCGCAGCCAGCAGGATACTGGGGCGGGATGGCTATTTTTCCGCCACCGTCAATGAGGCCGATTTTGCCCGGATACGTTCCGTAGGTGGGTTCCGAGCCGACGACGATGGGATAGAGATCGCGCTGGGATTGTGCCGCGAGCGTGAGCGCTGAGAGCGCAAGCAGGAGCACCGTGCAACAACTGGGCGAAATTTCGCGAGTCATCGAAGGTCGTGGAATTGAGGTGTCGTCCTGAGCCTAGATGGGCGGCAGATCCAGTGTGCCGACTAATTGTAGCTTCCAGCCGCCGTCGCTGCCGCCGTTGGCGGGCACGAAGAACAAGACCTTTTGGATGTGGGGATCGTCCGGCAGCCTAATTCGCGTGGCGGCTTTGGGATTCCGATAGGTACCGATATTCGTTCTTGAACGAAGCCGAAGCGGCAGACGCTTATCCGTGGCGCGGGAGCTGCATATCGTATGATGCGACCAGTCCGTTCGCAGAAATTGACGCAGAGCCGGTTGGACGATTTGCAGAGATCCCAACGTACTGAGCCTGACAGCCCGGCCCGCAAGTTAACGCGAGCAGGAGTAACCGCGCTGACGTTGGCGGATCAGCCGGCCGGTACCGGTGAACCCGCTGCTGGTGCGGCCGAATCAGGAATGGGCCATGGACTTTGTGTCGGATGCACTGGCAACCGGGCGTACGCTGCGCACGTTCAACCTGATTGACAGCTACACCAAAGAATCACTGGCAATCGAAGTCGGCACAGAAATCTCCAGCAGGCAGGTGACACGAGTGCTGGAGCGCGTGATGGAAGCACGCGGGGTACCCGGCGCGATTCAGTGTGACAACGGAACGGAGTTCACCAGCCTGTACTTCACGGAGTGGTGCAGGGATCGGGGTGTCACAGTGCATTACATTCAACCCGGCAAACCGGTGCAGAACGGGCCTGCGGATTCGACATCCGGGTAATCGGCTTGATCCGGGTTAGTTTCTCGGAACGATTGAGGGAAATTCAGGGAGACGCGGCAGAGTCGTGTGGCCATGCGGTCTCTATTCCGGTCTGCCGGTATCAGCCGCACCTCTTATGAAACCGATGCCCCGGTGCCGGTCACGGCGAATACTCGGTTGGGGTCCCACACGCCACCCGCAACGTTTGCATCCCACCAGGTGGAATTGATCGAGCCGTCGGGATGAACCCAGAACAGATCCATATGAGTTGGTGTACGGGCCAGCACCGCCACTGCGCTACCGGGCTTTGCCTTGCCAGGGGCAGTCGTAGCGAACACGCGGTTAGGGTCCCATGCGCCACTCGTAACGCCTACATCCCACCAGGTCGAATAGATCGAACCGTCCGGGTGGACCCAGAACAAATCCATGTGATTGGGCGTGCGGGCCACCACCGCTACGGGCGAGCCGGGCGTTGCCTGGGAAGGAGCAGTCGCGGCGAACACCCGGTTGACTTCCCACGCGCCACCGGTAACGTTGGCATCCCACCACGTCGAATTGATGGAGCCGTCGGGATGAACCCAGAACAGGTCCATGTGATTGGGCGTGCGGGCCACCACCGCTACGGGCGAGCCGGGCGTTGCCTGGGAAGGAGCAGTCGCGGCGAACACCCGGTTGATTTCCCACGCGCCACCGGCAACGTTGGCATCCCACCAGGTCGAATAGATGGAGCCGTCGGGATGAACCCAGAACAAATCCACGTGATTGGGTGTGCGGGCCACCACCGCCACGGCGCCGCCAGGCGTTGCCTGGGCGGGCGGGGTCGCGGCCAACACCCGGTTGATTTCCCAAGCGCCACCGGCGACGCCCGCATCCCACCAGGTCGAATAGATGGAGCCGTCGGGATGAACCCAGAACAGGTCCATGTGATTGGGCGTTCGGGCCACCACCGCCACGGCGTTACCGGGCCTGGCCATGCCAGGAGCAGTCGCGGCAAACACGCGGTTAGGGTCCCACGCGCCACCCGCAACGCCTGCGTCCCACCAGGTCGAATTGATCGAGCCGTCGGGATGGACCCAAAACAGATCCATGTGATTGGGCGTGCGGGCTACCACCGTCACCGGTCCTCCGACTGCCTTACCGGCCGCAGTAGCGGTGAAAACACGCGCCGGAAGCCACGAGCCACCCGCAACGCCCGCATCCCACCAGGTCGAATTGATCGAGCCGCCCGGATGAACCCAGAACAGATCCATATGGTTGGGATTGCGTGCAACGCAGAGTTCGTGTCCGTCCTCCAGGTCGGCTACTAAGGTGATGGACCAGTTCACAACGTAATGGGAGTTTGACCCGCATCCTCCCGGGGAGTCCAGTCCGGGGTTGTCGTCCGCAAAGCTGACCGTTCCCGCAGGGAGCAGAGCACGCAGGCTGGCCCCGCTGAAAACATGTATTCCCTGCGCCACTTGTCCATCGCAATTGGGCGCGAGGGCACTCCAGGGCGCGATGCTCGCTAACCAGGCAGCAAGCGCACCCAGAGCGGAGCCGATTACCGGCACGGCCCCCGTCCCAATTTGAGCGCCCAGAAGAATTCCGGCTTCAGTGGGAGTGAGGGAGCCCAGATCGATACCGAACTCTTTACTGATCGCTGCCTCGTCCGCTTTCTCCGCAAGACTGAGTAGCTTAGTCACGGCATTCCCGAGCAGTGGGATCGTTTTGTCCTGGCCCTGTGAACTGTTGACAATTAGGTACGTCAGGATCACCACGTCGCCGCTGTCCGCGACCGTTACGTTATTAAAACTAAGGCCTACCGGAACAGTGCCGCCTTTCTGATCGCCGACAAACCTGGTTAGGACTTGCGGCGTCTGCCCGATCACTTGCAGACCGAAACTCACGTAGTCAGTATCGGAAGAAGTCTTGCCTGCAAGAGTACCCGACCGCAAATTGAGAATATTGAAAGAAGGAAAAAGGAAATTGTAGGTTCTGAAGCTCATATTATTATAAGTAGGTTTTCGGGGCTATTCAGGCAGTAGGCCGAGTTACATCTGCGTACGCCGCCTGTGGCCGATATTCCGGCTTCGCACCGCGCGCATTTTTAAGACAGCAATAGCGCATACGCCGGCCATCGCCAGAAGATTCGTTCCAGGCTCCGGCGCGGCGGAAGCTTGCGCACCCGTCACCAGGATGTTATCGACGCCCCAGGATTGGTCGTGATAATGGTCAACGTTCTGGTTGAGGCGCTCAAAATTCAGGGTCGCCGTCGAAGCGTCCGCCGTAAACGACAGAGCCGGATCGCCACTGTCATAGCCAAAGTCGTAGATGGCATAAAGCTGAGCGGGGATCGTGCCCGTCTCCGAGGAGAAATCGGCGCCCGTCGCCATGTCGAACTCTGTCCCGCCAAGCCCTCCAGTGGGAGTGGTATCCGAATAGGTTTGGAGCGAAGTTCCCGCGCAGAAATCGTTAGAGGCGGCGCAATTCGAAAACGTGGCGTCCACCAGCGTCGACGTGTTTGTGCCGCTGGCCGCTGTAAGCGTCCATTCGTCCGGCCCGTCAAAAGCGTTAGACCCGTTCCACTTACCGCCGATGAAGAGATCGAACGCGACATTGTACGTGGCACCGGGTACCAGGCCCGATAGGGAGAGGGACACGAGTTCGTACGTGCCGTCGTTCTTATCCACGTTCAATCCGATATCGCCGAGATAAGTCGACTGGTTCGGCGAAGAGATTCCGCCGCTGTCTGTTGGCAGCGTGACGGTGCTCAGGGACGTCAGGGTTCCCGACGCCGTGAGTCCACTAAATGCTGTGGCAGGGTTCTCGAAGTTGTTCGAGTAGATGGTACCGGCGCTGCAACAGAGTGAGGTCAGAGAAAAGAGTAAGGTCCGTTTAAGAAGTCGCTTGGTCATTGAGTCCTCCGTGTGAATTCATTTGGTGTTTGAGATAACCTAAAGGTCGGGCACTGCTATTGGAACGCGCCGCCCTGGCGCCTGGAGTGGTGTCTGGATCGCGGTCCACAGGCCGCTGAGACACGGCCTGGCGATCCGTAATAAAAAAATGAGATCGGTGAGTTTGTCATTTGGTGGGATCATGTTTCGCAGCCTCGGGGTCGATGTTCGTGTTGTGCGCGGAGCGGACCAACCATCGATCCTGTTGTTTCACCAGCACCCACGTCGTCCGGCCTCGAGGGTCGACGATTCGCCTGCCGTCAGGTGTTGTGTAATCGTCCAGCCGGGAAGTCGTGATGGCGAGCGCTACACCGGGCGCGATCTCAGTTATTTGGCGATCGATTTCATGGAGACTTACATCCCGAAATATTCCGGCGTGGAATGCTTTGTGGGCTTTAAGCACGGCAGCCTTCCCGTTCCAGAGCATCCCGACGACGTTTACCCAGTCACAGTCCTCGGTAACCAGTTCGGCCATGGCGTCCATATCGTGGCCGTTCCACACGGCGGTAAATCCGGCTAACGTCTTTTCGACGGCGTCTTTGTCTTTCGGCGATATCATCTTTTGTTCCTATTTAAGTGATGAAGCTTCAACATACGGAATCCTCGCCGCGTGCCGATAGTACGGATGCGACATCCGGAGATTCAGGGAAGTACGCCAGCGGCGCAAAAGAATGGCGAGGTCAGACGCATTCGGGTCTCCCATGATGTTCCACATCAATGCCGGTCCGGAACAGAAGATGAAATGCGGGTATCGAACGACGGCGAACGATAAGCCACTTTGCCCCCCACGATGGTCATGACGCTCCCGGTCTTTGGGAGATCCGGCGGCGCGACGCTCATAATGTCCTGCGACAGGACGGCCACATCGGCCAGCATGCCCGGCACAAGCTTACCTTTGCGCGTTTCCTGGAACTCGGCGAACGCGGGACCGCTCGTTAGCACTGTCAGCGCCTCCATGCGAGAGATCGCTTTGGGATCGCCAGGTGCCGTCATGACCGAGAACATGAAGAACGGAGCCATTCCACCATCCGACCCATAAGCCAGTGGAACCTGCGCGTCCAGAAAGCTGCGGAAGTTCCGCCCGGGGCGAGGCTGCGCCACGACAATGCCCAAACTATGGGCCCGGCCCAGCCTTTCCGGGGTTGTAAAGCCGTCCCCGTGTTCAAACCTGATTCGCAAGGGACGCCAGCGCTCGGCGGGCGCGAGCTTCTCCATCTGGTCAATCACCTGGTCCGTCATGGCATCGCCGACGATGTGCAGCATCAGTTGATCCTTCCCGATGAGCGCGAGCTTCAACTGCCTTTCGATAAAGTCAGCACTGAAGTTCGGCCGGCCCCGCCAGCCGGGCCGGCCGGGATAATCCGCTGTCTGAAACGCAAGTTGATCGTCGATCGGCGTGCCATCGAGAACCCATTTCACGCCGGCGATGCGAATGAGAGGGGTCAGCACCTTTTCACCAGACCCGGTGCGGTTGAGCGTGTCTTCGGCGGGAATGGGAAAGCGTATGATGCGGAGACGAATCGGCTGGTCGGCCTGGACGAACGTCTTCTCGAGGTTGACTAGCCGTTGATTCGTGGCCATGACCTGGATCGTGGTTACTCCCTGCTCGAGCCGTTCCTGAACGTAGGGCCGAAACTCGCTGACGGCTTTCGCTACGCCGGGTTGGTCGGCCAGCCGCAGCCATATTGCGTCGGCTGCGTACTCTTCCAGCTTTCCGGTAAGATGGCCGTCAGCGTCGCGATCATAGTGGCCACCGATTGGGTCGGGTGTTGCGTCGGTGATTCCCAGTTTGGTGAGGGCCAGCTTATTCAGGATGGCCCCATGCCCTACCCATGACTGGAGAATGACTGGATGGTCGCCGGCAGCTTTGTCGATGGCGATCCGGGTCTGGGTCGGGTTAGTGATGGCGGGGCTCCCGATTTTTCCGTGAATCCATCCGCCTGCCGGCGCTGCCGCGGCTGCGACGCGGACTGCCTCGGCAACCTCCTCAATAGAGGGATGTACCCCCGGTGGGATCTTAGTCACGGCCTCAACGCCATAGCCAGCCCCGCCGACATGTTCGTGCGCATCGTTGATCCCAGGCATGGCCATGCGCCCCTGAAGGTCGATAACCTGAGTGTGCCGGTCCGCGGTCGCCATGATCGCGGTTTCGCTGCCGGCGGCGAGGACCGTATCGCCGCTGATCGACAACGCCTCGACCCAGTGGGTGACTTTGTCTCCTGTGAAGATATGTCCGTGGTGCAGGATCATGTCCGGGCTTTGAGCCGGCGCCGAAACTGCGCAGAAACCCAAACACGAAGCGCGGATGACTTGCCAAAGACTTCGGTAAAGCATTGAGACTCTCCTTTTTGTGAGCTCACCGGCGGGAGCATGGCGGCTGCACAGAAGCTAGACTAGAGGATCGAAGTATCAGCCGTCCTCAGTTCGCACTCAATGATTTCTCAGGATTTTCTCAGGAACCTAATCGATTGACGAAAAAGCACTTATATCGATTCGGAGATTACGCGCTGGATGCCGAACGCATGGTGCTGCGTGGGCCGCGCGGCGTTGTCGGACTGCCGCCTAAGGCCTTACTTACCCTGCTGGCATTACTGGAACAGCAAGGTGAAGTGGTCTTTAAGCATCAACTGATGGAAAGGGTCTGGGGCGGCACCTTCGTAGAGGAGGGCAATCTCAGCCAGAATATCTTTTTACTGCGACGCGAGCTGGGCACTTCGCCTGAAGGGTCGGACTATATCCAGACCCTGTCGAGGCGCGGGTATCGAATTAATGTTCCGGTGGAACGAGTCGGGGTGGCTGATTCCTCCGATATTGTCCGCTCGGAATCCATGGCTGCGAATGTGGCGGCCGCTCCGCTGATCGAGGCTTCTTTCCAAAAGAATACAAAGCAGATCGGACGTCGTCGTGTTGCCGTTGCGGTGCTGCTCGTTATGGGTGTGGGGATCGCCTATTTCTGGCGGGTAGAGACAGCGGCACCGCGGGTTTCCGATTTCACCCAACTCACGCATGACGGAGCGGTGAAACGTGGCCACATGCATACGGCAGCCGGACCGGATGCCGCCCTGTTCACGGATGGAACGCGGATATATTTTACGGAAGGCACCAGCGACTCCCTTTCGATCGCCCAGGTTTCCACATCCGGAGGTGAAACATCACAGATTCCGACCGCGGTTCCCGGACCTCAGTTGATCGACCTGTCACCTGGCAGATCGGAACTGCTTGTTTCCGGCCACCCCGATTCGGCAACAGCGACCATCTTGTGGACGGTGCCGACTCCCGCCGGTTTGCCCCACGAGATCAGCGGTATACACGCCTGGGATGCCTCGTTCTCGCCCGATGGAATCCGGATCGCATTCACCGATGGCCGTAACCTGTCGGTTGCGAAAGCCGATGGAACCAACCCGAGGCGGATCGCGATGCTTCAAGGTTCAGTCTGGATGCCGCGCTGGTCGCCCGATGGTCGGCGCATTCGACTGACGGTTTACAACACGCAGGACACCGGAGATACCATTTGGGAGGTCAACAGCGACGGAACTGGGCTTCATCGGATTCAGCTCGAATTCGGAAGGGCCGATGAAACGGTCAGTGTCTGTTGTGGAAGCTGGACGCCCGACGGCAGGAACTTCATCTTCCAGGCGGCGCGAGCTGGAAAATTCGAAATATGGGTCGTTCCCGATCGGCCGAAGTGGCTGAACTGGATTCCGCAGTCGCTATCCCGGCCAGCCCAGTTGACCGGTGGACAGCTTAATTCTCTCGCGCCGGTCATCAGCCCGGATGGGCAGAAGCTCTTCGTGATCGGCCAGCAATTGCGCGGGGAACTGCAGCGATTCGACTCATCGACGAAACAATTCGTATCCTACCTGGGCGGCAAGTCGATGGACTTCCTGAGCTTTTCGCGGGACGGTAAATGGATTACCTGGGTCGATTACCCCGAGCGCACCCTGTGGCGCAGTCGCGCGGACGGAAGTGAGAAGCTGCAACTCACGTTTGCACCAATGCACGCCATGATGCCACGATGGTCTCCCGATTCCACCAGCATCGTCTTCTACGCGGGTGGAGGCGGCGGGCAGCGGACGTACACCGTTCCGGCGAACGGCGGGCAGCCTGTACCTCTGGGCTGGGCAAAGGAAATGTTGCCCAACTGGTCTCCGGATGGCGAATCGATCTTGCATAGCGAATTTCCTTTCTTTGCCACGGATCCGCGCAAAATCGCGCTTCACATCGTGCACATCAAGACGCATCGGACGGAGGCCATTGCCGGTTCAGTAGGCCTGTTCGCGGCTCAATGGTCGCCCGATGGCCATTACATAGTCGCCCTGACTCTGGAGGGTTCGACCATCATGAGCTTCGACCTTCATACGGAAAAATGGACGGAACTGGGAAAGGGATCAGGATTTCTGGTGTGGTCGCATGACTCAAAGTACCTCTACTGCCTTCGTGACGGCACGAACCCGGCGGTTGTGAAGATCCGGATGAGCGATCGCCGGGTGGAAGAGGTCGCGAGCCTGAACGGGATTCGTGAGTCCGGACAGCTGGCAGGATTGGAGTTTGGGCTGAGCCCGGAGGACGAACCCTATATCCTCCGAGATATCGGTACCCAGGAGATTTATTCTCTCGTTTGGCATGACCGCTGAAGTTTCGGGCATGCCGGCAAGGGGCAGAACCAGACGCGCTTCGCATCGGTCAACGATTTCACACACCGTCGGTATAACGCACGCTCCATCGTTGAGAAGCGGAATGCGTGGGTGTGGCAGCATATCCCTAACGGCGATTTGCCGTTAAACGACTTTGATGCTGACCGTTCAGACCGCGTCTCCCCACTTTATCCTTCGGCCCTTCATCCGCGCGTATGTTCAGCGAGAGGCGCGGCTGGGACCGGATCGCCTCGTAGAGCCGGTGATTGCTCGCCTGGGCGTGATGCTGGAGTTCGAATTTGCGGAAGCTTACGAGGTCCGTAACTATAGCTCGAACACCCTGGACGCGACATTTCCGATTTCCGTCATTGGGCCCCAGACCTGGCGTCGCGCCCGTTTGATTATTCGAGGGCACGTTGAATCGCTGGTGGTGATGTTTCAGCCTGTCGGCTTTCACGCCCTGTATGGAACTCCTACCGCGCCGCTTTCGGAGGCGGGAACCGAAGGCCACTCAGTCCTGGGACCGTCGATCTCCACTTTGCATGAACGATTAGGAAATCTCCGAACATTCGTGCAGCGGGTGCAGCTTCTCGATCGCTATTTCCTGCACCGGTTCAAAGACAGGGACGCTCTGGCGCCGATTTATAAGACGCTCCATCTGCTCACCATGCCCGGTCCGCTGGTTACGGTGGACGAAGTGGCCCGCCACACAGGTTCCAACCGGCGCTTCCTTGAGCGGAAGTCTCTTACCTGTACCGGCGTTTCGCCGAAGGCGCTGACACGCATTTCGCGCTTCAGCCGGGCGCTCCGCCTCCGGAATGACTCTTCACTGACGTGGACCGAAATCGCCCATGCAGCCGGGTATCACGATCAAATGCATATGATCCGCGACTTTCGGGTGTTTGCCGGCGGAGCGCCCACTCTGGCTCTGCAGGAGATTGCGCCGGATCATCTCATCCACTTTGCGCACAGCGAAATCTCCGAGGGCGAATAGCGCGCCGGGGAGTCACTTCAAAAGCGCGCTGACGAAGTCACGCCACACTCCCGCATGAGACGCCATCACGGTGAATGGCGGCATGGTCAGGATCAAAAACGGGACGCCCCACAGATAGGCCACATGGACGCGGTGCCGACTATACAGATCGTAAATCGGACCTGCGAAGTAGAAACACAAGGCCAGCGCGATGGTCAATCCATTGATGCCGTGCAGCAGCCTGCCAAAGGAAGGAAAGAAGAACAACTGAGAAGCCATCAGCATTAGCCGCTTGTGCGTCTCCCCGTCTCGCCGCAGCAGAAGACCCGAAAAGACGAAGACGGCAAACAAAAGCATTTGTTCGAAGGAAACGGCAAGCAGACTGGAAGTATCCGGAAACGGAAAAAATCTTCCTTGTCGAGCCTGGCGAAGGGCGACGGCGCTGCCAGACAGTACAACTCCCGCGCAGAGGATTAACCCGACGACTCCCAGATTGCGGTGGAGCCTCATCCCGCCATACATGGCCAGCAGGTTCTGAAGAAGATACAAGATAAGCCAGGCTGTAAAAATGGCCCCGTGGATTTCCACTGGGAACGGGATTACGGGGCTGTGAAAGTAACCCCGTGCATAGTAGGTGGGCGCAAACCCGGCGATAATGCCCGCGGCGGTCGCCAAAGCCATGGCGGTACAGAATCGGTGATCGCGCTTTCGGCTCTCAGAAGTGACAAAGAAAGTTTTGATCTTCTTCCCGCCGCCCCGTCTCACTATCGCATTAGTCGTGGTTCCCTCAGAAAATGGTTTCAAAAGATGAATCTATCGGGGAACCGTGGGCGGCGATAGTACGGATGCGACAGTGCCAGGAACTTAGCGCCACGGGGTGAGAATGCTGACGGGCGGGCTTCCTTCCGGATCTGTTATCCGGTTTATCGGAAACCGTGTACCATCGGCGCTGGGCGCGAATTCCGGGGCCCGCAGGCAGGGCGATCCGCGCCAGCCCTGAGTCGCCGTACGTAACAACGGCTGCGGCGGATCTGCATGGCACTGATCGCCTGTTTCTGTGGCCACCGACATCAGAGTTCCGTCCGCCGCGCGAAAATTGAGTTCCCGTCCGTCGGCGCGCCAGGGGCACTCTGTCCCCCCGCTTCCAACACCTGCCATTTATCTCTGAAGATTATACTGCAACCGCGTTTTCAACCGACGACCGGAATTCTGCCGTCCAAAACTCATGAGTAACGGCGCAGCGTTTACCGACCTGAGAGAAGTGCGATCAGAAAGGCAATCTTTACCTTGCGAGCGGAGTCGTCTATAAGATCGTCGGACACGGTCAGCAGGCGGAACAGGGAGCCAGGTAACCTGACGACAAAGGCAGTCCTTCGAAAACAAAGAATTTTAAGTCCCTGCCAATCCAACAACTAAATAGAAAGACTCGTCAGAAGAAATCGTGGGTAAATTCGGGTTCGGGCAGTTTGCCAAGTGAGTGATAGAGCGCGAGTTCGAGGACGCGGAAGGTACGGAAGCCGTATGATTTTCTCATGGTGACTTTTGCTTTGTTATTAAGACCTTCGACGACGCCGCTGGAAAACTGTTTTTGAGCGCATAACTATACCCATTCCAGCCCTGCGGATTACCGATGCTGGCCCCCGCACTCCCCGGAGCAGGCGACGTAAACCGCCCCTGAATGCTCGCATGATACCGAGCCTGCATAAAATCGAACCCAGTCTCCGTGTCCCGCTCCACACCCGTATACTTCGCCGTCAGCGAATCCGTCCCCGACCCCACCCAAATCCCGTTAGACCGTCCGCCGATCCCCGCCGGAACCTCATACCCAAACGGCAGATAATCGTGCCGCCCATAAGGCACAGGAAGCTCGGTGGTCCCGTCCGTTACCATCCGCGTCGACCCCAAATGGTCCAGCTCAAATAGCAAGTCGTGCAAGGCATCGGAGAACTCCCGCCCGTCGTATACTCAGCCGCCAGATTCCCGAACGCATCGCGCACATAAACCGTCGCAAACCCGCCCACCAGCGCCCTCTTCACCCGCTCGCCCATGCCGTCGTAGGTATAGTTGACGGTGTTCCCGCTCACCGTATCGTAATCCACCGTCTGCCGGTTCTCCGCATCGTAGCTCAGCAATGAAGACCCCGCGTCCGCTGGTTTCCCGAACAATCGAATGGCACGCTGCCGGTTGATCCAAAGGTGTACGTCCCCGTCAGCTGGTTCTGCAGGTTGTAGCTCCCTGAAGGCAGCGCCGGAATCCCGCTACCGGTCGAAGTTCCCGATATATTTCCGTACTGATCATAACCGAACTGCTGCGCCCATGAACTGCCAGTCACCGAAGACGAACAATTCGCCAGCGTAACCCCCTCCGCCGCTGCACACAAATGATTGAACGCATCGTAAGCGTACGATTGTGAAAAATTCGTCTGCGCCCCGCCCGGCGTCTGCGCCGTGATGACCGCAATCGACGTCGGATCGCCGTTATTGTAGCCGGCAGCCTGGCCGTACGTATAAGTCAGATCCAGCAAAGGATTGCTAAAACCGCCCGAAGTCAGCCAGTCCGTAATCTCCGCCAGCGGCAAACGGCTGTTGAAGCTCTGCGTGCGATTCACGCTGTTGCCGTAAAGATACGAAGCAGGAGCCCTATGCGCCGCATAGGTCAGACTCGACAGATACGGGGTCGACCCACTGGCCAAAGAGTTCGGACGATTCGCTGCGTCAAACCCGGTCGTCACCACCCGCCCCGAAGGATGCAGATACTCGAGTTCTTCCAGCCGATGCAGATGCACCTTCAGCTGCGTATCGCCCCAGCCCGTGAACGCGCGAACGTCGCGGCGGCTAAAGCGAAAATCTCCGCGTTCCATCTGCAGCCGCTTGCATTCTTCACGTACCATCTCATCGATCAGCAACAGCAACCGCCGTGTCTGCGGCGGCAGTTCGTCGAGCGACCGTCCCAGCACCTCATGCGCGAGCTGATTGGCCATCTCGATATCGGCGGGAGTGACTTCGATGTAAGAAAGAACCTTGCCTCGATGAGCAGCCGTTTTCACTGGCCGCTGAAACTGATGCAGCAGCGCGATCGCGCGGATCAGCGTCAGATACTTCATGTGATCCCTCCGCGTGCGCGTCTGGCTATCCATGAACGTCAGTTCCCGCGCAAAAGGATTCGCCACAAACAATGGCTGCAGCAATCGCTGCGCATTGCGATGCAGCTTCAGCACGTCCTCGCTTTCCTGCCGCGCCAGCAGGCCCTCCAGCGTCTGCCGTTCTCTCTGCAGCCGGTGTATCGCCTGCGTCTGCTTGCGGTCTTCATTCACAGTCAGCACCAGGCAGCGGTTCAGTAACTCTTCATCGAGATCGATAGCCGTAGTTGTGAGCAGGATCGCCACCGGACCCTCCACACGATACTGGTGCGTGATCATCCGGCCCGTAGCCGGATCCTTCC
>Ga0302320_10011519_pt1 | contig 18696 bp, 20 predicted proteins | sample Bog_T0_3_FD_202130 | JGI IMG/M metagenome (GOLD analysis project Ga0302320, IMG submission 202130) | Peat permafrost microbial communities from Stordalen Mire near Abisko, Sweden - Bog_T0_3 | ecosystem: Environmental > Terrestrial > Soil > Wetlands > Peat | place: Sweden: Abisko, Stordalen Mire...
GCCACGCTTGTCGCCGCCGTGTTCACTCCGTGGATCGCCCTCGGCATAGCCTTGCTCATCGGCTTTTTCGCCAGCTATCTAACTGCGCTTTCGTGGGCTGATCTCACGTTCGTTCTCCCCGCAACCGCATTCGGCAATGTAATCGTCGCCCTCTTCGCCCGCTTCTGGCTCCATGAAGCCATTTCGCTCGAACGCTGGGCCGGCATCGCCCTCATCACCATCGGTGTAGGCTTTGTAGCGCAAGGTCCAGCCCTCACTGAACAACCAGCCGTTGAACTCTCCTCTGATGAAAGCCGCGCCATCGCCGCCTCAAGGCGCGTCGAAGATCCAGACGCTGTTTCCTTGACCGAGAAGGAGCCAGTGCAATGACGACTTCAACTCAAAGCGTCTGGTCCGCTGTTGCAATGATTGCGTGTGTAGTAATCTGCTCCACAATCGGTGAAGTGCTCACCGCCGCCGCCATGAAATCCATCGGCGACCTCGACGACATCCGCGCTCACTCCGGCCTTAAAGGAGCCATCCGCGCAGTTGTCACCTGTCCGCTATTCTTCGCCGGCGTAGGCTTCCTCGCGCTCGCCTTCTTCTCTTTACTCTTCGCGCTGAATCACCTGAACCTGAGCCTGGTCGCCCCCGCTTGCGCATCGCTGACGCTGGTCACAAACGCCGTAGCCGGCAAAATCTTCCTCAAGGAAAACGTAGACCGCCGCCGCTGGACCGCCGCAGTCTTAGTCTGCATCGGCGTGTATCTATTAGCCCACTAAATAACAGCCGCTGGGTGCCCCGTCCTCGCGACATATATGTTTTTGTTGCTAACGTGGGAGACCTCAGAACCAAATATCCAATCATCAGAAGAACCGCATCAACCCAGCCGGCTTCAAATCCGCGTCAAGAAAAGTCCGCGGAACCGAATTTGCCGCGCACACAGCCTCGGCAGCCAAATGACCACTCCGCGCCGCGCTCTCCATCGTTGAAGGCCATCCCGTCCGCACCCAATCTCCAGCCAAAAAAAGACTGGGCCAAGGCGACACCGCCCCAGGCCGCGCCGCATCAATGCCCGGAGGCACGCCAAATGTGGCCCGCACTTCCTTAACCAGCGCGACCTTTTCAAGCTTCGCCTGCTTCACGATCGGAAAGAACTCCGCCAATTCGCGCAATGCCTGCGCAATAGCTTCTTCACGGCTCAACGCCGCAAAGGACCGCGTCGCACTCACCACCAGTTCAATGTAATTTCCGCCGCGCCTCTGCAGCCGCGACTGGTTATACAACCAGTGAATCTCGCGATCCAGCAGCACCGCATGTTCCAAGTCAGTAATCTCGCGGTCAAACCACAGATGCACGCTGCAAATCGGCCAATGCTCGAGTCGTTCCATCTTCGCAGCCAACTCAAGCGCGCCCTCCGCCGGCGGCAAGCCACGCAGCAATTTCGCCATCCCCTCAAACGGCAGCGCCACCACTACGAAATCCGAAAGCAGCTCTCCGGTTCGCGTCTTAACTGTCCACTGCAATGTCTCCTCATCAAACTCCGCGCCCTCCACATGCGTGTTCAAAAGCACGCTCCCGGCGCGCCCTTCAAGAAACGGCGTCACGCGCGCATAGAGTTCACTCAGCGGCTCTGTACTCATTCCCATACTGCCTGCAAACGCGGAGTTCATGAACAGCTCACGAATCACTTTAGCTGCATAGGGCAACGCAATCTCATCGATCTCCGCATTCAGTGCGCTTGCAATCACCAGCCGCCAAAATCTTTCCAACGCTCCAGGCGTTTGCTTGTGATGCCGCAGCCAATCGCCCAGGCTCTCGGTCGAATCCTGTGACACCGGTCGCATCAATGCGCTGAATGCCCGTCCCAGCGCGATCTTGTCCGAAAATGAAAATGCCGACGCCATCATCAGCTTCGGCAGTCCGTGCAGCGGCGCCGGCAACCAAGACGGACCAAGCCGAGATCTACGCCCTCCCGGCTCGATCATCGTCATTTCGCTTGTCCAGTGAATGCGATCTTCAACACCTATGCGTCGATAGAATCCCTGCAGATTCGTACAGCACCCAAACAGCACATGCTGGCAGTTATCGATCACTTCACCCACGCCAGGATGCAAGTAAGAAGAGGCTCGCCCGCCCAAATACCCGCGCCGTTCAAGCAGCCGCACCTGAAAACCAGCCTCGGCCAGTGCGCAAGCCGCACTCATCCCGGCAACGCCGCCTCCGATGACAGTGACCGTCTTTCCCGCCCGTGGCTCCGTGCTGTTCAATCCCATTTCCATCCATTTGAAATCGGAACGAATGCGCTTCAGCATTGAAGGGTACGGGGTTTAGCCCGTACATTAATCCTGCAAGACAAAGTTGGGCTTTAGCCCCGAGGGAAGCCCGTTCAGCGGAGTGCCAGTCACCCCACCAACCGAACCCACATCATCCGCGTCAGACCCACAACGAGAATGAAAAGCTTTTCCCTCAACGGCACACTTACCCTCTTCGAGAACACATCGAAGTCCGCCCTCTCGATCCTCTTCAGCAATGCATGATAAATACTCACCAACACCCACAGCGCCGGCCGGCTCTCTTTGTTGATAAGCGGCATCAACGCCTGCCCCGACTTGTAGTACGTCTCCGCCAGCCGTCCGATCTCTTTGAGCAGAGCCCGCTCCCTTGAAGTGGGAGCCGCGTTTTTTTCGCGATGCAGAATCGACTCCAACTCAACTCCATGCGCCTTCAAATCCACGAGTGGCAGATACACGCGATTCCGCTCCGCATCTTCCGCAACATCCCGAAGAATGTTCGTCAATTGAAACGCAATTCCCGTCTCTTCTGCCAGTTTTTCCGCACGCACATCTGTATATCCAAAGATGCGAATACACACCAACCCCACCACTGAAGCAACGAGGTAGCAATATTTGTATAAGTCCTCAAAAGTAGCGTAAGTATCCGGCGCGTTGCCATTGGCACAATCCAGATCCATTGTTACGCCTGCAACCAATTCATCCAGCAGACTCAGCGGAATTTCGAATCGCACCATAGCATCGAGCAGCGCAATGAAGACCGGATCACTCGTCTCACCTCCCGCGCTGGCCGCCCGCCAACCTGCAATCCAGGCACTCAGCCGCTTGTGGCGTTCGTCAACAGACACGCTCTCGTCATCAGCAAGATCGTCAGCCTGACGCATGAATGCATAAACAGCACAGATTGCATTTCGTTTCGGCTTCGGCAGCGCCACAAAGGCGTAATAGAAATTCTTCGCCTCGCGCCTGGCGATCGTCCGGCACACTGCGTAAGCTGCATTCAGTTCTGCAATGTCGACAAGGCCCGGCGCTCGTCCATCCACTTTAAGTTCCTGTCTCAATCCGCCGACTCTTTGCGCCGTTTGTTTCCGCCCAGTTTGAGAAAGGGCAACAGCTTGGCAGTAGCAGCCCGCAGCGCGAGCCCTGCCTTGGTCGACTTCGAAATTGCCGGCCGCGCGCTCAATACGTCGTAGTCCCGCCGCTCGATGGCGCGCAAAATCTCCAGACCTCCGCGGCTGAACAGATCCAGATCAAGCGCCAGATCCCGATTCACCATGTCAATCAGAGGCAGACCTTGTTCAAACAGATCGCGCGCGTAATTCACTTCGCAATGCATGAGCGAACGAAACTCCGGCGTCGCAATCCCTTCTGCAATGTTCGCGTCGCGTACCCGGAAAAACTCCATGTCCTTCTGTGGCAGATACACACGCCCTCGTGCGTAATCTTCGCGTACATCCTGCCAGAAGTTTGCCAACTGCAATGCCGAGCAAGTCGCATCCGAAAGCCGAAACTTCTCATCCCTGTCCTGCTCCGCCTCCCCGCATGCATACAGCACAAGCCGCCCTACGGGGTTCGCCGAATAGCTGCAGTAGCCAAGCACATCCTGCATGGTCGCGTATCGGGTAACCGTCTGGTCTTGCCGAAAAGCCGCCAGCAAATCCGCAAACGGCTCCTTCGGAATCGAACATGCGCGAATCGTCTCCGCCAGCGCTACAAACACCGGGTGCCGTGTTTCGCCCGCATAACACGCGTCCAGTTCCTCACCCCATTGCTCCAGCATTGCCAGCGCTACGGCTGTATCCCCTACCTCATCACCCAGATCATCCGAGACCCGGCAATACGCATAGATCGCGTGAAAATGCGGCCGCAGCACCTTGGGCAGAAACCACGTAGCCACATGAAAATTTTCGTAATGAGTTTCTGCGAGATGCCGGCACCATGCTCGCGCCTCATCCAGAGAGGGCACAACAGCAGGCATCTGATAGCTCTCCGGTAGCGCAGCCCAGCCGCGTGCAAGAAGCTCTTCCCGGTTGACAGCGAGAGTCTCCTGCACCGTCGGATCCTGAGTTTGGGTCTCCGGGGTCATCGGCTCCGGCGCATTGCTGCCCAGCACGCGATCCCACAACGCCGCAACCTCTTTAGCTTTCTCCTCAATTGCCAAACTCATCGGTTGCCTCAGGGAACAATGGCCGTCTTGATTTCGCTGCTCCGGTTCATCAGCTTCTCAAAGACGCGGTTGAGTTCGTAAAGGTGAGCATGCCCGGTAATGAATGCCTGCGCCTGGAATCGCCCACCTGCAATCAGGTCCAGCGCCTTGCGGCAAGTCGTCGGCGTGTGATGGAACGTAGCCCGGAGAGTAATGTCGCTATAGTGAATTCGATTCGTGTCCAAGGTCACATGAGTTCCGACTGCACACCCACCAAAGAAATTTACGCATCCCCCCTTGCGTACCAACTCGACCGCCTCCTGCCATGCATCAGGAACACCCACCGCTTCAATCGCAATATCGACGCCGCGATTCTTCGGCGTCAGCGCGCGCGTCTCCTTAATGGCTTTTCGAATGCTCGTAGTCTGCACAACGTGCGCAGCGCCCAGTTGTTTGGCCGCCTCTACCTGACCATCGTGCTTCACAATTGCGATTGCTTCACATCCAGCCAGCGCAGCCACATGAAGAATCATCAACCCCAGCGGGCCTCCGCCAATAACGGCCACCGTATCTCCAGGCCGCGGCCGCGAATCCTCAAACCCATGTACAGCGCAAGCTAGAGGCTCCGTGAGCGCCGCATGTTCCAGCGGCACGTGGTCCGGAACATGCAGCGTATTCTTGGCAACTATCCGCGCCGGAATGCGGATAAACTCCGCGTAAGCTCCATTGTTGAAGAGCAGATCGTCGCATAGATTTTCCTGGCCCCGTTCACAGAAAAAACACTGTCCGCATGGAGCTGAATTGAGTGCCACCACGCGGTCGCCAGGAGCAAAGTCGGTCACGCCAACACCCGCCTGCACCACCGTCCCCGCCAGCTCGTGCCCAAACAATGCCGGAGGCACAATCATCCGCGCATGGTACCCGCGCCTGAATACTTTTAGGTCCGTTCCGCACGTCAGCGCCGCGCCCACGCGCACAATCAACTCGCCAGGCAACGCTTCAGGCACCGGCACGCGCTCGATGCGAATATCTTCCCGACCGTGGAGGACTGCGGCCTTCATGGTTGTCGCCATCAAGTCCCTCCTACTCCGCTCCGCCCCCGGGGACAGGCTCAAGCATGATCTTCATCGAGTCCGCCTTGGGGTGAGAAGCAATCTCGATCGCTTCCACCGCCTGCTCCAGCGGATAACGATGCGAGATCAGTTGTGTCAAATCGAATCCATTGCGGTAGCCGCCAAATGCGAGATCGGTTACCTCGTCCAGAATTTCAAACGACGATGAGTACGACCCCATCAGCGTCTTCTCATCCATGCAAACCGCGCCTGGGTCTATCGTCGCTTCCCCATGCTGCGTCTGCGCAAACAGCATCACCCGTCCACCTGGCCTTACCGCATCCATCGCCGTCTTGATCAGCGCATTCCCGCCCACAGCCAGAATCACCGCATCCGCGCCGCGCCCATCAGTCTCGGCAAAAACCCGCTCCACAACGTTCTCGCTACCCGCATGAATCGGATCGCTGAGTCCGAACCGCGCCGCAATCGCGTGACGCTCAGCATAAAGATCGGAAGTCAGCACCCGCGCCCCGGTCCGTCGCGCCAGTGCCGCGTGCATCAGCCCGATCGGACCCTGGCCAATCACCAGCACCGTATCGTCCGATCTCAGGTTCAGTAGCTTCACGCCCTTCAGAACCGTGTTCAGTGGCTCCACAAACGCAGCTTGCTCAAACGGCACTCCGTCGGGAATCCGCACCACCCCACGGCCCTCGACAATCCAGCGCATCACCCGGATATACTCCGCAAAGCCGCCCCCAGAAGGCTCAAAACCCGCCGTGACTCCAACTTTTTTGTAAAGCTCGCATTGCGTCGGCGTCTGCTTGCGGCAGTAATAGCAATCCCCGCAGGGAACATGATGGTGCACCACTACCCGCTCGCCTACTTCATACCGCGTAACGCCCTCGCCGGCCTCAACGATAGTGCCCGCCATCTCGTGCCCAAAAATCCGCGGCGCAGAGTGCGACCCGGTATGAATCTTCTTCAGATCCGTCCCGCAGATACCGCACGTGGCAACCTTCACCAGCAACTCGCCCGGCCCGATCTTCGGCACTGGCACCGTCTCCACGCGCATGTCGTTCACGCCGCGATAAACCACGGCCCGCATGGTGGCAGGAATTCGCTTCTCGATCAGGGTTTCAGTGTGTGCCGTTTGGGTAGCCATTGCGCTGTCTGATGTCACCTCGTCCATCCAGAATATCGAGCAGGGACTCCCTCATCGAGAGGGCCGCCCTCTTGCTATTCTCGCCCATCCGAATCAGTCCCCGCCAGTACCACGGTCGAAGAATAGCAAAAAGCACAAACCTCGACACCCTAAACTGTCCATCCGCGCCAATAAACCGGTTGAAATCAGGGAGCTTTTCCCTGAATCCATCGCTCACACCCTTAACGCAACAAAAAGGAATCCGGCGCATCAACGCCAGCCGCGCAATTCCCGCCGCCTCCATGTCCACCAGGTCAGCCTTGTATGTCGATGCCAGCCGCCGCTTTTCAATTTCATCGGCTACAATCGGGCTCGTCACCAGCAGCCAACCGTCGTGCACATCCTGTCCGCCGCCGGTTGCAAACCGCTCGCCTGTCCGCGCATCGACAACCGCGGAAAGCCGATAATCCTGTCCGGCCGCCATGGCCTCGCTCAAGGCCCCAGCCCATCCGACAGAAATCACCCGTTCAACCGGCCCATCGCGCTCAACCTCAGCGAAGGCCCGAGTCGCCGCATCCACACCCGCCCCGCCACAAGCAGCAACCCATTCACCCCCGTCAAACTTCCAGCGCCAGAGATCCACTGAGCCACGTCGCTCATGCGTCCACCCGCGCACCAATGGCTTCAACTCCCCCGCCATCGCGGCGATAATGGCTACACGAGTCATGCTGAATCAAGACCTGACAGATTCATTCGGATTCACCGGACTCAGACTTCTTTCCGGGATGTTTCGCGCCACCATCACTTAGGCGGGCGCGCAGAAACCCGCCAATAACATTGAGCACGCCTGCTCCGAGAAGGGCGTAGGCCGGTTTCTCATGTCCGTTCATCACCAAGAAGACGAATCCGCCTGCCATCAGAATCAGCGCTAAGGCAGCGACGATTTGACCGCCAAGCGCGTATCGGTATTCGCGCTTCAGTTGTCCGTCGATTGCTTGGACGATCAGGCCAGGGAGGGATTCATTAACTTGCTTGTAGAGTTGGAGAATTTCTGGATTAAGGACGATTCCAAAGTGCTCATGCTTCGCCACGAGCTGCGTGTACGTCTCATTCTCTGGTTTCGCCAAATCAGCCTCTCACAGGGCGGAGCGTTCATGCCTACGGCTTAATATAAGATGACCAGTCGGCCAAGAAGCTCTCGATATCCTCGCGCTTAGCCGCTGGCTCTTTTCGATCTCCTTTGCGTAAGGCCGAAAGAATGGCTAATATCGCTCGCACTTTCACCATCGCTCCCGCGAGAATCTGTTGGGACTCATCTACCCAGAAGGTACGGGCGGACCTGGGATCAACGATCTCCTCTGGGGATCCTGGAATGCGCAACTTCCGAAACAGCGACGCGCACGAGAAGTTGTCGTAAAAGGCGTCGATCGCTATGGTTCCAACTCTTGGCCTGTTCATGATTTCACCCCACGATTCGTTTGACGCATAAACGAGCGAACTCGATCCCAATGTTCACTTAAGGTACTAGAGTATAGCATTTCAATGCATTTACCTACGTCACGGCGCATACCCTTTCGCCCGAAACCACTCAATCGCCGCCCGCATCGCCGGATACACCGGCACGATCCTGAAATCAAGGTCCTGCTGCGCGTGTGCACTGGAGGCGAACATCTTCTTCCGCCCCATCCGCACCTCTTCCAGCGTAGCCCGCGGCTCCTTCCCCCTGATCCGCCCCGTAATCCACTCCTCGAAGAACGCATAGGTCGCCGCAACCGCAAACGGAATCTTCATGGTCGGCGACGGAATCCCCGTAATCGCGGACATCTTATCCAAAATCTGCTTCAGTGTCAGATTCTCCCCACCCAGAATGTACCGCTTCCCCGGCTTACCCACCGTCAGCGCCGAAACATGCGTACGAGCCACCTCCGACACATCCACCAGGTTCAGCCCCGTATCCATGTACGCAGGAAACTTGCCATTCAAAAAGTCGACGAAAATCCGCCCCGTCGGCGTAGGCTTCGCGTCATTCGGACCGATCGGCGTCGTCGGGTTCAGAATCATCACCTGCTGCCCACCCTGCGCCGCCTTGATTGCCTCCTGTTCCGCCAAAAACTTCGACCGCTTGTAATGGCCGACCATATCTTTAATCGAAACCGGCGTGTCCTCGTTGATTACCAGACCATCAGTGCGAAAATGCATCGTAGCCACGCTCGATGTATACACAACTCGCGGCACGCCACCCTCGCGCGCCATCCTAAGTAGCTCCCGCGTCCCCTCAACATTAGCCCGATACATAGCCTGAGGATCGCGAATCCAAAGCCTGTAATCAGCTGCCACGTGCATCACCGCATCGCAGCCTTCAATCCCGGTTCGCAGCGACTCCGGCTCCAGCAAGTCGCCCACATACGTCTCGCCGCGAATGCCCTCAAGGTTTTTAAGATTGCTCATTTTGCGCACCAGAAGCCGAAGGTCAGCGCCCTCAGCAGCTAAAGCCAGCGCCACATGATGACCCACAAATCCGGTAGCGCCGGTGAGAAATATCTTCATCGCCTCGAATCTCTTAGGCCATCTTAAACTCCCGGACTGTCTCCCGGTCTGCAATCAAAGTTCGAGGCAATTGGGCGGTTAATGCAAAACTGCATTACAATAGAGAGGTAGAGGTCATCGCATGCCTATCGTGAGCACAACATCCCGGGGACAAGTAACTCTTCGCAAGGAAATCCTCCAGCACGTTGGGATCAGGCCTGGGGAGAAACTCGAGATTGAACTGCTGCCGGGTGGCGAATTCCGGGGCCGCGCTGTGCAGAAAAAACGCAGCATCAGCGATCTCGCGGGATGCTTGAAGGGGAAGACGAACGGCGCCAGGCTGACCATTGAAGAGATGGACGAGGCAATCGGTGAAGCTGTCGTCGAAGAGTTCCTTAGGGGCGTTCAGCGATGAAAATGATCGCGGACACGAATGTTCTGTTGCGCTTCGTGCTGGGCGACGACCCCGAGCAATACAAACTCGCACTCGATACCATGGAGAAGTCGGAGACTGTGGTGGTGACCAACCACTCCCTCTGTGAGATGGCGTGGGTTCTGCACAGTAGCTATGGCGTTTCGCGTTCTGCGATTGCAGCAACAATTCGTGGACTAGTTGAAACCAGGAACGTCGTTCTCGACTCTGCCGCGGTCAATGCCGGATTGACAACGCTCGAGGCAGGCGCCGATTTTGCCGATGGCGTGATTGCCTATGAGGCCCAGTGGCTTGGCGGAGAGACATTCGTTTCATTCGACAAAAAGGCCGTGGCGGCGATGGCGAAACAAGGGATGCAAACCAGGCTACTCGCATGATCAGAACCCAAAGCCGACTCCACATGACGGCCACCAAATCCGGTAGCGCCTGTAAGAGAGACTTTCATGCTTTCCACTTGCCGGGTATCAGCCGCAACGGGCTCCAGGATTGGGTTCGCTTGGCTTCCGGGTCTCCAAGGGCCGCAACAGAATCGCCATCCCCTCTTCCGTGACCTCAATATCGAATGTAGCGCCGGGATAAAGCCCCGTCTGCTCCTGCACGCCTTCAGGCAGCGCAATGCACCCACACTCCTGCACCCGGCCAATCATAGAGTTAATCGAGTCATGCAGCTAATCCGTTTCTATTGAACTCTACTTCGGAACTACACGTCCTTCGAGAAGATTCCCTGCAGCTCATTCTTTGGGCGAACCTCAGAACCTTGCTCCAAACCTTGATCGAAGAGCAACGCAGCCCTGACGCCCGCGGCGACGAACGCACATACAATTAAAGCCCCAACGATTGTGGAGATGCTACTTCCGGTGTGACCCAGCATGCGCGCCTCCTCTGCGCCTAATCCAGCGCCTCAGGCACCAGCGCAATATTCTTCTCGCCCGCAGCCTTCTTCTCGTTATACTTCTGCACCCAGGCTTCCCAATGCTTGCCCGCCGCGCGATCCTTGCCGCTGAACTCAAGCCGCGCAATCTCCGCGTAACTCACCTTGCGCTTGTCGTTCGCGCTTGGAGTGAAATATTGCAGATAAGAGTTAGCCAGCGTTGCGCCACTTAGCCGGTTGAAAATGTAAGCCTCAATCCGCTCGCCGCTCTTCAAAGTCAACGTAACATCGCCGCGATAGTCGAATGCCTTTTCGAGAGCCTGGCGCAGATCGTCCTCGCTCGCCAACTCCGGAATCCAGCCCTCCAGGTTGTGGTGCTCAAACCCCGGCGCCACTTCAAGCGCTTCGACCTGCTCGATCGTATACTTCAACACTTCAGCGCTCATGCGTTAGTCTCCTCAAGCGCGTGCGCAGGCTTTTCAATCTGCACCAGCGGTGCATGCCCATTGGGCGACCACTGATTCAGCGCCTTCAGCGCCTGCTCATCCTTGTAGCTGCTGAACAGCGTTCCGCGCACCATGCCCCAGAAACCCTTCAGGCTCCCGAAACCATCCATCACCGCAGTAGGTTCATACCCGCAACTCACCATGCAGTTAGCGCACTTCGGATTCCCGCTCGCAGCGCCATACTCTTCCCACTTAGTCGTTTCGATAAGCTCCTTGTAAGTCTCCGTATAACCATCCTGAAGCAGATAGCATGGCCTCTGCCATCCAAAAATATTAAAGGCCGGCGATCCCCACGGAGTACACTCATACTTCCTATCGCCCATCAGGAATTCAAGAAATAGCGGCGACATATTGAACTTCCATGTCGGCTTTCTGTTTGAAAGTGCCGCCCTGAATAGCTTTCTGATCCGCGCCCGACCCATGAAGTGAGTCTGATCCGGAGCCTTGTCATAGCTATAGCCAGGCGAAAGCACAATCCCTTCCACGCCCATGTCCATCACTTCATCGAAGAAGCCGCGCACGCTGTTCGGATCGGTCCCATCAAAGAACGTCGCATTCGTCGTTACGCGGAAACCGCGCTTCACAGCTTCCTTGATACCTTCGACTGCAATGTCATAACCGCCCTCGCGGCAGACCGAAAAATCATGATGGTCGCGCTGCCCATCCAGATGCACCGAGAAGGTCAAATACTTCGATGGCGTAAACTCCGGCAGCCGACGCTTCAACTCCAGCGCATTCGTGCAGAGGTAGATATATTTCTTGCGCGCGATCAGGCCGTTGACAATCTCCACAATCTGCGGATGAAGCAGCGGTTCCCCGCCAGGCAGCGACACCATCGGCACGCCGCACTCTTCCACCGCGGCAAAGCACTCTTCGGGCGAAAGCTGCTTCTTCAAAATATGCGGCGGATATTGCACCTTGCCACAACCGGCACAAGCCAGGTTGCAGCGGAACAGCGGCTCAAGCATCAGCACCAGCGGATACCGCTTCTCGCCGGCCAGCTTCTTCTTGATCACATAAGTTGCAACCGTCCACATCTGTGAGATTGGAACAGCCATAGTTGAGTTATCCTCCAGCGCGCAGTCTTGATAGCTCGCGCGTTCCATCCGTAATGCTTGTAGCCCTTAGATCTGGATGCCCCCGGGTGTCGATTTCCATACCAGGGATCCCCAGCTAGAAGCTGTTGTTCCCTTCCATAGCCCGCTTGTAACCCGTCAAAGCAAGCAGCGGAAAATACTGCCGGTACATTTCATACGACAGATAAAAAACGCGTGGGAAGCCAGTTCCAGTGTACAAGGCCTGTCGTGTCCAGCCAGCCCCGGTGCTTTCATCCCAGCTTCCATCCGCCCGTTGCCGCGTCAGCAGCCAGCGCACGCCCTTCGCAATCGAATCGGACCGGTCATCGCCCGCCGCCAGCAATCCCAATAACGCCCAGGCCGTCTGCGAAGGTGTGCTCGGCCCCACCCCGCGCGTGTTCGGATCGTCATAGCTGCCGCATGTCTCTCCCCAGCCGCCATCCGGATTCTGCACCATCCGAATCCACTCAGCCGCCTGCTGAATCTGCGGCTCCAGATGATCGATCCCGATTGCTTCCAATCCACGCAACACCAGAAAAGTCCCGTAGATGTAGTTCACGCCCCAGCGCCCAAACCAGCTACCGTCCGGCTCCTGCTCGCTGAGAATAAACTTGATAGCCTTCTCCACACGCTTGTCTTCGCGCGTGTATCCGTAACTCGCCAGCATCTCCAGAATTCTTCCCGTAATGTCCACCGTCGGCGGATCAAGCATCGCATTGTGATCCGCGAATGGAATGTACTGGAAGATCATCTTGGTATTATCTTTGTCGAAGCTGCCCCAGCCGCCGTTCTTGCACTGCATGGCAAACTCCCACTCAATGGCCCGCTGCGCAACCTTATGCTGATAAGCTTCCCGCGGATTCTCCACCCGGTTCAGCGCCAACAGAACCTGCGCCGTATCGTCGGTGTCCGGATAAAACTCATTGTTGAATTCGAAGTACCAGCCACCCGGCTCTGTGTTCGGTACCTTCACCGCCCAATCACCCTTGTGCCGCACTTCTTTGGCCAGCATCCAGTCGGCCGCCTTGATCATGCGCGGGTCATTTGCGGGTACACCGGCCTCGCCCAGCGCGTACACCGCCTGCGCCGTATCCCAGACCGGGGAAACCGCCGGCTGCATGCGGAAAGTCTTCTCCGGCGTTTCGGGAGAGGCAGGCTGCTCGATGCCAAGCTTCTCGAACTCATCCCGTGCGCGAATCACCTGCGGATCGTCTTCGGAGTATCCCAGGCAGCGCAGAGCAATAATCGCATTCAGCATGGCCGGATAAATTGCGCCCAGACCGTCTGTCATTTCCAGCCGCTCCAGCATCCACTTCTCAGCCTTCTTCAGCGCCAGTTTCCGCAGCGGCCGCAGATGCACCGCCTCCGCGAAATGCAGAATCCGGTCCACAATTAAGAAGAAATTTCGCCATGAAATAATCTTCTTGCGGTCCATCTTGAGCCGCAAAGTAGCGCTCGATCTGCCACCAACATACAACTCATCAATTCCTTGCTCAGGCGATATCCGCTTGAACGGCTTCTTGGCATAAATAATCGCCAGCGGAACCAGAATCGACCGCGACCACGAAGAAATCTCGTAAATATTGAAGTAAAACCAATTCGGAAAAAGGACAATCTCCGGCGGAATTGCAGGCACCGCATCGTAGTCGTACTCGCCCAGTGCGCACAGATACATCTTCGTAAAAGTATTCGTCTCGACCACGCCGCCATGCGCCAGGACCCACGCGCGACACTTCGACAGCCGCGGATCGTCAGGCCCAATCCCCATAAGCTTTGCGGAGGAGTAGCACTTCACCGAAAGAGAGATATTTCCCGGGCCGCCAGGATAGAGACTCCAGCTCCCATCCTCATTCTGGTAGCGCATCATCTCGGTGAACGCGCGTTGCAGCCGCCCCGGGTCGCCACTCTCGAGAAGCGTATGAAGGAAAATGTAGTCGGCCTCCAACATCGAGTCCGCTTCAAGTTCTCCGCACCAATATCCATCCGGATGCTGTTCTGAAAGCAGATACTCCTTCGACCGCTCAATCGCCGTTTCCACGTCAGCTAAATCAGCGTCCATGCGTCCAAAGCGCGGTGCCGCAACCCTCGCCGTTGAAGACAGAACCGCCCTGCCCTCGGCCTTCCCGGATTGCTTGTTCCCCTGCTGACTACTCATTCTTTGTAAAGCGCCTCAGGATTCATCCGCCATCCAATGCCAGCCATCAACAGTTGGCCGACAACTGAAACCTGTCATCTGCAACCTGTCGTCTGCGAAGCTAAACCGGCAGCATCTCCGCCCCGCCTGCGCTGCCAATAGCCTGCACAATCTCAGGTGGCAATCCAAACCGGACATTCTCCGGCATCACTTCAACCTCTTCGACGCTGTCAAATCCATTCAGTTGCAAATAATTCACTACGTCCTCTACCAGCACTTCAGGTGCCGACGCGCCCGCTGTGACCGCGACCGTGTTTACACCAGTGAGCCAATTGGGGTCGATTGCCTTCGAGTTATCAATCAGATACCCCACCGTGCCCAGATTCCGCGAAACCTCCACCAGCCGGTTCGAATTTGAACTATTCGTCGACCCAACTACCAACACCAACCCAGCATTGTGCGCCACGTTGCGCACCGCTACCTGACGGTTCTCAGTCGCATAGCAGATATCCTGCGAATGAGGCCCGGCGATGTTCGGATACTTCTCCTTCAGCGCGTGAATGATGTCCCGCGCTTCGTCAAGGCTCAGAGTTGTCTGCGTCAGGTAAGCGACCCGATTCGGATCCGGAACCTGAAGCTGTGCCACTTCGGCCACATTCGAAACCACTTGCGTCACATCTGGCGCCTCGCCCAGAGTGCCCTCAATTTCGTCGTGGTCCCTGTGCCCGATCAGCACCAGCGAATAGCCCTGCTTGGCGAACTTCACCGCCTCGATATGCACCTTGGTCACCAGCGGACAGGTCGCGTCAATCACCCTCAGCCCGCGCCCCTTGCTCCGCTCACGAACAGCAGGCGATACCCCGTGTGCCGAATAAATCACCCTCTGCCCATCCGGAACATCGTCGATCTCATGCACAAAAATTGCGCCTTTTTCCGCTAATTCATTCACAACATAGCGGTTATGAACAATTTCCCTGCGCACGTAAATGGGTGCTCCAAAGGTTTCCAAAGCGATCTTGACAATGTCGATCGCGCGCACCACTCCGGCGCAAAAGCCTCGCGGCTTAAGCAACAACACCCTTTTCTGGCTGGGGGAAGTCTCGGTGTGGTTTCCGTTCGAGATGGATTCGAGCAGTGTTGTGGTCACATCTCCCAGTATACCAACGCATCAGCAGAAGGAACACAATATAAACCGTATTGGAGGTCAGCTTGGTGAAAATGCAACCCAAATCCCCCTCAGGAAATACTGGCTTCAGCTTTCACAAATTTAGGACTTCACAACTGGGGAAAATTAATGTCGCCAAGGCGACTGCGACTGTCCTCGGTTCGTATAGTTGAGCAGCGGGCAGAGATTTTTCACCTGCCCCTTGACGCTGTTAAGAGTTTTAGTGAATCAAACCCTCAGAAGAGAAGACTTCCTGCATCACGCAACTGGCAAGGACGAGCGTCACTCGCTAAAGTGGATGAGACGGCCCTGCCGGATGGTGTGAGGCCAAAGGAGCACGAGAATGGAAACTTCGGCGGCAACGGTTGCAAATACTCAGGGATCGGAATCCCTGACTGCGTCCAAGGCCTGGAAGGCCCTCAAAACCCATCATGAGCAAATCGGCTCTGCGCATTTGCGGGAATTATTTGCCGCCGATCCGGACCGCGGCGAGCGGTTGACGCTTGAAGCAGCTGGCCTGTTCGTTGACTACTCCAAGAATCGCATTACCGACGAAACCGTCAAGCTCCTGATCGAATTGGCCCGGGAATCTGGCCTGGAATCCAAAATCGAAGCCATGTTTCGCGGAGACAAAATCAATTTCACTGAGAAGCGGTCCGTCTTGCATGTGGCCCTGCGCATGCCCAAAGGAGCTTCTCTGATCGTCGATGGTCAGGACGTAGTCGCCGAGGTGCACGCTGTGCTCGACAGAATGGCTGCCTTCGCCCATCGCATACGCAGCGGCGAATGGAAAGGCCACACCGGCAAACGCATTCGCAACGTGATCAACATCGGCATAGGCGGCTCCGATCTGGGTCCGGTCATGGCCTATGAAGCCCTGCGGCATTACAGCCAGCGCGATATGGCGTTCCGCTTTGTATCCAATGTGGACGGCACGGATTTCGTCGAAGCCGTGATCGACCTCGACCCCGCTGAGACCTTGTTCATCATCTCTTCAAAAACCTTCACCACGCTTGAAACCATCACCAACGCCCAATCGGCACGAGCATGGTCTGTCGCGGGATTTAACGGCGACGAAACCTCAGTGGCAAAGCACTTCGTTGCGGTGTCAACCAATGCGGACGGAGTGGGGAAATTCGGTATCGATACCGCCAACATGTTCGGATTCTGGGACTGGGTTGGCGGCCGTTATTCCATGGATTCAGCAATCGGTTTGGCCACCATGCTCGCGATTGGGCCGGACAATTTCCACTCCATGCTCGACGGCTTTCACCAGATGGACGAGCACTTCCGCACGACGCCCTTTGAAAGCAATTTGCCGGTTCTGTTGGGGCTGATCGGCCTCTGGTACACCGACTTTTTTGATGCGCAAACGGTGGCCGTTTTGCCCTACGAACAATATCTGAAACGGTTTCCGGCATACCTTCAGCAGCTGACCATGGAGAGCAATGGCAAGCACGTCACCATTGCGGGCAATGTCGTCGACTACGCTACCGGTCCTATCTATTGGGGTGAGCCAGGCACGAACGGCCAGCACTCCTTCTATCAGCTCATTCATCAAGGGACCAGGCTGATTCCCTGTGACTTCATCGGATTCGGTCAGTCGCTCAATCCCCTTGGCCGCCATCACGACATGCTCATGGCCAACGTTTTCGCGCAGAGTGAGGCGCTGGCATTCGGAAAAACAGCGGAAGAGGTGAAAGCCGAGGGCACGCCGGATTGGCTCGTTCCGCACCGTGTCTTCGAAGGAAATCGCCCGTCGAATACCATCCTCGCCGAGAAGCTCACGCCGGAAGTGCTCGGCAAACTTGTCGCGCTTTATGAGCACGCTGTATTCACGCAGGGCATCATCTGGCAGATCAACTCCTTTGACCAGTGGGGAGTCGAGCTAGGCAAAGTGCTCGCGCAGCGGATTATTCCGGAGCTCGAGAGCCCGGCCGAGCCAACTCTGAAGCACGATAGTTCAACCAATAATGTGATTCGCCGCTATCGCAAACTCAAGGAGTAATCATGGCAATTCGTGGCTATACGAAACCTCTCTACATTCTTCCCTTCGATCATCGCGGCTCGTTCGAAACAGGAATGTTTGGCTGGAAGGGCGCACTGAATGCCGAACAAACGGCGCAAATAGCCGCAGCCAAGCAAGTGATTTACGACGGCTTCCAGCATGCGATTGCAAACGGCGCGCCCAGGGAAAAAGGCGGCATCCTGGTCGACGAGCAATTCGGTGCAGCCATCCTTCACGATGCTGCGCAAAAGGGCTTTGCATTCGCGTGTCCTGCCGAAAAAAGCGGCCAGGAAGAGTTTGACTTTGAGTATGGCGAAGACTTTGCCGAGCACATCGAAGCAATCCATCCAACGTTCTGCAAGGTCCTCGTGCGGTATAACCCTGAGGGCGATCCCGAACTCAATCACCGCCAGTCCAATCGTTTGAAACGGCTCTCGGATTATCTGCACTCAGCCAATCGCAGCCTCTTCATGTTTGAGTTGCTGGTACCGGCGGAAGAGGCGCAGCTCGAAAAGGTGAATGGTGACAAAAAAGCCTATGATGCTCAAATTCGTCCTAAACTCATGATCGAGACAATCAAGGAATTGCAATCCGCCGGAGTCGAGCCGGATGTATGGAAGATTGAAGGTCTGGACCGCCGCGAAGACTGCGAAGCGATTGTGGCGACAGCGAAAGCAGGCGGACGCGACTCCGTCGGTTGCATTATTCTCGGCCGCGGTGAAAACGACCAGAAGGTTCGCGACTGGCTAACGACGGCGGCTAGCGTTCCAGGTTTCATTGGGTTCGCAGTTGGCCGAACGGATTTCTGGGATCCATTGGTTGATTGGCGTGATAAAAAAATTTCGCGAGAAACTGCGGTGGACGAGATTGCCAGTCGCTATCGCGAGTTTGTCGATCTTTTCGAAGCCGCAGTTGCAGACCGGGGCAACGAATAATTCCGGAATAGTTCGCTTGCTTCGCGACCGGTCCAGGAACATTTGCGTTGGAGGGTACGGGATTCATCCCGTACGTTAAGCGCGAATCTTAGGGCTCGGCTTTAGCCGCTGAGGGAATTCAAACTCCGGAATACTCCCCCTCATGGTCCGAAACCCAATCACCTTTTCGGCTGTGATGTACGGGATGAATCCCGTACCCTTCAATCGAGGCTAAGTTCGTCGGCAGGTTCTCAGAAGTCGTGATGATCATCCACTAGGCCGGCGATGGTTTGCTCCTCACTTATCGATCCCAATTTCTCCGGAGTCAAATTAGCCGCCTCCGTCTGCGCCCGCAATTTGGCAACGGCGAGCCAGTTATCCTTGTGCGGCGTATCGGCGATCCATGGCGGTAGCGGCATGCAAAGATACCCGCTCAATGCCTCGGCATAGC
>Ga0302320_10011521_pt1 | contig 18695 bp, 8 predicted proteins | sample Bog_T0_3_FD_202130 | JGI IMG/M metagenome (GOLD analysis project Ga0302320, IMG submission 202130) | Peat permafrost microbial communities from Stordalen Mire near Abisko, Sweden - Bog_T0_3 | ecosystem: Environmental > Terrestrial > Soil > Wetlands > Peat | place: Sweden: Abisko, Stordalen Mire...
TGCTGACCATCGACCTGACCAACCGCTGCAACATGATGTGCGATCCCTGCTTCATGGACGCCAACCAGGTCGGCTTCGTCCACGAATTGACGTGGGACGAGATCAAGACCATGCTCGACAACGCCATCACCATCAAGCCGAAGCGGCAGATGAGCGTGCAGTTCAGCGGCGGCGAGCCGACACTTTCGCCATACTTCCTGGATGCCGTGGCCTACAGCCGCAAGGTTGGCTACAACAGCGTGCAGGCGGCTTCCAACGGCATTGAATTCGCCAAGAGCAAAGAGCTTTGCAGGGCCGCCGCCGAAGCCGGACTGAGATATGTTTATCTCCAGTTCGACGGCATTGGCAACGCGGCCAACTCGCACCGCAAGGTGGGCAACCTGTTCGACGTCAAGCTACAGGCCATCAACAACCTGCACGAAGCCGGCGTGGAGATTGTGCCGGTGACGACGATCATCAACGGCATCAACAACGAGCAGGTGGGCCGCATCATCGAGTTCGCGCTGGACAACCCCAGGACGATCAGCTTCCTGAGCTTCCAGCCGGTCAGCTTTACGGGCCGCGACGAGGACATTACCGAAGAGCGCCGCCAGGCGCAGCGCTACACGCTGAGCCACATGGCGCACGATGTCAAGAAGCAGTGCGGCATTGGCGAGCCGGAGCGCGACTGGTTCCCGATCAGCTTTATGAGCACCTTCTCCGACTGGGCCGATCTGATTCACGGGCCAACCGCCGAGTGGGGCCAGCTGAGCTGCGGCTGCCACCCCAACTGCGGCATTGGAATGGCGCTGATGATCGACAAGGAAACCAAGGAATCCGCGCCGGTTACGGCGTTCCTGGACATGGGCCAGGTGGCCAAGGACCTTGCCAAAGTAAACGACGCCGCCCGCGGCAAGACCATGTCGATCATCGGCCTGGCTATCGCGCTGATGCGCAACTACGACCCGTTCCAAGCACCGACTCATTTCAAGATCACCGATATGATGAAGAAGATGGACAAGACCTTCAACGCCACCGGCAAGAACTACGGCAGCGTCAAGGGCGACCGCACCATCGAGGACATCAAGAAGCGCCGCGAAGACCGCTGGAACTTTTTGTTCATCGCCGGCATGTGGTTCCAGGATCTGTTCAACTACGACTTCCGCCGCACTGAGCAGTGCATCATTCCTTACGCCACGCAGGAGGGCGAAATCAGCTTCTGCGCCTACAACACGGGCGTGGGCTGGCGCAACATTATCGAGAAGATGCACATGACGGCCACCTTGACGAAATGGTATGAGGAGCACGGCCGCCACGAAATCTTCGCCGGCGGCAAAAAGGTGGGCATGACGCAGGTAGGTCACGGCCTGGCTCTGAACATGGAGCACGTCAACTCCGAGGCAAACCACACGCTCGACGACCTGGGCATTGCCAAGAACAGCCGCGAAGAGAAGCTCCGCGCCCGCGCGGCAACCACCGCGGACAAGGTGAAGCAGGAAGCAGAAAACGCGCAGATGGCGAAGCTCTACCGCGAGCACGTGCTGGGCGAAAAGCCGATCGACGGCCTGGTTCGGCTGGATGCGATTCGGCCGGCTTCGAACAACGCTACCTCGCCCATTAACCGGCAGAGCCAGAAGGAAACCGACCTCGTCGCTGGGGACTAATTCACTAACGTTAGCTACATGCTTCAATGCACAAAGGCCGTTCCCGATGGGAGCGGCCTTTGTGCATTTGCACCGAATTCCCATCAGATTGTGATAGCACCTGGTGCTACAATACGTAAATGGCAAGTCGAACTGGAACGGCCGGGCGTGTCTTCAAGACAGCTTGGTTCTCCAAGGCGGCAAGGAAGGCTCACCTCGCGGACGAGGAACTCAGTTCAGCCATCCGCGAAGTCATGCTGGGCCAGGCCGACAATTTGGGAGGAGGGGTTTTCAAGAAGCGGCTGGGCAGGAATCAATATCGTTCGCTGATCCTTGCCAAGGGAGGGCGGTATTGGGTTTACTCCTATCTTTTCGCGAAGAAAGATCGAGCCAATATCGACAACGAGGAGCTGACGGCGTTTCGAGCGCTGGCTGACTTGTATAGCCGAAAAACGGACGCCGATATCGCGCGGGAACTGCAATTCGGAGAACTTGTGGAGATTGACTATGACGAAGAACCGCAAATATAGAAGCGATGCCTTTGAAGCGGTACACAGCAGCGTTTCCGGCATGTACCGGGCTGGGACAATCGATAAGGCGACAATGCGGCGCTTTGACGCGTCCTGCCTTTCTGTTCCGGCTTCCATCGAGCCTCATCAGATCAAACGGATTCGAGAGACGCAGAATGTCAGTCAGCCAGTTTTTGCCCGCTATCTCAATACCAGTGAATCGACTGTGGAGAAGTGGGAGGCAGGCGTGAAAAAGCCCAGCGGCATGGCGCTCAAGCTGTTGACCATCGTCGAGAAACACGGGTTGAAAATGCTCGCTTGAGCGCGGAACCGCCAAGCCGCAACCACTGCGGACAAGGTAAAGCTGGAAGCCGAAAATGCGCAGATGGCCAAGCTCTACCGCGAGCACGTTCTGGGCGAGAAGCCGATCGAAGGGCTGGTGAGTCTAAGCTCCATCGCTCCGGCCAAGCCGGCCAAGCAGAAGGAAGCCGACCTGGTTGTCGGCGACTGACCGGCCGAGGGCCTCGAATCTGAACTCGTTCGAAAATCAGGCCGGTACCCCAAGTCCCGGCCTGAGTGCATGGCGGCCAGGTCCGCAGCGCTCAGATCTAGAATCTAAGGAAGTTCAAGAATCTTGCTCTGCCAACCGCTCGACAGCCCTTGTCCGCAAGCTCCGCACCAAACAGACGCGGGGATGAGCGAGATTGCCCCGCAAGCACATCGGACCCTAACCCCTGCCGCCTTGCCAATTTGTTCCATCGCTACTTGCTGCCGGGCGTTGCAGGCAGGGCAGGCAAAAGTTACGATTGCGCCTTGAAAGGGCACATCGACGCCGCGTTTTGCCATTTCCGCAGAATAAGGAGCACCGCACTCGGTGCAAGGAGAGTCCCTCCCGGACGTTTGAACTGTCCCACGGCCAATAAGAATCTGCGCTATTTCCTCCGCCTCCTTCAGGTTCGACCGTCGAATCCGACCCAGCGCGGTATCCCCGTCCCGATCATGAGCATTTGGGTTCGCGCCGCTATTCAGCAAAAGCGCCACCATCGAGGGGCTCAGCCTAAGCGCCATATACCCAACGGTGCAAGCCAGCATCAGCGGCGTTCCGTTCGCGCGGTCAAAGGCCTCAATATCCGCGCCCCGCGCAAGCAGGAAGCGAACCACCCTCTCGTTTCCGCACTGTGCCGCGAGATGAAGAAGGGTCCAGCCGCTCGGAGACCTCCGCTCCAGATCTCCGCCGGCTTCCACCCACCCGATGATCCGCTTTAGCCCTTCGCTATCGTCGACCTTCAGGGCTCCTTGGAGAACTCCTTCTACATACGCCCGAACGGCAGGAATTGGCGCCTTGTCATCGACACCGTTTGCATGAAGCCACTCTCTTCCAGCCGTCGACTCCACCAGAACCCGCTTGACCTTCTCATAACTCCAACTGTTCTCTGAGTCGACCCGCCTGAATACTGTGCGCCCCGCACGGTCCTTCAGTCTTGTATCTGCGCCCCTTTCGATCAGGTACTTTACCAGCACGGAACGTCTGCGACCAGCTGCGCGCATAACTAAGGTCGTACCGTCGCTTTCCTTGTCTCGCGCATCAATATCCGCCCCTGCATCCAGCAAATCCCCTAGAATGGTCAGACCTGTGCGCGTGCCTGGGCTGTCTTCGTCGTCAAGGCACCCGTCAAGGGCAATATGAATTACAGGCCGACCCCAATAGACCGGGTTGACATCGGCGCCAGCTGCGACCAGGGACCTAACTTCCTCCAACTTGCGGCCATTGACTGCATCCTTTAGCCGCTGCCCAAGCTCCTGGCCTGCCGCTGACGCAGAAAGTGCGTCCCTTGCCGCCGACGCCGAAAGTGCGTTTCCAGATGCCCATGCTCTGTCTCCCTCTCGCGCTTGTTGCTCGCTTGATTTCTCGATCAGACTGCAATCCTATCAAGTCCAGGAAGAACGGTCGATCCTGACCAAAACTGCGGGGGCAGAGTGCCCCAGGTCCCGATTTTGGGACCTGAGACACGACAGACTACCAGACTTCCAGCTTGAAATCCCGATAGCTTCGGATCAGCTCGAAATCGGCCCGGTTGGAAGCGATGAGCCGCGCGCCATGGGCATCGCAGCATTTCATCCCTTCAGGCCGCCGACATCCGGCGAAGAACTAACTCGCTGGATTTCTTGCGCAATCACGGCCTGCAACGGTGGCAAGGCCAGTTGCACGGTGTCCCATACCAGCTTCGCGGCAACATCTTCGTAATCGTGCCGATACACGTTCCCCGCTCCAGCTATGTCTCTCCACGGAATTGAAGGGTGACGCGCCTTCAACTCGTCGGGAAGGCGGCGCGATGCTTCTGAAACGATTTCAAGGCAGCGGATTACGGCGAAGACCGTTCGCGTATCATCCTGAAACGCCTCGTATTCAAGCCCAAACGCAAATTGTCTTGCGAGATGGATATGGTGCTCGATATCTTGCAGGACCGTCTTGGTGTTAGAAGGCATAAACGGCATCATCCGCGGCGGCAGGCTTTAGATAAGGCTTCAGTCCGTCGCGGTTTACCACGTCAACGGGGCCTTCAAACAAGGCGGCGAGATCCCTCTTCAACCCGGCATAGTCGAAGACGGTGATTCGTGCCATGGGATCAAACTCAATCATGATGTCGGTGTCGCTGTCTTGCCGCTGATCGCCCCTTGCGCGCGAACCAAACAAAGCAGCATGAGCCACCCCACGCGCACGCAACGCCGCCTCGTGTTCCCGTAGACGCGCTACGATCTCTTCGCGATTCAACAGAGTCCGCTCCTTTTTCAGCATACTCCAAGCGGAACGTGCTGCTCCAGGCCCAGATTTTCGGACCTGCGAGAACACGCGAAATCGACTTCACCCCAGGGTGCCGCCCACAACCAGCTATCTAACGCCATGGGCATGGAAGGCGGACAAAAGGTCTTTGTAGTCTTGGTACATCCGGTTCGATCTCCCAACCCTTCAGCGCGTAGGCTTCCTGGATCATCTCCTCGACAGCGTCCAGCCGCTCATGAACGGGCCGGCTCTGCCAATACCGATACTCATCCGCCTTCCTCTCGTCGAAGCTTGTGTACTTGCGCTGAATAGTCTTGCTGTCAGAAGGCATAGACTGCGTCTTCCGTGGCGGCAGGCTTTACCTACGGCTTGAGCCCGTCGCGGTTTACCACGTCAACGGGGCCTTGGAACAAAGCCGCGACATCCCTCTTCGATCCGGCATAATCGAAGACGGTACCCACATCGAATTTGCCGACTTGTAGTGAAAACTTCAGGACACCCGCGCTGAAGATAAAAGGCTTGCTGTTCCAACTGCGGAAGTGGGGCCAGGGGGCTGGGATGGCGAGTTTGATCCGTGTATAGGAACCGGCCCTCTCGCGGCGCTGGCTATGAGCAGCGGGAGGGCTGTTGAATGCGCTAGAAAGCGGTATACGTGTACTGCACCGATTGCCACACTCCGTTGATGAGCGAGTAGAGCGTTGCGTAGACGGTCTCGCCGTTTGAAGGCAAGCCGGTTACCGTGGCCGACGTGTTCGCCGTACTCTCCGAGTCGTAAATGTTCTTCGAATTCACGCCCGTGGGGCTGGTTCCCAGATTCAGCCAGTAGGCCGTTACTCCGCCGCCCGCTGTCCAGGTGAAGGTCGCGCTGGGGCTGGGAAGCGTGCTTGGCGATGTGGGCGAGATCATGGTTGCCGCGACCGGCGCTCCGGACGAAGTGAAGGTGTAGACGGTTGGTTGCCAGACTCCGTTGATGTAAGAGTAGAGCGTGGCGTAGATTGGCACGCCGTATGACGGCAGGCCGGTTACCGTGGCTGTTAGGGAATTGGTTGGTCCGCTGCTGTAGATGTTCTTCGCCGCCGCGCCGCTGCTGCCGTAGCCCAGGTTCAGCCAGTAGTAAGTAACTCCGCTGCCGGTTGACCAGTTGAAGGTCTGGCTGGTGGCGCTAAGCGTGGCGCCCAAGCCCGGGAAAGTCAGCGTCGCCGGCTGCGGCGTGCCGGTTTCGGTGAAGGTATAAACTGTCGGCTGCCAGGCTCCGTAGATATTTGAGTAGAGGGTGACATACAAGGTGCCGCCGTAGGTGGGCAGTCCGCTGACGCTGGCGGTGGTGGAAGTGGTCGGCCCGGAGCTATATAGGTCTTTGGAAGCCGCCCCGGAGGAGCTATCGCCTACGTTGATCCAATAGTAGGTAACTCCGTCTCCGCTCGACCACGTAAAGGTGGCGGAACCGTTCAGCAACGTCCCCGAGGTGGGCAAAGTCAGCACCGCGGGTACCGGCGCGCCGGATTCTATGAAGGTATAACTCAACGGCTGCCAGGCTCCATGGATCAGCGAATAGAGCGTTGCGTAAACCGTCTGCCCGTACGCGCCCAGGCTGTTCACGGTCACTGAAGTAGTGTGGATTTCGCCTGAGTTGTATACGTCTTTCGCCGCTGCACCCGAAGGCTTGTAGCCGAGGTTAAACCAGTAGGCGGTTACCCCGGCCCCGGCGGTCCACGTAAAGGTCTGGCTCGATGGAGATAGCACGCTGCCCGGATTGGGAGAGATCAGCGTGGCAGGCGCAACGGTTGTCTGGAATCCGTTCGACACCGCAGTCAGGTTCAGCGGCGGCGTCAGCGCCGGATTCAAGGGCAGGGTTGCGGTGAGAGTGTCGCTGGCTTCAAGAGCCTGGACGATGAGATTGCCGAAGGTGGCCGATCCTGCCGAGAGAGCCGCTGAGTCGATTCCGGCCAGCACTCCATCGTTGTCGGTCATGGCGACGGAACCGCTGGCAGCCGATGCCGCAACACCGCTCTCTGTTAACCCAACGACAGGCGCGGGCGAAATTGGGAGGGTTGTAACGTTGGCTGGCGGCTGGGTGGTGAAGGCCAACGCGTAGTTGACCTGTGCGGCGCCCGAGTCCACTGCACCGGATGGGCAGGCGGGATCGAATGCGTAGCCTCGCTGGTCTGTCGTTAGACTGGCTGCGGTTGCATTGGCCAGAGTTCCGCCGCAGACGGCGGTGCTGCCGGGCTGCGGAATTGCGGTCTGCGTAGGTCCGCCGTAGTAGGCCAGCGGCGCCAACAAAACCCCGCCAATCTGGTTGCCGCCGTTGTCAGTGACGGTTGCAGTGAAGTTCTGCAAATCAAACGCATTCCCTGAAACGACGTTGTTGGAAGTTGTGACCTGGCCGCTGTAAAGATAGAGGCCATCCTCAGAGTTATCGGCGATTGTGTTGTTCGCCAGCGTCATCGAACCATAGTAGGCGAACACCCCGCCGGCAGTGCCGCCGGTCGAATTGCCGTACACAGTACTATCCTCGATCGTAAATGTCCCGCCGAAGTTGCAGATTGCGCCGCCGTCGCCGCTGGAGGAATTGCCGGAGAAGGTACTGCCGGTCACGGAGGTCACAGAACCTGAGAAGCCGCAGAGCCCGCCGCCATAGCCAAATGAGGTTGTAGAATTGCCTGCGAACGTGCTGTTGGTTACGGTGAGTGTGCCACGATTCAATATTCCGCCACCATAAATCGCTGAGTTCCCGGTGACGGTGCTACCTGTGAGCACGAGGGTACCGTCGTTATCAATGCCGCCGCCATCATAAGCCTGGCCGCCCGTCAAGGATGTGTTGGCAACTGTCAGCACGCCATCGTTGTAGATGCCGCCGCCTTCACTGGAGGCGTTATTTCCGTTCGCAATGCTGAGTCCGCTTATGCTTACGTTCGTAACTCCGGTGTTGAAAAAGAAGGCCAGGTTTTGGGAAAGTGCATCCACGGTGACGATTTGCGCCAGGGTCGCGCCGGATCCGGTGGTGGGCCCGGTGATGGATGTATTCGATGAAGGATACAGTGTGCCGTTCACAAGCTGGATGGTGTTCGCGGCTGTGCCGTTGGTCGCGGCAAACGCTGTGGAGTCAAAGCCGATATTGGCCGCTCCCGCATACAACGCGTACTGCAGTGCGTCGCGAAGGCTGCACGCGGAATCCGCCGTATTTGTTGTCGTTGTAGCCTGAGGGGTGCAGTATGTGGGGTTTCCGAAGTCGTCCATCGCGGTGTTCACCACCAGGTTGGGCGGTGTCACAGTGATCCCGCTGGAGGTAACCGCAAAATTGCTCACCGGGTCGGTCACCGTAATTGTCTGCGTGCCCGGCGTTGCCATCAATGCCTGGAATGTACCCGTGCCATTGGTGAGTGTCGTCGGCGACGGCAGGTAAGGGATCGGATCGGTACTCGTGAAGACGACCGTACCCGGATAGGTGGCCGCAGTATTGCCGTGAATGTCGATGGCCGTTACGGTGAAATTGAACAGCGATCCGGCAAGAGCGGAAGAGGGAACGCCAATGCTCAGGCCGACCGCCGGCAACTGCTGTTGAGAAACAGTGAAGTTCCCGGTGCCCATCAGCGCGGAGGTAGTAATGTCGGTGGCTGTGATGGTCTGCGATCCAAGCGTAGCCAGGGTCACGCTGGTCTGAGCTGTTCCTCCGCTCAGCGTGAGTGGGCCGGGATTCACAAAGCCCGCGTCAGAGCTGGTGAAGCTGACGGCGCCGTTGTAGAGGGTATCCAGGCCTCCGCCTCCGAGCAAAGCCGTCACCGTGATGGTAAAGGCAACGCCGTTATAGATCGGGCTTGCGGTGGTGGTCACGAGGAAGTGTGTCGGGGCTGGGGTCGTCACCGCAAATCCGTTGCTGATAGCGGTCAGATTTTGCGATGCATTGAGCGCCAGCGTTGCCGTTAGCGTGTCGCTCGCTGTGCCCGCGGTGAAGTCGAGATTGCTGAATGCGGCCAAACCGGACGAGAGATTTACAGTGGTGGTCCCATTCAGCAAGCCGGCGCTGTCGGTCATCGCAACCGCGTTGGGAACGGCTGACGCTGTCACGCCGCTCTCGGTCAACTGGACCACGGGCGCGGGCGAAATCGGCTCGATACCAACGGTGGCTGGGGGCTGAACGGTAAATGCCAGCGCATAGTTGGACTGCACGGCGCCGGAGTCGACGAAACCGGCCGGGCAGAGGGGGTCGAGCGGGTCGCCACGCTGGTCGGTGGTCAGGCTGGCCGCGTTCGCGTTGGCCAGTGTTCCGCCGCAGATAGCTGTGCTGCCGGGCAAGGGGAGCGCGGTTTGCGTTGGGCCTCCGTAGTTGGCCAGCGGAGCCAGCGTCACGCCGCTAATCAGGTTGCCGCCGTTGTCGGTCACAGCCGGGCCCTGGTTGAAGAGGTCGGTGCCGTTGCCAGACAGGACGCTGTTGGACATGGAAAGTTGCGCGTTGTTGGCGAAGACGCCGTCACCCTGATTGTCAGCGATGGTGCTGCTCACCAGGGTCAAGAGGCTTCCCGCATCGTTGATGATGCCGCCGATCTCGTCTCCGGTCTGGTTGCCGTAAACGGTGCTATTGGTCAGCGTGAGGTTGCCGTTGTTGGAGATTCCCCCGCCGTCGGAGCCTGTGTAATTGCCGGAGACAGTGCTGTTGAGCAGCGTCGCCGTGCCGGAGAAGATGCTGATTCCGCCGCCGGAACTGCCGCCCGCGCCTGTGGTGTTGTTGGAGATCGTGCTGTTAGTTACCGTGAGTGTGCCGTTGTTCGAGTTCCCTATGCCGCCAGCGCTATTGCCCGTGTTCCCGGTTACCGTGCTTCCCGCGAGCACCAGGGTCCCGTCGTTCTCAATGCCGCCGCCATTCGATGCCTGGCCGCCAAGGATGGAACTGTTGGTAATGGTCAGCGCGCCTCCGTTGTAGATGTTGCCTCCATTGGAGTTGATGCTGCCCCCATTCTCGATGATGAGTCCGCTGATGCTTGCGGTGACTCCGGAGTTGATGTAGAAAACCGAACTTGGCGGCGCCGCACTGACTGTCACAATTTGCGCCATGGACGCGCCCGATCCAGTCGTTGGTCCCACGATGGACGTATTCGATGGCATGATCAATGTGCTGTTCGTGAGGCTAATGGTGTTCGCGGCTGCGCCGTTGGAGGCGGCAAACGCGGTTGAATCGAAGCTGATATTGGCCGCGCCCGCTACCCCAGAGTATTGCAGAGCGTCGCGCAGGCTGCACGCGAAGTCTATGGTGTTTGTCCCAGCCGAGGCCTGCGGCGAGCAGTTTGTGTAGGTTGGCGGGTAATCGTCGATGGTCGTGTTCACAACCAGAATCGGCGGCGTCACATTGATGCCGTTGGAAGTCACCGTAAAGCTGTTGGCTGCGTCGGTGGCCGTAATGGTTTGAATGCCTGGGGTTGCGAGTATTGCAAAAGCTGTACCGGCGCCATTGGTGATCGTTACGGGAGACTGCACATACGCGCTCGGGCTGGAATCGGTGGTGGTGAAAGTCAAAGTACCGGCATAGTTGGTTGTCGGATTGCCGTGAATGTCGACCGCCGAGACTGCGATGTAGAAAACAGTGCCCGCAAGCTCGGCGGGCGGAACTGCGAGTTGCAGGCCGGCGGCGGGCAGTTGCACTTGAGTCACAAGGAAGTTCCCCATGCCCATCAGCGCGGAGGTAATCGAATCGGTGGCCGTGATGGTCTGGGGCCCGAGCGTGGCCAAGGTCACTGTGGTTTGGCCGATTCCCGCGCTCAGCGTAAGCGGGCCAGGATTTACAAATCCCGCATCGGAACTGGTGAAGAAGACTGTGCCGTTGTAGTGAGTATCTGTGCCTCCGCCGGGGAGTTGCGCCGCTACCGTAATGGTAAAGGGGAGAGTGTTAAAGATCGGGCTTGCTGTCGTGGTTACAATCAACCCGGTTGGAGACGGTGTGGCAACCGCAAATGAGTTGCTTGTGGCTTTCAAATTGAGAGACGAATTCAAAGCAAGTGTCGCCGTGAGCGCATCGCTTGCAGTGGGCCCGGTGAAGTCGAGATTGGGGAAGGTGGCCAGGCCCGACGCTAAGTTTGCCGAGGTGGTTCCGTTCAGCAAGCCTGCGCTGTCGGTCATTGCGAGAGAATTGCCGGCTGTGGTTGCTACTGCGCCGCTCTCCGACAGTTGGACCGCCGGCGCGGGCGACATCGGTTCGGCGCCGACGGTGGTTGGCGGCTGGGTGGTAAATGCCAGCGCGTAGCTGGTCTGCACGGCGCCGGAGTCGACAAAACCGGACGGGCAAAGAGGGTCGAATGGGTAACCGCGCTGGTCCGCCGTTACGCTGGCCGTGGTCGCGTTGGCCAGTGTTCCGCCGCAGATGGCTCCGTCTCCAGGCACTGGAATTGCGGTCTCTGTGAGGCCGCCGTAGTTGGCCAGTGCGGAGAAGGCTACCCCGCCAATCACGTTGCCGCCGTTATCGGTCAGTGTCGAACTCTGGTTGCCGATATCGGTACTGTTCCCTGAGACGATGCTGTTCGACATGGATGATTGGGCGTAGTAAAGAAACAGGCCATTGCCCTGGTTGCCGGCAAGTGTGCTGTTGAACAGGATTAAGTTTCCGCCATTGCTAAAGATGCCGGCGGTTTGCCCACCGGAATTGCCGTACACGGTACTGTCCGTCAGTGTGAGCGTTGTGGACAAGGTGAAAATTCCGCCGGAGGAATTGCCGGAGACCGTGCTGTTGACCAAGTTCACCGTTCCGCCGTCGGCCCGGAGTCCGCCGGCACCCGCATTCTGGTTTGCCGTATTATTGGCGATAGTGCTGTTGGACACTGTCAGTGTGCCCTGAGTCCATATGCCTGCGCCCTGGTCGGCCGTGTTCCCGGAGATGGAGCTGCCGGTGAGCACGAGGGTTCCGTCGTTCTCAACGCCGCCGCCATCAGGCGCCTGGTTGCCGCTGATGGAACAGTTGGCCACAGTCAGCGTGCCCCCGTTGTAGATGCCGCCGCCATAACCGCTGAGGGTGTTATTGCCATTGACGATGCTGAGACCGCCGATGCTCGCGTTCGTGACTCCGCCGCTGACGTTGAAGACGGTGTTGAGAGCATTTCCATCCACGGTTACAACTTGCGCGAGCGTCGCGCCCGAGCCGGTCGTCGGCCCGGTGATGGATGTGTTCGAGGGAATGTTCAGAATGCCGTTGGATAGCCCGATGGTATTTGCGGCCGTGCCGTTGGACGCGGCAAATGCGGTGGAGTCGAAGCCGATGTTGGCCGCGCCGGCAATCGACGCAAACTTGAGCGCGTCGCGCAGGCTGCACGCCGAATCCGTGGCATTTGAAGTGGTCGTGGTTTGAGCGGTGCAGTTTGCCGCCGTGCCGAAGTCGTCATTGACGGTATTCACCACCAGGCTCGGCGCCGTCGCTATAATCCCGCTGGATGTGATCGTCAGAGTATTCACCGCGTCCGTGGCCGTAATGGTCTGTGTGCCCGGCGTGGCTAGACTTGCCTGGAATATCCCCATTCCGTTGACCAGAGTCGCCGGCGAGGGAAGCGTTGCGCTCGGATCGGTGCTGGTGAATGTAATCGTTCCGCTGTAGCCGATCGCCGCATTCCCGTAAATGTCATACGCGGATACCGTGAACTGGAACGGCGTGCCAGAGGTCGCCGCTGCGGGAACAGCAATCTGGAAGTCCGCGGTCGGCGCCGGCGTCACGTTGAAATTCCCGGTTCCCAACTCCGAATTGGTAACCGTATCCGTGGCAGTTATCGTCTGCGACCCCAGTGTCTCGAGAGTGACGTTCGCCTGCCCCACCCCGCTGGTAAGGGTCAGCGGGCCCGGATTGACAAACCCTGGATCGGAGCTTGTGAAGCTGACTGTGCCGTTGTAATAGGTATCGGTGCCTCCACCCGTCAGCAACGCGGTCACGGTGATGGGGAAAGCGACGTTGTTATTGATCGTGGCCGTCGTTGTTGTTATCTGGAAACGCCCTGGCGACGGGTTATCCACCGTAATGGAACTGCTGGCGGCCGTAAGATTGAACGCTGAAGTGAAAGCCAGAGTCGCCGTGAGCGTCTCGCTGGGTGTAGCAGTCGGGACGACAAGATTGTTGAAGTTGGCCAGTCCCGATGCAAGATTCTGAGAAGCGGTCCCGCTGAGGGCTGTCGGGCTGCCTGTGATGGACACCGGACTTGTGACGGCAGTGGACACGGCGCCATTCTCGGTCAATGTGAGCACCGGCGCTGGAGTAAGCACCTGGCCCAGGAGAGTGATCGCGGGCGGCTCGGTAGTGAATGCCAGCACATATTGGGTCTGTACCGCGCCTGTGTCGACGAAGCCGGATGGGCAGACGGTGTTAAACGGCACGCCCCGCTGGTCAGTGGTCAAGCTGGCCGCGGTAGCGATGGCCAGCGTCCCGGAGCAGAGCGCCGCGCTGCCGGGAAGGGGCACCATCGTCTGGGTTGCGCCGCCGTAGTTGCCCAGCGGCGTCAGCATCACGGAGGTTCCGAGTTGGTTACCCCCGTTGTCGCTATAACCATTGAAGAAATCGGTATACGGCGCATAACCCGATGTGGCCGTATTGCCCGCTACAATGCTGTTTGCCAGTTTCACACTGCTGGCGGGGGCGGAGTTCGAAATGCCCCCTCCTGCGTCGCCCGAATTGGACGAGACGGTGCTCCCGGTAATATTCACGTTGCCTGACTGGTTGGCAATCCCCCCGCCGTAGGTCGCAGAGGTATTTCCAGTGATGGTGGAGTTGGTAATGGTCAGGGTTCCCTGGTTGTAAATGCCGCCGCCGCCTTCGGTGGAGTTGGTAGAGTTGCCGGAGATCGTGGAGTTGGACACCGTCAGCGCGCCCTGGTCGATGTAAATGCCGCCGGCTCCGGTGAAGTTAGCATGGCCCGCCGCCACGTTGTCTGCGATTGTGCTGTTGAGCACTTGCAATTGGCCCTGGGAGTAGATGCCGCCCCCGAGGCCGTTTCCATTCACGATGATCAATCCGCATATGATCGCGCCAGAAACGCCCGAATTGACGGTGAACACCGTCGATGTGGCGTTCCCGTTCACGGTTACCAGGTTTGTCAATGAGTAGCCGCTTCCGCTGGTTGCTCCGTTGACGCTGGTGTTCGAGGGGACATTCAACGTTCCGTAGCTCAGCGAAATCGTGTTCGCGGCCGCTGTATTCGTAGCCGCAAACGCAGTCGAGTCGAAGCTGATGTTGATGGAGGGCGCAATACTGGCCTGCGCGAAGGCCAGCGCATCGCGCAGGCTGCAGGCAGCATCCGTGCCGGTTCCGGGCGCGGCTTGCTGTGTGCAGTGTGCGGCGGTTCCGGCATCGTCGGTCGCGGTGGTTACCACCAGGATAGGCAGCGGCAAAAAGTTCGCAACAATCGTCTCCGGACCGTTGATCGTAATGGTAGTGCTGGCGCTTGAGGTACTGGCGATATCCGCGCTCCCCGTCCAGCCAGTGAAGTAGTAGCCTGCATTGGGCGTGGCTGTAATGTTGACCACTGCGCCTGTGTTGTAGGCCGTCCCCGAAGCCGGCGTCACTGAACCGTACGCGGCGTTGTTGGGCGCAATCGAAAGCTGATACCCGGAGACTGTGAAATATGGATAGTATGCCGGAACGTTTGAGGCGGCTGTTACGGTTTCCTGCAGGGTGGTTGCCGTCTCCACCAGGCTGATGTTGCCGTTGGTGTTGATGTTTTCATTCCAGGAGTTAAACGTGTACTGAGTACCCGAGACCACCTGAGGGGACTGGGTTGCCAGCGTGTGCTGCGAGCCCGCGACCCATGTTTCCGGCGCATAACCAATGGGCTGCCCTTGATGCGGCGTGTAATAGCTGACGCCGTCCACGCTGAAGCCCAACAGGTATCCGGGAATGCTGCCCACGAGCACCGAAACCAATGGTGCTCCCACTCCGTTGACCGAAATCATCTGCGTGGCCGGGACCACGTTCCGTGAGTTGTCGGTGAGGCTCAAATCTTCGCTGAATGTGCCGTCGCCCGGCGGAATGAACTTGATGGGCAGGTCGCACGCTTGTCCGGTGTCCAGGCTGGTGGAACCGGTACACGGGTTGGGGTCGCCGCCGGCTTCGGGAAAATCGGCGGGATAGCTCAAAGCAGTCAGGATCAGCGGCATGTTGCCGCCGTTTTGAACCTGCACCATCTGAGGACTGTCGCTGCTGGTTGAACCGACAGCGGTGTTGGCAAACTGAAGCGAGGGCGCAGTCGACCGCTGGGCAACCACCACGCGAGCGTTGTTGACGTCGGAAATGAACAAGTCGCCCGCTCCGTCGATCGCCAGGCCCGAGTTGCCATTCAAACTCGCGCCGCTTGCCGTTGGGTCGATTGCAATCGGAGCCCCGCCACCGGCTGGAACCTCCAATACGCGGTTGTTGAAACCGTCCGCGATGAACAGATCGCCCGCCCCGTCTACGGCAAGGCCCTCGGCGAAATACATTGGTTGTCCGTTTACTGTCGGAGCAATTGCCGTCGCGGGCCCGCCACCGGCGGGCACCTCCACTACATTGGTGGAATTCGAGATGAACAAATTGCCCGCAGCGTCCACAATCGCTTTCACAGGGCCTGACAAGAGGTCGCCATTCACGATGGGATCAATCGCGATCGCGGCGCCGCCGCCGGCTGGCACCTCCACTATGCGATTGTTGTAGTAGTCCGCGATGAAAAGGTCGCCCATCGCGTCAGTCGACACGCCGTAGGGCCGATTCAAACTCACACCGTTCACCGTTGGGTCGATTGCAATCGCCGCCCCCCCGCCGACCGGGATCTCCACCACGCGGCTGTTCGGCAAATCGGCAATGAACAGATTGCCTGCTCCGTCTATGGCCACATCGTATGGAAAACTGTTCTCACCATTCACACTTGCCTGAATTGCAATCGCCGCCCCGCCGCCGGCCGGCACCTCGACCACTCGATAATTGCCTTGGTCCGCTATAAACAGATCGCCCGCCCCGTCGACAGCGACACCAAGCCCGTATGTTGCCTGGCCGTTCACTACCGGAGCAATGGCAAGTGCCTGGTTGGTTCCAAACGCAATTTGCGGTCCGGTTCCGACACCATAGATAGGCACGCTGGCCAGAACTGTGCCGGTGTTGTTCAATCCCGAAAAAAAGACCACCGCGCCGGGTCGCATACCGGCGAACCCCGGCTTGAAGGTCACGTTAATCACGCAGGTTGTGGCCGAGGAGTAGGTGGTTGGGGTGCAGGAGCCGGGCCCGCCCGCGTTGGCGAAATCCAGGTTCGGCGATCCTGCCGTCATTACCGCAATGCTGCCCACGGTGGTTCCGGCGCCAATTGAAAAGCTCACCCCTTGCGCTGTACTGGTTGTGCCAACAGGCTGGGACCCGAAGTTTGTGCCTGCGGACACGGGCGTCACCCCCGGCCCTTCGACAACGGCGATTCCGCTCGAGGTCCCTGTCAGGCTATTGACCGCATCAGTGGCCGTCACAGTCTGGGAGTTGAGCGAATTCATCGTCACGCTGAAGGCGCTCACGCCGTTGGTCAGGGGTCCGCTCGCAGGCAACAGAGCGGCGGGGTCGGAGCTGGTGATGGTCACCGTGCCGGTATAGTTGCTTGTCGGCAGGTTGGCAGCGGTGAGGGCGGTCACGGTGACGCTGAACGATTGGCCGGCGTTCACTGAGGCGGGCGCGGAAACTGACAGATGGGTTGCGACGGGTTCAACGGCCGTACCGGTGGCGCCAACGGACTGTGTTACTCCAGTCCCATTCAAGCTGTCGTCAGTCAGCGTGACGGACTCGCTGAGCGGGCCGCTGGAAGGGAAAACCGGTGCAAACACCAGGGCTATATCGCATTCCTGGTCAACGGCCAGCACACTGGAACCGGTGCAGGCGTTCGCATCGGTGGCCGGGACAAAGTCCGCCGGATATCCGACTCCGCTGAAGGTGAGCGGCGAGTTGCCGATGTTGACTAACTGGACGGTCTGTGTGCCGTCGGTCGTGTCCGTGGTTCCGGCGATGGTCGGGGTCCCAAAGGCAGCCGAAGGCGCCGTGGGGCGCTGCAACTCCAGCACGCGGTCGTTTTTGCCATCCGCGATGAACAGATCGCCCACACCATCAACCACCACGCCGCTGGGGAAATTCAGCGAAGAGCCGACTTCAATCGCATTTCCTCCGCCCGCCGGCACTTCCAATACGCGATTGATGTTTGGTTCCGCGATAAACAGATTGCCCGCGCCGTCAACCGCCAGGCCGTAGGGGTAGTCCAAACCGACTCCCGGATCAAGGACGCTTGCCGTACCTGCCCCCAGGTTCGTGATCTCGATAATGCGGTCGTTGCTGGAATCCGCGATCAACAGGTTGCCGGAGTTGTCAATTGCCAGTCCATTGGCGCAACTCAAAGGAATGCCATTCACCGTCGGATCGATGGCAATCGCCGATCCGGTGCTTGGAGTAAACTCAATCACGCGTGTGTTGCCGCAATCCGCGATGAACACATCGCCCGCGCCGTCAATCACCAGGCCAGATACGTAACTAATCCCAAGGCCATTTACAGTTGGATTGATGCCGCCGAACTCATTGCCGGGCAAAGCCACCACTACATAGCTGCCCCCGAAAGGGTTTTCACTACTTAATGAATTCCCGATGTATAGAAGGCCCGAACCGTCAACCGCCAGGACGGTCGGAAACGTCACTTGATAGCTTTGGTCCGCTGGGGGAATGGAAGTGGCCGCGCCGCCGCCGGCCGGAACCTTCACCACGCGGTCGTTGCCCGGATCTGAGATGAACACATCGCCTGTCCCGTCGATCGCAACACCGCCGATGCCCTGCGCTAGCGACGGGTTGCCCAGCGATAAGCCGTTTACCGACGGGGCAATCGAGATCCCTGTGGGAGGCCCAAATGCCGCCTGCGGCCCATAGCCATTTCCATAGATCGGAATCGTCAACAACATCCCAAACGAATAATTTTTGTTGATGGCGCCGAGCCGCAGCCCTGCCACCGTGGGCGTAAAACTCACGACAATCTGGCAATAGTCGCCGACGTGCAACGAGGTGTTGCAGTTATCGGAAGTCACAGAAAAGTCCAGCCCTGCGGCTCCCTGCGTGACTGCCTTTGCCCTGCTGGTCTGCTGGAAAACGGACTGAGCCTGAAAGACGAAGGTCTCGGAAATTGAGGAACCAAGGTTTGCGGTGCCGATGTTCGGTTGGCCGGAAACCTCAAGGAACTGGGCTGACGCCGGCGCGGACGCCAACAGGGCGGCCAACACAACCAGTAAAAGCGGAGAACGCACGCAAAGATACGAGAGCACACGCGGAACACGGGCTACGGAGGACATCGGGGGACCTCAAAAGCTGTCCGAAACGGGGAAGGTTGGGGAACGCGTGGGCGGCAATGCCGGGAGGGAGATTGGGGTCTCCAAACTAGCGCGGATCGAATGCCGGCTGACCCCATGTTCGCAAGGCGTAATGAGCGGCGACGTACCAGGAGGGCGATCGTCAACCAAGATCGAGGATAATGCGAGTCTATCGCCTAAGAGCCAGTTTCGGCTAACACTTTCGTGTAATCCATCCGGCAAAAACGGTCGGTCTGCCGGTGCATAGGTGGGCCATCGGCGCTCAGCCCTGCTCCGGAGAACCGACACTGACCACGAAGTACGATGCCGGTTCGGTCGCGCTTGCATTGGTAATATAGTGGTCGTGGCCGGCGAGGCTGCCCCCTGGCCTGTCGGGCATCGGCGCTGGCAGGGCGAACGAATAGCCTCCTCCACCGCTTTCCGGCTACCCGAATGCCTCCATCCGGCGTCAAACAGCACAGTGCTATACTTGAT
>Ga0302320_10011522_pt1 | contig 18695 bp, 16 predicted proteins | sample Bog_T0_3_FD_202130 | JGI IMG/M metagenome (GOLD analysis project Ga0302320, IMG submission 202130) | Peat permafrost microbial communities from Stordalen Mire near Abisko, Sweden - Bog_T0_3 | ecosystem: Environmental > Terrestrial > Soil > Wetlands > Peat | place: Sweden: Abisko, Stordalen Mire...
ACACACGTTTCGAACGAAAATCAGCCCGGAGCAAGCAGAAAAGCCAAAGAACCGCGCACCACATAGGCAATTTTCAACAAGCTCCTAGACGATGCGCCTTGTGTTCGGGAACCTTCTTTACGCTCTGCGTGTGCTCCGCAGAAACCTGGGGCTCACGCTTGCTGTCGTCGCAACGCTCGCCCTGGGAATCGGCGCAACCACGGCCATTTACACCGTGGTCTATGCCACGCTCCTCGCGCCGCTGCCTTATCCCGAGCCCAGCCAACTCGTGATTGTCTGGTCCAAGGTGGGTGGCGACAGAAACGTGCTCTCTGCCGGCGACTTCATCGACTGGCAGCGGCAGAGCAAGTCGTTTCAGCAGCTGTCCGCCTGGACTGAATCGAGCCTGAATCTCTCCACCACTGACCAGCCCGAGCAACTCCCCGCCCGTCTCACCACGCCCGGCTGGTTCCGCTTGCAAGGCATCCCCTTCGCCATGGGGAGAGATTTCCTTCCCGAAGAGGGCGTGCCGGGGCGGGACCACGAGGTCATCCTCACGCACCACTTGTGGGACCGCCTGGGAGCGAACCGGAATATTCTCGGCCAGCCCATGCGCATCAACGGCGCACCCTACACCGTGGTCGGCGTGCTTGCGCCCGGCCTTCCCGACCGCCTTGGTCCGGAGCTGGCCGCGCCCCTGGCCTTCACCCCCCAGCAGATCAACCACGACTACCACTGGCTGGTGGCCATTGGCCGCCTGAAGCCCGCTGTAACGCCCCAGCAGGCGCAGGCAGATATGGACGCGGTAACCAGCCATATCGCTGCCTTGTATCCCAGTTCCAACAAGGGCTGGGGTGCAGTCGTCGAGCCGCTCAAAAACGACTTTCTTCCCCGCGACCGCATTCGCAACCTCTGGCTGCTGCTGGGCGCGGTCGGCTTCGTCCTGCTCATCACATGCGTCAACATTGCCAATCTCCTCCTCGCCAAGGGCGCCAGCCGGAATCGCGAGATCGCCATACGCAGTTCGCTGGGGGCTTCTCGATCGCAGATCTTCGCCCAGTTTCTGTCCGAGAGTCTCCTCCTCGCCGTTCTGGGCGGCGGACTCGGCGTCGGCCTCGGCGCAGGATTGCTGCGCGCCGTTCTAGCGCTTGTGCCCAATGGCATCCTTCCCTCAGAAGCGGATTTCACGCTCAATCTCCCCGTCCTGCTGGTAGCCCTGGCCGCCACCACGCTCAGCGGCCTGCTGTTTGGCTGCGCGCCCGCCTGGTATGCCTCGCAACTTGACCCGGCCGAGGCACTGAAAACCGGCGGCCGCTCCTCGAACGGTGCCGCCAGCCACAAATTGCGCCGCGGACTGATCGTCGGAGAATTCGCGCTTGCACTCGCCCTGCTGGCCGGTGCGGGCCTCGCCATTCACAGCTTCTGGAATCTCACCCGGGTCGATCTCGGAGTCCGAACAGACCACGTGCTCACCTTCCACCTTGAACCGCCTCTGGATCGCTTCCACTCCCCCGAGGCGATGAACGTCTATCAGCAGCGCATGGTTGGCGCACTTCAGTCCGTAACCGGCGTGGCCCATGCCGCCGCCGTCACCGGCATGCCGCTCCGCGGCACCCCGGACAGTATGCCCTTCACCATTGTCGGCGGCCGAACTTATGCCGATCGTTCCGAGCGCCCCGATACCGGCTTCCAGGCCGTTTCGCCCGGCTACTTTCAGACCTTCGGCATCGATGTGCTCCAGGGCCGCTCCTTCACCGCACAGGACACCGCGGCCAGCGTGCGTGTGGCCATGGTCAACCAGGAATTCGCCAAGCGCTACCTGCAGGGTGTGGATCCCTTCACCCGGCGCGTATCGATCGAGCAGATTGTTCCCGGCCAGCCGCAACTGGGGCCGCCCATTGAGTGGCAGATCGTCGGCATCTTCCATAATGTGCGCGGAGGCGATTTCCGCGACGACCGTCCCGAAGTAGATGTGCCGCTGGCGCAGTCGCCCTCGCCCGGTTTCACCATTGGCGTGCGCACCGGCGGCGACCCGGAACTCATGATCCAGACAGTTGCCGCCGCAGTCCACGCCGTCGACCCCGATATCGCCGTGGCAGGCGTCCGTACCATGGATCAGGTCAAGGATCTGTCGCTGGCGGAAGACAAATTCACCATGCGCCTCTTTGCCGGCTTTGCGGCTGTCGCCCTGCTGCTTGCCGCAGTCGGTATCTACGGGCTGATGGCCTATACCGTCTCCCAGCGCACCCAGGAAATCGGCCTTCGGCTCGCGCTTGGCGCCGGGAAGAACCGCGTCACGCTGCTCATCCTCAAAGAAGCCTCCCTGCTGGCCTCCATCGGCCTGGGGTTGGGATTGGCCGGCGCTGTGCTCGTGGGCCGCGCCATGCAGACCACGCTCTACGGCGTCGGTGCAATGGATCTTTCCGTCCTCTCCGCCGTAGCCGCGGTGCTCTTTCTCACCGCGCTGCTCGCCTCCTACCTTCCCGCCCGCCGGGCCGCTTCCATCGATCCCATGGTGGCGCTGCGCACCGACTAGCGCTACGACCGCATGATTGTGTAATGACCGGAAGGTAACGCCGGTCTCCAGACCGGCTGTCGTGCGGGCGTCCACGCCCGCATCCATTCGGGAATCATTGCCAAATCAAACAATCTAAGTAATAGCTCAATCGAACCAAGACCACTTCCAGCAGCCCGTTATGGAATTCCCTTGCGTGTCCGGACCAAACCGCCTGTGTCCCTGGACCACCACGCATCCCAGCCGGTCCCCGCCCCGCGCATGTGTAGGTTATTCTTCTTAATAGACCTCGACATTCCGGCCCTTCGTCGCCTCATCCTCGTCCATTGAGGCGCCACGCATAAACCCTCATGGAGGCTCCTTGAATCCGTATCTTCAGTCTGTCCTGCTTGGCATCGTAGAAGGCTTGACCGAGTTCCTGCCCGTCAGTTCCACGGCCCATCTGCGCATCGCCGAAGGCCTCATGAAGATACCCCTGGACGACGCCTATTGGAAGATGTACACCATCGTCATCCAGCTCGGCGCTATCTTCGCCCTCACCCTGCTTTTCCTGGGCCGCATCGTCGAGTTTATCCGTACCTTTCCCCACGGCGAAAACGGCGACCGCACTATTTTCAACCACCCCATCTCTCTCACCCTCATCGCCTTCGCCTTCACTGCGGTGCCCGCCCTGCTGCTGCACAAGTGGAGCGAGAAGAATCTGGGCAGCGTCGTGGCCATGGCCGTTGCCCTGCTCCTCGGCGGCATCGTCATGTGGGTGATCGATTACTGGGCTGACAACCGCACCCCGGACGTCACCGACATTGAACAGATGACCCTGTTTCAGGCCATCTGGATCGGCCTCTGCCAGACGCTTTCGGCCGTCTTCCCCGGAACCTCGCGCTCCATGTCCACCATCGCCGCCGGCCAGCTTGTTTCGCTCGATCGTCCCACTGCCCTGGCCTTCAGCTTCCTGCTTTCCATTCCCACCATGTTCGCCGCCACCGTCTGGGATTTGCTCAAGGAGATTCACCCCAGCAAGGCCGCGGTTGCCGCCGGCACGGCCGCCCACGTTGTCATGAACGGCGAACGCTGGATCGTCCTCATCATCGGCCTGGTCGTCTCCTTCATCGTCGCCCTGGGCGTGGTCGAGTGGTTCCTGCAATGGGTGCGCAAGCATGGCTTCGCGCTGTTCGCCCTTTATCGCATCCTGCTCGGGATCGCCCTGTTGATTTGGGGCGCCAGATTCATGACCAGCTGACCCAGCCAGGCTGTTCTGGAATTCTTGCGCCTGCCGCGAAGTTAGGCCTTCCATCGGCCCGTCGTGGTATTTGAAAACTAGTGTCCTGTCCCGCATAAGAGTTGGCTATGGCGTTTTGAAAGGGCACGACTTTAGTCGTGCCATAAAGGCTTACAAATGATTGCGGCTTTAGCCGCCGAGGGATGTATTTCCGAGTACGAATTTGTAAGGATTAACATGGGACACCACACTAGGGAACCCCTGATCAAGTCGCCGTTTTGAAAGGGCACGACTTCAGTCGTGCCGTAAAGGCAGCAAAATGAACGCGGGCTTTAGCCCCTGAGGGAATGTTTGCTTCACCGAGACACTTCTGCAGAGGTTCCCTCGACGCCCTGGTGTTTCCAGCGCAGCACAGCTCATAGTTGACGAAGCTTCCCGTTCTCAAGCTCAAATGACTGGTCGGCGATTCCGCTGAAGCCACGCTCATCGTGCGTGACCAGCAGCACTCCGCGATCTGCTGCAGTTGCAGCTTTGAGTTCCTCAACCAGAATGCTGAGATTGGCTCGATCCAAAGCCGAAGAGGGTTCATCCAGTAAAAGAAATCGAGATGGAGACAGCAAAGCACGTGCGATGGCAAGTCGTTGACGCTCTCCGAGCGAGCATTCGTGTGGAAGTCGTCCAAGCAGATGGGCAATGTTGAGCCGCTCCAGCAAGCTTAATGCGGAACGTGGGGCAGGCTTGTTCGGCCGGCCCGCCAGAACAATGGACAGATTCTGTCCAAGTGACAGGTTGGGCCAAAGAAACAATTGCTGGAAGACCAATGTCAGGAAAGGGTAGGGCGAAGCCTTCTGCAGGCGCCCCACATCCCAGCTGCGATCCCCATGGACGACGCTGCCGCTGTCTGCCTCCTCAAGCAACGCCAGAATGCGAAGAAGAGTCGATTTTCCTCCACCGCTCGGACCCCGGATAAGCAAACATTGTCCCGACTTCATAGTGAACGAGCACTCATGAAGAACCGCCCGCTCTCCGTAACTCTTTGAGATGCTCTGAGCGGAAAGAATCATCGTTCCAGGCCGAGTTTCGCAAGCCTCTCGTTGGCCACGCGCGCGAGGATGAGCAGAGGAAAAGAGAGGAAGAAGTAGAACAGAGCAAGCAAGGAGTAAACTCCTACGGCATTGTATTCGACGGCGTTGATCCTTTGCACTACGCGAAATAACTCGTCGACGGAGATCAGGCTTGCGAACAGCGTCATGTGAAGAACTCCAACCTGCGATATGAGGTAGCTGGGCAGCGCTGCTCTTAGCGCCAATGGAACCATGATGTATCGAATATAGGTACTTCTGCAAACGCCTGTAACCTCGGCCGCCATCGAGAAGGCAACCGGCAGATCCTCAACGGCGCCGCGCACCACTTCCCCAATCGTGAGCGTGTTATAAAACGTGAAAACTGCCGCGGCGGTGATGAAGGGCCGCACGCTGATTCCGAGCGCTGCTTGCAGCGGATAATGACACCACATGAGATAAACCAGCACCGGAATGGAAGATGCCGCCGCAGAGAACAAGGTGATGCCGCTTCTCTTGGTTCCGCGGCTGTGAGACGCTCTCCAGATGCCAAGAAGCGTGCCCAGCACGAGCCCTCCGGCCCAGGCAATTGCGGCAAGCTCGATGGTTTTCACTGCGCCTCCGAGCAGCGCCTCATGGTATCGATGAATCAACGAGATGGTTTCATTCATTGTTGATCAGGGAGAAACCGGAGGTTTTGCAAGAATGAAATGAGCGCCATCCGGATCGTACGGCTTCACAATCGCATCCAGACGCCGCGAATTCGTAAGCTCGAGGATCGCAATATCCACGGCATCGCGAAGCCCCGTATCGCCCTTTCTGAAAAGGAAGGTGTTGGGAAACATTCGAACCGGCTCAACGCCGGCGACTCGCCGAATCGACCCCGGATTCTTGGCCAGAAATTGATCGGCAATCGCAGGTTCCACAAAGGTAATGTCTGCCTTGCGCGCGGTTAGCTGAAGGAGCAACTGAGGCACATCGGCCTGTTGAGGCAAACTGACCGTAGGCGTGCCGGGGAAATCCGCCTGCGCGACGATCGACGACAGCTCACCGTCGATTGTCGCAATTCGGACAGAGGTATTCTTTGCCGCTGCAAGATTGTTGTCGAATCGCATGTCATTGCTGCGGACATAGGCATAAACAGGACTGTAGTAAACAACTCGGCTGAAGTCTCCGCGAAGCGCGCGGGAACTGGACGGCCATATCCCGGAAACGACAATGTCCGCCCGCCCGCTTTCAAGAGTATCGATCATGCTCGCGAACGTGGTTTCTTCGACATAGCTAACTTGGAGCCCCATCGCCTTTGCGGCTTCGGCTATCACCTCCGGCATGATGCCGCCCTTGGCTTTGGTATTCGGGTCCACGGTCATACTGGGCGGATAATCGATAAACGCCGCCCGCAGTACGTGCGCATCTCTCACCCGATTGAGCCCGGCCATGGCCGGGGCACCGCCCGTCGGAGTCGAATTGCATCCAACAAGCAAAGCCAGACCGAGCGCGCAAAATGCGGCCAAAGTTCTGAGCATCAATTCCTCGCTTCTTGATTGGAGGGGCTCGGCCACTCGTCAACGAAGTGGCGCATCACATCGCTTGCGACCAGGTTAAACTCCTTGTAACGTGGAAGCCCTGCAACCAAGTCGGCCGTGAACTCAAGTATAGATTGATTCTCCTTTTTCGGGTCGTATTTCGGGAACTGGAGCAGCCGGAGGTTGATCAGGTTTGCAAGCTGATAATCCCCGAGGCGCACGGCATAGCACACGGGGTAGAGTATCTCCCGTTCAAGGAGCAGATTCACAACCTCACCAGAGCGTACTCGCGGTTGAATGGAAGCGTAGAAACTGTCGCAAAACATGCCAAAGGGGCCGGAAACTCCATTTCGGTCCTCTCCCGTGAAGATGGTATTGAAAAGGCTGTGCGGGGCAGTCTTGCTCTTGTGGTTCACAATCAGTTTTTCTTTGTCCGGATTACCATCGAGATATTTTTTGGCAAGAGTTTGAGATATTTCAGCGTCGATAGACAAAAGCCTCAAACCTGAAGCCGTGCGCATATAGTCGTTGAAATCCTCAGATGTCATCCTGCTATTCTTGAAGCGTGTCTTTTTCAGATCGGCGCTCACATACAGGCCAATATTGCTGTAGAAAAGCGGCGACGTAAATCGAACCAGCTTGGATCTCTCAAAAGTCGCAAAAAGCGGAGTCGCCACAATGCGGTAGGTTCCATTCCGTAGCCCTTCAAAAATGGTTGCCCAATCAAGCGTCTCGTCGTGGTCAATCAATTCTATGCTGGGATCGCACATTTCCTTCAAAAGGAATCTAAGTAACTCCACACCTGGGCCGCCTGGCCCGTTGGGTTGTTTGTCCACAAATGGTTCGAAGTCCAAATACCCGTATGTGACGTTGGGTATTTTGTTCCAACGCCCATCCGTTGTCTTAACATATCGAATGCTTTCCGTTTCCATTTGCGCGCATCGTGTGGTCGCCGAGTCTCTCTCCGCAATTGTCCTTTCAAGCTGCCCCTCAAGCTCCCCAATCCGGCCAAGCAGCCGCTTCCGTTCCGGAGCGGTTACGATCCGGCTAGCCAAACGAGAAATTACCGATAAGGCCCAGAAGTATGCCTTTTTGAATTGTTCGGGGTAGACAATTCCCACAATGGTGGAAACGACGGCTAGGATGATCCCGATCACAGCCGAAACAACCCCGATCCAAGTGCCAAGAGACCAAGTGCTGACCTTGAGTAATTCCTCTTGCATTTTGAATCACCTTTTCGGGGAAGATCCTCCTCCATCCACGTCAAGAGGATGTGGGGTTTCCAAAGACATTCCTGAATAGGCATCCATAATATCCGAGGACGGCGAATCTGCGGAACTTTTTCGCCGGAGCCCTTTGCCGTACTGTGCGATGGACAAAGGATCGCATCCAGCAATCGTTACCTCGCAAATTGGTGATTAGCTGTTCGAGTTGGGACGGTGGGACGGGAACCGGCAACCTGAGGCGATGGATCCGAGCTTCGCTGCTCGTCACCGCAGTAGAATGAAGGTGTCTGGTGGCTAATTGACAGCCTATGATGGGAGGTTCGCTTGTCTGTGCTTCACGGCCTTGATGCCCCCGCCGGCGAGGGCAAGGTGATCGAGGTTCATCTCGACATGATCGATGCGAACACTGCCTTCCTGGGCCGCCTCAACGACCTTGGTTTCGAGAATGATCCATTCCTCGATTTTTACCCGCCCGAGTTCCGCTTCCACTACACAGGCCGAACGCGCGCACATGCGAATGAAATTCACAGTAAGCTCTCCATCTTGGGTAAGCTCATTGACGAAGTAATCGAGGCAGCCCGCAAAGCGGGCGTCAGGATGTACGTCGAGAGCGAACTGGTTCGCGACATCCGCCATTTCGACAACCACGGCTCAATGCGCGGTCTGTCCGCTCTCGAAGGCATCTACTTTCGAGAATGCGGCCCAGGGTGCCTTACCAAGGCTGATGTGCATGTGGAGTTCCGCGCCGGCACGGTGCCGGACGATGTTCGTTCCTTGCTGCTTGAGAAAGGGTTTTATTGGGTCAGTACACCCATATCGGAGCGCTTTCCTTGCGAAGAGATCGCTACTTTGCAGGCCTCGATCTTCCTCGATGCCCAGCATGTCTATGACCGGCTTGTTGCAGCTCCCCTCCCCGCATGCACTGGAATTCACCTGGAACAGAAGCTCGCGATGATCCCATCCCATCCCGATCTTCCCATGCCGGGAGCCATGGAAATGGTCTCGCACGCCATGTGCAAGGTCGGATGAAACAATCGGTTCTTGCAGCAAACTGACTTCACGCTGTAGTCGGCGGGTGGCCCAATCCGCCGACTCTTCAAAAGACTGGGTGCCCCAGGTTTCGCTTTTGAAACCTGGGAGCGCACGAAGCCTTCCAACCCTCCGATTACTTCTGAGGGCGCCCAAGTTGCCGGGAAATTGGCATTCTCTGTACTCCAGGAAGTGAGTTCCAAACCCTTACACGTGTAAATGTGTGATAAACTACACACGCTAGGAGACCCAACCATGGCGACCAATCTCGACCTCGACGACCGGCTCATCGACGAGGCGCGCCGCATCGGGCAACACGCGACGAAAAAAGAAGCCGTTACCGCAGCCCTCAAGGAGTACATCGATCACCGCAATCAGTTGGAAATTCTAAAGCTTGCCGGGACGATCGACTACGATCCCGCTTACGACTACAAGAAAATTCGCCAGCTCGATCGGATTGCAGTCGAGCCGTGAAAGTAATTGCTGACACTTGCGCCTGGTCCCTGCTCCTGCGCCGCAAGAGCGAGACCGGCCTGAGCAATGATGAGCAATCGCTTTTCACATCGCTCACAGAAGCAATCCAGGACGGCCAGGTTGCCATCATCGGCCCAATCCGGCAGGAGGTTCTCTCAGGGATCAAGGACTTGGCTCAGTTCGACAAGCTGAAAGCCGCGCTCAAATCCTTTCCGGACGAACGACTCACCACGCACTACTACGAAGAGGCAGCGCGCCTCTTCAACATTTGCCGGAGTTGCGGCGTCGAGTGCGGCTCGACTGACATTCTGATTTGCGCAGTGGCCGCCGAAAAGCATTGGGCCATCCTCACCAATGACGGCGGCCTCAGGCGCTGCATTGAAGTCTTGCAAGCCGAAGGCATCATGCAGTAGCTCCAGCGATCCGTCTCCCTGATCCCTAGTCCCTGTTCCCTAAACAGGTTCCCCCAGCCCGTTTTTTGCCCTGAATTCCCCGCCGGCCCACGGATAATGGAGGTTGCTCTGGGACTCTTTCTCCGCTCCTTTGGCTCGCTTGCGGCAGATTTCCTGAGCGTCAACGAGCGGGAGCGCCCAAGCCATGAAACCCATCTCCATTGTCCTGTCGCCCACGCGAAGCCGTCCCCTGAATGTCTTTCTCGGGGTGCTTTTGCTGTTGGTTTCGCTCCTGCTTCTGCTCTCGCTGGCCACCTGGCACGCCTCTGACCCCTCGCTGAACACCGCTTCCGGCGAAACCGGCCCCCATGCCGTGCACAACTGGATCGGCCTTTTCGGCGCGTGGCTGAGCGACCTGCTCCTGCAGTCCACCGGCATCACCGCATTCTTCATCCCGCTCTGGCTAGGCGGACTCGGATGGACATGGATGCACTCCCGCCCCAGCGGTTCGCCCTGGCTGCGCTGGACCGGAACCGTGATTGCCCTCATCTTCCTACCCGCCGTTTTCGGACTTCTTCCCTGGCACTGGCGCTGGCTCCACCTGTTGCCCGTCGAAGGCGTCGCCGGGCGCATGGTTTCAGCCTTGCTGGTGGGCTACATCAACATCCAAGGCGCGTGGCTGGTCGCCGGCATTCTTGCCGCCACCGGCCTCTACTTCGCCTCGGCGGTCAGTTTCTGGGCGCTCAAAGAGAGCCTGGAAGAACGCTGGATCCACGTTGTCGCTTGGCATGACCGTTGGCGCAACTGGCGCGAAGAACGAGCCGAGCGCAAGGCCGAACTTAAAGCCCAGAAATCCGATGAGAGGATCGAAGAGCCCGCTGAGGCCGAGCATCGCCCCAGCCGCCTGGCCAGCTTCTTCCGCCGCCGCGCGCAGGACAAGTACCTGAACCAGACTTCCCTCGAAGATATTCCCGCCTTCCAGCGCGCCCCCATGCCCGCCGCCGAAAACGAAGGCCCAGTCGGCACCGCGACCCGCCAGCCCAGCATCTGGGAGCGGCCGGCCGTTGAACTGCCAGCCGCAGTTCCCATTCAACCGCACGCTCCAATCCCCGATCCCTGGGCCCAGCCCCGCGCCGCACGCCCCGGCACTTCGGGTGCCGCAGGTTTCGCTCCTGAGGCATCGAAAACCGAGAATCCTATTGGCGCGCAAGCGCCGTCTGCCCCACCGCAGGTGGCTGCCCCACTGCAGGTGGCTATCCACGGCCGCGCCGATGCCGAAACCCGCACCGTGACCGTCGCGCCCAAGTCCGTCAGCGGATTCAAGCTCCCGCCCAGCACCCTGCTCAACGCCGGCGAAGCCCCGCTGGCCGTCCGCGAGGACATGCTGCGCGAAGAAGCCCGCGTGCTGGTAGAGAAATGCGCCGAGTTCGACGTGCGCGGTTCGGTAGTACAGATCAATACCGGCCCCATGGTCACCACGTACGAGTTCAAGCCCGAGGCCGGCGTGAAATACTCCCGCGTCACCGGCCTGGCAGACGATCTGTGCCTCGCCATGCGCGCCGAAAGCATTCTCATCGAGCGCATGCCTGGCAAATCCACTGTCGGCATCCAGGTGCCCAACCACGACCGCGAAACCATCCACCTCCGCGACGTGCTTGAGTCCGAAACCTTCGCCCGCTCCAAGGCCCGGCTCACCATCGCCATGGGTAAGGACATCAACGGCCGCATCGTCACCACGGATCTCGCCACCATGCCTCACCTGCTCATTGCCGGCTCCACAGGCTCGGGCAAATCCGTGGCCATCAACGCCATGATCATGAGCCTGCTCTTCCGCACCACGCCTGCCCAGGTGCGGCTCATCCTCGTCGATCCCAAGCGCGTGGAACTGGGCATGTACGAAGGCATTCCTCACCTGCTCACGCCCATCATCACCGAGCCCAAGCTGGCCGCGAACGCCCTGCGCAACGCCGTCCGCGAAATGGAGCGCCGCCTCAAGCTGCTCGCCAGCCGCAGCGTCCGCAACATCGACCAGTACAACAAACTCTTCGAAGGCTCCATGCCCTCGCTCTTCGACGAAGAGGAAGACAACGAGCCGCTGCCTTTCATCGTCATCATCATCGACGAACTCGCCGACCTGATGATGCTCGACCGCGCCAACGTCGAAGAGTCGATCACCCGCCTCGCCCAAATGGCCCGCGCCGTCGGCATTCATCTCGTTCTCGCCACGCAGCGCCCCTCGGTCGACGTCATCACCGGCCTCATCAAGGCCAATGTGCCCACGCGCATCAGCTTCCGCCTGGCCACCAAGGTCGATTCGCGCACCATCCTCGACACCAATGGCGCCGAGGCTCTCCTTGGCCGCGGCGACATGCTCTTCCTGCCCCCCGGAACCAGCCGCCTCATGCGCCTCCACGCTCCTTATGTAAGCGAAAAGGAAACCGCCGCTGTCGTGGAGTTCTGGAAGGATCAGGGTCAGGCCGAATATGTGCAGGGCTTCCTCGAATCGCCCAAGGACGAGCGCGTCTCCCTCGACGGCTCCAACCCCGACCCCGACGAGAACGACACCATGTTCGACGACGCCGTCCGCCTGGTCTTCGAGTTCGGCAAAGCCAGCACCTCGCTGCTGCAGCGCCGCCTGCGCATTGGCTACGGCCGCGCCGCTCACCTCATTGACCTCATGGAGCGCGACGGCCTGGTCGGCCCCGCCGACGGTTCACGCCCCCGCGAATTGCTCAAAGCCCCCGGCTGGCTCCACGAAGTTGCCGCCGCCAACGAATAGAGGAAAAATCCGACTCGCCGCCCGTAGATCTCTCTTTCCGCGGTGCTGAACCGGTGCTATCCTCACCACGAGGACCGGATATGTCTGACATCCTCAGCACCCTCTTCGGCATTCTCGCCATCGTCGTCGGGTGGGCGGCGTTCTTTGCATTACTCGCCATGACCATGCGCATTTGCATTACCGACGCCCGCCGGCGTGGCAAGTCCGCGGCACTGGTCTGCATCGCGTGCATCTTGTTCTTCCCCTGGGGAACGCTCGCCTGGCTTGTCTTCCGCCCCGATCCCAAGGACGGCCCCAGCTCGCACTCGCGATTCCGGCTCGAAGATCATCGCCTCCAATAATCCCGTAGGACTGGCTGATCCGCATGATCCTCAAATTCTCCCTGGCCACTGCCGCCGATGCCCCCTCGCTTGTCGCGCTCAAAACCGCCACGGCCGCCGACCTCACCAAGCGCTACGGGACCGGCTTCTGGTCCAATCCCCCAACCGAAAGAGGCGTAATCGCCAACATGCGCCATGCCCGCGTCGTGCTCGCGCGCAACGGCAAGACCATCGTTGGAACTCTTCGCCTCGCCAACAAAAAGCCCTGGGCAATCGATATCGGCTATTTCACACCCGTCAAGAAGGCAATCTATCTCACCAGCATGGCCGTCCTTCCCGAGCTGCAAAGGCAGGGAATCGGCCGACTGCTGCTCCAGGAAGCAATCTCCCAGGCGCGAGCATGGCCCGCCGACGCCATCCGCCTCGACGCATTCGACGCCGAAGCCGGCGCAGGCGGTTTCTATGCGCGCTGCGGCTTCCGCGAGACTGCCCGCGTTGTCTATAAAAACAATCCGCTCATCTACTTTGAATTAATCCTAAGTTCGTAATCTCGCTCACGGACAAGCCCCTATCAAGCTGCCGTCTTGAATCAAGCTGCGGTTTTGAAAGGGCACGGCTTCAGCCGTGCCGCAAAGGCAGGAAAATGAACCTGGGCTTTAGCCCCTGGGGGAACACTGAGTTGGAGTTGAACACAGACTAAATCTTCTTTTATAACTTCATGGTTATAAACATGGCCACCGCGGACGCGCCCATGAATACAAACGTCGCCCATACCAGAACATTCGACAGCATCCCACTGCGGTACTCGCCCATGATCTCTCTGTTCCGCGCAATCCGCGCGATGAGAAAAATCAATGGCACGGCCACCACGCCGTTGATCACCGCGGTCACCACCAGCGCCTGCATCGGGTTGATGCCGATAAAGTTGATCATAAGCCCAATCAGCGTGGCAATCGTAATCACACCGTAGAACCCATGCGCCCTGTTCAGCTTCAGATTAAGGCCGGCTTTCCAATCCAGCGCCTCGGAAAGCGCATAGGAGGCCGATCCCGAAAACACAGGCACGGCAAGAAATCCGAGCCCGATAATTCCAATGGCGAAGATCAATTCGGCCAGAAATCCAGCATGCGGAAAGCTGTGAACCAGCGGCTCCAGGGCCTTTGCCGCCTGTGCCGCGCTTGTAATGTGAGTTATGCCGTTATGATTCAGAACGGTCGCGCCCACCACGATGATGCACCACGCCGCCATCTGTGACGAAACCATGCCCAGGAAGTTATCCATGCGCAGCCTCCGCATGAACGGCTGAGTAACTCTTGGCACTCCGTTGCGGATCATATTCTTGCTCTTCTCTTCCTCCACTTCTTCCGAAGCTTCCCAGAAAAACATGTACGGCGAAATCGTAGTACCAATCACGCCGGTAATGATGAAGAAAAACTCCCCAGTGAATTCGATATGTGGAACAAACGTTGCTCGCAGGATGGTGCCCCATGGTTCTTTGACAAGAAATACAGTGATCACATACGAGAATAGGGTTATACAAAGCCATTTCAGAATCCGCGCATAAGTCTGGTAGGTGGTGAATATCTCCAGAATGAGAATCGCCGCGGTAAAGAAGAGAACGAGCACCGTAAAATTCACCGGCACAATCAGCTGCGCCGCTGCTCCCATTGCGCCTAGGTCGGCTCCCAGGTTGATGGTGTTGGCAACTACGATCAGCAGCAGCATTCCATACAATACTTTCTTGCTGTAGCGCTCCTTGACAATGGCAGAGATGCCTTTTCCGTTCACCGCGCCAATGCGTGCGCAGGCCTCCTGCACCGCAATCAGCATGGGCAACACCAGCAGCGCCGTCCACAATTGTCCGTAGCCGAACTGCGCTCCGGTCTGCGTGTAGGTCGCAATGCCCGACGGATCGTCGTCCGCGGCTCCGGTAATGATTCCCGGCCCCGCGATCTTCAAAAGCTTCCTGAACTGTCTTCCGAACTTGGCCATTCGTCAGGGCAGCCCCGCCTGCCCGCCGAGCGCATCCCGCAGCGCATTCCGTTTGAAACTGCGAGCGCCCGCACCGTTAGATGCATCTATTGGTAAAGGAGCCGCTGACGATGAAGAGCCTGCGTACACTGTGCCTGCTCGCCTTGTGCCCGATCGTGCTTTTCGCACAGCAGCCTCCGCAGGCCACGCAACTTCCCGGCGATGTCTTTGTCGTCAAGTCGACCTGGATCATCGGCGGCGCCGGTCCATGGGATTACCTCACCATGGATCCCTCCACCAAACGGCTTTTCATCGCGCATGGCGCGCAGGTTCAGGTGGTGGATGTGGAAACCGGTCAGCTTGCTGGCCGGATCACCGGACTCCACGAAGCCCACGCCATCGCGCTGGACCCGAGCGGAGAGTTCGGTTACATCAGCGACGGGCCGGCCAACGAAGTAGCTGTGTTTGACCGGCGTTCTCTTCAGATTGTTGCCACCATTGCCACCGGCCCGGCTCCGCGCGCTCTGGCTTTGGATGCGCAGACAGGGCTGCTGTTCGCCATCTGCACCAACCCGCTCGACCAGGCATCGACCCAAGTTCCCAATACCCAACCGCAACGGGCCGGCAGCAACAGCTCTCGTGCTGCGGCGCCGCAACCGGGCGCCAGCCACGAAATAAAGACCTCGATTTCTGTAATCGATTTGTCTTCTCGCCGTCGCATCGGGGAAATTCTCATGCCCGGCAGGCTGGGATTCGCGCAATCCGACGGCAACGGCCAGGTTTTCGTGCTGGTCTTCGACCGCAACCAGGTTGCACGCCTCGATGCTTCCGCCATTGCATCGCAGCTGCACCAGAGAGGCGATGCCGGAACCCCTTCCAAAGCTGAACCTGACAGGCTCGATTGGAGCCATGAGTCCGGGCAATCGCAATCCGCACAGGAATCCATGCGCCCGTTGAGCCTTGGCTCCGGCTGCTCCGAGCCGCGCACCCTGGCGATCGATGGCCGCCATCAGCGTCTGTTTGTCGCCTGCTCCAACATGAAACTCGTCGTGCTCAACGCAGGCTCCGGAGAAGAAGTTATTTCGCTGCCCATCGGTCCCGGCACCGAAGCAATAGGTTACGACCCCGGCCGCGGGTTGATCTACTCCGCCAACGGAGGCGCCCAGGGGACGCTCACCATCGTTCGTCAGGACGTGACCGACACCTATGCCGTCATCCAGAATCTGCCCACGCGCCAGCGCGCACGCACCCTGGCCGTCAACGCTGACACCGGGGAGGTTTACCTGGTTACCGATTACGTGGGCGTAGACCTGGCTCAACCCGGCGGCATCGGAACCCTTAAAACGCGTCCCGTCGACGGCAGCTTCCAGGTACTGGTCATCGGCCATTGAACCCGGATCGAAATAAGGTCGAGGCCATCGCGCAAGGCCTTCGAAGCCGATTTTTCTCTGCAGGAAAAATTACCTCGAAGAAGACTAATTCGAGGGAGAGCTCGCTCAAATATTCGCCTCAATCGCCCATAATCCGTGAACATTTTTCAGAGCTTATTCGGTTCCCCTTGCTCAATTTTCGTAGAATGCCTGCTTGCTGGTGGCACACTGTACCTATGCTCGACTTCATCACCCAGCACCATCTGCCCACGGTCCTGCTTATCGACGACGACATGGTGAGCCGCGAGGTGATGGCCACCTTGCTCACCATGAGCGGCTACCCGGTCCACACCGCCGCCGACGGTACCCAGTCCCTCACTATGCTCGCAACCAAATCCTGCGTCCCCGACATCATCCTCATGGACGTGCAAATGCCCGGCCTGAGCGGAATGGATCTGATCGAGCAGCTTCGCGCCAATAGCCAGGCCCGCCTTTACGTCATCAGCGCCAGCGACACCGCAGAGGATATCCTTGCCGCCGCCGACGGATTCCTGCAAAAACCATTCCCGCCGCTAGCCCTCACCAGGCTTATTGAAGAGCACCAGGCGCAGTTTCGTCCACAGGTAGCGCCCGGCCTTGATCCGGCAGAGACCGTGGTCAACCTGGAGACTCTGGCCCAGCTTCGCGATATGATGCCGAACAAGGCCGTCCGGCAGATCTACGAAGCCATCATCGCCGATGTTGGAAAGCGAAGCGCCTTGCTTGAAGCGGCAGTCGCCAGGGCTGATTGGGTAGAGACGCGCCGCATCGGCCACGCCATCAAAGGCGGCGGATCCATGGCTGGAGCCGTGCAGGTGGCCCGGTTGGGGGAACTGATTGAATCCGGAGGCCTTGAATCCGCTGCAGTTAACCAATCGGATAACAGCTCCGTGATCTTGGCCGATTTGCGCGCCGCCGCAATCAACCTGCAGCGTATGCTGGATGCTGAATTGAAAGTGTAAGACCAGTCGAACGTGGAAAACAGCGGAGGAAAGCCGATCCCGTGGATAAGCCAATCAGAGTAGTCCTTGCCGACGATCATCCTGTAGTCCGCATCGGTGTGCGCAACATGCTCTCCGAGGAGGACGGCTTTGAAGTCATCGGCGAAGCCACGGATGGCGACGAGGCCATTACCCTGACGCTCGAGCTTGAGCCCGACATCCTGCTTCTCGACCTGCAAATGCCCCGTTTGCCCGGCCTTGAAGCCATGCGCGCCATCATGAACGGCACGCCTACGGTGAAGATACTCCTTCTCACTTCCACCATCACCACCCAGCAGATCATCGAGGCGCTGCACATCGGCGCCCGCGGCATCGTGCTCAAAGACGCCCTGGCCAGCCATCTGCAGACATCCATCCGCACGGTCTACAACGGCGACTATTGGATCGGCGGCAAGCGCGTCGTCAACCTGGTCAGCGCTCTTCACGACCTGATGCAACAGGCCATTGTGCCCCAGCGCAAGACCTACGGCCTTACCCCGCGCGAACTCGAAGTGGTGGGCTGCATTGTGGAAGGCTGCTCCAACCGCGACATCGCCAAGCAGTTCACGCTCAGCGAAGAAACCGTCAAGCGCCATCTCTCCAACATCTTCGACAAGACCGGCGTCTCCACCCGCCTGGAATTGGCCCTCTTCGCCATTGCCCACCACCTGGTTGAGCCGTTGTAAGCGCAGAGCCGCAATAGCATCAGCGGGCACTCCATCCCAATACCTCGTTCTAGCCGCCCACCGGCATTGCAGCCTCATGGGGGATGAATCTTGGGTGCCATCCATCGAGCGTCTGTTGCTCGATGGGTGGGAGACCACAAAGGCAACGTCGGCCTTGGAGTTCTTCGTCGTTCTACTTTGTTTCTTTTCAAAATTCTGACGCACCCACACATCCCCAGGGAATAAAATCCCTGCGCCCCTGTTCTATCCGTTGAACGCGATACACTGACCGTGCTGTGGCCAATCAAACCGGCGATTCCGGCTCCTTTGAAGAACTGGCGATGCCGCTGTTCGCCAGGCTCTACAACTTCGCCTGCTGGCTTACGCACGATCGCGCCGCCGCCGAAGACCTGGTGCAGGAAACTTTCATGAAGGCTCTGAAAGGCTTCTCGTCGTTCCGCCAGGGCACGAACTTTCGCGCATGGATTTATCGGATTCTGCGCAACGCCTTCCTCACCTCGCAGGCGGGATTGCATGCGCCCGTTTCCCTGGACGCTGAAGACGACGCGCCGCTGGAGCCCTCGACGGCGGAGACGCCGGAGACCCTGCTCCTGGCGCGGCTGGAGAGCGAATCGATCCAGGCCGCATTGCACGAATTGCCGGTGAATTTTCGCGAGATCGTTCTCCTCTGCGATCTTGAGGAGATGAGTTACCAGGAGATATCGCTGGCCATCGGAATTCCCATGGGCACGGTCATGTCGCGCCTTTCCCGCGCGCGCAAAGCCATGCGGACGATGCTGGCAGCGAAGCTCCAGGGGGCGCCGCGATGAACTGCGATCTGGATCGGGAAAAGCTGGGCGCCTATGCCGACGAGAGTCTTTCGCCGGAAGAATTGGCCGGCGTGGAGAATCACCTCCGCGCCTGTCCCTCCTGCGCGGCGGAAGCGCTGTCCCTGGTGCAGATGAAGCGAGCCACGCGCGCCGCCGCGGCCAGCCTGGCTCTCCAGCCCGAGTTCCGCATGAGCCAGGAGTTTCGTCTCAAACTCCAGCAGAAAATGCAGCGTGAGCGCCGGCCGCTTTGGAAGCGAAGCTGGATCCCTGCGCTAACGGCAGCGGTGGCCGCACTGTTGCTCATTGTGGGCTCGGCCACC
>Ga0302320_10011523_pt1 | contig 18695 bp, 11 predicted proteins | sample Bog_T0_3_FD_202130 | JGI IMG/M metagenome (GOLD analysis project Ga0302320, IMG submission 202130) | Peat permafrost microbial communities from Stordalen Mire near Abisko, Sweden - Bog_T0_3 | ecosystem: Environmental > Terrestrial > Soil > Wetlands > Peat | place: Sweden: Abisko, Stordalen Mire...
CAACAAATCCCAGGCCGGCATCGGCAAATCGTCGAGATTCTTGATAAGCGGGCGCGGCTGCGCGCGCACGACTTCACCCGCGCGCACAAAGGAAATTCCCGCGACGGTCTCGAGCGCCCCGGCCGAATTTTCGCGGAGCGCGTGCGCGAGTTCCACGACGGTGTTCTCGCCTTCGCCGTGTACGACGACGTCCACGAGGCCGGTTTGCAAGACCTGCGGCGCGACGTGGCCGAAGAAACAGCCGCCGGCGACGACTTTTGCGCCGAGGCTTCTGGCGAGGCGCGCCAGGCGGAGGCATTCCGCGCAACTCACGGCTTCCTCGCCCAGGGCGACGACCGCGGGACGGCGTGCGCGAAGTTCGCGTTCGAGCGAACGCCAGCCCATTTCAAGCGGCGGCGCGTCGAGGATTTCCACGCGCCAGTCCGGACCATGCCGGCGCAGCATTCCCGCCAGCGAGGCGAAGGCGAGCGGCGGCCAGAACGACGTGGACGGCCCGTTGAACGGCCAAACCGGGCGCGGCGGGCGGACAAACAAAAACAGCCCGTTCATGCCGGGGCGCGGGAAACCCGCCGGGCCAGCCAGCGCAGCAGGAAAAATAAATTGGCCAACAGCAGCGCCGCCAGCGCGAGCGCGCCGCCGGCGCAGGCAGCGGCTAAAATGCCGGCGGCGGCGGCATTGCCGTCTTCCGCCAGCAGCGGCGTGAGCACCAGCGCCGCGAGGAGGCCTGCTGAATTTACGATTTGCGATTTACGAAGCCGATGAGTGATTTGCCATCCGGCGATGGGAGAACACAAATTTCATTCGCGGCTTTATCACCGCCAGCCAACTCGCCGGTCACGAGGTCCAGCCGCATTGGATTTCGTCCGTCGCCGTTGAGAAAAAGCTGCGAACCGGCCACCGCGAACGGGAATTCCAAGGCCGTGGCCGCGCCATCTCTTTCTTGACCTGTTTTCGGAAGGTAAAAATGCCTCACCGGTTCCGGCACGCCGCGCGGCAGCACCAGCAGGCCAAGCCCGTTGTCGCCCGCGGCGCTGGCGATGAGGAGGTGTTTTCCGTCTGGCAGCCATTCGGCGCGCAGCAGCACGGGCTGCTGGTTGGTGGTGGCGTCCGGGGCGGCCGCGGTAAACAGCAGTTCACGGTGGCCGGTTTTGCGGTCGTACAGCGCCACGCCCGATGCGCCGCTTCGCGGGTCGAGGGAGGGATACAACACCTGCCGGTCGTCGGGACTGAACGACGTGGCGCAGGCCAGTACGTAAATGAACAGCGAGACGGCGGCAACACCAGCCAGGATGGCTTGCAGCGAAGGATTCGTTTTCATATTTTTTGAATGGTGATACAAGACACCCCGGCCCTCTCCCCATTTTGCTCCCGCCGTCGCTCGGAAGCTATGGCGGGCAAGCCGCCGACTCCGCAAAACGCGGAGAGGGAGAACCGGCGCCGTCTTCCATGCGGATGTTGACGCGGCCTGAAGGCCGCGCGCCGGTGGTCAAATCTTCACTTTGAACTCCGCGCCTGGTTGCAGCGACTGCACAAATCCCGCCAGCAACTGCGGAATCAACTCCAAATCTTTCAGGCTAACGACTTCGACCGGCGAGTGCATATAGCGGTTCGGCAGACTGATGAGCGCGCTGGCGATGCCTCCGCGCGTCCAAAAAATCGCGTCCGTGTCCGTGCCGCTCGTTGCCGACATCGCCTCGTGCTGGAGTGGGATCTTTTTTGCTTTCGCCACCTCTTCGAGCCGCTTCACGACCTCGGGATGATTGCAGCCGCCGTGTGTGAGCGTCGGACCTTTGCCGATTCTTACATCGCCGTGCTGCGCCTTGTTGACGGTCGGATAATCGGTTGCGTGGGTGACATCCACGACCAGCGCGAGGTCCGGCTTGAGCGAATACGCAATTTGCCGGGCGCCGAGCAGGCCCACTTCTTCCTGCACATTGGACACGGCGCAGACTTCGGCGTGCAAGGCCACCTTGGCTTCGCGCAACAGCCGCAGCGCTTCCGCCACCGCAAAGGTGCCTATGCGGTTGTCGAACGCCCGCGCCACCGCCAAATCACCGCGCAAAATGTCAAACTCGTCCGCCAGCGTGATCGGGTCGCCGATGCGCACCAGTTTCTCGGCGTCCTTTCGGCTGCTCACGCCGATGTCCATGAAAATCTCATGAATCTTCGGCCGCTTGTGATCATCCTCCTGTTTGCTCAAATGCGGCGCGACATTGCCGACGACCCCTTTCACCGGGCCATTGCGCGTATGGATGACCACGCGCTGCGCCTTGTTGATGGCCACGTCCACGCCGCCCATTTTGCGGACGTAAATGAAGCCGTCCTCGTCAATGAAGTTCACCGCCATGGCGATTTCGTCCGCATGCGCGGCGAGCATGATGCGCGGGCCGCTGCCTTTATTCAGCACGGCCACGCAGTTGCCGTAGGCGTCGGAAAAGGTCTCGTCGGCAAACTGGCCGGCATAATCCAGCCAGACGCGCTGGCCGCGGGTTTCGTGTCCGACCGGGCTGGGCGTGTTGACCAGCGTCTTGAGGAAATTCAGTGAGGCTTCGCGCATGACGGGAGGCTAATCGGCGGCGGGAAAACGGCAAACGAATTTATTGGAAAAAAAGGCTCGCCCGGTTCGCGGAGATGGCGGACGATTCCGGCGCATGAGTCTGGATTCCAAGCCGCCAGCGCACGTCACGGAAAAGTCCGCCGGCGAATACGAACTGCCGCTGGCTGGTTTCAGCGGCACGCCGGAGGAAAAAGACCGCCAATGGTTCGAGCAGTGTTACCGCGGCGACACGCAGCGGCAACTAACGGTTCGGGCCGTGATCATGGGCGGCATCCTCGGGATGTTCACCGCCGTTTCCAACCTCTACACCACACTCAAGATCGGCTGGAGCTTCGGGGTGTCCATCACCGCCTGCGTCGTCTCGTTCGTCGTGTGGAATTCCATCTGCAAGATTTTCAGCGGCAGGATCTCGCGGATGAGCGTGCTGGAAAACAACTGCATGCAGTCCACCGCCACCGCCGCCGGATCCTCGACCGGCGCGACACTGGCCACCGCGCTCGGCGCGCTGCTGCTGCTCACGGGCGTGCATGAACCGTGGCCGGTGGCGACGGCGTTTTGCTTTTTCACCGCCTCGCTAGGTGTCTTCCTCGCCATTCCCATGAAGCGGCAGATGATCAACCATGATCAACTTCGCTTCCCCTCCGGCATCGCCACGGCGGAAACGCTGCGCAGCCTCTACTCGAAAAGCGGCGAATCGCTGAAACAGGCTTACTCGCTGCTCATCGCGCTCGGCGCGGGCGCGCTGGTCGGCCTGCTGCACACGTACGCGGAACTGGTGGAGCAGCTGAAATTGAAAAACCGGCTTCCGCACTGGCTCGATAAAGTGTCCGCGGTGCTGTATCTACCCGACACTTTGGGCTTCACCGGCCAGCTCAATCCGCTCGCGCGCGGACAAATGGCCGGCCTCGCGTTTGAACCGAGTGTGCTGCTGGTCGGCGCGGGCATGATCACCGGTTTGCGCGTTTCGCTCTCGATGTTCGCCGGCTCGGCGCTGCTCTATTACGTGGTCGCACCCTATCTGGTGGAGCTGGATGCGGCCAACGCGGGGGTCGCGGGCTGGATGCCGTCATTCAGGATGAGTCCCGAAGGCAATTTCAATCCCACGCGCTGGGCGTTGTGGGGCGGCACGGCGGTGATGGTTTTCGCCAGCCTCACGCAGGTGGCCCTGAACTGGCGCACGGTAGTGCGCGCATTCTTCATCTTTAAGAAAGAGGAGCGCGACGACGCCCAGGCGGCCGCCCATTCTGTGGAAGTGCCGAACTCCTGGCTGTTCATCGGACTTGTCCCGATCACCATTGGAATTCTCGTGGTGCAATATTGCGCGTTCCATATCGCGATCTGGCTGGGTCTCGTTTCCGTGGCGTTTTCCTTTGTGGTATCGCTGGTGTGCTGCCGGGCCACCGGCGAGACGGACACCGCGCCGGTGGGCGCGATGGGCAAGGTCACGCAGTTGCTCTACGCTGTACTGCCCGGCGCGAAGGGCATCGCCGCCATCAACCTCATGGCGGCCGGCACCACGGCGGCGGCGGCCGGCGCGGCGGCGGATCTGCTGACCGACCTGAAAAGCGGCTATCTGCTCGGCGCGAACCCGCGGCGACAGTTCCTCGCGCAGTTTTACGGCGTGTTCTTCGGCGTGATCGCCGTGGTGCCCGCTTGGTATCTCATGGTGCCGGACAAAAAGGCGCTCGAAGCATTCAATCCGCCCGCGACCAACATGTGGAAAGCCGTCGCGGACCTGCTCACGCAGGGCGTAAACCACCTGCCGCACACCGCGCTCATCGCCATTGTCGTCGGCGCCCTCGTCGGCATGGCGTTGCCCATGCTGGAAAAATTGTGGCCCAGGGCGCGGCCGTTTTTGCCGTCGGCAATGGGGCTCGGGCTGGCTTGGGTGGTGCCGTTCCAAAACGCCTTTTCATTTCTCATCGGCGCGCTGATAGTGACTGGCTGGCAAAAATTGAACCGGAAGAATTCCGACACCTACGCCATTCCGGTGGCATCCGGCTTGGTGGCGGGCGAATCGCTGGTCGCGGCTTTCATCGCCATCGCCTGTACCCTCGTGGGTTTTCTGACGGTGAAATGAGGACGCTCAAACCTGCTGGCGTCGGCGCGCTGATGGATTGGGCGAATGTCTTCTGGCAGAATGGGCCGGAATTGTGGAGGAAGTTTTCGGGAAATTGACGAGCGCCTGCCGATTGCCAACCGCGATCTCCAGATTCTGAATCGGGACCAGTCTGCGCTAGAGCGTGCCGCCATCGTCGCCAGCTCACACAAAAAACCGCCGGAACTTGATTCGATCCAGCTGTGGCAACAGATTTCGCTGCTGGAAAACTTCAGACCGCGCTGTCCTTGGCTTCCAGCTTTTGCCAAACCAAACCGTAAATGGCGATGAACACAAAGCACACCAGCGGCACCACGAAGCCCATGCGCATAGAATGCACGTCCGCGATGTGGCCCATGAACGGCGGCGCGATGGCCCCGCCCACGATGGACATGACAATGAGCGACGCGCCAAGCTTGGTGTGGTCGCCCAGTCCGCGGATGCCCAGCGCAAAGATGGTCGGGAACATGACGGACATGAAGAAGAACGTGCCGAACATCGCCACCAGCCCCAGCGTGCCGCCGCCCATGGCCACGGCGGTGAGCACGACGTTGACGGCCGCATAAGCGGCCAGCACGAGATGGGGTTTGAATTGGCTGATGACGCCGCTGCCACAAGCGCGGCCAGTCATGAACAGAACGAATCCGATGGCACCGAGCCAGTAAGAGGCTTTCGTCGCGGTCACGCCGGGGTCGTTCTCCATGATGTAATTGACGCAAAAGCTGAAGATGCCCGTCTGCGCCGCGACATACAGGAATTGCGTCACTACGCCCAGGGTAAAGTGTTTGCGCCGGAACATATCCCAGTTCTTTGCCACCACGATGAACGAGCCGACATAGGCGACCACCAGCAAACTGTATTTGGTCGGGTCGAGCAAACCGGGAGCCAGATTCAGGAGCACCCAGACCAATCCCAGTATCGGCGCGATGAAGAAATACAACAGCCCCCAAACAATGGCCAGAGCGACGCCGATGCCTCCAAGCTGTGCACCGGTGGGTTTGATCAGGCTGATTTGTTTATCGGCGAATTTTTTGCTTTCATCCTCGGCGTGCAAATCCGGCACGGGCGCAAAAACAAAGACTAAAACCCACACCGCCGCAAAAATGCCGATGCCCAGGTAAGGCGTGGACAGACCGGCATCAGCATTCGCCCCCGCTCCGCCGGAGAAAACGAAATGGCCGCCGACGATCGGGCCGAGGATCCAGCCCACGCCGTTGAACGTCTGGGCAATGTTAATGCGGGTCGCGCCATGTTCCGGGGCGCCCAGTACCGTGGTGTAGGGATTGGCGATGGTTTCCAGGCAGGTCATGCCGGCGGCGATGATGAACAGACCCAGCAGAAACGCCCAGTAAGTGCCGAGGCTCGTGGCGTGGATGAACCAAAAAGCCCCGCTGGCAATCAACACCAAGCCGACGAGGATGCCGCCCTTGTAGCCGAACTTCCGCGCGATCAAGCCGGCGGGAATCGCCATCAGAAAGTAAGCCAGGTAATTGGCGAACTGCACGAGACCGGACTGTTGCTTGTTGATGTGGAGCGAATCCTGAAAATGCTTGTTGAGAATGTCAATCATCCCGTTGCAGAAACCCCACAACAGAAACAGCGAAGTGACCATCGCAAAGGTGAGGAAAAGGCTTCTGCCGTCCGGCAAGCGGAACAGGCCGCCGCCTTTGGGACCGGGATTGGAGGAGGTGACGGGTGTGATCATGATTTGGCAGTGAAATGTTTCCGATGAGTCTTTAGAAATATGGGCGCAGGTCAAGTTTCAATTGTCATCCATGGTTGCTCAAGGCCGGAATTGCCCTCCCCGCCAAAATTGGCAGACTCTTCGCTTGCCGTGGGAAACGAGATTGTTGTCTAATCGCCCCATGGCCTTTCCCGGTAAATTTGGCATCGTCTGCGCGGTTGGGCTGGCGCTCCTGCCCATGACCATTTTTCCGGTGGTCGCCGCCGATGATTTCGCCTGGCCACCGATCACGGCGCAAACCCGTCCGTGGGCCTGGTGGTGGTGGCATGGCAGCGCCGTGGACGCGACGAATATCGCGCACGAACTCGGGCGCTTCCATGATGCCGGTCTGGGCGGGGTGCAGATCACCACGATTTACGGCACCAAGGGTGCCGAAGCGCGCGAGATCCCCTATCTCACGCCGCGCTGGCTGGCGATGATGGGTTACACCGTGGACGAGGCGCGCCGGCTCGGCATGGGTGTGGATATGAGCCTCGGTTCCGGCTGGTGTTTTGGCGGTCCGACGGTCAGCGACCGGGACGCGAACGCGAGTGTGGTCGTAAAAACTTACCGCCTTGGTGTCGGTGAAAGACTCAATCAAAAATTCGACCGCAAAACCACGCAAGCGGTGGTGGCGTTTGCGCCGGATGGCAAGTCCATTGATCTGACCGATTCCATTACCACCAATGGCGAAGTGTTCTTTTCTCCGCCGGGCAATTGGATCGGCACAACCAACTCAACGCCGCCCAAAACCTGGACCGTCTATGCCATCTCGCAAAAGCCGTCCGGCCAGAAGGTGAAACGTCCCGCGCCCGGCGGATCGGGGTGGATGCTCAATCCCGCCTATCCGCAGGCCATGCGCGACTGGCTGTCGTGGTTTGATCAGGCGTTGGCAAATTACGCGGGCGCGAAACCGGAGGCCGTCTTTCAGGATTCCTATGAATATCGCACTGACTGGGCTCCGGACTTTTTCGCGCAATTTGAAAAACTGCGCGGCTACAAACTGCAAACCGAACTGCCGGCGCTATTCGCCGACGATGCACGCATCACTAGTGAGGCATCACCCAACACCGACCCCGACCACGTCGCCCGCGTGAAATACGATTACCGCCGCACAATCTCGGACATCATGGCCAAACAATCCGAGCCGGCGTGGCTTGACTGGGCGCACCAGCATGGTTTCAGCACGATTTACCAGGCCCACGGCACGCCCGGGAACTGGCTCGACCTTTACGGCGATGCCGACATGCCCGAAACCGAGATGTTCCACAACGACCGCAGCATCTTGATTTCCAAATTCGCGTCGTCCGCCGCGCACACCCAAGGCCATCCACTCACGGGCGCGGAAACCGGCACCTGGCTCAAGGAACATTTCACCGAGACGCTCGCTGATTTGAAGTATCTCGCGGACGACATGTTTCTGGCCGGCGTGAACCGCATTTATTATCACGGCGCCTGCTACTCGCCGGATGACGCGCCGTGGCCGGGCTGGCTGTTTTACGCCTCCACGGAAATGAACCCGCGCAATTCCATCTGGCGCGACGTGCCGGCGCTGAACGAATACATCGCGCGCTGCCAGTCCGTTCTGCAAGCCGGCCAGCCGGATAACGACGTGCTGCTTTACTGGCCGATCGCCGATTTCTGGAGCAATCCATCAGGCTTGGTGCAGCCAATGAGCGTCAGCAAGACGGAATGGTTTGAAGACCAGCCCATCGGCAGGACGGCGCATGATTTGTGGGATCGCGGGTATGCCTTCGACTATGTTTCCGATGCGCAATTGCTGAAGGCGAGAGTGGTGGACGGGAAGATCCAGATGCCCGGCGGCAATTACCAAGTCATCGTCGTGCCGGAATGCAAATACATGCCGCTGAAAACTTTCAAACAATTGCTCGCGCTGGCAGGAAGCGGCGCAATGGTAATTTTTGAAAGCCCAGCCACGAAAAACGGTGCTGCAATCTTATTTGAGAAGCAACTGTCTCAAGACGTTTCCGGATCGAAAGACTTGGGAAGTGAGCGAGCCGAATTCAAAAAGCTGGCGTCAGAAATACATTTTGAACCGTATGGGGCTTTGTCTGGACGTATTTGGCAGGCAGATTTTGGGAAAGGTAAAGTTTTCTGCGGCCGCCTTACGGACGAGTGGCCGCTTGACAGAATAACTCGTGAGGTCATAGCAGATGATAATGTCAAATCTGTCCGACGATCATTTGACGACGGTTGGAATTATTTTATTGTCAATCGCGGCCAAGAAGCTTTCAACCATTGGATTGCTTTGGCCCGCAGGGCAAAGTCCGTCGTATTTCTTGATCCGTTGAGCGGCATCTCCGGCTTGGCCAAGTCGCAAGCTCTGCAGAAGAAATGGACAAAAGTTTGGATACAACTTGCCCCCGGTGAATCTGTGATTCTCCGCGCCCTCGCCGACAAGAAAGTTCAGGGACCAGCTTGGCCTTACTGGCAAACCAACGGCCAGCCGGCTGAAATCAGCGGGAACTGGAACGTTAAATTCCTCTCCGGCGGCCCGACGTTGCCGGCGGATTATCAAACGGGCAGGCTCGCCTCGTGGACCACCTTCCCTGACACCAACGCCCAATCCTTTGCCGGCACCGCGAGATATGTGATCACGTTTGATACGCCGCCGCAGTGGCACGGGCAAGTTGCCCGTGCCCCTACCTGCTTCCTCGATCTCGGCGACGTGCGCCAAAGCGCGCGTGTGCGCGTGAATGACAAGGATTACGGCACGCTTATTACGCCGCCGTTCCGCGTGGTGGTGAACAAGCTCAAGCCGTCTGGCAACGTCTTGGAAGTGGAGGTCACCAGCGTGGCCGCCAACCGCATTCGCGACTTGGACCGCCGCGGTGCGAACTGGAAGATTTTCAAGGACCTCAACCTCGTGGACGAGAATTATAAGCCCTTCGACGCCTCCAATTGGCCGCTGACCGATTGTGGCCTGCTCGGCCCGGTAACGCTGACGGCGGTGGCGGCCAAGTAGAATTGAACTCCCAGACGCTGGCGCGACTGCCGAGCACGCCCAGTTTCGTTGAGCGTCTTGGAGAAGGCGTGCGACCCTCCGCTGCTTTCGCATGAGGACACCAGCCCGCATTGCCGAAAAGCTTGACCGGATAAACTCGTCGTCCGAAAGCTGACACCGGCCAATGCTTGAACTGCCCGCCAAATCATCTCGTCTTTTCGGGCGCTGTTCGAATGACCAAGGAGCCGGCCTGCAACCCGGCGGCGGTGGCGGTCAGAGTGAGCTTGCCAGCGGCGGCGTTGGCCTTCACGAACGCCACGCATTCGCCTTGGAATGCGTGATGCGAATTTGCGTGAAACGGTTCATGGCTGGCGTTGTCCGCGTTATCCACAGCGGCAATGATTCCCGGGCCGGAAATCTTGAACGTAATCAGGTCGCCGGCTCGCGGAATAGTGACGCCCCTTGAGTCCACAATCGCCGTCCGGACAATCGCCACGTCATCCCAAGCGGGGGCAAGCGTTTTCGTGTTGCAGGTCAGCACGATGTGCGCCGGCTTGCCGGCGGTGCGCAGTTCGTTGGTGGCGGCGGCCCTGCCCCCTTCCTTGCGCGCGACGGCTTTCAAAACTCCCGGCGCGAAAGGCACCTGCCAGTTGCGCGGCGAGGCGTCGGCATTGATCTCCTTTTTGCCCAGGGACTTTCCATTCAGAAACAATTCCACCTGCTTGCAATTGGAATAGACCTCCACGTTTTCGGTGTGCGGTTTCAAGTCCTGCGGCGTCCAGTCGGCAAACAAAACCTGCGTGTGCCGCTCCTCCGCGCCGTAGCCGGGGTCGTCCGGCATCGCCTCGTTCGGTGAAACGCGGCGCGCGAGGGCAACCATCGGGGCCTCGCTCCACCAGCTCTCGCGTTCGCGCGCGAGCGGGCGGATTGCGCCGGTGCGGTCCAGCAGACCGGAGCCATGCCCGACCAATGGCCACCCCCCCGACTCGCCGAGGTAATCAATGCCCGTCCACAAAAACTGCCCGGCGTAAGCCGCGTGATCTCGCATGGCCACCCACGGTTGCCGGACCTGGGTGTTTTCCGTGCCCAGAATTTTGCGAGAGGGCTTCTGCTCGTGCGCGGCGAGGAGTTCGGTCTCCCGGTAATTTTGTCCGACCACGTCGAGCAAGTCCGCCAGACCGTCCTCGTAATCGTGGCTGGCGTTCGGACGGAACAACGCCTGCGTCACGGGCCGCGTCGGGTCGGCGGCGTGGGCCACGGCGATCAGGCCGGAGAGAATGCGCTTCGCCTTGGCGGCCTGCGGCGTGTCGTGGATTTCGTTGCCGACGCTGTAGAGGATAATGCTCGGATGATTCCGGTCGCGCAGAATCATGGCCCGTTCATCGCGCTGCGACCAGTCGTGGAAATAGAGATGATAGTCCTCGGCTTTTTTTGCCACCGCCCAGCAGTCGAAAAATTCATCCATGACCAGCAGGCCCAGGCGGTCGCACAAATCCAGAAATTCCGGGGCGGGCGGATTATGCGCGGTGCGAATGGCATTGACGCCGAGGGTCTTCAGGGTTTTTAGCCGGGCTTCCCAAATTGAAAGCGGCACCGCCGCGCCAAACGCGCCGCCGTCGGCGTGCAGACACACGCCCTTGAGCTTGAGATTTCTTCCATTCAGCCAGAAGCCGGTGTCGGCCTCGAAATGGGCATCACGAATGCCGAAGGTGGTCGTTTGTTCATCCGCAATCTGTCCCTCGGCGCGCAGCTTGCTGACCGCGCGGTAAAGTTTGGGGTCGTCCAGGTTCCACAATTGCGGGTTGGGAAAAGCGATTTGCTGGTCCAAGGTGGCGGCGGCACCGGCCTCGATGGTCTGGCTGGATTCGAGGAATCCCACCGGTGTGCCGTCCGGGGCCAGCAGGCTGGTTTGCACGCTGATTTCACGCGGCGTGGCGGTTTCATTCGTGATGGCGGTTTCAATCCGCACCATGGCCTCGGCGGCGGAAATTCGAGGCGTGCTGACAAACACGCCGTTCGCCGCGAGGTGCATCGGGTCCGTGACGACGAGCCGCACGTGCCGGTAAACTCCCGCGCCGGCGTACCAGCGTGAGGCCGGCTGCGCCGAGGTATCCGCGCAAACGGTCAGGACGTTGTTCGTGCCGCTGCCAAAGCTGAGCATGGAAGCGGGGAGTTCGTAACGAAAGCTGACATATCCATTCGGGCGATGGCCCAGGTGCAGGCCATTGATCCACGCATCGCTATTTTGCATCACCCCGTCAAATTCCACGAACACCCGCCGGTCCAAGTCTTCCGAAGGCAGCGAAAAATGCTTGCGATACCAGGCCACGCCACTGGGCAGAAACGCGCCCGCGCCGCCAGTCAGGTTGGTTTCGGCAAACGGTCCGGCGATGCTCCAATCGTGCGGCACGGTGATCCATTCCCAGGTCGAGTCATCAAAGTTGGGTTGTTCCGCGCCAAGCGCTTCGCCCTGCAAAAACCGCCAGTGATCATCCAGCGGCAAGACCTCGCGCGCGCCGGCGGCGAAAACCGCCGACGACATGATGGCGAAAGCGGCCAGGATGGCCTGCACGATTCTCTTTGCATTCACGGCTGTCCGGTGATTCGCACGGTCGCGCCTTTCAGACCGTCAGCATGCGCCTTGAGCGTGATTTTGCCCGGCTGCGTGGCGCGGACGATGACCAGCGCGAGGCCGTTGTAGGCGTTGCGCTCCTTCGCTTGAAACGGCTCAAAGCTCGTGGCGTCGCCGTTATCCACGGCCACAATCTGCCCCGGCCCTTCGAGGTCAAACTTGATATGATTTTTGGAGCGCGGCACGAGCCGGCCTTTCGCATCGGCCACCGTCACGGTCACATATGATAAATCATTTCCATGAGCCGCAATTTTCGCGCGGTCGGCGGCCAGGGTGAGTTCCGCCGCCGGACCGGCGGTTTGCATCGTGTCCGTTGCCCACTTTTTGCCGTTCTTGTAGGCCACCACCTTGAGTGTGCCCGGTTCGTATTTTACGTCGTCCCAGCGCAGGCGATATTCAAACTGGCCTTTCTGCTTCCGGCCCAGCGATTTGCCGTTGAGGAACAATTCCGCCTCGTCGCCGCTCGTATAAACGTGGACGGGCGTGATTTCGCCTTCGCGACCCGGCCAGTTCCAATGCGGCAGGATATGCGCCATGGGAAAATCCGGTCGCCAGTGTGCCTGGTACAGGTAATAGCGGTCCTTCGGAAAACCCGCGAGGTCAATGATGCCGAAATAACTGCTGCGGGACGGCGTGCGGATCTTGCCGATCTCGGCCAGTTCCTTTTCCGCGCGCGCCTTGTCCTCGGGATTGGAATAATTGTTCAGGTTGCTCAGGTCCGAATTGTACGGCGTGGGCTCGCCCAGATAATCGAAGCCCGTCCAGACGAATTCGCCCGCCACGAACGGATTCTTGTCCTGGCCCGCAAATTCATCATCCACTGTGGTGGCCCAGCGCGGCGCATACAAGTCGTAGCTGCTCATCTGGAAATCCGACAGCCCCTGCGACTTGTCGTCGCTCACGGGGAAGAAGTACTCGCCGCGCGAACTGATGGTCGAGGCCGTCTCGCTGCCGAACAGGGGAATTCCAGGGTTCGCCTCGCGGAATCGGGCATACTCGAACGGTTTGTAGTTGTAGCCAAAGACCTCGACGATGTGTTGGAAGCCGTTAAAACCTGCTTCGGTGTGGTTGCACGCGGCGGTGATCGGCCGCGTGGCGTCCTCGCGGCGCACGGCGGCGGCCAAGTCCTCGGCCACGTAAAAGGTGTTCGTGTGCGCCTGCTCAGGAATTTCGTTGCCGATGCTCCAGAGAATCACGCACGGATGATTGCGGTCGCGCCGGACGTAGGCGCGCACGTCCGCCTCATGCCAGTCGGAGAAAAGCCGGCTGTAATCGTTTGGTTTCTTGTGCGCCTTCCAGCAGTCAAAGGCCTCGTCCATGACCACGAAGCCCAGCCGGTCGCAGAGGTCGAGCAATTCCGGCGCGGGCGGATTGTGGCTGGTGCGGATGGCGTTGCCGCCCATGCAGCGCAAAATTTCCAACTGCCGTTCCAGCGCGCGCAGGTTGATCGCGCTGCCGAGCGCGCCGAGATCCGCGTGGTCACATACGCCGTTGAGCCGCACGCGTTTGCCATTCAGCAGAAAGCCGTTGTCCACCGTGAACTGGATGGTGCGGACGCCGAACGGGGTTTCATAAACATCCAAGACCTTTTCGCCCTGGGTAATCGTCGTCACGGCGGAGTAACGGTTCGGATGTTCAATCCCCCAAAGTCTTGGCTGGGGCAGGATGAGGGTCTGCGCGGTGTCCGTTTTGGCGCCAGCGGGGACTTGGATGCCCTCCGTGGCAATTTCAGCGAGGGATTTATTTGCCCTGGCACCATCGGGATTGAGTTCAAAAATCGCCGTGGTCACTTTGACCTGGGCAGTGGCGGCGGAATCGTTGTCCACGCTGGTTTGCACGGAAACCGTGGCGGCATCCGCGCTGACCTGCGGCGTGGTGATGTGTGTGCCCCAGTGGCTGACATGCACCGGCGAGGTTTTCGTGAGCCAGACATTGCGGTAGATGCCGCCGCCCGGATACCAGCGCGAGGAGTCCTTGGGATTGTCGAGGCGGATGGCCAGGGTGTTGGCGCCGCCGAAGTTGATGAACGGCGTCAAGTCCGCGCGCCATGAGGCGTATCCATAAGGCCAGCCGCCCGCGCAATGGCCGTTGATCCAGACCGTCGCGTAGGACATCGCGCCGTCCACGTCCAGATAAACCTGCTTGCCCGAGTCGGCAGCCGGCACGTCAAAATGTTTGCGATACCACGCCACGCCGAACCACGACAGCTTGCCGGTCTCACCCGGCAACGCCTGCTGAAACGGCCCCTCAATGCCGAAATCGTGCGGCAAATTCAGTTTGCGCCAGCCGCTGTCGTCGAAGCCAGGCTGCGCGAAGGCAGCGTCGCCGCCAAAATTTTCCGCCGGGCGCGCCGCGGGCGCGTTCGTGGTGAATGGATTTTGCATCGGCAGCAGCCAGGGCCGCGCGGCGGCGTAGGTCAGGTCCGTGCCGGCCCCAGCGGGATCGCCTTGGGCGAAGCGCCAGTCGGCGTCCAGCGATTCGGTGACGCGCGCGGATTGCGCCGTTGATTGCACTGCTGGCATAAACCAGGTGGCCGCCAGGGCGGCGAAGATGATTGTGTGCGTGATTCTCATTGAGATTTTGACCGGCAGCATCGGGGAAAACTGACGGAAAGGCAATCCACTAAAAATAAAGGCAGCCTATTAATTTACCTGCGGAGCTCGGGTCTGCGACCCGGCTCAAAGGGCGCATTATGAAACGAGCCGGGTCGGAAACCGGCGCTCCCATGCGGCCAACGCCACAACCAATTTGTCCTCCTCATCTTCGTAAACTCACCGGGCCGATCGAAACTTCCGATCACGAGTGGCGGCGGGTTGAGCTTGAGGTTCTTTCCATATTCCCCCCGGCGCAAATTCAATGCGCTCGCGCCAGTCGAACGAGGCGCCGCCCGCCGCCACCAGTTCAAGCTCGGAGATATCCAGGAAAAAAATGTCGTCACGGCGGGTCAAGGTGCCCTGCTCTTGGAGCCATTGGCCGAGGGCCAGCAGGACGCGGCGCACGCAGGCGATCCGCCGGACGGCCAGGTTCTTGAAATGCTCCCGGTAAACGGCCAATTCCTGCGCCCGGCGCAGCGAACGCGAGAAAATCCAGCGTTTAATTGGGTCGTGCAGCCGCGCGCGGCATTGTTCGGTCAGACGTTCCCGCGCGTCCGTCTGCCACCGCTGATTTCCTGTGTTAGTCGGACACCCAGTCGGATCAGCGACGTGAATTTCAACCAAGAGACCACCTTCTGGCTGGGCCTGTTCACGGACGAGCCAACCAATGCCAGCAACGCCTTCAGCCATCCCGGCAATTTGATTTGGGAGCAATGTTTTATGCCAGGAGGTTACTCCGTATCCCTCTGGGGCACCGATCCGGGTAACTTCCTTGACCCTGGTTCATCAAACAGTATCCGGGGCACGGATTCGCAGATCTGGTATTATTCCTTCTATCCGACCAATCCACCGGTCCAGTATGGCACGCCCTTCGCGCCAAAAACCTACTGGCTGGGCATGTTCGCAGAAGTAGGTTTCGAGGGTTACTCCGTTCAATTCGGCTGGCATAACACGACCAACGTCCAGAATGATATCAGCGTTCACGCGACATGGGAGTTCGGTTATTGTCCCACCAGTCTGCCGCAACCCGGGGCGAACTGGACCCCCACCTATGATAACAGCGGCAAGCCGGTGGATCTGGCCTTTGCAATTGGGACCGACACCAATTGTTCCTGCTCCTTTCTCAACATCACTCTCGATCCGATTGGCAACGGGACGAACAAGGTGATTGTGACGTGGCCAAGCGGATACCTGCAGGTCGCCACAAATGTCAATGGGCCTTACTCGTTTGTCCCGGGAATTACCACGCCCTACGCGACGTCGCCATATACCAACCAGGCGCTGCCCCCAATTGGCTACACCAATCTGTTCTGGCGGGTGGATTGCACAAACACCGCAAATAATCCAGGCCTGCCGATGACCACCTGTGATGGCATGGCGCTGGTCCCGGGTGGCACGTTTTTGATGGGGGACACAGTGGACGGCGATACCACTGCGGCGCCCACGAATGTGACGGTGTGCGCGTTTTACATGGACACCAACCTGGTGAGCTACGGCCAATGGCAGGCAGTTTATGCTTGGGCCACGAGCCATGGTTATGCCTTTGACAATGTGGGTGCCGGCAAGGGGGTAAATCCAAATTATCCGGTGCAATCTGTGGATTGGTATGACGCAGTGAAGTGGTGTAACGCCCGGTCCCAGCAGGCAGGCTTGACGCCGGTGTATTACACCGACACAAACCTGACGCAGGTTTATACGAGCGGGCAGGTAACCAATCCGGGTGTGCTATGGGTTGCCAATGGCTACCGGTTGCCAACCGAAGCGGAGTGGGAGAAGGCGGCGCGGGGCGGGCAGAGCGGTCTTCGGTTTCCCTGGGGCATGACGATTTCGTGGAGTCAGGCGAATTATTACGGTGATCCCGGTTCTTACGCCTTTGACCTTGCCCCGGGGAATGGTTACGATCCGCAATTTGATACTGGCGGATTTCCCTACACCAGCCCGGTAGGCTCCTTTGCCCCCAATGGTTATGGATTGTATGACATGGCGGGGAATCTTCAGGAGATGTGTTGGGATTGGTTGGGAACGCCCTATGGCCAGCCCACCAACGTGAATCCGACCGGACCGGCAAATGGGACCACCCGGGTGCTCCGCGGCGGTGCCTGGTATTTCGTCGCCAGCACACTCACATGTGCTGTTCGCTACGAGACCGAACCGTCAGTCGCCGACGAAATTTGGGGATTTCGTACTGTGCGGGCGGATATCCCTTTTAATTGTGGCAACTGAAAGTGCCTGCGGAGGGAATGGCGAGTCGTTGCCGAGTTTCCCCGATTCCGTCGTCTGCTGGCAGTTTAGCTGGCAGTCGCAACTTGGTGATCCACAACTTGTTGCTGCACCCGCATCAAAACTGTCGGCAAGAGTCGGTTTACGACCTAAGGTGGCGGCATCTTCTGGTTTCGCTAAATGCTCGCTCATTCCCCGGTCAGTGACCGTTCATTGCTCACCAGGTGAGGATTGAGGTGAAGAATTGGGTGAAACTTTGTCACGAAGGAACAACGGCGATGGGTTCGGATTGGGCGTAACAAGCGTTCCGGCGCCGGTTGGCTCATGGCGACACCCCTGGAAACTCAGGTTGACTTGTGACCGGTTCAGGCCGAGGATAGCCCCATGAACGCACGGAGCCATTGCCGCAAAGTGCATGAACATCCAGCCGTTGGCGATGATCAACCCGCCGTCTTGGTTCACGGCCCGGGTCGGCACTGGCGGATGATTCCGAGCGCAGCGAGCCGACGTTGCTGCTCACAGCGTGGTCGGCATCATTACACGTTTTTGAAAAAATCCATCGCCATTTTAGTTGGTTCGCTCATCATTTTGTTTGTCGTGGGCATCGCGTCGCTTTGGCTGCGGCGGGGTCCAGGAACTATGAAAGTCGAGCTTACTGGAGTTGCTGGCTCACCTTTCACAGGCTACTACGTGTGAGAGGGACGGCGTGTCGCCGTAGCAGGCGTTTTGCCTTGGTCCTTCCAAAACGTCGGTGTCAGCGAGTTTGAGTTTCGCAAACTTCACCCAGAGGATTCGCTCACTTTCACAGCACACTATGACGAACCGGGCGGCATGCACGGCGTCCATGTTATCGTGGTTCCATCAGGCGAGATTGGGCTTCGCGACAAGTTTTATGAACACGGTATGCACACTGAGAGGTTATAGCCATGATGCCTACCATTCGCCGGAGCAGCCCGCCGTTCGCGCTGGCGTTCCGCTGTCGCGTTCCACTCTATTCCAATATCAACTCAAAGCCGTGGGTTCGTTGACCCGAGGTCCTCGTTAGGCCATGCAAGTATCACCCAACCTCATATTCGGTCTGGCATTGCTTGTCTTCGCATTGAACCTTGTGCCGAGCAAATTCAGGCACCCATGGATTCAGCGCCTTACCTCGTGGAAGTTGTTGATTGGTTTGGTGGCGGTTATTGTGGCAACTGTGATCGTCATGACTCCGGAGTTTTATGCTTTGGGTATTCTCGGCGATTCGGCATTTTTCGATCTCTTGGTTTTGGCCATCAGCTTTCAGCTGTGCGGGATTGGAGCACGGGTTTGGCGATATGCGGTTTTAGGATTTAGTCAAATCAGGCGATTTATGGGCCTGCGTTTAAACTTGGCCTACACGACATTGTTCTTTGTCTCCACTGAGCTTTTTTCCACAATTCAGAAAGTCGCCCATCGGATATCATCTTGATTTCTATATGCCCACACGGCCTTACCCTTCCCCGGAGCCGCCGCCGATTGATTTTGCCAGTCCGCATTCGCGGTTCACTTCACGAGTCCGGCGCGGCTCAGGTCATGGTCGTTAAGCGGCATTCGGCAGCTAAAACTTTTACGTTTGTTTTACGATTTGCTGACAACTCCATCTTAAATCTTGCGAAGATGTCGCCATGAAGCAATTGCTGACTATTCTTGGATTGCTCGCTGCGGTGAGAGCGTTTGGCGGTGACGATGGAAATGTCACAGTGAGGCTCAATGAGGTTTCGCCGATAGGCACTCACAGCAATATGTGGTTTGCGTGCAGTGTCACGATTCACAACGGCACGAGCTCGCCGTTGACTTTTACGAATTTATTTCATGGTCCTCCCAGCCTTGCTCTTAAGCTTTCAGATTTGGACGGCAAGGAGTTGAAGCGGGTTTATTCTGTTCC
>Ga0302320_10011526_pt1 | contig 18689 bp, 14 predicted proteins | sample Bog_T0_3_FD_202130 | JGI IMG/M metagenome (GOLD analysis project Ga0302320, IMG submission 202130) | Peat permafrost microbial communities from Stordalen Mire near Abisko, Sweden - Bog_T0_3 | ecosystem: Environmental > Terrestrial > Soil > Wetlands > Peat | place: Sweden: Abisko, Stordalen Mire...
ACGTCTCGGCCACCGGCAACAATGGCAGCGCGTTTGCGGGGCTGTCGGCGAACACGCCGTTCTGGAACTCGACGCTGGGGCTGGCGATGTTCATCGGGCGGTTCTTGATGATCATCCCGATGCTGGCGATTGCCGGGTCGCTGGCGGCGAAGAAGATCGTGCCGACCTCCGCCGGCACGTTCCCGACCGACGGTGGTCTTTTCGTCGGCCTGGTGATTGGCGTGATCCTGATCACCGGCGGGCTGACTTTCCTCCCCTCTCTCGCACTCGGACCGGTCGTCGAGCACCTATCGATGCTGTCGGGCACCACTTACTGAGGTCGTTTCCATGAATGCCAGAACCAACGCGCGCGGTGGAAAATCCAGCCTGCTGGACCCGACGATCCTGGTGCCGGCCATTGGCCAGGCGTTCCAGAAGCTGAACCCGCGGCTGATGATCAAGAACCCGGTGATGTTCGTGGTGGAGGTCGTGGCGACGCTGACCACGGTCATCTTCCTGCGCGACCTGCTGACCGGGGGGGCGCATATCGGGTTCACCTTCCAGATCATTCTTTGGCTTTGGATCACCGTGCTGTTCGCCAATTTCGCCGAAGCGGTGGCGGAGGGGCGCGGCAAGGCACAGGCGGCGTCGCTGCGGCGGGCGCGGACCGACACCATGGCGAACCGCGTAACCCAGACGGGGACGGAAACCGTGCCGGCGCCGGAACTGCGACAGAACGATATCGTCCTGGTCGCCGCGGGCGAACTGATCCCCAGTGACGGCGAAGTCATTGAAGGGATCGCCTCGATCGATGAGTCGGCGATCACCGGGGAGTCCGCGCCGGTGATTCGCGAGAGCGGCGGTGACAGATCGGCGGTCACGGGCGGCACGCGCGTGCTGTCGGACTGGATCAAGGTGCGGATCACCGCGGCCCAGGGATCGACGTTCCTGGACCGGATGATCGCGCTGGTGGAAGGCGCCGAACGGCAGAAAACGCCGAACGAGATCGCGCTGAATATTCTGCTGGCGGGGCTGACGATCATTTTCGTCTTTGCCGTGGCGACGATCCCCAGTTTCGCGACCTACGCGGGCGGGTCGATCTCGGTGGTAATCCTGGTGGCGCTGTTCATCGCGCTGATCCCGACCACGATCGGCGCGCTGCTGTCGGCGATCGGCATTGCCGGCATGGACCGTCTGGTCCGCTTCAACGTGCTGGCGATGTCCGGGCGCGCGGTGGAGGCGGCCGGCGACGTCGATACCCTGCTGCTGGACAAGACCGGCACCATCACCCTCGGCAATCGCCAGGCGACCGAGTTCTTTCCGCTGACCGGCGTCACCGCCCGCGAACTCGCCGATGCCGCGCAACTATCGTCGTTGCCGGACGAGACGCCGGAAGGCCGCTCGATCGTCGTGCTGGCGAAGGAGAAGTACGACATACGCGGCCGCGACATGGCACCGATGGACGCGCATTTCGTCCCCTTCACCGCGCAAACCCGCCTGTCCGGCGTCGACTTCGACGGATCCTCGATCCGCAAAGGGGCGGTGGACGCAGTGCTGGCCTGGGTGAGTGGGTCACGCGGCGGGGCGGGTCAGGGCGGTGTCACGCTGGCGGTGCGCAACGACGCGGCAGTGAAGGAGCTGACCGCGCGGGCCGAGGAGGTCGCCAAGGCCGGCGGGACGCCGCTGGCGGTCGCCAGGGACGGCAGGCTGCTGGGCGTGATCTATCTGAAGGACATCGTCAAAGGCGGCATCCGCGAGCGGTTTTTGGAACTGCGGCGGATGGGCATCCGCACGGTGATGATCACCGGCGATAATCCCCTGACTGCCGCGGCGATCGCCGCCGAGGCGGGGGTGGACGATTTCCTGGCGCAGGCGACGCCGGAGGCCAAGCTGAAGCTGATCCGCGATGAACAGGCCCAGGGCAAGCTGGTGGCGATGTGCGGGGATGGGACCAATGACGCCCCTGCCCTGGCGCAGGCCGACGTGGGCGTGGCGATGAACACCGGGACCATGGCGGCGCGCGAGGCCGGGAACATGGTGGACCTGGACAGCGACCCGACGAAGCTGATCGAGATCGTGGAGATCGGCAAGCAGTTGCTGATGACCCGCGGGGCGCTGACCACGTTCTCGATCGCCAACGACGTGGCAAAATACTTCGCCATGATCCCGGCGATGTTCATCGCCTTCTATCCGCAGTTGCAGGCGCTGAACATCATGCACCTGGGCAACCCGCAGAGTGCCATCCTGTCGGCGATCATCTTCAACGCGCTGATTATCGTGGCGCTGATCCCGCTGGCGCTGAAGGGGATCCCGTACCGGCCGATCGGCGCCGCGGCGCTGCTGCGCCGTAACCTGCTGATCTATGGGCTGGGTGGCATCGCGGCGCCGTTCATCGGCATCAAGCTGATCGACATGGCGGTCACGGCGATCGGGCTGGCTTAAGTACAGACGAAATCAAACAAGAATTTTAACCACAGATGCACACAGATGAACACGGACAAAACCAGGACTTCAGGCGCCCCGGCGCCAGATCAAGAAGCGAAACAGCAGAACACGAATATCTCAATCGTTTCTATCTGTGTTCATCTGTGTACATCTGTGGTTATCAATGCTTTCTTCCAGGACACACCACCATGCTGAACCAAATCCGTCCGGCTATCGTGATGATCGTCTGCATGACGATACTAACCGGCCTGGCCTACCCGCTGGCGATGACCGGGATTGCCCAGGCGATTTTCCCGCACCAGGCCAATGGCAGCCTGATCGAGCGAAACGGCAAGGTCATCGGGTCCGCGCTGATCGGGCAGAACTTCACCGCGGCAAAATACTTCCACGGCCGCCCGTCGGCGACCACCGACACCGATCCGAATGACGCGACCAAGACGATCCCGGCGCCGTACAACGCGGCGAATTCGTCCGGGTCGAACCTCGGCCCGACCTCGAAGGCGCTGGTGGACCGGGTGACCGAGGACAGCAAGGCGCTTGCCGCCGAAAACCCCGGCACGCCGGTTCCGATCGACTTGGTGACGACGTCCGCCAGCGGGCTGGACCCCGATATCTCCCCGGCCGCTGCCTTGTTCCAGGTACCCCGGGTCGCCAGGGCCCGCAACCTGCCGGAGGCGAAGGTCCGGCAACTGGTGCTGGATCACACGACGGGGCGCCTTGTCGGACTAATCGGCGAACCGCATGTGAATGTGGTAGAACTCAACCTGGCCCTCGACGCGCTTTTCTGAGCGGGTGACGACGATGCGGCCTGGATGGACAGCAGATGGGCGAAAATGCGCATACCGGCCGACGGCCGTCGCCTGACGCGCTCCTGAAAGAGGCGGCGAAGTCGCAGCGCGGCCGGCTGAAGATCTTCCTCGGTGCAGCTCCGGGCGTCGGCAAAACGTACGAGATGCTCTCGGCGGCCCAGACGCGGCAGCGCGAGAGTGTCGATGTCGTCATCGGGGTGGTGGAAACCCACGGACGGGCGGAAACCGAGGCGCTGATCGGCGGGCTGGAAACCGTCCCGCGCCGCAGCATCGACTATCGCGGGAAGACCCTGACCGAGATGGACCTGGACGCGATCCTGGCGCGCTGCCCGCGCCTGGTGCTGGTCGATGAACTGGCGCACAGCAACGTTCCGGGCAGCCGTCACCCCAAACGCTACCTGGATGTCGAGGAACTGCTGGCGGCCGGCATCGACGTCTACACGACCCTGAACATCCAGCATGTCGAGAGCCTGAACGACGTGGTGGCCCAGATCACCCGCATCCGGGTGCGCGAGACTGTGCCGGATTCGGTGATCGAGCGCGCCGACGACATCGAACTGATCGACCTTACGCCGGAAGACCTGATCCAGCGGCTGAAGGAGGGCAAGGTCTATGTCCCGGCGCAGGCGGAGCGTGCGGTGCGGCATTATTTCGCGCCGGGCAACCTGACGGCGTTGCGCGAACTGGCGTTGCGGCGGACGGCGCAGCGGGTGGACAACCAGATGGTTGACTACATGCGCAGCCATGCCATCGAGGGCCCTTGGCCGGCCGGTGAGCGGGTGCTGGTGTGCATCCAGGGCGGGCCGAAGGCGACGGCTACGGTGCGCCACGCCAAGCGGCTGGCGGATCAACTGCGGGCACCGTGGACCGCGATCCATGTCGAGACCTCGGGCGCGACCAGAGCGTCCGCTGCCGAACAGGACAGTGTGGTCGCAGCGCTGCGCCTGGCCCAGCGGCTGGGTGCCGAACCGGTGCTGATCCCGGGCCAGGACGTCGCCGATTCGGTCATCGATTACGCCAGAGCCAACAACGTCACGCATCTGATCGTCGGCAAATCGGCTCATGCGCAGTGGCGGCAATGGGTGCAAGGATCGATCACCCAGCGGCTGATCAACCGGGCGGGCGGGATCAATATCCATGTAATCGAGGCGCCGGCGGAACGGGCGGATCGGACGCCGCCGCCGGTCGCGGCCGACGCGAAGCCGCCACTCAACCTGCGGCCGTATGGCGTCGCTCTTTTGCTGGTGCTGGCCGCGATCCCGGTCGCAATGGGGCTGCACGAAACGCTGGGCGTCACCAATGTGGCGCTGGTGTTCCTGACGGCGATCCTGATCGCCGCGGTGCTGTTCGGACTGGGGCCGTCGCTGCTGGCCTGCATGGCGTCCATCCTGGCCTACAACTTCTTCTTCTTGCCGCCGCTCTACACCTTCACCATCGCCGATCCGGAAAACGTCGTCGCGCTGTTCTTCTTCGCCGTTGTCGCAGTGATCGCCAGCAACCTCGCGGCTCGGGTGCGCGGCCAGGCGCTGGTGGCGCGGCTGCGCGCCCGGCAGACCGACGATCTGTATCAGTTCAGCCGCAAGCTGTCGGTGGCGATCACGCTCGACGATCTGCTGTGGGCAACGGCGCATCAGATCGCCCTGATGCTGAAGGTGCGCGTGGTGCTGCTGCTGCCGGAAAACGAGACGATTGCGGTGCGGGCCGGGTTCCCGCCGGAGGATATGCTGGACGACGCGGACCTCGCCGCCGCCAAGTGGTCGTGGGAGAGGAACCATATCGCCGGCCGCGGATCGGACACGCTGCCAGGCGGGAAGTGGCTGTTCCAGCCGCTGCGCACCGGACGCGGCCCGCTTGGCGTGGTGGGCATCATTCGCGACGAACCGGGGCCGCTGCTGACGCCCGATCAGCAGCGGCTGCTGGATGCGCTGGCGGATCAGGCGGCGCTGGCAATCGAGCGCGTCAACCTCGCGCGCGATCTGCATCTGGCGAGGCTGCAGGTGGAAACCGACCGGCTTCGGTCGGCGCTGTTGACGTCAATTTCGCACGATTTGCGGACCCCGCTGGCCTCTATCCTGGGGTCAGCGACCAGTCTGCGCTCGCAGGACGCAATCCTCGACACGCCGACCAAGGAGTCGCTGCTGGGCACGATCATCGAGGAGTCCGACCGGTTGAACCGCTTCATCGGCAACCTGCTGGACATGACGCGGCTGGAATCCGGCGCGCTGAAGCCGCGGTCGGCGCTGAACGAACTGTCCGACGTGATCGGCGCCGCGCTGCAACGCGCCTCGAAAATCCTCGCGGCGCACCGGATCGAGGTCGATCTGCCGGCCAATCTGCCGCTGCTGTCGCTGGACGTGGTGCTGTTCGAACAGGTGCTGTTCAATCTGCTCGACAACGCCGCCAAGCACGCGCCGATCGGCAGCCTGATCACGATCGACGCCAGCCAGGACCACGACACAGTGATGCTGCGGATCATCGATGAGGGCGAGGGCATCCCGGCGGGGGATGTCGACAAGATATTCGAGAAATTCTATCGCGCGGGCGGCGGTGATCGCCGGCGTGCCGGTACCGGATTGGGCCTTGCGATTTGCCGCGGATTCGTGGAAGCCATGGACGGGACGATCACGGCCCTGAACCGCGCTGACCGGCAGGGTGCGATGTTCGTTATCACGTTACCCGTTCCGGTCCATGCCGTGCTACCCGAAGAGGAGACCACACCATGAGTTCCGGGGCTGGCCCGCTGCGGGTTCTGGTGGTGGATGACGAGCCGGCCATCAGGCGGTTTCTGCGCGCTGGCCTGTCCAGCCAAGGCTACGTGGTCAGCGAGATCGAAGAAGGGCTGCCGGCGATCGACATCGCCCGGCGCAAGGGGACCGACCTGATCGTGCTGGACCTCGGCCTACCCGATATCGACGGGACCGAGGTGATCAACCGGATCCGCGCCGACGGCTCCTCAGTGCCGATCATCGTGCTGTCGAGCCGCAGCGACGAGGCGGCTAAGGTCGATGCGCTCGATCTCGGCGCGGACGACTTCGTCACCAAGCCGTTCGGTATCGATGAACTGCTGGCGCGCATCCGGGCTGCGCAGCGGCACCGGCTTCAGCGGGAAGGCGAGATGCCGGTGTTCCGCAGTGGCGACCTGTCGGTCGATTTGGTGCGGCGGGTGGTGACGGTGCGCGGTGAGGAGGTAAAGTTCTCGCCGCGGGAATATGCCGTGCTGCGGCTGCTGGTGCAGCATGCGGGCAAAGTTCTGACGCACAAGATGATCCTGCGGGAGGTGTGGGGCAGCGATACCGATGTGCAGTATCTGCGGATCTATGTGCGCGCGTTGCGCCAGAAGATCGAACTCGACCTGGAGCGGCCGGTGCATATCCTGACGGAAACCGGCGTCGGCTACCGGTTGCGGATCAACGAATAGGGTTCCCGGTCAGGATGGACATTTCCGACTTTCTCACGCCCGACCGGGTTCTGTTGGACCTACGGGCGCGCGACAAGCGGCAGTTGGTCGGCGAGATCGCCCGCGCTTTTGGCCGGCTGGTGCCGTCGTTGCAGCCGGAGACGATCGAGATGGCGCTGCTCGCCCGCGAACAGCTTGGCTCGACCGGCCTGGGATCGGGGTTCGCGCTGCCGCATGCTCGGATTGAAGGCCTGAGCCAGTACCTGGGGCTGTTTGCGCGGCCGGGCAAACCGGTCGATTTCGATTCGATCGACGGCAAGCCGGTGCAGCTTGTGTTCGTGCTGCTGATCCCGTCGGAAACCGCGATTTCACATGTCACGGCGCTGGCGGCGATTTCCCGCCGGTTCCGCGATGCTGGCCGCGTAACGAGACTGGCAAAAGCGAAAACGCCAGCCGAAGCCTATGGTCTTCTAACCGACAATTAAACCTCTGCGCGGTCCGCTCGTTCGGTCAGGGCGCGCGCCGCCCTGCCCCGGCGAGATCGCCGACGCTGCCGCTGATCGATCCGAACCGCATGGTCTGGCGCCGGGTAACTTCGTAGGGCGGCCAGGGCAGGCCGGCGATGGTGGGCGCACCGGTTCGGGCGAAGCTGGTCCAGGCCGCCATCATGCTGTCCGAAAGACCGGCATATTCGGCATCGGTCAGGCCGGCGAGCATCGGCGCATCCCAGGCGGTCCGGGTGCCGAAGACGAAGGGCAGTTCGATGCAGTGGCAGGCCTGCCAGGGTGAGCCGGGCGCCGCCCAGTCGAATTGGTAAAGAAACGTGTTTCGTCCGGCCGTGGCGAGACGTTCGGCGACGTTGAGAACCGGGAACAGGAACCGGTAATCGGTGACGAGATCGCCGAGCAGATCGCGCAGGCTGGCGCCTGGACGGCGGCGGCGATACGCCTCGATCGCATCCGGGGTGCCGGTCAGCGCTGAAAAACGTTCGGTGACGGCGGCTGGGTCGGGTTCGGCCATTTGCGGGTCGGCGACGAGGAAGGCATGCATCTCCTCGCGCGTGGTGCCGATGAGGAAATCGATGCCGCGCTGGGCCGCTTCCTGGGCGATGCGGCCGGCAAACCCTTCGGTGGTGTCGAAATCGTCGAACACCGGGGGAAACGCCGGGTCGGGTTCGGCAAATTTGGCGTTTTCCCGGGCGATCGTCATCTGCAGCGGAATGATGCGCTCGACTGGCGCGGCGCGAAGTTGTTCGGCTGCATTGGCGGCATCCGGAGCGATGTCGAGAAGCTGCATCAGGCGCCGCGCCCTTTTGGTTGCCTCGGCGGATGACAGGCCGCGTCGTGCTGCGCCACTTTGCACGATGGCGCGATGGAACAGGCCGGCGGTTGCATCCATCGTGATCAGGCGGAAGACCGCGCCGCCGCCGGCCGACTGACCCATCAGCGTGACGCAATCCGGATCGCCGCCGAAACTTGCGATATGAGCGTGGACGAAGCGCAGCGCGGCGACGATGTCGTGCAGGCCCATCATGCCGTCGGCGAGCCGGGGATAGTGAAGAAAACCGAGTGGGCCGAGGCGGTAGTTGACGCCCACGACGACAACGTCGCCGGATCGGGCGAGCATCCCGCCGTCATACCAGTCGAGCGAACCGGCGCCGCTCAGCCAGGCGCCGCCATGCAGCCACACCAGCACCGGGCGGCAGGCATTGTCGGCGGCGGGCGTGGCAATGGTCAGCGTGAGGCAGTCTTCGTTCTGCGTGCGCTCGAAATCGCCCATGGCCGCGCGTAGGCGGGATGGCGGCTGCGGGGCGATCGGGCCGTGCTGACGGGCATCGCGCACGCCGTGCCAGGGCTGCGGCGGTTCGGGCGGCGCAAAGCGCAACGCGCCGACCGGCGGGGCGGCATACGGCACGGCTCGGAACCGCAGCACGCCGTCGCGGCGTTCCCCCAGAAGATCGCCGAGTGTGGTGTGGGCCTGATCAGACATGGTGGCGCTCCGTGTGGCGGGTCAGGACGAAGATGGCAAAGGCTGTGGCGGCGGCGGCCACGGCCGGAACAGCGGCCAGGGCGATGATGCTGCGCGCCGGCCATTGCAGATGCAGGAAGGCGCCGGCGATGCCTGGACCGACGATCGAGCCGATGCGGCCCATGGCGGACGACTAGCCGACGCCGGTGGTGCGGGCGGCTGCGGAATACAGCATCGCGCCGAGGGCCGCCTGCCCGACCCCACCGATGCCGAGACCGGCGCCGGTCAGAACCAGCAGCGCCGGCAGGGTTGCGTTCGGCAGGCCGCCAAAAGCGATCAGCAGCACGAAACCGGCGCCGACGATGAAGGCGCCGGCCAGGTAGCGAGCGCTGCCGACTCGCGGGACGGCATACGCCATCAGAACCACGCCCGCGATGCCGCCGGCGCCGATATAGGTGTTGCCCAGCGCGGCGCTGGCGCGATCGAAGCCGAAGCTGGTGAGCAGCAGCGGCAGCCAGTAGGTGAACGAATAGCTCTGCATGAACGACAGCAGGGACATCGCCCAGAGCAGCAGCGTCGGGACCGCGAGACCGGTGGCGAACAGGGCTTTCGGAGAGCCGTGGCCACCGCGGAGGGCGGTATCCGGCAGCCACGCGACCAGCGCGGGGACCGCCAGAAAGGGGAGGATCGCGCCCAGCACGAACGGGCCTTGCCAGCCCCAGCGGCGCAGGATCGGCACCGCGACAAGGCCACCGAGCGTGCTGCCGATGACGATCGCGACGGTGACGATCGAGGCGGTGCGTTCGCGCCGCGCCGGTTCGGCATGCCCGGACGCCAGCGCGATCGCCGTCGGGATGGCGCCGCCCAGACCCAGCGCGGTGATGAAGCGCAGGGCGGTCAGTTGGGTGATATCGGTTGCGAGTACCGTCGCCAGCGACATCAGGCCGAAGAAGCCGACGCTGGCGATGACCAGGCGGCGGTGGCCGAACCGCGCAGCCAGCGCGCCGCAACTCAGGTAGCCGATCACCGCGCCGAGGCTGGTGGCGACGAAGGCCGGGGTGAAGGCGGCGGCCGGCAGGCTCCAGTCATGCGCGAGGCTGGGGGCAGTGAAGGAGATCACGGCGGTGTCGTAGCCGTCGAGCAGGATGGTCAGGAAGCACAGCCAGGATGCGGCGATGTGGTGGGATCGGACGAACGGTGCATCCATGCGGTAAGCGGCTCCTGCGGGCCAGCCGACGGTAGCTTCTTTCTAAGTTTTGCCCAACGGGCAGCCAGCGTCTTCGATCGGGCGGAATGCCTGGTCGCCCGGTACGGTCTGCGCGACCGGTTAGCTGGAACGGGTTGTGGTATCGTTCGCATCGAGGCTAATGTCACCAACAGGTGGCCAGCGAAGCGCCGCCGATCCGGGAAGGAGGTCCGACCGTGCCGATCACGCGCCGCACTATGCTACGTCATGTTGCCGCGCTGCCTGCGGGGGCGTTGATGACGCCCGCCATTGTCGGGCGCGCCCACGCTGCCGGTATGACGATGAAGCTGTCCTCGTCGCAGGCGAATGATCCGAAATATGCCAACGGCCGGGTCTATTATGACCTGTTGCTGAAGGCGCTGAAGGCAAACGGGCTGGACGGGCAGATCACGGTGCAGTTCTTCCCCGACAACCAGCTTGGGCAGGAAATCGACGTCATCAACTCGGTCAAGCTGGGCGTCATCGACATGATGGTGTCCGGCACGTCGATCTCGGCCAATCTGGTGCCGCTGGTCGGCGTCTATGACCTCGGTTATCTGTTCTCCAGCTATCCGCAGCAGACCAAGGCGCTCGACGCCGGCGCTGCGAAGCCGGTGGAGGATGCGCTGCTGAAGGGCGCCAGCATCCACCTGATCGGCTGGGCGTACAATTTCGGCGCCCGCAGCGTGCTGGCGAAGAAGCCGGTGCATGAGCCGGCCGACCTCAGCGGGTTGAAGATCCGCACGCTGCCCAACCCGATCATCACCCAATGCCTGCGTCTGATGGGGGCTGCGGCGACCCCGCTGGCGTTCGGCGAGATCTACACCGCGCTGCAAGCCGGCGTCCTGGACGGGCTGGAGCACGATCCGCCGACCATCGTTGCCAGCAAGTTCTATGAGACGACAAAGTTTTACTCGCTGACCGATCATATCTACTCGCCGCTGGTGACGTATTTCAGCGACGCCACCTTTCGCCGGATGGATCCAAAGCTGCGCGAGGGATTCCTCGACGCCGCCAACAAGGCGGCAATCGATACGCGCGCGCACGGGCTGGCGGTGGAGCAGGAGGCGCTGGATTTCCTCAAGGACAAGGGCGTCACCATTATTGCCTGTGACAAGGAGGCGTTCCGCCAACGGGTCCTGCCGCAAACCGATGAATTCGTGAAAGCGCACCCCGAGGCCAAGCCGATCGTCGATACGGTCAGAGCAACGACTGCCTGACCCGTGCGGGGCTTCGAACGCTATGTCGCGAAACCGCTGCTGCGGCTGACCGATGCCGCCGCCGCGTTGCTGCTGGCGGCCGATCTGCTGGTCGTGGTGGCGTCGGTGCTGTCGCGAACCATGCTCGACTCGCCCTGGGCCTGGGCGGACGATGTCGCTCGGGGGCTGATGGTGGCGCTGAGCTTTTTCGGCGCGGCGGGGGCGCTGGCGCGGGGCGACAATGTCGGCGTGGCGTTCTTCGTCGCGATGTTTCCGCCTCGGCTGCGGCAAATCACCGATGCGCTGGGCGCGGTGCTGGTGCTGGTGATCACTGGCAACATCGCGGTCTACGCGTTGCAGCTTGGGCAGTTCACCACCGGGCAAACGACCGGGTCGGGCCTGCCGCTGGAGCTGACCTTCTATCCGATGGGCGTCGGCGCGGTGTTCATGGCGCTGTTCGCGCTGTTCCAGGTGGGACGGCACGCGGCGAAAGACATCGCGCTGTCGGTCGTTGCGCTGGCGATTCTGGCGGGGGTTTGGCTTGTCTGGACCATGCTGGCGCCCGACAGCACGCCGGCACCCGGGCCGCTGATGCTGCTGGGCTTCGTGGTGTGCCTGGTCGGCGGCGTGCCGATCGGCTTCGCGCTGGCACTGTCGGCGCTGATCTACCTGTGGGTGTCGGGCACCCTGCCCGGCGTGATCTTCGCGCAGCAGATGGCCCGCGGCATCGACAATTTCGTTCTTCTGGCGATCCCGTTCTTCATCCTGGTCGGCTACCTGATGGAGGCGAACGGCATGTCCGTACGCCTGATCGAACTGCTGGAGCGCCTGGTCGGGCGGATGCGCGGCGGGCTGAATGTGGTGATGGTGCTGGCGATGGTGATCTTTTCCGGCATTTCCGGATCGAAGATGGCCGATGTGGCGGCCGTGGGTTCGGTGCTGATCCCGGCGGCTCGGCGCTCACGGCAGAATCCCGGCGGTGCGGTGGCGCTGCTGGCCGCCTCGGCGGTGATGGCGGAGACCATCCCGCCCTGCATCAACCTGATCATCCTCGGGTTCGTTGCGAACCTGTCGATCGGCGGGCTGTTCATGGCAGGCCTGATACCTGCCGGATTGATGGCGGTGGCGTTGATCGCGGTGGCTGTGCTGTTCGGCAAGCGGGCGGCGCTGGATGCGGTGGATGCCGGACCGCGCACCCCGCTGGCAAAACTATGGGGCGGCGCGGCGGTCACGCTGGGTCTGATCGCGATCATCTTCGGCGGTTTCCGCTCCGGCTTCGCAACGGCGACGGAGATCTCGGCGTTCGCGGCACTGTACGCGCTGGTGGTGGGCGGCGTGGTGTTCCGGGAACTGGGGCCTCGGGCGGCGCTGCACAGTTTCGTCAACGCGGCGACACGGTCGGGCCTAGTGCTGTTCATCGTCGCCGCGGCGCAGGCGCTGGCGTTCATGCTGACCCTGCAACAGGTGCCGCATATGCTGGCCGAGGCGATGATCGCCCTGTCGGCGTCCAGCGGTGCGTGGGTGTTTCTGCTGCTGTCGATCGGCATCCTGATCGTGATGGGGTCGGTGCTGGAGGGCGCGGCGGCGCTGATCATCTTCGGGCCGCTGCTGGTGCCGGTGGCGACCCAGCTTGGCATCGGGCCGCTGCATTACGGGGTCGTGTTGGTCATTGCGATGGGTATCGGGCTGTTCGCGCCGCCGCTGGGCCTTGGTCTCTACGGCGCCTGCCTCATCGGCGGCGTGCCGATCGAGGTCACCGTCAAGCCAATGCTGGGCTACCTCGGCCTGCTGCTGGCATGCCTGCTGGTGATCGCGTTCGTGCCGGGGATCACATTGTGGCTGCCGCACGCGCTGGGGTACTGACCCGCCTGGTTGCGCGCGCGAGATTTGCCAGCCACCGCAGGAGCGAAGATACTGATGTGGTGACAAAAGGCAACCTGGATCGCCAGGCCGGCATAACAGAGGAAACGACCATGACTCAAACCATCAGCCGTCGCACCGCGCTCGGTTCGGGACTTGCCGCGGGGGCGGCGCTGGCGATGCCCGGGATCGCCCGAGCCGCCGACCAGACCATTCGGATCGGGGTGCTGACCGACATGGCTGGCACCTACGCCTTCCTGACCGGTGAAGGGTCAGTGCTGGCGACGCAGTTCGCCATCGATGACTTCCACAAGCAGCACCCCGAAATCAAGGTCGAGTTGCTGTCGGCCGACATGCAGTTGAAGCCGGACGTAGCGCTCGCCATCGCCGGCGACTGGTACGACAACAAGGGCGTGGACCTGCTGATGGACCTGCCGCTGTCGTCGGCCGCCATCGCCGTGGGTGAGATGGCGAAGGCGAAGGACAAGCTGGCGATCTTCACCGGCGCGGCCTCGTCGATCCTGACCGGCGAGCGGTGCGGTCCCAACCATCTGCACTGGTCCTATGACACCTGGGGCGTGCCGCACGCGATCGTCGCGGCGTCGGTGAAGGATGGCGGCGACAGTTGGTATTTCGTCACCGCGGACTATGCCTATGGCCAGCAACTGGCCCGCGACTCGGCGTCATTTGTCACCGCGGCCGGCGGGACGGTGCTGGGTGAGGCGCGCTATCCATTCCCCAACACCACCGACTTCTCCGCTTTCCTGCTCCAGGCGAAGGCCAGCGGCGCGAAAGTAATCGGGCTGGCGAACGGCGGGGTCGACTCGAACAACTGCATCAAGCAGGCGGCCGAGTTCGGCATCATGGCGAGCGGCACAAAAGTGGTCGGTGTCGGCCTGCTGGTGAACAATATTCCGGCGATTGGGCTGCAGGCGGCGCAGGGCGTCAGGCTGGCCGAACCGTATTACTGGGACATGAATGACGGCACGCGCGCCTTCGGCCGGCGCTTCCAGGCGGGGATGAAGACCGGCGCGATGCCGAACTCGGCGCAGGGGGGGCAATACTCGGCCACTATGCACTACCTGAAGGCGGTGGTGGCGATGGGCCCGGAGAAGGCGAAGGAGAGCGGCCGCGCGGCGATCGCCCAGATGAAGGCGATCCCGATCCAGGATGCGATCTTCGGCAGCAGCACGATCCGCGAGGACGGACGCGTCATCCACCCGATGTATCTCTTCGAGGCGAAAGCGCCCGCCGAATCGAAGGAGGAATGGGACGTGCTGAAACTCAAGGCCACGATCCCGGCCGACCAGGCGTTCCGGCCGCTGGCCGAGGACAAGTGCCCGATGCTCCACGCCTGACCGCACGCCATCAACCCGCCTGCCCTTCCCGGCTGCCGGCCCATTCGCGCCATAGCAGCATCAACGCGGCCATGATCGCCGGGCCGAGGAAGAGGCCGAGCAGGCCCCAGGTTTCGACGCCGCCGAGGATGCCCAGCAGCACCCAGAGGAATGGCAGGCGCGTGGCGTTGCCGATCAGCGTCGGACGGATGAAGTGGTCGGCGATGAAGGTGACGATCATGCCCAAAACGCCGATGACGATGGCGGCGATAACCGAACCCTGGGCCAGCAAAAACAGCGCCGCGACGCCGAACGCCACGGCGGCGCCGAACGGCACCATGGCCGCGACGGCGGTGAATAGGCCGAACAGCGTCGGATGCGGCACGCCGGCGACGACATAGGCGATGCCCATGAGGAATCCCTCGCCGAGGCCGACCAGAACCAGGCCGTCCACCGTTCCATGCACGGACGCGACCATCTGCCGGCCGACCCGTTCACCGGCCGGGCCGAAGGCGCGGGCGCTGGCGCGCTGCATCTGCGCGGTGACGCGGTCGCCGTCCTTGAACAGGAAAAACAGCGTCAGCAACATGAAGCCGAACAGCACCGCGCGGTGCGCGATGTCGGCGCCGAGTTCCCGACCATTCGAGACGAACTGCGACTCGCGGGCCTTTTGCAGAAACGCCCTGGCGGATTCGGGACTGGAGAGATTCTCCTGCCACCAGTTGGTGGCCTGCTGGCTGCCGACGGGAAGATGGCCGAGCCATTGCGGCGGCGGAATGCCTTCGGCGCGGGCCAGGGCGATGCCTTCGAACAGGCCGTGCACCTCCTTGCCGGCCTGGACGGCCACCAGCGCCAACGGCGCGATGAACACCAGCGCGAGTGCGGCGGTGAACAGCGACGGCAGCAGGATGTTGTGTTTGCCGGGCGGCCAGCGGCGTACTGAGCGCTGGTACAGCGGCCAGACCGCGATGGCGAGGATGGCGGCCCAGATCAGCGCCGGCAGGTAGCGGTGCAGCGTCCACAGACCCAGCCCGGTCAGCAACAGCGCGAGCGCGGCCTTGGCGCCCTGCTGCGGGCGGGACGCGCCGTCGGCGGCCTCCATCACGGCAGGCGCCCGCCCGGCGGATACGGCGGCGGTGGAAGGCCGTCGCGCCGGTCAGGAGGCACCGTCAGACGTTGCGTCATGATCAGGGCGCCGACGACGACCAGGATCAGCGCGGCGATCCAGCGGCCGATCGGCGCCGGATACGGGTCGTATGGCCGCCAGACCAGGACCAGGAACACCGCGCTGACGACGAACAGCGCGCCGATGCCGCGGTGACCCCGCTGCGACGCCAGGAACGCAAGGACCGCAAACACCACATACAGCGCGATGGCCAGCGCTCGGACCACGCTGTACGTCTGGGCCCCCAGCATCGCGACGACAGCGCGGACCGCGGCGTCGAAATCGTCGATCAGATTGAGGCAGGCGTCGAAAAACCGATCCGGACCGATCCAATACAGCGCCGCGGCCAGCACAAAACCGCCGACCCAGATCATCAGAATGCTTTCACGCCGCACGATACGCCTCGGTTTCAGGATCGGATACTTGTAGGCGATTAACGCCGCGGCTGCACATCGGTGGCGACACGATCGTGACCCGCCTCTTGCACTTGTGGCCGGATCGATGAAATTTCCTGTCCAGGCGGCGGCGACCGCCCCGGGGGAAACCGATCTACTCTGGAAACGGCTCGACCCGGAAGGATTTGCCATGCCCGACGACACCGCCGTCATGTCCGCCGACCTGCATTACCTGTCGATTGCCGAGGCCGCACGGCTGATCGAGCAGCGGCGTCTCTCCCCGGTTGAACTGACGCAAGCCTATCTCGACCGGATTGCCACGTACGACCCGCAACTGAACGCGTATCTGCTGGTCACGGCCGACCGGGCGCTGGAGGCGGCGCGGGCAGCGGAGGCGGAGATCGCGGCCGGGCGGTACCGCGGGCCGATGCATGGTATTCCGTTCGCGCTAAAGGATATTTATTGCACGGCCGGCATTCGCACGACGTGCCATTCGCGCACGAGGGCGGATTATGTCCCGGCGTCCGATGCGACGACGGTGACCAAGCTGTATGAGGCCGGCGCGGTGCTGCTGGGCAAGCTGGCGACGCACGAATTCGCGCATGGCGGGCCGTCGTTCGATCTGCCCTGGCCGGCGGCTCGGAACCCATGGAACCGCGAGCATTTCACCGGCGGGTCGTCCAGCGGGTCAGGCGCGGCTGTCGCGGCGGGTCTGGCACCTGGCTCGCTGGGGTCGGACACCGGCGGGTCGATCCGCAATCCGGCGGCGTTGTGCGGGCTGGTCGGGCTGAAGCCGACCTATGGGCTGGTGAGCCGGTCGGGCGTCTATACCAACAGTTTCAGCTATGACCATGCCGGGCCGATGACATGGACGGTCGAGGACTGCGCAATCATGCTGCAGGCGATCGTCGGTCATGACGTGCGCGATCCGGCCAGCGCGACGCGACCGGTGCCGGATTACCGAGCCGGGCTGTCCGACGGGGTGAAGGGACTGCGGATTGGTGTGCTGCGGCATCTGTACGAGGAGGACGTACCGGTCGCCGCGTCACTGACGGCGGCGCTTGAGCAGGCGTACGACGTGCTCCGGGGGCTCGGGGCGTCGGTCGAAGATGCCCGCGTTCGCCCGGCCGCCGATTATCACGCGGTGAAGATCACCGGGGCGGAGAGCGAGTTGCTGGCCGTGCATGAGCCGGTGCTGCGCGCTCGGCTAAACGATTTCGGCGCCGATTTCCTGGGGCGGGCACTGGGTGCGCTGCTGATCAGTGGGGCCGATTATATGCAGGCATCACGGCAGCGGCGCGTGATGATCGCCGAGATGGCGCCGCTGTATGACCGGTTCGACGTGCTGGTCACCGCCGGGCCTGGACCGGCGGCGAGGCTGGATTCCTGGCGTACGATCAATTTCTGGCAGCGCAGTTCAGTGACGACACCATTCAATGTGACCGGCGGCCCGGCGCTGGTGCAATGCATCGGCTTTACCGATGACGGGCTGCCGCTGTCGATGCAGGTGGTCGGGCGGCCGTTCGCCGACGCCATGGTGCTGCGGGTGGCGAAGGCGTACGAGGATGCGACTCCGTGGCGGCGGCGGCGTCCGGTGCTGGAGGCGGGCGCGGCGCCCCTGCCCGCCCCTGCGGTGCCGGAGCCGGCGAAAGCGGAGATCAGCCGGATGCGGCGGGACGAGATTGCCGTGATGTGCAAGCGCCGCGGGCTGACGGTGCCGGAGCGGCACTTCGCGCAGTTGTGCGCGACGGCGCCATATGTGGACGAGATGGTCGGGCATTTGGGCCGGTCATGGGACTTCATGGATGAGCCGGCGAGCGTGTTCCGGTTTTAGCCTGCCCACGGGTCAATCTGCGCGAGCGGCAGGTCGTCGAAATGGCGCGTGTTGCGGGTGGCGGAGACGCGCCAGTTGCGAGTGTAATCGCGGCGATCCTGGTGTCGCATAAGTTAATCGGGCGGCCGGCACGACGTCTTGTTGCAGTTACCGACGCCGCGATGTGGGCCGCGTCGCTGTCGAATGGGACCACCTGGCCGCTGATGTCAGTATCAAGGAAACGCTCGAAATCAACAGACAACGTTGTCTGCCGCCGTCCCGCTTGCAGCAATTCGATCCCGGTTCTGATTTCCAGCACCGTGATCGCGGTTATCCAGGCGTTCCCGTCCGCCTGGCCGTCGAGCCGTGCAACACCATTCGAGTCCGGTGTGAGTCGTTGCGGTAACCCCCGCAAAATTGGCTGCGGCAGTATGAGATCATCCCGCCTCCGGAAGGTCCTCGAATTCCCAAAAAACCGGCCCTGGAGGAGAGCTATAATCGGGAGACCAAAAACCGGCAAAATCCATTATGACATAATGGGTTGTCCAATGTTCAATGGGACTTTCATTCCTTTGGTTTGAACGCAACCAATATCCGCCAATGGCCTGGCCAAGATCTGCGATCGCCTGAAGATGCCCTTCCCTCCCCGAGGCTATAGGGTAAGCTTCGATGCGCCAAAAATTTCGAGGTTTTGAGCGTGTAACCCCTATTCAGTCCGTGATCGCGAGTGATCTCGAAAATACTGCCCGAGCAGATCCTTATGCTCTCGATAGACTCCGGGGTGAATGGCGCGATAACGGCGGATCGGCTTTCGCCTGCTGCTTCCACTCGCGGGTTCAGGTGGCCGGGACCCGCAAGGAAGCGTCTTCGGCTTGCGAAAGATCCGACAATCGGTCAACCTGAAGAGGCTTTACAGCGTCGGACGGGTGACAATTCCGCGACCTCATGATTGAGAGGATACGACGATGGCAAGCGTTAGACATTCCGCTAATGTTGCACTGATAATCGCAACAATGGTTCCGCTGCTTGCCGATTGCGATACCACCAGTGGTATGATTGGCGACCCCGATAAATTATCGCGGTTTGCCCTGGACGCA